>Ga0114918_10000017_pt1 | contig 148881 bp, 168 predicted proteins | sample LantaG_FD_87015 | JGI IMG/M metagenome (GOLD analysis project Ga0114918, IMG submission 87015) | Deep subsurface microbial communities from Baltic Sea to uncover new lineages of life (NeLLi) - Landsort_02402 metaG | ecosystem: Environmental > Aquatic > Marine > Oceanic > Sediment | place... | reverse complement strand
TGGGGTTGATCAAAACCGGGCTGTGGGAAGCCGTCCTCTACCTGCATGGCTTGTCTGAGAAGCGGGGCATCAAGCGGGTAGGAGGGACCTTCTGGACGATCTTGGTGGAAGGCCCGAAAGGAAGGGTCATCGGATTCGAGAAGGGCGGTCAGGGGCCGGATGCGGCGGTCAGGCACTTTCGAAAGCATGTGGCGATCCCCGTTCAGCGGTGGCTCGTAGCGGTTCCGACCCGAATCCGAAGTGACTATGTACCGGGTCATTCCGTCAAGGCTGTCTCCCCCGGCGTGTGGGCATACCCTCCTGAACAGCTAAAGCAAAAACTCGGTTGATCGGCCTGGTACCTGTCCCTTACGGGTGTCATGTCCAAAGTCGCCCACCACGTTCACATCATCGTCTGCGCCATTCGGCTCGCTGGTGTGTTCGTGAACGTGGGCGCTGCCGACTTGAGTGCGGTTGCCGATGCCAGGAACGCGACCTACCTATCCGGTGCCACTCGCAAGGGTTGATCCTCTTGTGAAGAGTCTCTCAGCATAGGGAGACTCGACATGTTCAGCATCTTCAATCGGTTCCGGCGAATCCGAATCGCCGAAGTCACGGTTCCACGTACGTTCGGTTGGGTGGACGACCCGCCTGACACCCGGGACCTTCCATTCAGCCTCAGTGGGATTGGATCAGGCGTGACCCCGCAAGGGGAGATTGACCTGACGCCCCACTTCAAGGAAGTCTCGGATCAGTTCCACCTTCCAAGCTGCGTCGGCAACGCGACGGCAGACTTGTGGGAGGCGGCGCAGTCCATTTGGAAGGACATCCCACCGAGCCAGGTACCTCACTTGTCGAGGATGTTCGTCTGGTGGTGCGCCCGCAACTTGATGAACCCCAACCAGACGGGCAACGCTCGATCCGGCACCTTCAACCGGCTCGCCATGGATGTGGTCGCCCGCTACGGCATCTGCACAGAGGTTCGTTGGCCCTACGACACGAATCAGGCTACCCGCCGCCCGAGCATCATGAGCTTCCGGGAAGCCAGCCCAAACCGGTGCGACAAGTTCTACTGCATCGGGGACACAGGCAACGATCGCGTAGAAGCCGTCATCAAGGCCCTGAGTGCCAAGCACCCGGTACTGTTCGGTACCAAGGTCTCAAAGAGCTTCGTGGCCCACAAGGGGACCGCTACGGTCACAATCCCACGTGACACCATCGTCGGCGGTCACGCCATGGTCATCTGCGGGTGGTCGAAAACCCGCAACGCGTTCCGTGCCCGCAATTCTTGGAGCACACGGTGGGGTGACAAGGGCTACTTCTGGATGAACCCCGACTTCGTCAAGTGGAGCCGGACCAAGTCCCTTTGGGTCCCCACGAGAGGTGCGCTGTGATGACTTTGCACGTTTACACCATCGCTGGAATCCTCGCCATTTCCTTGGCGGCTTGCTCCGGGCACCCTTCCGGTGACCCGGCTCCGCACGTCACTCCGGTCACAGGGGCCGAGCTTTGCGATGAGGCGTGCGCCAAGATGCGCATCATGCCCCTGTACCCGGATGCTGCCCCGGAGGCATTCGCCTGCGAGGAATCCTTGAACTACAATGATGGCGACGGCGGCATCATCACCTGTGAGATGGACTGCATCCAAGGACACAAAGACGGCGTTTTTTGGAACACGGAGTGCATCGTGAATACGATCACGTACTGTTCCGAAATCGAACCTGTCTGCAATCCCCCCTCTTGAGGCATCTGAATCAGATGCGGTAAGGTACGCTCCCATGGAAGCAGGGATTCTTTCGGGCAGGGCAATCCAACAGAAGATCTTGCAAGGACGGATTTTCATCGATCCGTACGACCCGGCACAGATCAACCCAGCGAGCTATGACCTGACGCTTGGCAAGACTGTGGCGGTCTATGCTGGTTGGACGTGGATCGACGAATGGGCCGGCGTTTCTGACAAGAAAAGACGTGGGCCGGACGGATGTGGGGTTTTCCCGCATGATCGGACGCTCGACATTCGCAAGCCCTTCGACACGAAGACTTTCGAGATTGATCCGGACCGGGGGTGGGTGCTCAAGCCTGGTGTTGGGTACCTCATGCACACGAACGAGCGTGTGTGCACGCAGGACTACGTCGCCGTGCTCGACGGAAAATCGAGTTTGGGGCGGCTATTCATCCAAGTTCACATGACGGCGGGCTACATCGATCCCGGATTCGACGGGCAATACACAATGGAAGTCACCGTTCAGCACCCGGTGAGGGTGTTTCCCGGGATGCGCATCGCCCAGGTGCGTTTTCACACGGTCGTTGGGGATATCGAGCCCTATGCCGGTCACTACTGCGGGGATAAAGCTCGTGGCCCCGTTGGTACCGATATCGACGCCTTCAGAAAAAAGCCCCCCGGCAGTTGATCGAGCCGTCTCCCCCGCCTTAGAGGGGGCATGAACACTGTCACCAAAGCCGCCCGCCGCAGCACCCGCCTCGTATATGGCGGTGCCCGTGACCTTACCCGCCTTGCCCGCAAGGCTCACCGTGCCAACCGCCGTGCCGCTCGCCAGGCCATCCGTCGTGGCGACACTGACATCATCGACACCCACAATGTCACCGCCTGGGATATCAGCTAACATGAACGCCGCCCTCAACCACTACCGAGCCATCGTGGACGAAGCCGCCGTCTACATCCGCCAAGAGGGGATCGAGCTTGGGTCCTACGACTCGACGATCAACCTTGCGGGTCGGCTCTTCACGTTCGACTTGGAGCACACCGACGACTCCCGGGCCTTGCGCATGGCAGCCGAGCTTAAGGGCCGCAAGGACTTGCCGAGCCAGCGAGCGTGTGAGCTTCTGACGTACCTTGGGGACCTGTACACGGCGCTCGTCAGTCTCCAGATGCTGTTCGACCTGGAAGACTGACGGAGGGCAGGAAGGGGCGCTACGCTTTGGGCATTGGCTTAGCAATGCCGATGCCGAGAAGGACTTGGATGAGCGTCGACGCCATCACCGATTCGTCAGAGACCCCATCAAGGTCGACATTGACGTAGATGTCCCGGTGATCGGCGAGACTCTCCAAAAGCATGTCGACCGCTTCGAAGATGTCAGGGGTGCCTTCCGTATCCGTCATCTCCTCAGCCATCTGCTGAACCATCTCAACAGGGGTTCCACGGTAGATGCTGACTTCGCCTTTGTCGGGAATCCAAATGGCAGACGGGGGACGGGAAGGACGGTTGCTTTCAATCGTCGGCTGCATGGTTTACCTGATCTTGGTTCGAGGAAACTTCGCAGGGGCCATTCGGCTCTTGGAAGCTTTCTTCACGGATCGCCACTTCGGCACGTCTTCGCTCTGGACGGAAATCACCTGGCGAGGGGGGCTCGCTGAGGCGTCGAAGGACACGGTCGTGATACGAAATTCCCCATTTACATCGAGTTGTTCGAGCCGTCCCTTGTTCGTGCGACGGATCGTGAACTTCAGTGTGAGCCGGTCACCTACACGCAAGGGGGTGGGAAGATCCCCCACGAGGGCTTTTGGTTTGCCGTTCACGTCCGAAAGCTCGATTAAAGTAGGTCCGATCATCTCTTAGGTGAGTTTCCTATCGGTGGATTAGGGTGTTGCCAAAACGAGCTTGGCCATGGTACTTACACCAGTTGGAGATTGATCTGGGGTCAGTAGGGTCGATTTGATCGACGCGCTTGTACATCCCCACGGTGTGTTGATCCACGCCTTCAGTGGGGGTTGAGCTAAGTAGTTCCCTTGAAGTGTATGATCACCTTCCTAAGAGGATACACTTCTAGGAGTCTCTCTAGACTCCTAGCGTCTGAAGCTTGCTGCTCCTGATACAAAGATCATCCCACCCCATAGTACGAGCCTGGCGAGTACGTTGAGTCTGAGCGAAACGCTACGCGTGAGCGAAAGTGCAAGCATACGTCCAAGCAATCGTAGGATGAGCGTCCGTCCCAAACGAACCACTGATCTTCACCGCCTGAGACCAAAAACGCTTCGAAGCTTTCCTCTCACCATTCTTGAACGCCCACATCGCCTGGACCCAAAGCCGAAGCTCTTGAGCCTCAAGTCCTTGCCACAAGGCTGATTCCTCTTCGAAAAGTGGATCGAGCCGTTCGAACCAATGACGCGCTGAGGCATTTTCGAGATTGAGCCAAGCGAAGCATGCAAGGTCGAAGTATGTCTTGGGTTGTGTGAGCGGATAGGGTGGCGTCGTCTCTTGTGCTAGGCGAGCGATGGCATGCTGCATGACGTGGTGCGAGAGCGACGAATCTTCGATGGTACCGAGTAGCTCGGCGAGGGTTTCCTTGGAATCAGGCTCAATGGCTTTTTCTTTGTCTGCCGCCTCGATGGCTGCGCTTCGGGCCTTTAGTTCTTTGGAATACCATTTCACCTCAGGTGGAAGTTGTGCGGGGGGCATATGGCTTCTCCTACACCAAGGGAAGAGGTAAAAAAGGATTGACCCCGTGGGTCGTTTGGTGTACGAGAATAGGTGCGAACTTCACTGTTCGCTGCGGATAATCCGCTCCAATTATTGGGACATCACGGTTGATCGGGACAACCTTGGTGCCTTAGAAGTAGCAACCCGACACTACACCGACTGCTAAGGGGATCACATCATGGGCGACACCTTCCAAGTCCCTCGGGACGAGCAAGAACTGTACATCCGATACGCATCCTTCGTGGCTCGCCTTCTGCGCAAGTACAACGTCATCCCTAGCGACTTCGACGACATCCAAGGGGACATCTGGGTGCGGCTCGTGTCGGCGGGCGGCGTGGGCGTGCTCAAGAAGTTCAAGCAGTCGGCATGCCAAGCGACCTTCACGGGTGCCGAAGCTGCGGCGTACCTTGGGGTACCCTTCCCGACCTTCAAGGTCGCGATCTGGCGGGGCGTCCGCAACAACAAGGGACGCAAGACTGTCGGAATGATGCCCAAGCCCCTCAGTGGTGGCTTCGGAGCCAAGTCGGCCGTCTACTCCTACGAGGACATCGAAGCGCTTGACGCATCGAACTACTTCCGCAAGCATCCGGAGCCCCGGGTTGCTGCGAAGCTTGGCGACGTGACCAAGGGACAGTTCGAAGCCTACCTGACGCTGTCTGTGCGTCGGCACTTCGCCAACTGGCTGCGGACCAAGAGCCGCAAGGACCGGGACATGTACCTTGCCCCCTTCGAGGACGGCACCTCGTGGGAATCCCACGTCGCCGACACTGAGTGCACGGGCGTGGACGAAGTGACCGACCGCAACATGACCTTGGGCCGTCTGCGTGACGCCATCGGTGAAGAGAAGATGGTCAACGTGCTCGACATGATGCGCCAGGGCTACACCCTGTCCGAAGTGGCGACCAAGCTTCAGATCTCGACCCGCACCTTCCAGGCCGTTCGACACGGATGATTTACTTGTCCCATTGCTAAGGCGATGGAACTTCGACAAGCACACCTCATCCGCTCGGCTGCTGACACCCGCCGCAGGATCTTCGCCACCCTGCCCAGGTCGGTTCGCGTCGCCCACCTTTTCTACGTCCTTTCCGCCACCAACCAGTACAATTGGGCCACCGCCATGTACGGGATCTTCGGGCGTGCGGAGATCGAGGACATGCCCGAAATCAAGGGCAAGCCTTTCTACGAGTGGGCCGAGCGTGCTCCGAAGGATGACCAGTTCGTTCGGGTGCCCCCGTCGCCGACGATTCGGGAGGCAACGCAGTTTGCTGACAAGGCATGGAAGAAAGCCTATGCCGTGGCTCGGCAGCTTGGGATGAACAACCCGGTCGAAGGTGCCAACGACGCGCTTCAAGCGGTCTACATCTTCTTTTTCAAGAACTTCAAAAAGCTCACGGGCACTCGGACGGAAGCGGAGAACTACGTCATCGGCAAGATGAAGTACATCCTGCGTGAGTGGATGACGAAGGTCCGGCGCCGTGGCGAGCCGGATTCCTTGACCAAGACGGATGATGAGGGTGGTGGCGAGGTTCAGGTCGACGTCGAGGACACCTCCGACCTGGAAGCGTTCGAAGATTACATCATCGATCGGACCACCGGGCAGCTTCACCGGGACCTTCGTCGGATCCTTCAGCGCAACTTTCAGTGGCCTGCCGATGAATACGTGATGGGGCTCGTTCTGGATTACGATACGAACGAGCTTGTGGGAGACAAGGACAAGGACAAGCCGGCCATGATCCCCTTCTTCCAACAGAACCCGATCTCCTACCGCAACTTCCACAAAAACTACAAGCCCAAGGTTCTGGACGTCTTGGAGGAGTACATCAAAGCCGCCGTCTAGGTGTATACTCCCCCACATGGAGTCAGACGTCATCCTGTGGGGCGATAGCCTCGAAGTTCTCAAATCCTTCCCAGACGAATCCGTCGACTCCGTCGTGACCGACCCTCCCTACGGGCTCGGCAACCATGAGCCCACCCCAGAAGAGATCATCGCCTTCCTTCAAGGCGGCGGTTTGAACACGGGTGGGGACTTCATGGGCAAGGATTGGGATCTTCCACCCGTTGAGCTTTGGACCCAGTGCTACCGGGTCCTGAAGCCCGGGGGCTATCTGCTGAGTTTGGCAGGTACCAGGACGTGGGATTTGATGAGCATGGGGATCCGGATGGCGGGGTTCACGGACCGGGACACGATCGCCAGCATCTACGGCGGCGTTCTCATCTGGCTTCGAGGCCAAGGCTTCCCGAAGAACCACGACGTGAGCAAAGCCATTGACAAGGCGGCGGGAGCCGAGCGAGAGGTGATTGGAAAACATTCATCTCCCGCATCAACTACTCGGATTGACACTATGGGTCGTCCACACGCCAGTGGTAGTGGATGGCAAGAGGTTCCTGACGTCACAGCCCCGGCCACGGCCGAAGCTGAGATGTGGGATGGATGGGGCACGGCTCTGAGACCCCTGTGGGAACCAATCCTTGTTTTTAGAAAGCCGCTCGAAGGCACTGTGGCCGAAAACGTCCTCAAGCACGGAACCGGCGCCTTGAACATCGGTGAGTGCCGGGTCGGCAGCGGTGAGATTCTCAAAGGGGGCGGGGGCCGGCTGTGGAGTCACGAGCGGGACGGCACCGAAGACAGGGCCAAGGCCCGGGTCAATGAGGGTGAGGGGCGTTGGCCTCCGAATGTGACGTTCACTCATCTTCCTGAGTGCAAGCTCGTTGGAACAAAGAAGGTCAAGGCTCCGACCATCAACCGCTTCGATGACGGTATGAAGCCCTTCGGTGATGGCGCTGGGCATTCGTTCAAGTCAACCGAGGGCGGCGAGATCGAGGAAGCGGTCTACGAATGCGCCGATGGTTGTCCGGTCAAAGCCTTGGATGAGCAAAGCGGGATGCTCACCAGCGGTTCGGGTGCTGTGGTCAAAGCTACTGCTAAAGGTTACCAATGGAATACCTATAAAGAACGAACTACCCCTGTGGGAACCCCGCAAGTCAGTCATGACGATTCCGGAGGGGCTTCCCGCTTCTTCCCACAGTTCGAGGGACAAGAGATCCCTGACGCCCCGTTCATGTACACAGCGAAGGTGAGCCCTTCGGAGTCAACGATGGGTGGTCAACTTGAAAACAAGCATCCGACCCGCAAGCCCATCGCTTTGATGCGGTGGCTTGTGAAGCTCGTCACCCGGCCCGGTGGGCTCGTGCTCGACCCGTATTGTGGGAGCGGGACGACATGTGCAGCGGCGGTCGAGCTTGGCATGCAATATGTCGGGATTGAACGAGACCCGGTGTATCATGATACAGCAACCAAGCGCTTGGCTATCGTTGAGGGGGTCGAGCGGGACAAGCAGCATGCCCGCAACATCTTCGACATGATTAACGACCTGGACTGTGACCCGGATCTTTAGAAATGACGTACCTGACCACGAAGCTCAAAGACTTCGTTGGACCTTCTGATTGGAACAAACGGCCTTTTCGGCTCGAAGTCAACAAGGTTCAATGGAGCGTCGCCACGGATCGCAAGTGGGTCGTTGCCATGCGAGGTGGTGACTTTGAGCCCTACGAAGGTCCAATTGACAAAGTGACTCGGATCACCAACATCCTGGAATCCAAGATCCCCCAAGACAAGGCTGCCGTTTCGGTTCCTGAACTTGCCAAGTGGGCACAAGACGTGACTCAGATTTCGAGGGAAGAGGACACGGGGATCGCCCCGTGCAATCTACTTGGCGTTGCTGTGGATGCAGTGAGGCTTGCCAAGCTTCTCGACGGGCTGTGGTTTCAGAAGATCGCCGCCTGGAATTCGACGACGCTGCTTGGGGAGAGATCGATCGGGATGACAGTGGCGGGCGGCTGGGTCGCCTACCTGGCAGGGCTCGACCGGGAACCGTTGTCTCTTCCGGTCTTCGAGATCAACTTGCCCAAGAAGCGCCGGAAACGAGCTTGAGCTTTTGGACTCGCTTCATTTTCTTGATCCACGCTTCGGCTTTCAGGGCTTCGGACTTCGACAGTCCACCCACCAGATAGATCATCTTCCACGGTCGTCTTGAACGCGTGAATTTGGCACCTTTGCCAGTATTGTGTTTCACCAAACGTGCCCATGGGTCGTTGCTCACTCCTGTGTACAAGGTCCCCGTCGCCTCGCTTTGGAGAATGTACACGAACCAATCAGCGCAAGTCATAGAAGGTGACGAATCCAAGGAACTCCAAGACGGCGTAGCCAATCCACCCCCCGATGAACAACACCAGGATGAAGATGATGAGGGCGACGTTCTGATCGTCATCCTCATCATGATAGCTCACTTGATTGGTTCTCCGTCGATCCTGATTTCGTAGATTCGATCGGACCCGTCCCCATCCCATTCACCGCTGTAGAACTTCTCCCGGCCGTCGTTGGGGATGTTGATCTCCCGAGTCGAGCCAATGTCGCCCATGTGCTTGAGCGCCAAGAGCAGTTCCTTCAGGGTCTTGACCGATTGTCCGGCAGAGACGGTGACTTCGATCGTGACCCTTTCGTCTGAAGCCCCTTTTTCCATGACTTCGAGCTTGTCATAATACTTGGGGTCTTCAGAGAGATGGTCCACGGCGATCTCGGTTGCCCGGTTAGGGTCGTCGGTGTGTTCCATCTCGACTTTCTTCCCCTTTGCAACGGCAGCGGGGTCGAAGTCAGAGGGCTTTTTCTTGTCGCCAACACCACCGGGCATCCTGTCGAGGAATCGGGAAGCAATGACGTGGGCCATGGTCACCATGTGAAGTCCCCTTCGAGTTTCTTCATTCTCAGGATCGAGACGATGTAGGGACCCCGGGCGAGCATTGCGAACGTGCCCCCGGCCCAACGCTTCCGATCGTAGTCGTTTTGGTCGAGGAAGGCCCGACGGCGCCGTTCCGAGATGTTGTACTCCGCAGCGACTTTCATCGCCGCCTGGTGCTCTCGCCAGATGGGGGCATGGGACAGAACCCAGGTTGTGTAGTCGACGTAGCCCTCATCGTAAAAGGGGTCGTCGGGGAAGTTGGCGAGGCTCCCATGAATCAGTTCATGAGTGATCTTTTCCAAAGTCTTGCCAGGGTCCCCCTCGATGATTGAATCCAGCATGATTTGACCCGTGCTGAGATTGAACGAGGCTGTAGCCCCGACGGCTCGCATCCCCGGCTCCAAGGACTTGATGAGGGGAAGCGGCTGCGTTTGGTAGGGTCCCAGAGCTTGCTCGATGAAGTGGTAGGACACGCCAGCCCAGTATTCGACGAAGGAATTCCATTCGGGGCTCAGGTGCCGACAACGGAATGGAGACTTGGCAGAAGCCTTGAAAGAAGCCGTTCGGAGTTGTGCCAGAACGGGTTTCGGAAGCGGAGTCATACCCTTGGGTTTCGCAAAAGTGTTTTTGCTCTGCCCTTGGTATGGCACATCGCACCGTGAACCCCCAAGGGGCCCTCATCAATTACGCCATGGTTTCTGGCAACGCTTTCGATGGACGTCGGATGCATGACCCCACGTGGGCACAAACCATCCCTGGCTACGCTTTCGACATGGTCGGTTCCGGCCGCATGTATCTGTTGGAAAAATCTCATCCTGCCACGGGAGTTTTGGGGGTACCAACCGTTGGGCGAGTCAGCAAGTTCCATGGTGTGCTTGACGTCGACTTCACCCTCACGACGCTCGGCGTTGCTCGGACCATTGTGTCCCTGACGGATTCGGATGCTCCGACAGCGATCAGCGAGGTGGGCATCAACGTCGCCAACCGGATCCTCGCGAGCGTGACGGATGAGCTTGGTACCGTCCGGGCTGGCGTGACGTCATCATTGATTTTGGCTGCGGGTAGGCACCAGGCTCGGATCGTCTACAACGCGCTCAGTCCCATTGCAGGGACCCGTCATGCGGTCTTGCTCATCGACGGGGTCTTGGACCCGGCACCGACCTGGACGGTCGACCCCATTGCGCCTTGGGCCCCCTTCACGCCGACCTGGCTCATGGCAGGGTTCCGGCCCGGCGCCGTTGCCTTTGGCGACGAGATTCATCGAACCCAGGTGGGCAACGAATCAGTGTTCTGATTGACTTGAAAAGAAAATGCTCTTTTTGGGTTGACCGCACGTCTGACAGGTGTAACATCATTCACAGGACACCATGAGTACCAGGACACAAGAAACCAAACGCACCTCAAGCCAAACGGCTTGTGCGTCGTGGTGTGTCCAGGGAAGCTTTAGCGCTGAAGCCTTGACAAAGCATGATCGCGCGTATTCCCAGCTTCCCACCTCCATCATGATCGCCAATCCGGAGGTGGGTACGTAGGGCGGCAAAGGTACTCTAGAAACCGAAGCCGCCCTGGGAAACCACGGCGGCTTGTCGTTTTTGGGGCATAGGTTTTGGGTCGTGAATAGGTGGCTGGGACCGCCCGGAGGTTGTAACCCTCCCGTCTTAATGACTATGAGGTTCGATTCCTTCACGGCCCACTGAGGACAACAGAATGAAGGCGAGGTTGAAATAGGTCCCCCTGGGACCGTGGCGTAATTGGAAGCGTGACAGACTTTTAATCTGTTCGGTGAGGGTTCGAGTCCCTTCGGTCCTACCAAATGGGTTGTTAGCTCCAAGGCGGAGCATCCGGCTCTTACCCGGCAGGGCGGGGTTCGATTCCCCGACGACCCACTGAGAATCACTTGGAAATTATGAAACGCAGGCTTATGAAACTTGGAATTTGAAAAGGCCCCGTGAGGGCCGAGCAATTGGAGTGTCGTCCAACGGTAGGACACCTGACTCTGAATCAGTCAATGAGAGTTCGATTCTCTCCACTCCATCTAGGGGCACGAGCCCCGCTGATCCATGACAACTTGACGGGATTTGGAAACGCCTCATCGGCCTCATAAGGGCCGGGCACCTCACAACGACCGGCATGGAGCCGGCAGCGGGTCAGGTGGCAGCAAGGGGTTAGTCCTCTCCCGAGTTTGTGCGCCGGGGGGTTCGCCCCCCGGCAAAGTTTGGCGGTGTAGCCTAGTGGTCCAGGCAGCAAATTGTTAATTTGCCCTACGTGAGTTCAATTCTCACCACCGCCTCTATGGGGTTTGTCGGGTGGCGACAGCGTGGGGGACAAGAGAGCCCTTGGCGGGATGTTCGAGGCATCCAAGCTCCACTGGTGTAGATGGTGGCATGAGAGTCATCATCGAAGGCACCACTGGTGAAGGCAAGTCGAAGCTGGCTTGGCATCTGTATCACCTTCTCAATGGGCTTGGCGTCACGGTCGTCTGCAAGGATGACGAAGTGCTGTCGGATGAGGAAGCTGCCAAAAAGCAGTTTTCTGTTCACACGACGGTCGAGATCGTGACCCAGCAAACGCTTTACGGTGACCAAGTCGGTTGATTGGTCCTGCCCCCATCTCTTAGGGGGTGCATGACAACGCTCAATCTCTCCAAAGAAGTTCTCCGCACCCTTGGTGAAGGCGTCTCCCGCCTTCGTGATGGCGACCTTGACGATGGTCATGCGGCCAACAAGGTCGTCAAGGACATGGAAGACCTTGGCTACGTCTACGTCGGTTACGACTTCGTGAGCCGTGACTGGTGTCTCGTGGTGGGCCATCTGGCCCCCACGGGTTCGGACCAAGACGCTCTGACCCATGAGGACAAGCAGATCATCCGCAGCATGGCGGATGGCTTCGGCAAGAACCCGGACTCTCCCTTGTTGTTCGACTGGTCGCACATCCGAGACTCTTCCGAGGAAGCGATTGCGGACATGGCAGCGACCATCCGGGTCCTTCGTGATTCGAAGGGCTTGCCCAAAGAACCTGCGAATCTTGGTTGATCGCTTCGCCCCTCGTTCCTTAGAGGGTCCATGCAGACCGAAATCAACTTCCCCGCCCCCAAAGAGCCCACCTCCCCCCAGTTGACCATCGCCGAGTGCGAAGAAGTCATCGGGCTGAGGTACCACTTTCAGATCCCCGTGTATGGGGGCCGCAAGGGCAACATGCTCACCGGCTACAAGCACGTCGTCCACGTCTACGCCAACTTGGCCGATGACGAAGTCATGACAGAATACTTCGACAATGACGTCAACAAGCTCGCGCAAGAGTACATGCGCAGCGCTACCCGCCGCATGGTCAAGCGTGAAGGGCTTCCCAACGATGACTTCGTGACCTTCAAGGGCATCGACGTCTGCCGCCACCTCGCTTGCACGAAGCCTGCCAACAACGATTCTCGTTGGGTCTGAAGAAAGTCTGGCCGAACACTGAACATTCGGTGTATACCATGAGACGATGGGGGCGTCGCCCCCCTGACCCTTGACAACCGAATAGGCATTGCCGCTAATTCTCGATGGTCGAGTCCTCGTTTCGTAAGCGAGTGTAAGGTGGGTTCGATTCCCCCTGGCGGCTCTAGGCCGGATGCCGACGAGACTACAATCCAACAACATTACGTCTCGTCACTCTTTGCCGGCCCTAAGTTTGGGGGCAAGTACCGGGTGTCGACCCGCATGTGAAAGTGCGTGGAATGTGCCCTACGAGAACGCTCCTGCCGGGGGTCGCGTGTTTGGGTATCGGTGTTCCCGTCATGACCTGACAGGGGCGAAAACTCTTCGGAGTCACCGAAGTTCTCGGACGTGTCGCAAACCGGACGCCACTTGGGCGTCTCCTAGAATTTGCACTTCCAAGGTCCGTCTGAGTGGCAACCTATTGTTTTCCTGACACTAAGTCAAGGGTAAGAAGTTCGAAGGGGCCCAACTTGTGGGCCCTGTGCTACCGAAGCACGATAGGTCGTGCACCGGTTTTGTAAACCGGAGTCAGCAGGTTCGAATCCTGTCGGTAGCTCCCGCAATTGTGAAGGTGGCGGGCTTGCTCAACGGCTTGCCCATCACCGATTGTTCCCATCGTCTAGTCCGGCAAGGACGTCAGATTCTCAATCTGAAAACAGGGGTTCGATTCCCCTTGGGAACGCCGAGCCGTGGGTGGGTCCTCTCAAGCCCCCCGATCTGGATCGCCCGCTGGCTCATTGGAAACTGCACTTGGATGGCCCAAGGCTCGGCTGCTAACCGAAGTGCACCGCAAGGTGTGGGGTTCGACTCCTCCTGTTTCCGCTGGTGTTGGTCGTGGGCCTCTACCATGGTACTTGGGCACGACTTTGTGAGTAGGGCTCCCAACCTTACGATGCGATGTCTGGTTAAAACAGCAATGCCGAAAGGTACCTATTACTCGGGTCGTACGTGCTCTAATCTCCTCGCTTGGGAAGCAGGGAGTGCCATGGTCGTTGACAAATTCCAAATTCCCCAGCCCCCGCTCTCGGGTCCGCTGAGACCAACACCAACCAAGGCTCGCTCGTCTATCGGCAAGGACGGCAGGTTTTCATTCTGCAAAGACGGGTTCAATTCCCGTGCGAGTCACTATTTAGGGGTGCATGTTCCAAGGCGGCGAATTGGTCTCCAAAACCGAGTCTTGCCTTTGGAGTACCATGTGCTACACTTCGCTCATGGGTATGAAGCATTGCTCTCGGTGTGGGGACGATCTTCCCGAAGAAACCTACGCCTTTAAGAACCAAGCGAAAGGCTGGAGGCAATCGGCCTGTCCTGATTGTCTTCGGTTGTACCGCAAGGAGCACTACCGCAACCATCCGCAACCATACAAAGACCGTGCTCTTGCGAACAAGCGCAAGGTCAAAAAAGCGTACCGGGTGTGGCTGGCTACCCAGAAGTGTGTGGATTGCGGTGAATCAGACCCGGTGGTACTCGATGCCGACCATGTGCGTGGCCGGAAGGCTTCGGGGATCGCCAAGATGCTGACTTCCGGTCGCACATGGGAAGCCGTACAGAAAGAGCTTGAGAAGTGTGAGATACGTTGTGCCAACTGCCATCGTCGCAAGACAGCGAAGGAAAATGGATGGACACGAGGGTCAGAATGCTGAGGCAGCTCGGCGGTCTCCAAAACCGCTGGTAGCAGGTTCGATTCCTGCCTGGCTCGCTAAGGGAAGGTTCGATTCCTTTCACCTCTGCCAGGAAGCTCGGTTGAGCACACACGTATGATCAGCGTGCGGTGGGCTGGTTCACTTCCAGCCTCTTCCCAGCAAATTTGGTCCTGTAGGGGAGCCTGGAGTCCCCGTCACCCTGTCACGGTGAAGATCGCGAGTTCAAATCTCGTCAGGACCGCTGGACAAGGTACTGCGTCAATGCTAGGTACCTTGTCCCATGAAGCGGAAGTACACAAAGGAACTGCTTGAAGAGGTGGCTGCCGTTTCGACTTCGGTGTCAGAAATGATGCGTCGGATGGGGTTCAAGACCTATTCGGGTGCCTCATCATCTTTGATTCGGTCAAAACTTCGTGTTTTTGGGATTGATACCTCCCATTTTGTTGGGCATCGAACTGGTGTTGGGCGACCGCCGTCGCATAAGAAGCCACCAGAGTTGATCTTGGTGAAGCGGAAGGCTCGACGGGAGGACACACACAGGCTGCGTAGAGCCCTTCTCGAATCAGGGGTGCCCCATATCTGCTCACGATGCGGGTTGCCCCCAATGTGGGAGGGAGCTTCTTTGACGCTTCAAATCGACCACGTGAATGGCGATTCTTTGGACTGTCGTCGTGAGAACTTGAGATTTGTTTGCCCTAATTGCCATACACAATTGGCTACTTGGGGTTACAAGTCAGACCAGGTCAGATAGTACAATTGGAAGTGCTCTGGATTGAAAATCCAGCAATGCGGGTTCAATTCCCGCTCTGACCACTGAGACTGAATGGGCGTATAGTAGGGTGGTTTCTCCACGCTCGGCTGATATCCGAGAAATTCGAGTTCAATTCTCGGTGCGCCCACCACCAACGAGTCAGTTCAGGACCTGGCCGGTTCTGTCATCCCGTCTCGTGCGGAAATGTCGGCTGGCTCGTTGGGACTACGGGGTGTAGCTTAGCCTGGCAAAAGCGCCTGTCTGGGGGACAGGAGATCGCCGGTTCGAATCCGGCCGTCCCGACTGATTGCCATCGTGGTGAAACGGCAGACACGCCAGACTCAGAATCTGGTGCTCCATAGTGGGCGTGTGGGTTCAACTCCCACCGATGGCACTGCTTCGAAGATTCAGGAAAGAGAGTAGCAAGGCTCTCCCATCGGGAGTTAGGACTTCGGCCGAAGCACCTTCTCATGAACGCCCGTCGGGCCTGGGTCTTCGAAGCTTCAATTTCTCGGTCTGTGGCGAAAATGGGTACGCACCACGAAAAACGGTTAACGTGGTCAATCGGAAGGTTGACGCTCCGACGTGAACTGGGGAAACCCTTCAGGGTGATGCTCGGGTAGGGAGAACCAGCAAGCGTGTGCCGGGTTTGCGGATGCACCGGACAGGGTTCGAGAGGGTTCTGTAGGGAAGCGCGTTTTCCTAACAGGTACGGAGTGGTTATGCGGGTTCGAGTCCCGTCAGACCGACAAATTGCGGGTGATGCTCCAAGGTGGAGCGCTGCGTTGCCATCGCAGTCCCCGGCGAGTTCGATTCTCGTCACCCGCTCTAGAGAGCCTTGTCCACGGCTCTTTGAAGGATGTCTGCGGCTCGTGGGTTGTCCATGGGTTGCAAACCAGGCAGCAGTTTTGCAACCAAAACCTTGTGTGATGCGTCAATTACAACCCATCCATCTCGGCCTACCCAGTTCACGAGAAGTTTGCCGAGACTTGGGTGGTCGTACGTGTAGCTGATGGGGGCCATCTTTTTTGGACGAAGATCCCCGGCCATCCGATTCGCCAAGCCATCAAGTTTTTCGGCGACCATATGACGGTCAGGTTTGCCGTCTTCACCATAACTTTGGATGGTGGCAATCAGACTGCGAAGTTCAACGAGGAGTTCTCGTGGAGTTGCAAACTTGTTCATGCTTATCAAAGCGTACAAATATTTTATGCGTAGGTGGTGGAATGGCAGACACGCGAGCTTGAGATGCTCGTGCTCCATAGTGGGCGTGCGGGTTCGAGCCCCGCTCTACGCACTGGTTTCGAATGCGGACGGAAGTACAATACTACAATGGTCCTAAGGTAGCGATCTTCAGGCGACTGAGGTAGCGTGATGGCACCTTTCAGGTCTCTGACCAGACGGGTGCGGGGCGAACGGGGGTTACTCGAAAGAGCCAGACCCCAATGTGCCGGCCATAACCAAGACTTTCGTCGATTTTCGTCGAGACCTACTACTTGTCACGAATGCATGTCGGACTACAATCGCAAACCGGTGCCCGAAAGGGCGTGCGGGTTCAAGTCCCGTCGGGTCGGTCCTCTCGGTTCGCTGAGATGGCTGATACGTGGAGAAATTGGTAGCCTCTCCGGAGCCGAAAGGCTGTTGTCTTGCAGTTTTCGTCGTGACATTACGGGGTGAGGGCTCAGGGAGGGCCACCTGGTTTGGGTCCAGGCGTTGGTGGGTTCGATCCCCACTACCCCGACCGTTTCTGCACTTCAGGGTGGTACCATCCTGAAGGGACCAGCGTCGTCGTCGCATGGTACCTGGCGGCGACGTCCCCTGCAAAGGGGGGCGATCTGGATGGCGTTCGAATCGCCTTGCAGGAACGTCCAGTTCTCACTTCGGGGTGTCGACAGACTCAAAAACAGTGATGGTGTAGGCTGCCCGATAAGCCGAAGCCCCCAGCCGTGCAGGGACCAGGGTGCCGGGTGCGTGCCCAGAGCATGGTAGCACCCACAAGTATTCGGGTAGCTCAATGGAAGAGCATCTGGTGTAGGCGGGCGTCGTTGGAAGGGCGCTGCGCACACCGGGGGATGTCTGGTTCGATCCCAACCCCGGAGTCCATGGGGAAGTAGCTCAGTTGGAAGAGCGGGAGACTGAAGATCTCCGTCGTCGGCGGTTCGATTCCGCCTTTCCCCACCAAGTAGCCATCGGATGCGGAAAGCCCCCGGTGTTCACTCGCATGATAACCACAGCTAACGCTATAAAAACCGTGAGCCAGGGGAAGGGCCTGGACAGGTCATGCTTGGAGACATCGGATCAGGGTGGGAAGAGGATGGTGGTGACGCCTATGAGGGCAGTTCGAGAGGTGGTTTAACGGTAGAATGCCGAGAAGCGTATGCTGTGGTAAACTCGGAGGTGTGGGTTCGAATCCCACCCAGACCGTTCAAGAATCATAGGAATTTGGAGGCGTAGCCTAATGGAAGGGCACCACACTGTCGATGTGGGCTGTGCGGGTTCGATTCCCGTCGTCTCCGCTGCGTTTGGAGAGTGAGGTGGGAAAGGTCCCCACACCGGTCTTGAAAACCGGGTGCCGAAAGGCCGGGTTCGAATCCTACACTCTCCGCTGTGGCCGTTGCTCAATGGTAGAGCGCCTGGTTGTGGTCCAGGTATGTGCGGGTTCGAATCCCGTCGGTCACCCTAGCTGCCAGGGAAGGGGATCCCTGGAATGGAACAGCGCCCCCGCCACCTCCCTATAGCCGGACCGTGTTCAGCGGCTAACTGTAGGGGGCTGGGGGCAATCCCCTCAATTTTGGAGTGCAGTCCGATACCTGCAATGTGTAGACTCAACAGATGCCTGACGTCAACGACATCACCTATTCCAATGAACTGGTCTACAAGTCCTTGTTCGCCATGCTTGCGGGCATCCGGGGCGTTCTGTCGCTTCCCAGCGCGCATCGGGTTTACGCAGCCGACATCCCGTTTCGAAGGCAGATCGGCTTTGAGGTAACCACCGAAGGCGAAGATCAGGTGTGGGTGGGTTGCCCTATTTCGGCAGTCCAGGAGTTCTTCACTGATGACGAGAAGCGGGTCCCTGACGACGTCAAGCAGAAGATTCGGACTTCTGGGCTTTTCAGCCACGCTGAGGGTCGTAGGAAGCTAGCTGAGATCTGGACCAAGACGGGTACCGAGTGGTTCGACCCGTTGTTTGCTTCGGCCCCTCCCACCATCGTTCGCCCTACCCTGTGGCAGCGCATCCTGGAAGACTAGGTCCCTATAGCACGACGGATCGTGCAGCGGTTTCCTACACCGAAGGCTCTGGGTTCGAATCCCAGTGGGGGCTCCGATTGTGGTTGATCCTGTCGGTGTAGACCCCTTAGAAGGAACACAACATGGGGTAGGAAGGCATGGTCGCCTTGCTGCAAACGAAAACTAGGACCAGGGATCAAGCTGGTGTTCGCGACCCAGTGGCTCTGGATGGCTGGAGAACAGCCTTTAGGCATACCGTAGCTTCACGGCGGGTTCGAATCCCGTCTACTCCACCAGAAGGGGTTGTAGCTCAAGTTCATCGGATGCTACCCGGCAAGAATAGCGCTGTTCCCCGGGGGCCCTGGTGCAGGTAGAGCAGGGGGCGCTAACTCCCAGGTGCCGGTTCGATTCCGGCCGACTCCACCATGGAAGAAACTGACTTAGAATGGATGCGGGAGCTTCATGCTCGACTTTGGCCCAAGCATGGCGACAACTGTTCGCTTGATTGGAAACCCGAGGGGGAGCTTCCCCAGCTTGACTTCGACCGGGTGCTCAAGGTCATCAAAACGCATCGACTCCTGACGCAGATGTTCCCGAGCAAGATGTTCGGTGGCTACGGCATGCGTATCTACGAGCATCCGATCTTCCCGGGGCTTCCTCCCACGAAGCTTCTCTCGATCACGGAGGACCACATCCCGGGCCCCACGCAGTACGACCACCTCACAGGGGAAGCCAAGCCCCTACCCAAGCGAAAGCCGGGCGAAGGCCGAACGGACGCATGGGAAACCTTTTCCCAGTTCACCCACACGGAGCAGAACCGAAGGTGGCTTCGAGGGTACGGCATGACGGATTCAAGTCCCCGTGCCGATTACGATTACTAGAGTTTCAGCCCATGCTATGCTTGGGCTTGATCGCAGTATGGTGCCCGGGGAGAGCCCGGTGACACATGAGGGGTTTGCGGACTGCCCCTGTAGTCATGAAACAAATGCGATCACTTGTGCGGGAAGGGCTGGCGCCCGGGATGGCCTCATAAGCCATTCCTTGGTTGGTTCGAATCCATCTCCCGCAACTAGGTTCCGTGCCTGGCAGGCAGACGCGTCAAGAGGTTCAAATCCTCAGCGGAACTTAGAGGCTGGTCACCGTTCGGCCGAACGGTGATTGGCTTCGATTGGGGCTATTGTCCAACGGGAAGACGCTAGCGTCGCATGCTAGAAATGCGGGTTCGATTCCCGCTAGCTCCACTGAGCCACGGGGGTTCGAATCCCCGTGATTCCACTAGTCGGTCACGTCCATCTGGAACGCTTCGATGCCCTCGATGGCTTCCTCCAGATGTTTGATGGTTTCGATGATCGCGTCCCTGGCACCTTTTGTGATCGACACGGAGTACCACCCCACGTCCACAAGATCAGCGTGTGCCAGCTTCAGCCCCTTGTTCCAGGGCTTTAGGCTATCCATGTGCGCCTTCTGCAATTCCCAAGCCTGCTTTTCCATTCGCTTGCGCTCGGCGATGGCCTTTTGATACTCTGCGATGATCCCGCCCAGTTGATTTTGAACTTCCCTTACGAATTCGGGGGGACGGGCTTGCCGTTCACGTTGCCGCCACCAGTCTGGAAACGCCTTGATGCAGCCCTTGTAGGCTTCATCGTATGCATTTTGCTTGGGGAAGGGGGACTTGAAATTGAACGTGGTGGTGCCTTCACGTTGTGTGTCGGCATACTTCCAGCGAGGATCTTGCGAATGCATTTCCAGGTTCCTTTGCTTTACAGCAACCTATTAAAAGAATCTGCATGGGGCCGTCGTCCAACGGGAAGACATGAGACTGGCAGTCTCAGAATGGGGGTTCGATTCCCCCCGGCTCCACCATCTGGTGTAGGTACCAGAACTTGCCAGCATAGCTCAGAGGCAGAGCACGCCCTTGGTATGGGTGAGGTGTGGGTTCAACTCCCACTGTTGGCTCTAATCGTCTTCGGTGGATTCCAGGAAGGTTTGGATGCCATCTTGTCCACCACGATAGGCCATCTCCAAGCCGTCTACGGCGCCTTTGGCTTCCCGAAGAGCCTTTTGAGCCTGGACATATGCGGTTTGCAGTTCTCGTGCAGCCGGGATCCAGCGGCTTAGCCGCTTGGGCTCGATCTTCCCGATCCGTTTGATGAGCTTGTCGAGATCCTCACCAACATCTTCGGCTCGTTCGAATCCGCCCTCGAACCACGCTTGGTACATGGCACCATCATCGCGTGATTCTTTGGACTCGTCCTCATGTCCTTCAAAGCCGGCGTCGGGATACTTCTGGTGCATATCCTTTTCGGCGGCTTCCAAGACCGCTTTGCCAACGGGGTGGCTATCAGCAAGCATGGCGGTACGGGATGTTTTCCAACGACGGTCTTTCGGGTCCATGATGATCTCCTGTGCTTGAAGGCCTCATATTAAACTCGTGTAGGATACCTCATGGAAAAGCTCGGACACAAATGGGACCGTTGGGATGACGGCTACGCAACGACGGTCCATGAAAGATTCTTCATTGGGGTGTGGCCTTACGGTGACGAGCCCGAGTGGAGTGTGAAGGTCTGGGTCAACAAGGTCGGCACCAAAAATGAGGTTGGGATCAACCTTGGGGCTCGCCCAACCATGGAAGAATCCATGCAGGCCGGTTTGGCTTGGGTCGAGATGTACCTCAAGGATGGTCCCACGAGCTATGAGGCGACCCTTGAGACCATGTTCCGTGAGTACAAGACTCTCTTCCGGACGATTGCGGATGCGGACGGCCAGCTTTTCTTCACCATTGGCAATGGGTACGAGTGGCTTGACGGGGCGATCATCCGAACAAATCAGGAGCCTGACCCTGGCAAGCACTTCCGAACGGACACGAGCAAGTTCCCCAAAGAGATCCGGGACGTCTTCGAGAAGGTCGAGGCCGAGAACGAAGCTCTTCCGATTGGGCCTATCGAGGACAAGGGGGAACCCCGGTTCTTCTACCCCTTGAGTGACCAACATTCGAACCTGTGCTTGGTGCCCGACGATGCTCGTTCAGACTGGGTGGCAGCGGCCTACATGGCGGCGCTCATGTACCGCAACCGAGCGACCCCTTCAGACGACACGCACGAGGAGCGCAAGAGGTACCAGCAAGCACGGCGATACGCTGCGGAAATCGCTGTTGATTTGGACAGGCGGTTTGCCAATGTCAAACCGGTGGAGTGGAGCGATGTCAGGCTCGGTAAAGAAACCAAAACTTGAGATGATCCAGCACGAGGCGCTTGGAGTACGACTCCGGGCGGTTCGTGATGAGATTTTCAGCATTCTGGTGATCGTTGATGACCACTACAATGCCAAGCTTGGGATGCAAGAGCCCGCTGAGAAGGCTCTGACGTCGGTCAATCGGCTCATGGAGAGCCTAGCCGACCAAATCATCGACGACCATCCTCGCGAGAAAGCGGGGGTGCTTCGGGCGGTGTATAGAAAATCATGATTGGGGTTGTAGTACAACGGGAGTACAGGGGCTTTGCAAGCCTCGGATGGGGGTTCGATTCCCCCCAACTCCACCAGGGCGGCTGTCGCCGTCATGTCGCGTGCCATTAAGCACGGCTGCACTTGCCTCAACCTGGTTCGTGCCATGGAAGGGGAAGGCTCATGTATCACCAGCACGAGGGGAAGATGAGTCAAAGACCTGGTGGGAAGTAGGATTAGATCCCCTACAACCCATCTGTTGCGGACGAAGCCTCAATGGCGGGGCACCAGGTTTCCACCCTGGCGTGCGAAAGCACAGGCCGGTTCGATCCCGGTCGTCCGCTCCGAAAGGTAGGGATACTGGCGTCGCTACACACTGCCCCTACGCTCGAAAGAGTACGCCAACTATTGCGGATGTGGCGCAACGGTAGCGCATCTGGTTCCCATCCAGACGGTTGCGAGTTCGATTCTCGTCGTCCGCTCAGGCTGCGTGCTCTGCTTTGCGGAGCCGCTATGAAGAGGCCCGTAATAGGGCCCGGCCATCAATTTGGACCGGTAGCCAAACGGTAAGGCAGCGGTTTTACAAGCCGTCTATTGTGGGTTCGACACCCATCTGGTCCACCAAAATCATCTTGTGCCAAGGCTTAGGGCATGTACGAATACAAGGCCGAGTTGGTGCGCGTCGTCGATGGCGACACCGTCTACCTCAAAGTCGATCTGGGCTTCCACATCACGACGGTCCAATCCTTTCGGCTTCGAGGGATAGACACCCCGGAGATTCGTGGCTCTGAACGTGAAGCCGGGCTCGTTGCCAAGGCGGTCATCACAGACCTTCTCGCAGAGGGTCAGATCACGGTTAAAACCACGAAAACTGGTAAGTATGGTCGGTGGATTGGCACCCTCTACGTTGACGACGGTGTAAAGACCATCGACGTCAATGAGGAGATGGTGAGGCGTGGACTTGCTGAGAGATACCCTGAATAGCGTTCACCAACTTCAAGAGCCAAGTGACAAGTACGAAGCCCGAGTTCTAGAGGCTTTCGTTTTCGGTACCCGGGTTTGTAGTCGTCAACCCTTCTCTGCCAAGATATACACATCCTACGGGGTTTTTGATAACGGCAGCATCGTAGCCACGAGCCGGGTCAACCATAGACCATTGCTTTTGTGGCGAAAGGACGAGAACTTTGCCGTCATCAAGGCTCTCGATCCAGAGGTTGCGATCAGCGCCACGGCGGTCCATCCCGAGCACCGGGGCAAAGGCTACGGCAGGGCCCTTCGAGCGAGACTCCAAGAGGACTTTCGCAGCATCCTGACGGGTTCGGGAAGCAAGTCGGATCCTTCCATCGTGCACCTGAACGAGACACAAGGCTTCCGCCTCGTGTTCAAGCGAGGACCCGTTTCGACGTGGTTTTGGACTAGGAGTTGCGGAAACGTCGAGATGTCGGCGGGGGCGGAACGGTGATGATCTGTTCAGGCAGAACGCAGACCGGGTTTTCGGGTTCAGGTACCCCGGGCTGGCGTAGAACGGTCATGACGCCTTCGACGTTGACGAGCTTGGCATACTTCTCATCGACCATGACGTCGTCGAGCCAGGCAGCCTCTCCGTTGACGTGACAGGCACGCAGGACGAACATGGCGGTCTGGCTGTAGTCGACATGGTGCATGTCGTGAGCGGTCCCCCGGCCTTGGATGAGCCGGTAGTACATGCCGGTCTTGGGATCCTTCTCCAGAGAGGCGACCGCCTCCCCGTTGATCCCCTGGTAGCTCTGACCGAAGAAATGCCAGCCATAGTTCATGGCGGTACCAACGGTCTTTTGGGCCAGCTTGTTGTCGATGAGCCAATGCTTGCCGACGGTCGAGATGAGGTTGCCGGGAGCGGCCCCGCCAAGCGCCTCGATGGCGTTGTCGATCTTGCCGCTGTGCTCGATCATCGCTTCCGTTGAGGACGTGATGGCACGAGGGAAGGGCGGCAAGATCAGGTCTGCTTGCAACCAGATCAGGTCGGCGATCTTGGCAGTGAGAAGCTTGGCCCCCAACACGTCAGCGATCTTTTGCTGCGTCTCGGCCATGACGTTGACCCGGGTGCCTTCGACCTTCAAGGCGTCGGCGCTCACCCACAAGGTGACTTCGTCATCGTCATTCATCGACTTGATCGGGACCCAGTCGATCTCGTACTTTCCAGCCTGGACTTGGTCCAGGATGTATTGCTCACGTTCTTGAAGATTGGATGGGAACGACATGCCCATCCCGTTTCATAGATGAAAACTTGGCACGGTACCCAAATGGCAAAGGGCCCTGTTTGCAAAACAGGTATTCGTGGGTTCGATTCCCACCCGTGCTTCCAATTCAGTGTAGTCCCCTACATGAAGACCATCTTCAAGGTTCGGGACACGAAAACCGGGCTCTTCTCATCCGGTGGCTACAACCCCCACTTCACCGAAATTGGCAAGTCCTGGGATCGGTTGTGCGGTGTGAAAACCCACTTCAAGCTTCACCTTAGAGGGTACCGAGGTTCGGTTGTCCGGCCCGCCAAGATCCCTGCATCTTGGGAAGTGGTCGAGTTCGAGTTGGTCGAGACCGAGAAGGGTAAGCCCATCAAGGCTACCGACCTGCTGAAATAAGCCCCTGACGCCGATGGACGGCAAGCCAGCTTCTATCTGGTTCGGTGCGGGTTCGAGTCCTGCCGGGGGCGCTGAATGCCTACATAGTGAAATGGATCATCACGTAGCCTTCCGACGGCTGAAATCCGGGTTCGAGTCCCGGTGTAGGTTCCAACAACCCCACGTCATCCAATGGATAGGATCCAGGACTACGAATCCTGCAATGAAGGTTCGAATCCTTCCGTGGGGGCTACGTCTCCGTGGCTCAATGGACAGAGCTTCTGGCTTCGAACCAGATGATTGTGGGTTCGACTCCCACCGGAGACTCCAAACGCGACGTCCAGAGGTTGGAGGGCCGGTCCATACCCGGCACCGCAAGGGATCGTGTCCCTTCGTCGCGACTATTGCCAGGGTCGTCTAACGGCAAGACACCGGACTTTGCGACCAATGCCGGGATCGTCTAATGGTAGGACGAGGGCCTTTGAAGCCCTTTGTGCTAGTTCGAATCTAGCTCTCGGTGCTAGGGGTAGACTTTGTTTGCGGTGTGGAGTAAGCTCTACCCCATGCGTAAACGGACCAGCCCTATTTGGGGCCTGACCTCGGATGAATTCAGGTCTTTGGTAGCTTCAAGCCACACTTATACCGAGGTTTTGGCACATTTCGGTTTGGTTAACAAAGGGGGAAACTGTCGAACCCTTCACCGTCGTTTGGCTGAGGAGGGTGTCGATGTTTCTCATTTCGGAGTGCATCCTCATGGGATTCGGCCTAAGAAACCCCTTGATTCTGTTCTAGTTGAAAACTCGTCCTTTGGTCGTGGTCACTTAAAGCGGCGATTGCTACAAGAAAAAGTGCTGGAAAATGAGTGCTCTGTCTGCGGGCTGCCCCCCGTTTGGCGTGGGCAGTCCTTGGTTATGGTGCTGGATCATAAAAACGGTGTGGCCGACGATCATCGTATAGAGAATCTACGTCTTGTTTGCCCCAATTGTGCCAGCCAGCTACCGACACATGCAGGAAGAAATGCGAGAAAAATACATTCTTGCAAGTGTGGTGCTCTTGTAGGGCAACAGGGGGGTCAGTGCGGGAGGTGTGCCCAGTTCCCATACCGGAGAGTCAAGCGGCCAACCCTATCCGTGCTTCAAGAGGAAATCAAAAAACTGGGATTCACTGGGGTGGGTCGGAAGTATGGTGTGAGCGATAACGCCATTCGGAAATGGCTAAGGTGATTCTCTCCTCTGGTTCCAATGTTTTGAGATACGGGGTGAAGGCTCAGGGTGGGCCACTTCTTTCGGGTAGAAGCGATGACGAGTTCGATTCTCGTCACCCCGACTACGCACGGCTCGCTCTCTGGGAGAGCGCTAGCTCGACATGCTAGTTTAGGTGGGTTCGATTCCCACGCCGTGCACCACATTTCTCAGAAGAGCCCAGGTAGCCCAACGGCAGAGGCAACACGCTTAGAACGTGTACAGGTGCGGGTTCGAATCCCGCTCTGGGTACCGGTGTAAATCAACCCCATGCCGCTCAAAGTCTATCTCGATGGTTGGGAGCCGCAGACACGGTACCCTTTGGCACCGGCAAACCAGTGCATGGTGTCGGCCATGATCAATGCATTCAATCTGTCACCACGTGCGGCAGCGGTGGTCGCAGAAGGCCCCTTTCCGAAGCTCATTATCGTTGAGCCTTCCTTGAGTTGGGCTCAACGTGGGATCAAGATCATCGTCGATGCAGGCGGAACCATTCACGTTGAAGTCAAACCCTTGGAACCCCCCGAGCCTCCCGAGCCCCCCGAATCTCTGAAGACCACTTGGGACCATTTGATTGGGGATTGAGGCCCGGTGTAGGACATCGCATGCCTTATCGCAAGATCGTCGACTGTAAGGTCACCAAGGAACGTGACTCGATGTCCGTCACCCCCAAGACCCTCAACTGGCGGCGGGGGATCGACATCTTCACCTTGACGTTGGAATGCGGCCACAAAAAGGTTTACCGGGGCACGGCCCCTGACAACAGGGCGCTCTGCAAACAGTGCCAGAAAGGGGCCTCGTAATGGGTGCTGGAAGACGCGTCATCAAACAAGCTCGCGTCAACCGTGGCCTCACAGGAACCCATAGCCTGGCAAGGTACTCCAAGCCCGGTCACCCGTGTCAATGGGGACTGAAGAAGGGGCTTCGGCGGGGTCGGCGGCGGCTGGACAAGCTCATCATAGTGGAAGAGCTTGAGGCTGCCCGCTGAGGCGCTGGCTGGGCTTGCCAGCAGCATCCTTATAAGGTGCCAGAGCTTAAGGTTCGATTCCTTCTCAGCGGACCATGGGATTAGTTAGCAAGAAAATCAAACCCCGCTTCAAGTGTTGCAAGTGCAAGCACGTGTGGCACCAACATCGGCGATACGTTGAGCACTGCCCCGAATGTGAAAGCATTCTCGTCGAGTGGCTCAACTACGCCCAATGGCGGAAACGCTACATGAGCGACGGCTATTGATGTGGCCGTTGCTACTCGCAGCGCTCGTGCATCCGGGGGACCGAATCTGGCTCACGGGTGATTCGCTGGCGCATGGTCTCGTGGAGCCCTTGTGAAAGCTTGCGGTCACCGAGGGCCATGCCTTCGGATCTGACACGGTGCCAGGTACCAGCATCATCTCGTGGTCGACAGCAGACCTGACGCCTTTGCGCCGGTTTCGGCCTACGTTGGTCGTCATCGTGCTCGGCGCCAACGACGCCTACATGAAGCCTCACGTGCAGACGGGGCCCTTCATGGCTCGGTTCCACCGTCGGATGGGGCAAACTGGCATACGGCTCGTGTGGGTGGGGATGCCCAAGCTTCCCTTGTCGATCCGTCCGACCTACGTCCGCAACCTCATCTTGGAAACCGGCGTGGTGTATCTTGATTCCAGGCCTGTGACCATTCCCATGTGGGAGGACCAACTTCACCCGACCTTCAAGGGACGAGAGATTTGGGCAACGTGGATCTGGAAGGAATTACATCGTGAGCAAGCAGCGGTTGATACAACTCGTGCAGGAAGCCGAGGACAAGGCAGCGCTCAAGCTCCGTGACCAAAGTGCTCGGATCTATTCGAGCTTGGCGCCGCCTGGGTACCCCCGGCAACCGGGTGAGCCGATTCAGTATTCGGGCGATATCAGTGATGTGAGGCCCCGGGGGTTGGTCATGAGCGGAGACGTTGCGCCTCCCTTCACGGAGACCCGTACGGAACCTCGCGCTCCGATCATGGATCCGAGCCTTGTCGAACAGATCATACACGACCCGCAAGCGATGGCAGACCTTGCTGAAGCCATGGTGCAGCCGATTCGAGGTTCGGCCCCGACACCCTTTCGAGAGGGCGACCACCCGCCTGTTCGACGCTCACCCCGTATTGGCAGGCTCTCTGGGCTTGCTCCTGCACCGTATCGGGAGGCTCTTCCGTCTGTGACTACGGCTGGGGTACCCGATGAGCCCTACCAAGAGAATAACCAGGAACTGACCGTCGGTATTCAAGAGGAACGTTTCAATCTCACCCTCACTTCGGTGTCAGACCGGATCGCTTTCCTTCGAGCGTACCGCCAGCTTTTCCCTGACGTGCCGCTTCATGCCGCTGCCGCCCTTATGGATGGGATTCCCACCGAATTTGCGTTGACGTCGGCCCAAGCTCATCATTTGAACCAGGCGGGCGCTTCTTTCACGACCGAAAATTCAGCCGACACTGACCCGTCGGTGTAGATCAGATCAGAGGACGACCATGAAAGTTACCGGACACATTCTGAAAGACGCAATCAAACGAACTGTGATGGTTCGAGACACGACGGCTTCCCTTTTCGATGGCTCGCTTCACGCCTTCGAGGATGACGACAAGGAAACGCCTCAGCAGATCGCTGACAAGTTCCATGCGTATGATGTGATGGTCGCCAAGCTTCAGACGGCGCAGACCGACTACAACATGCAGGTTCGTGTTGAAGTTGGCTCCGACACGATGACCCTCACCGAAGCGATCAAGAGCGTCGGCGGTGCGGGTCGGTTGGAGAAGATGTGGCGAAGCGTCGCCGGGGTCAAGAAAGACCGCTACAGCTACCGGGACGAAACGCTCACCCGTGACCCCAACGAGGTCCGGGCCAAGCGCATGGTCACCCAGGCACAAGCCTTGAAGTTCGCCAACCAGGCGGCGAAAGAAGCGGCGGTCATTCGAGCCGCCATCGCCAAGGGCAACCTGACCGAAATCGAAATGAACGTAACCCTCCCGGAGTAATCCGGGGGCGGAAACGAGGCGAGAGAAGACCTACCTACAATAAGCGTTGAAAGACGCTCACGGCAAATCGGGAAAGTGTGCGAAAAACTTCAATCTGGAACACCGACAGTTCTTCCACTATCAAGTCGGTTACTCCATTTTCATCGCCCCTACCCGAGCATCTCTGCTCCGTCCTGTTAGCTCTCGCTTTTGGCAACGTGGTGAAATGGCAGACACGCCTGGCTCAAACCCAGGTGCTCCATGTGAGCGTGGGGGTTCGACTCCCCCCGTTGCCACCAACTTTCGGTTGATTGAGGCGGCTCGGCTGTCTTAGAGGGTGCATGAAGATCACAACCCCCCAACGAGCCGCTCTCGAATACTTCAAGACCATGCAGGGTCGCTTCCCCACCAAGCGGGTGCGGGATGCCTTGGTCGAGAAGGGGTTGCTGCACTACGTGGTCTCGACTCGGTTCGACTACGTCTTGCAGTGCGACGTGCCTCACAGTGTCTTGAGGCTCTCCCAGGCTGGGGAAGCCTGCGTCTGACGGGGGTGTGGTGAAACTGGCAGACACGCCTGGTTTAAGTTCAGGTGCCCTTCGTGGCGTGCAGGTTCGACTCCTGTCACCCCTACCAGCTTGCCGGGTGCATCAACTCGGTGTAACTTCTCTTGACTCATTTGGGGTCGACTTGGTTTCGACGGAGGATGGAGGTTCGATCTCGCGTGCTGGCTGAGCCACCTGAACAGCCATGATCAAACAGGTGGAACGTCAATTGCCAACGATAATGGTAACCTGATGCTCGCAGCAGCGTAGTGTCCGTCAAACGGGAAGGGTCCTGAGTACCCCGGCGACGTCAACCCACACAGGATGCTTCGGGGCAAAATTGAGGGACGTGTCGATAACCCCCGATCAAGACAATGAAAATCCCCATGTCGGTTGGAAGATCGGCAAACCCCGCCCGAGGGTAGAAGGGCTACGCACGTAGACGGATTGAAACGATGTTTTTCGGACCCGGGTTCGATTCCCGGCGACTCCACTAATTCCACGGTGTAAACAAGGCTGAATGATGCGGAAAAAGAAACGGTAGGCTTATCATGGCTTCATCCCACACACTTATCCTGACTCAAGGCTTCCAGCCTCACCGGATCGTACCCTGGGAGCAAGCCGTGTGCTTGCTGTGGATGGGCAAGATCGAGGTGCTGGAAGAGTATGAGGAAACGGTCCGTAGTCCTTCGGTGGAGATGAGCATTCCCGCCGTGGCTCGACTCACGAAGACGGTTTCGGCTCGCAAAAAGGCTGTGAAGTTCTCTCGGATCAACGTGATGACCCGGGACAAGTTCGTTTGCCAGTATTGCGGAACGAAGGCGACGATGAGCAAGCTCAACTACGACCACGTCATCCCTCGCTCCCAAGGTGGGAAGACTGTGTGGACGAACATCGTGACGTGTTGCTACCCGTGCAACAACCGCAAAGCGGGTCGCACGCCGCAGCAAGCAGGGATGCGGCTGCTGAAAAAGCCGGTCCAGCCCAAGACGCTGCCGCTCACCCCGCCTCCCATCCCGATGAACAACGCTCCCGAGCAATGGACGTGGTACCTTGGCACCAAGTGATCCTCATTTCGAGCGGGCTCTTGAGAAGTACCGTGATTTGCTTCAAGAGGCGGGTGCTACTCCGAAGCAATACACGCTCCCGGGCAAGATCCCGGAACGGATGGAAGTCCTGTGCCACGTGCTCTGGATGATCCCGAACGTTTTGAGAATCGCCCGGGAAGGCAACTCGCTCGCCGCAGCGGGAGCCCTTGGGTGGATCGAAGGGGTCTTGTGGTCCCAGCAATTGGCGACCTACGAGACCCTGCCTGGAAGCTGAACCGTACAGGGTACGGGACACGTTGGAAACGTGTACGAGCGGCTCACGCTGCTTGGGGATCGATACCTCCTGCTTCCGCTGTGCTAGTGTCGGCCGCATGGATTGCGAACATGACTGGCAGCCCCTTCGAGGAATCCCGCTTGGTGAAAAGCCAGATCGCTACTGGCAGTGCTCCAAGTGCCTCGTGTGCGGTTACGCTCAAACCGGGGGCCTGCCCCGGGGCAGGCGCCATGTGAAGATTTACAAGTGTCGGTCTAGCAAACTCAAGTTTCTGTGTGGAGAACCGGCGACACGTCGGATCATCGGCCGAGACTCTCTTGGTCGACTTCAGTGGCGGTGTGAAAAACACGCTTGACATCAAAAGTCATCTTTGAGAGGATGGCTTCTGCAAGGGGATGCGCCTTCATAGGTTGAGTCCCCGTACAGTGAATCGCGCCCGAAAGGGTTTTGGAGACACTGAGGACGATCGTAAGGCACGTCATTGATTATGGGAGCATGTCCGGCTCTGCGTTGATGGCACCGACCGATAACGTGTACGGAGGAATCCCATGAAGATTGAAGCTCGCCATACATTTGACCAAGTCCGTCATGACGTCGACACCGACGCCCACCTTGTGATCAGCCTCACCGCCCCGTCGGCGACCGCCAAACGGCCCCGCATCTTCGTGATGCCGGTCATGGACGTGTCCGGCAGCATGGGCATGGGCAACAAGATGGAGTACGCCAAGCGTTCCGTCCTCAAGCTCATCGACCACCTTCAGGAAGGCGACTACTGTGGGCTCGTGGCGTTTGATGACCGTGTGCGGTCCTACCCCCCGACCGAGATCACGCCTCAGACCAAGGAACTGCTCAAGGCCGAAGTCAACAAGCTCACCCCTGGCGGGAGCACCAACTTTTCTGGCGGCTTCCTGAAGGCCGTCGAGTTGATGAACTCCATGGACCTGGGCTCGGACATCATCCACCGGGCCATCATGTTCACGGACGGCTACGCCAACTGCGGCGTCGCTCAGCGCGCTCCTGAACTGCTCAAGCTCTTGGAAGCCAACCGAGGTCGGGTGTCTGTCAGCGCTTTCGGCTACGGCAACGCCCGTGACTGCGACCAAAAGCTTCTGACCGAGTGGTCCAAAGAGGGCAAGGGCAACTACGCCTACATCGAGAACCCTGACTCGGCTCTCGCCGCCTTCGGCAAAGAGCTTGGCGGGCTGGTGTCGACCTACGCAACCGACGTCACGTTGGAAGTCAAACCCCTCAACGGTCACCAGATCGTTGAGTGCATCTCGGATGCCGACGTTGAAGAGGAAGTGACCGGCGAAGTGAGTGTCCAGACGCCTGACCTTCTCGCTGAGGAAACGCGTCACCTCGTGTTCTTGATCAAGTTCAAAGAGCAAAAGCAAGCTTTCCCTCGTGCCGTCAACGCCTTCGAGGTGAACGTCAAGTACAGTTGCCTCGACAAGGACGGCAAAAAGTTGGATCACAACGAAGACATCAAAGCCAAGGTCCGGTTCGTCAAGAACGGCGAACAGCAGGACTTGCCGACCAAGGACGTCGACGCCATCGTGGTCTTGGCTCAAACGGCCAAGGCGCAGCTTGAAGCCGAAGAACAGGCCAACAACGGCAACTTCGCCCAGGCGCAGTCAATCATGCGTGTCCACACTGAAAGCGCCCAGCGCCGGGGTCATGTCGGGGTCGCCAACGTGAGCCAGCGTCTTGGTCAACGGATGGCAACCAGCGAGAACTTCAACGAAGGCCAAGGCTACCTGCGCAGCGTGGGCCGGGGCATGTCGGCAGGCTACGGAACCTTCTCGGCCGATTCGGATGCCTCTGCCGACCTTCAGGAGCTTGGGGTTGTGTCCTGCAACGCTTCTCAACAGCAGCTTTCGGAGGACTTTGCGGTCGACTCGGATGCTGCGGCTTCGATGTTCGTGGTCCCGGCAGTCCACACGCCGGATGCCAACACGCCCGTCTACGAGGTTTCCCCGCCTGAATCGGAAAGCACAAACTCGGATCCCGTCAAGAAACGCATCACCAAGAACCGCATTAGCAAGAACTGGTGATGGGTTGGGCCGCAAGGCCCATGGAGAATACCGCTAGGTGGCTGGCAACCAGTTTCGAACACTGGGGCGACCGCAAGGTCGGAGGTTCGACTCCTCTATTCTCCTCTACGGAAGACACTGCTCAGTGGTGGGCAACCGGTCTTGAACACCGGGGCGACCGAAAGGTTGGGGGTTCGACTCCTCTGTTTTCCGCCATGAAAGCTCCGAAGCGAAAGAAGAAGGTCAAGCTTTCCATCGCGCTGAGTGAGGAAGCCTTGGAACTGTTGGAAGCCGCCGCCAAGGCCAAGGGTCTGTCCCGAAGCGCCATGGCCGAGCAATCGTTTCGCTACTCCCTCCCGCTACTTCGTGACGAATATCGATCAAAGAGTTGATCGGTACCAGGCTCGTGCCTTAGAAGGGGCATGAACACCAACACCACCCGCCGCCTCGTGACCGTCCCCACCGTGGTCATCACCTACAAGGTGGCGTCTGCCAATCCCCCCCGCATCCAGGGCAAGGCCCATCGCAAGATGGTGCAGGCGGCGATTCGGAACGAGGTGTTCCGAGCCGAGAATCGCTTCTATTACGGAAGCGGTTGACCACCCCCCGGGGCACCGGCTATCATCATCCGTCCGGTGCCCACACTCCAAGAAATGACCCTATGGACCGTCGATCAAACGGTCCAGGCTGTGCGAGACGCCCTCCCGGAAGATTGGTCCTACGAGATCTATCCCGAGACGGCGTCGGCTGCTATTTTGGATGGTGAAACTGTCGTGTGGGAGAGAGCCGACCCAGACTTGCGTCTGCTTTCCTTCCATGCTTGGGGTTGGCTCAAGGTGCGTGGGAAGCCAGCACCAACAAATGCCTGGGCGCCTCGAACGAGCGAGTTGTCAACGAGCGATGTCGTTCGCAAAGCAAACGAAGTCGAGGATCCCCCTGATATTGACCCCGAAGAGATTCGGAAGTGCTATCAGGAGAAAGGGGAGATTTAGATGTCGATGAAATTCGGAGCGGATGCGAGGAAGAGCCTTCGGTCAGGTGTCAATCAACTGGCCGATGCCGTGGCGATCACGCTAGGCCCAAAGGGACGCAACGTCTGCTTGGAAAAGGCGTTCGGTGATCCTGTGATCACGAAGGACGGCGTTTCCGTCGCCAAGGAAATCGAATTGTCGGATCCCTACGAGAACATGGGAGCCCAGTTCGTCCAAGAGGTGGCCTCGAAAACCAGTGACGATGCTGGGGACGGTACCACGACAGCGACGGTCATGGCTCAGGTCTTGGTCAACGAGGGGCTCAAGCTCATCGAAGCCGGGTTCGCTCCGGTCGCCTTGAAGCGAGGGATGGATTTGGCCGTCGGGCATCTGACCGAGCACCTCATCGAGCAATCCCTTCCAGTTTCGTCGCAGGACGACATTGAAGCGGTCGCAACGATCAGTTCCAATGGGGACACGGAGATTGGCAGGCTCGTGGCCGAAGCGGTTGCCATGGTCGGCGTCGACGGAATTGTCAACATCGAGGAAGGCAAGGCGACCGAGACCCAGATCGAGACGACGGACGGTACCAGGATCGACCGGGGTTGGGCCAATGCGGTTTTCTGTCTCGACAACGAGGCGCAGCAATCCGTTCTTGAAGAGCCCCTCATCTTCGTCACGGACTTTGACATCACCGGCATCAAGCCTTTGATGAACATGCTCAACGAGTTCGTGAACCAGGACCGCCCGATGCTCATCCTCGCTCCGGACTTCGGCGGCGAAGCGGTTCCGATGTTCTACCAGAACAACCAGGCCAAGACCATGACGGCGGTTTTGGTCAAGGCACCCGGATTTGGACAGGCCCGCCAAGACGCTCTCGAAGATCTCGCCATTCTGACCGGCGCACAATTCGTGACCAAGGAAAAGGGTATGGTCCTTGGGGACGTCACGATGGAAATGCTTGGCTCGGCACGGCATGTGGTCGTGACTTCCAAGGAAACGACCATCGTCGATCCCGCTGGCAACGAAGACCTGATTGGGTCTCGTGTGAGCCAACTCAAGGCGATGATTGCTCGCTCTGGGTCCGAGTGGGATTCCGACAAGCTCCGGGACCGGGTGAGCCGGCTTCTCGGCGGCATCTGTTCGATCAAGGTCGGCGCCAACAGTGAGTTGGCTATGAAGGAAATGAAAGCCCGCATGGAAGACGCCCTGTATGCCACCAAGGCGTCAATTGACGAGGGCATTGTCTTGGGCGGCGGGACAGCGCTTCTGAAGGCTGCACAGCGCGTTCAGAAGCCGGAAGGGCTCGATACGGACGAGTCGGCGGGCTACGACCTGGTTCTTCGAGGATGTGAAGCCCCCCTTCGCCAGATCCTCATCAACACAGGGCTCAGCAGCGGCTTTTTGGTGCACAAGCTCTTGGAGAACGAGGAACCCAACATTGGCTTCGATGCTGTGGTTGAAGACTTCGTCGACATGTACGAAGCCAAGATCGTCGACCCGCTCCGGGTCGTGCGGTGCGCACTGAAGAACGCTGTTTCGGCTTCGAGCATTCTCCTGACAACGGAATGTGCGATTCACAAGAAAGAGCCGAAGCCCGGGTGATTTTCCTATCACCTGACTGAGGTATGGACGTTCGTCTCCGTCAGGTCGGCCCCGGTCGGCTGCACCGACTCCGTAAGCCAGATCTCCCCGCTGTTGCTTCTGCGCTCATGGCTGCTTTGCGCAAGCGCGCATGGATCGACAAGGGAGCCTTCCACGATGATTTCTTCGTCAGGATCAAGCACGATGACGGCGACGTCGTCATCATGTGGGAGGATTGGAGCAAGATTCTTCCGTACATCATGGACGGATACTTTTCGACTCCCATGGTGGCTACGGCGATCGGTCCGGATTCGGCTTCAGTGCAAAAACCCGTTTCAGGAACCGACTATCTGAGGCTCGTTGAGAAGGCACGGGAAGGGTTTGATGCGGGTATCTTTTCTGTGTACACTGGTCCTCCCTCCGATGAGCTTATTGCCCTGGGCAACAAGTCGGTGAGGGATGGAAGCCTCGTAGGGGACAAGTCGATGTATCAGCGCATCTTGGACAAGCTCACGGAGTTGTTTCCCGAAGACTTCCCGATTTCCGTTTACTAGGAGCCCACGATGCCCGTCGACCCCACCGGTACCAAGCCTGGTCTCGTTTCGAACGAAAAGAAGCCCGACGAAGTTCACATCCGCTGCAAGAGTTGCGGTCACATGGTGGCGATCGAGATCACACCCAAAGGTGCTCGTGGGCGAATGTACCAGTGTGTGAAGTGCAAGCAGGCGTGGGGGATCGATGTCGGTGGGGGAGTAAACCTCGGTTGACGAGTTTGATGCGATGTCTCCGGTGTAAGGGTTTCCTTGCGCCGAGTGGGCAGGAACCCCAGCGGTTCGTTTGCGAGAAGTGCGGCCAGAATTACGTGGCTGAGATGCGACTCGTTCCGGTGGACCCTCTCCGTATTCCATCGTTACCGGAGGCTTCGGATGTTGGACGAAGTAAAGGGTCAGGATGAGGCTGTCGCTGTTCTGACCCGGGTGGTGCAAGGGCATCTGACAACCCCTCTGCTACTTGTCGGACCTGAAGGGGTGGGCCGCAAGTTCGCTGTTTCACAGGCGGCGATGCAGATGTTTTGTACCGAGGATAGGGCGCCTGATTGTCAATGCGCGTCCTGTTTTCAGATGCGCAAGGAGTTGCATCCTGACTTCGTGTACGTCAGCGACCCCGAAGGCAAGGACATCAAGGTCGACAGCATTCGACAGGTTGTCGGAAACTCCAAGTTCTTCCCGACCAGCGCCCCTGTCCGTTTTTTCGTCATTGATGGAATTGACAGAATCACAAGCGCCGCTGCAAATGCTCTTCTCAAAACCCTGGAAGAACCCCCAAGTACGATCAGGTTTTTCCTACTTGCGACATCCCTGGAAAGAATAATTCCCACCATCCGATCACGGTGCGGATTGGTTTGGTGCCGTAAGCTCCCGGAAAGCTATGTCCTTTCCGAGGTTTCGAAGCGTGAGAAGGATCCTGCGAAAGCACTTGTGTATGCTCGTATAGCTGAGGGCTCCGTCGGCCATGCATTGAGGCTCTGGGGCTCCAAACGAATACAGCTTCGAAACCAGGTCGTCTCGTTGTTTAGGATGGGCTTGCATGGTGACTTGTCGTCTCTTCTCGAAGAACTCAACGGCATCAAAGACCTTCCTCTCGGCGTCCGGTTTCTGGAGCACTTGATTCACGATTTACTAATGGTAACTCACGACGTTTCTCGCCTAATCAACGTCGACATCATTGAGGATGTCGCGAGGATGCGGGAAACCACGAGCGATGCCATTCTGCTCTCACTGCATCGGGACCTTCTATCCCTGAAGGGACGGTCCCCCTCCATCAAATACCCGTTCCACATCAAAACGGCGCTGCTTCGCGCCTTCGCTGGTTGAGGCCACGATGGGCAAAAGCAAGCTTCCCGCCTTTTTTGTGTCCTACGGAACGGAGTCATTGCTCCTAGACCGGGAGCTTCTCAAGGTCAAAAACACCTCGAAAAAACAGGGTCGGCTCGTTGTCCACGTCCCACCGGTTGTCTCGGAAGTGATCTCAGCGTGTTCTCAGATCTCTCTTTGGCAGGAGCAGTCGTCCAAGACGGTCATTGTCGACGATGCTCAGAAGCTCAAGGATGATGGAAGTCTGAAGGCGTACATCGAGGACCATGATGGTGGAAACCAAACGATCCTCGTAGCCATCGTTCGGCACAAGGATCTTCCTGCTGTGTGGAAGCTCGCCGCTGCCAAGGGCATGTCCTCCAAGTGCATGCAGCTTAAGGACTGGGAGAACAACAACCAGGTGGTTCGGTGGATCGACGCCGAAGCTACCCGGCTGCGGATCAAGCTCGACAAGGGCATCGCCGATTCAATGTATCGAGTCGTCGGCAACGACTTGTACCGCTTGTCAAACGAGCTTCGTAAGTTTCAGTTCCTGGTCGGAGTTGACGGCAAGGTCATGCAAGAGCATCTCGCTCTGGTTTTGACCCGGGTCTTTCCGGCAGCCCCGTACCAGGTCTCTGAAGCGGCTTTTCAAAAGGACTCCAGGAAAGCAACACGCGTTCTTGGTCATCTCTACCAGCAAGAGGGCCCCGGCGCGCATGTCCAGGTGCTTGGATCTCTCATGAAACGTGCTGAGACGCTTCTCGTGGCACGTCATATGCTCGACAAGGGAAGCAAGCACGAGGACATTGCCGCTCGCTTGGACATGAACCCATGGCGTTGCAAAAACGCCATTCTTCCCCAAGCGAAACTACACACCGTGAATGCGCTCATCGGGCACATGCAGCGGTTGTGCGAATTGGATTCAGATGTGAAGGGCGCGAGCGTTTCAAAACGGACGCTTGTCGAACTGGCTGTTCTGTCAATAGCGGGTTTAGGGGCATGCTGATTACTCACCAGGCTACGGAAATGGAGCGTTTTCGCTTCCAGCGACTTTTTTTGGCTCCCTACTTTGAAAAGGGTGACCCATTCGAGTCTCTTCTCTCTCGATCGACCTACCTCACGAAGTATTGCCGTGAGGGGGAGGTGTGGTCATCGACCATCCAACGGGTGGTCGAGTCCAACATCAATTTGGCTCAGCGACACGTCGAGCGCCGGGAAGCGCAAATGCTCTTCCACCTGTTTTGGACCGGCCAGCTTTTGCCCCCTGGTCGAAGCCTCTGGGTCGGCGGCATCGAAGGCATCCCAGCGGACGCAAGGTACAATTGCTTCGCCAAGGAAACCCGGTTCTGGGCAAATGGCGTTCTGACGACGTTCGAGGAAGCGGTTGGTCAAACGGTTGAGGTTTTGGCAAAGGACGGCCAATGGCGTCCAGCGGAAGTCAAATCGTTCGGCGTGCAGAAGTTGCTTCGCTATCGGATGAAGCCTCCAGGTCGCACGAACTTTGCCTTTGAGTTTTCAGCCACGGCCAATCACCGTTGGTTCACTTCCAATCGGGGTGAGGTGACAGATCTCAAGGTTGGCGACCGAATCCTGGTGTCGCCTACGCCAGTCGAGTCATTTCTGACGTCCGAGCATGACAAGGAACTCTTTGAAGAGGGTTTTGCTCATGGCATCGTTTTCGGTGACGGCTCGCGTGAGACCCTTAAGCCCGGGGTGTTCAAGATTCGCTTGTGTGCTGAGAAAGATCGCCAACATCAAGCTCGCCTTGAAAGCGTCATTCAGCACACGAACACTTGCACACCCCCTTCCTGCAACGGCGACCCTGTTTTGTTCTTCCGTTCGGATCGGAATTGGAAAGAACTTCCAGGCGACGGCACTCCATCATCATATCAAGCTGGCTTCTTGGCAGGCTGGTTGGCGGCGGATGGTTCAATTCGTTCTGACGGGCGTGGCGGCAACCGATTGGCTTCGCAGAATGCCTCTGCTCTTGATTGGGCAGTCGAGCGTGCTCCGTTCTTGGGCTACTGCGTGACGGGTCGATCCTTGGATCCCAGCATGGAAACCAACTTTGGCCCCCGCTCTTCTCGCTTGGAGATCTTGACCCTTCGAAATGAGCCAGTGGAATACACGGTTCGTGAAATGGTGGATGAGGGACGGGAAGAAGAAACCTTCTGCGTTACGGAACCTGAAACGGGTTCGTTCACGCTGGAGGGCGGCGTCGTCACAGGAAATTGTTGGTACACCACACTTCACGAGATCGATGACTGGTGCTGGGTTGCCAATCAGTTGATGCTCGGCGGCGGCGTTGGTGTCGGTCTCGCTGGGATTAACGACTTCCCAGTCGTGAAGAATGGCGAAGCTCGTTTTGCTGTTTGGTGTGGCAACTCACATCCGAACATCGACGAAGTTAAGCCCCAAGACCGCAGCTTCCTCAACGGCCAGACGCCTATTTACCGGGTTGATGATTCACGCAGCGGTTGGGTCGAGGCCATTCGCCTGACCATGCAAGCGGCGTTCGAAAACCGTGATCAGATCATCGACGTCTCAGAGGTGCGTGAGCGAGGGGCTCCCATCCGTACATTTGGGGGCATCGCAGCCGGTCCCGGCCCCCTGGTGCAGCTTATGCGTGCCGCATGGGAAATCATCCGTGGAGCAGCCGGACGCAAGCTACGCAGCGTTGAGGCCCTCGACATCACCAACCACATTGGCCTGTGCATCAAGGCGGGCAATGTCCGTCGCTCGGCTCTTATCGTTCTTGGGGATGCTGAGGATCACGACTTCCGCAACGCCAAGAAAGATTATGAGGCGGTCAAGACCCACCGGCACACAAGCAACAACTCGATCGTCTTCCGGTCTTGGGATCAGATTGCGAATTTCGATTGGGAAGGGCTTGCCAACGACGTCGTCGACTACGGTGAGCCCGGCGTTCTCAATCTGCCGCTCGTGTGGCGCACAGACCCAGGGGCGACCGGAGTCAACCCGTGTGGTGAGCAGAGCTTGCACGATCGTGAGTCCTGCAACCTCGCCGAAGCGTTCCCCGCCATGTTCGAGGCCAGCACGGATCCGGCGACAGCGTTCCGTCTCCTCACCCGCTACACGATGCGTCAACGCCTCACCCCCCTGACCGACGCCAAGAGCCAAGCCGTTGGCGAGCGCAACAACCGGATCGGTGTGGGCCTGGGCGGCATCTGCGACTTCAAGTGGACCCCAGACCAGCTTTCGAGTTGGTTCAACACATGCCGCAACGAAGCCGACCAATACGCCGAGACCATGGGCGTTCGTCCCCCGATCACAACCACGACGGTCAAACCTTCAGGCACAATCAGCCTCCTGAACGGCTCAAGTCCTGGCATTCACGCTCCCTACGCCCCCTTCTACATTCGTCGGACCCGTCACGCCAAGAACGACCCGCTCGTTCCCGCATTGATGGAAGCCGGCGTCCCCTACGAGCGTGACGTCTACGACAAGACCGGCAACACCCTCGTGTTCAGCTTCCCCTCGAAGGCTCGACACACTCGGCACATGGTCGTGACCGAGACTGTGCGTGACCAGTTCGAGCGCCAACAACAGGTTCAAGAGTTCTGGGCTGACAACGCCGTGTCGTCGACCATCTCATTTGAGGCCAGCGAGCGTGACCAGTTGGCGGGTTTGTTCAAAGAGTTCGTGCCCCGTCTCAAGTCAACGAGCGTCCTTTCGAAGGCTCATGGCTACGAACAGCCCCCCTACGAAGAAATCGACGAAGCCACCTACAATTCCATCACAGCCGGAATTGATGGAACGCACCAACTTGCTCACGGTGGTGACTTCGAAACTGAAGAATGCAAGAGCGGCGTCTGCCCCGTTCGCTAGAGTCTCCCCAACATTACCAATCTGGATCTCTCCCCGGTGTAGAGGAGAGGATGAGCAAGAAGCATCCTTCCTGTGCCAGTCACTGTTGCCTCATCCACGGCTGCAAGTACGGCTATGACGATTGCCCGGTCGTGACCGGGAAGGAAATGCAAGATGGTGCCTGCTACGAATGCTATGAAGAGCAAAGGGATGCTGAGGAAGAAGCCGCCTGTGATGCGGCACGTCCCTATGGCTGCCCCAAGTGCGGGAGCATCCGGGTGGTATTCTCTGGTCGGTACGACATTCCTGCCGGAACGAGGCCCAAGCAGGATTCCCCCCATTTGAGCTTCGTGCTATGTCTGGCTTGCAAGCATGAAGGCTCGTGGACAGATTTCACGACCCAACCCCGCCCCCGGAGAGCCATGATCGATCCGAAAGACTTTGGGAACCTGGTTGAAGGAATCGTTGAACAGGATCCGATGTCGGACCGCTTCGTGATCCGGTACGAGGTGCCGGGCGGCGAAGTGAAGGTGTTCGACGTGCAGGAAACGCTCAAGCAGTACAAAGGGCAAGAGGTTCGCCTCATCATCGCCTCTCTTGAAACCGTCGAGCGTGTTGCCAAGCTCGTGGCAGAGGGCGAACTTTCGGTTGAGGACGCTCTGATTCCGAAGAAATGATCGCTTCCCTGGTGTAAACCAAGGGTATGACTCAACGATCGATCTTCGAGTTGATGGACGAAGTTGGTAAGGCCGACAAGCAATACCACGACGGCGATGAGCCCGACCTGTCCGACGACGCCTACGATGCGGTCAAGGACGAGATCAAAGAGCGGGACCCTGACAACCCGGTTCTCAAAACCGTTGGTCACACCCCTTCGAGCGCATGGCCCAAGGTTAACCATACGATCCCCATGGGGTCGCTCGAAAAGGTTAAGACCGATGAGGAGTTCGACACGTGGGCCAAAACCACAGGGGTCGACTCCTACTGCGTGAGCGAAAAGCTTGACGGAATCAGTATCAGCCTGAAGTATGAAGGCGGCACCCTCGTGCAAGCGGTCACCCGTGGAGACGGGGAGGTGGGTGAGGACATCACCCCCAACGTCCTGAAGATGAAGGGTCTCCCGGTTTCGCTCGACGTCGACGCCGAAGTCAGGGGCGAGATCATCCTTCGCAAGAGTGACTTCGCCAAGCACTTCCAAGACAAGAAAAACACCCGGAATGCGGCGGCTGGGACGGCCAAGCGCTTCGACGGTACCCGTTGTGAACACCTGACCGTCATCTGCTACCAGGTGCCCACCGTCGATTGCGAGGAGGAGCACGAACAGTTTCGTTGGCTTGACGAACACGGCTTCGAGACGCCCTGGTGGACCGTCACGACCGAGCCCAAGCACCTTGTGCAGAATCACGACCGGGATGCTCTCGATTACGATATCGACGGAATGGTCGTGGTTGTCAACGATATGGAAACCCGGCTTGAGATGGGTGAGCATGACGGACGGCCTAAGGGGGCTCGGGCGTTCAAGTTCGCCTCGCCGGGCAAGGTGACCATCGCCAAGGGAATCGAGAACCAGGTGGGCGGTACCGGCCGCATTACCCCCGTGGCGGTCTTCGAGCCGGTCGACCTTCTAGGTGCCACGGTGACGTACGCGAGCCTCTACAACTACGCCTACGTCAACGAGATCGGCTATCATGAGGGGGCTACCATCCTCGTGGTTCGGGCCAACGACGTGATTCCCCGGGTTGAGGAAGTCGTCCAGCACGTTGCTGAGGTGATCAAGCCCCCCACCCGCTGTCCTGAGTGTGACCATCCCTTGGACATCGACGGTGAATATCTCATCTGCCCCAACACGTATGGGTGCCCGGCTCAGGTTCAAGGCCGGCTTCTGCGATGGATTTCGGTCCAGGGAATCATGGAGTGGGGCGAGTCTTTGATCGAGCTTCTCGTCACGAAGGGGCTCGTCAAGTCGGTTCCGGATCTGTACAAGCTCGATCTGTCCGACATCAACAACCTCCCGGGTATGGGGCCTCGCTCGGCCGAGATTGCGCACATGGAGCTTTGGAAGGTCAACCCTATCCCCCTGGACAAGTTCCTTGGTGGGCTCTCTATTCCGCTCTGTGGTGCGTCGACCTTCCAGCCGATCATCCAAGCGGGTTACGACACGGTCGAGAAGATCCAAACCCGGACGATTTCGGAATTCGAAGCCATCCCGACAATTGGCCCCACGAAGGCGATGACCCTGTCCTTGTGGTTCAGGACCAATACCTTGATCATTCAAGCCATCCTGGACACCGGGGTCAAGATCAAGACCCAGGCAAAAGGGGTCTTGAGCGGGAAATCCTTGTGTATTACGGGGAAAACGCGCTATAAGAGAGCAGAGCTAGCAGCCATGGCGGAAGCAGCGGGAGCACTGGTGAAGAAAAGCGTTTCGAAGGGGGTCACCTACTTGGTTCTGGCAGACCCCAACTCCACGACGGCGAAAGCCAAGGCTGCCCGGAAGAACGGCACTGAATGCATCTCTGAGGATCATTTGTTGGAGATACTCGGCAAGTAACCATATATGTTGCCGGACGGATTCAAAAAGTCATCCACGACGCCGACGGTTTTTACGTCCTGGTGTTCGAAGTCTATGACACGGACGGTGCCCCCGATCGTGTGATCAAGGCGTGTGGGTACCTCCCGGGGTTGTCTCGGGCGGTCCCAAAGATGCCGCTTCGTCTCACGGGTGAGTGGATCGACCATCGCAAGTACGGGCGTCAGGTCAAGATCGAGTCTTGGGAGCCCTGGGCACAGGACTATCAAGACGTTCAGGTCTTCCTGACGAACGCCTTTTCGAATCGCATCCTGCCATCCGGCGTGGCCTACGGGATCTCCCGCCGTTTCGGTACGGACGCATACCAGACCATCGACGAAAAGCCGGACGAGATTCTGGCAATGTCCGGTCCCAACGCCACCTATGACCAGTTGACGGCGTTCCTGTTGGCTTGGGAGCGGCTCAACGTCACCCGCCGCCTCGCGAGCACCTTTCAAGCCTGCGAAGTTTCAGGTCGAGAGATCCGGGATATCCTCGCTGTCTTCGGAGTGGAAGCACCAGAGATCATTTCTCGGGACCCCTACCAGTTGATGACCGTCCCATCGTTGTCCTTCGACATGGTCGACCGGATCGCCAAGGTGGTCGGGGTACCAGCGGATGACCCAAGACGGTTCGGTGGGTTGATCCTGTGGGCGCTCAGGGAGCAGTCCCACCGGGGGCATCTGTACATTGGTCGGTGGGAGCTTCCTCATGTCTTGCGGAACCTCAAGTTCGAGGACCGTGAGGTGCTGGATCATGACCTGGATGTGGGGTTGGAGACCCTGGCGCAGCGACACCTCATCGTCCAGGAACGTGGCGTTGGCGTCTACTTGCGGACCCTTCACGAGTATGAACAGGAATCTGCTGATCTGATCAGCCGTCTCGTTAGAACCCAGGTCTCGCTCAGCGTGGACGTCCCAACGTTCCTTGCCCAGTACGAGAAGGCAAACCAGATACAGTTGGACGAGATTCAACGTTCTGCTGTGGATAAACTGCTCAAGCACAACGTCTTGGTCCTGACGGGGCTCCCCGGTACCGGCAAGACCACGCTGGTCAAGTGCTTCGCAGACGTATTCCAACGAGCCGGGCTGACCCTTCGATTGTTCGCCCCTACCGGAATCGCTGCCAAGCGTCTTGGCGGCATCGTTGACCAGCCTGCCATGACGGTTCATCGGGGGCTCAAGTACGATGGTTCCAATTGGGGGCATGGAGGGGGGCTGCCGATTGATGCCGACGTCGTCATCGTGGACGAAGTCAGCATGGTCGACCAAGAATTGCTGTATCGGCTTCTGGCAGCGCTCAAGCCTGGTACCCGGGTCGTATTCGTTGGTGACGATGCACAGCTACCGTCCGTGGGTCCTGGAAATGTCCTGCGAGAGCTTCTAAGCTGCCCAGAGGTGGAGCACGTTCGGCTCACCCGCATCTTCCGGCAAGACGACAAGGGAGAGATCGTGGTCAATGCTCACCGAATTCACGGTGGGCACATGATTCCCCTGAAGTACCCCAAGAAATCCGAGTTTCAATTCGTTTCGATGGCGTCTCAAGAGGACGCTGTTCGGCTGGTGGTCGAGATCTGCGCCAAGCTCAAAGAGCGAGACGAGAATTTCCAGGTGCTAAGCCCCATGTACAAGGGTGTCGCCGGGGTGGATCGGCTCAACGAGGCGCTTCGAGAGCGGCTCAACCCGGCGCGTGGTCAGACGGAGGGTAAGTTTGGCCCCCTTCAAGTCCGGGTCGGCGACCGCCTCATGGTGATCCGAAACGACTACAACCTTGGCGTGTACAATGGGGACGTGGGCAAGTTGGTCGCCATCACCCGCTACGGCTTGCATATGCGGATTCATGCTGAGGGCAACACCCCAGAGCAAGAGGTGGTGTTCTCCAAAGCCGGCGTTTGGAACATCTTGCGGCTTGCCTACGCGATCACGGTCCACAAGTGCCAGGGCTCCGAGTTCGACACGATCATCCTGCCGATCTTCAATGGTCAAGGGCAGATGCTCCAACGAAACCTGTTCTATACGGCGCTGACTCGGGCTCGTGAGAAGGTCTGGCTCTTGGGTGAGGGACGGGCGATCAGCCGGGCGATTGACAATGACCGGGTGCAGCATCGGAACACCGTATTTGGGTCTCGTGTTTCCGCACAGTTTTCTGCATCAACCCCGTCTGAAGTACCGTCGATTGTCTGCGATTCGGTGTAGATACTGGGCAGGAGATTTACATGCCCAACAAGCCCCAGACTGAGTCGCCCCAGAAGCCTTTGGAGTCTCTGACCAAGGCGCAACGAGCGCGACTCGACAAGCTTCAATCCGAGATCGCTACGGACAAGATCACGGTTAGCTTCTCGATCGAGGACCGTGACCGCTCCGGTCGAAAGAAGTCGGCGTTCATTAGCCTGACCAGTAGCCGGGGTCATGGCGCCGAAGTGCAGCAACTCCACGAGGACGCTCCCCCGGCCAACTTCACGAGGGATGAGTCCAACATCGTGCATGCGCTCATGTCCAAGCAGGTCGTTTCGATGTGCTACATGGATGCCGTGGCACGGGGGTTCCTGGCGACCAACTCGGCTCGCAACGAGTTGGGTGGTATCCTTCGAGTCTACGACAACCGTCTGTTGAAGCTGTTGGGTGAGGACTGACCTATGGATGCCAAGCGAGCCAAAGAGATCTACGATGAGATCGACGGCTACCGGATCACCTTGGTAAAAAACCCAGGGGGGCACGGGGCTGGGTACCTCAACGAGTTGATCGCTACGTGCCGGAATTACCTCAACAACGTCGCTCGCCTTCTGCAACAGTTGAACGAGGAAAAGCACAACCTGTCGACGGGTCTACAAGGGGAAGAGACCGTTTTCTCCGTCGAAGCCGATCAGATCTTGCAGGGCGACGTCGTCATCCGGAACCTACCGAACATCAAGGACCGTGAAGCGTCGATCAACGTCCGGCTCCGAGACAACCTGGCGCGAATTTCCGTTTTGAAGGCCGAAATCCAGAACGTAGACTTCGTCGATAAGGCTGTGCGGATGGTGCACCGGGAGTTGAAGTCGACGATGAGCGAAATCCGGCTTCAGCGGAGTCTCCTTCGTGACGAGTTGGACACCAAGTCCTACTTCGGGGACGAGCGCGAGACGATGACATCGAACAACTTCCCGATTTCGAAGCAAGCGGTCGACGACGGGTTCAGTGGCGATGACATCGATCGCTTGTTCCAAGAGCACGAGGCCGAGCAAAACGCGCCTGAAGTGCCCGTTGAGGTGCCGGAAAAGCCTGTTCTGACCCTAGTGTCGAGCCTCCCCGCCGACGAGCCGGAAGAGGATCTGATTGCGGACGCCATGACGGACGACGAGTACGACCAGATTCTCGACAACCTGTGACGATTTCTACCAGAATCCCCAAACTATTGGTGTAGAAGAAACCGGATGCTTGTCCGAGGTTTACCCGCTTAGCATTTGTGGACCTTGGGCAACCCTACTGCGAAAGGATCGCACAATGCCTGACTTCGATTACAACGACTTTCTCGACGACATCGGCTTGGATGATGACGACCGCAAGGAAGGCGTCTCAAACGCCCGTCCCGACTGGTACAGCCCACGCAAGGGGCAGATCGACCGTGTGGCGCTGGTGTACTTCCACCCAGTGCACGTGACGGCTGTCCGCTTGGCCGTCAAGAAAGCCAAAAAGGAAGGACGGGAGTTGACGCAGGACGAGATGCGCGACATCGGGTCGAAGGCGATGGCAGCCTACTCCGAGAAGTTGGGTGTCGGCGTGGATGCTATGACCGAGATCCAGAAGCTCAACACTGGTACCGTTCAGTTCAAGAAGCTGATCGCGCACTACCAGGACGGGCTCGGATACGTGATCAGCCGGCTTGGCCTCGACGGACCGGAAGCGGACGAAGTCTGGAAGAAACTCCCAGAGTCGCGCAAGTTCTTCACGACCGTGTTGCTCATCTACCCGACCGACAAGGACGGCACCGTCGACCCTGATCTGCTCGCCAAGAAGTGGGACGTCATCCCTTGGCGTTTCGGTTCCAAGATCTACGAAGGCATCTGGAAGACTGCCAAGAGCCTGCGTGAGAACAAGGTGAGCCTCGCCTCGCAGGACTTGCTGTTGGAGTGCAAGAACGAGGAATTCAAGAACGTTGACGTGAGCGGCGCCGGCCCGGCTCTGTGGACACGCAGCGACTCGTTCAAGGCGAAGGTCTTGGAGAAGGCTTTCCCACTGTACGAGAAGATCGTTCCCTTCCGTGAGATGTCGACGCCGGATCTTCGGGCGAAGCTCGGCATGGACGGACCTGGCAACGTGGGCAGCGACGACTTCGACAGTATCCTCGAAAACGTCTAGCCCATGATCTGCTTGGGGCTCGATCCGTCTCTGCGGGGCTTCGGGTGGTGTATTCACGACTCGGATGCCTCCGGACCGCTACGCGTCGTCGAACGTGGGATGTTCAAGACGAACGCCAAGCAGATCTTCGTTTCCCGGTACATGTTCATGCGGGAAAAGGTGGGTGAGCTTCTCGATACCTACCCGGCGATCGAGGCCGTGGGTGTCGAGTCGCCCCCTTTCGGGGAGTTGTGGTCTGAGGGGCTCTACGGGTTGTTCTTGTACACCAACGAGGCGATCTACTCTCGGCGCAAGGATGTAGTTTACTTCGATCCGGTCACAGTCAAAGCCCTCACGAAGGTTGATCCTTCAGTCATCAAGGGCAAAATGACCAAGGCCGACATGGTGGACGCAGCCAAGGCCGACACCGGAATCACGGGGCCCTTCAACCACAACATGGCGGATGCGTACCACATTGCTCGGTTCGCCGCCCGGTTCTGGTTGCTTCAGAAGGGATGCCTTTCGGTCGAGGACTTGTCCCCGGCTGAAACGCACACCTTCACCCGAACGCACACCTACACGAGAGGTAAGCGTGCGGGGATGACCACCCGAAAAGGAACGATGTATCGGGAAAATGACCGCTTTTTCCAATTCTCTCTAATGGAGTAGTCATGGCCCCACGTAAAAAGGCTGAACCGAAACCAACCTCCGAGTCAGCCATCATCGCCGATATGACGATGAGCTTGATCCGGAAGGCGACGGGAGAAGATCCCCTCACCCCTTCGTACGATACGTTGCCACACGTGTCGACGGGGAGTTTGATCGTTGACTTCCTCATCGGAGGTTCCAAGACGGAAACCGGCACGCCGCTGTGCCCCGGCTTCCCACGCAAACGGATTTGGGAGGTGTACGGCCCTGAATCCAGCGGCAAGACGACCCTCACGCTTGCTGCCATCGCCGCATGTCAGCAAGCGGGAGGGGTCGCCATGTTCCTCGACTGGGAGCACGCCCTGCATCATGCGTACGCCAAGCAAGTGGGCGTGAGCTTCGATCCCAGCAAGCTTCTGTACTACGCCCCCCAAAGCATGGAAGAGGGCTTCAAGATGGCGGTTATCGGCATGCGAGCCGGTATTGACCTGGTCGTGGCTGACTCGGTTGCCGCCATGGTGCCTCTGGCCGAAATGCAAAAGAAGCTCGACGACCCGGCCAAGGTCGGTGCTCGGGCATCCAAGCTGTCCGAGGTTCTTCCCAAGATGGTTCACTGGCTCAGCGAACCGCCGAAGAACTACCCGGATCACCCGGGAACGGCGATCGTGTTCATCAACCAGGAACGAGCCAAGATCAACACGGGCGGCGGCGCCAAGGGGCCTCAGAGCGATTCGGCCGGTGGTAAGGCGCTCAAGTTCTATGCCTATGGTCGGACGCGCCTCGTGCGAGTCCGCTCCGAGAAGGTCGAACGGATTGACCCAGTCACGAAAAAGAAGGTTTCCCTTCCGTTCGGCAACGTGGTCGAGGCGAAGATCGTCAAGACCAAGGTCGACGCCAACCAGGGACAGGGCGGTCACATCTTCATTCGGTACGGCTACGGGGTGGACAACTACCTGTCGGTGATCGAAGCGGCTTCGGCCCACAAGGTGATCCAGGCGGGTGGCGGCGGCAACTACACCATCGGCGAAGTGAAGGTCCGTGGCCGTGAGCAACTCCGCAAGCTTCTCATGGAGGACCCCGCCCTGTTCAAGCAGGTTCAGAGTGATTTGGAAGCTGCCATCCTCGCTACGGCCCCGCAGCCCATCACGGATCTTTCGGAGACCGACCAAATCCTTTCGGAAGTCGGCGTGTTCGACGATGACCAAATGATGGAGCAGTGCGGTGTAGAGGACATGGAGGAGGAAGTCGACAACCCCGAAGGCGATGATTGAAGTCGAAATCAGTAACTTCCAATCCATCGAGCATGTGGTGCTCCCAATCAACGGGTTCACCACGCTCGTTGGACGAAGTAACATTGGCAAAACAGCCGTCATTCGTGCGGTCAAGTCAGCCCTGACAGGTCGGGCGGGCAACAACTTCGTGCGTCATGGCGCGACGTGTGCCCGGCTCGTAGGCCAAAAGAAGTGCAAGTGCTTTGCTTCCGTTCACATCAAAGCGCCTGGGCTGGATCTTCTGTGGGAAAAGGGCGATGCGGTCAATCGCTACATCGTCAACGGAACGACTTACGACAAGGTCGAACGAGGCACCCCTTCCTTCCTTTCGCCTGACTTCCTTCCTTTACGTGTCTCAGACAAGCAAGTTCTCCTACAAGTCGCCGATCAGTTCCGGCCAATCTTCCTTCTCGACGCCTCAGGTCCAGCGGTAGCGGACACCCTGTCCGACGTGGCCCGGCTCGATCAGATCAACGTGGCGAGCCGGTTGGCCGACAAGGATCTTCGAGACGCAAGGGCGACGCTCAAGGTGCGCCGCAAGGACGTCCAGGGGCTCCAAGAGGGGCTCGACACATACGAAGGCTTGGACGATGCCGCCAGGCCCGTGGATGACGTCCAGAAGCGCCTAGAAGGGCTTCAGGGTTTGCAGGGGAGCTTGTCTGTTCTTCAGCAGTACACGAGCCAGATCAAGGACAAGGCGCTGGATTTGCGCTATCTTGAGGGGCTCGGTGACATCGTGATCCCGGACATCGCCCGGTTGGAAGGGCTCTGGGAGACGTTCGATTGGATCGCCGTTCGGCTTGGTACCCTTCGACGGTTCAAACGGTTCTTCAAATCTCGGCCTCCCATCGGTGAGCCCCCGGAACCCCAAGCGCTACTCAATGCGCTCAAAGACTTCGAAAAGGTTCGTGCGTTACATCGACGGCACAGTGCGTTAGACTCAGAGGTGTCGACGGCACAGACGGACTTTGAAGAAGGGGAGCGTCAGGAATTGGAAGCTCAGGCCGAGCTTGACGCACTTGGCTACTGCCCGACGTGTATGAAACCGCTGGAGTAGCATGGCCAACATCATCTTTCGAACCGACGTGCATGCGTGCGACCGGAACCCCGCCTCATGGAAGGGGGACTATCCCGGGGAGATTTGGAGCAATCTTGAGCAGATCGGCAAGCTCGCCCGGGATGAAAAGGCGATTGCGGTGCTCGACGGTGGCGATTTCTTCCACACCAAGGCAGCGAGCCGCAACAGTCATGCGCTCGTAGCAAAGACCGCCGAGATCCACGCAGCGTATCCATGCCCAGTGTGGGCGGTGCCGGGCAACCACGACATCGCCTACAGCAACCTGGAGACCTTGGAACGGCAGCCCTTGGGGGTCCTGTACGCCTCAGGGGTGTTCAAACGGTTGGGGGAGGTGACCTTTCCCGGCGAGCGCGTCGTGCGGGTGGTGGGGGTGCCGTACAGCACGTCGCTCAAGCTGGAAGACCTTCTCGCCATCCAAAAGACTGGTGACGAGATCCTGATTGCTGTTGTGCATGCCCTGGCGGCAGAGAACCCACCCTCCCACGTCGATGACTTGTTCAACGAGACTGTTTTCCGCTACGGCGACATGGTGAGCGAGAACGGTCCTGATTGCTGGCTCTTTGGTCACTGGCACAAGGATCAGGGCATCACGATCATCGACGGTAAGCACTTCGTGAACTTGGGTGCGATCAGCCGGGGGGCTCTCATCAAAGACAACCTCGATCGAATCCCCAAGGTTGCGATCATCCGAATCGACGAACATGGTTTGGGGATGGAGCCTTTCTCACTTGCAGTGGCGCCTGCCACGGAAGTGTTCGATATCGAAGCCAAACAACGCCGAGAGCAAGAGCAAGACAACATCGACCAATTCGTGTTGCGCTTACAGAACGACACGGTGCTTGACCCTTCACGAGCGATTGCAGATAATGTGCGGGCGCTGGACTTCGCAGACGACGTGCGCAGCTTGGCGTTGGACTATCTGGAAAAGGCGCGCGAGGGCTAAGTTGTACATCTCCTACTCGGGCTTCAAGCTTTTTCTCATGTGCCGTGAGGCGTACTGGCATCGGTATGTGAACAAGACCAAGATACCAGCCGACAACGCCGTCAACGCCCTGTACGGGTCCATCGTGGGGGAGATCTTCGAAGATTTCTACACGAAAAAGATCTGGCGGCGTCCAGATGCCCGGCAGCGGCTTCTGACGATGGTCGAGCCCTACACGGACCGGGAGATCAAGAACCGCTTGAAAAAGGGTGACAAGATCGACTGGGATGAGAAGCGGGCGAACTATGACAGCCGAGAGGAGTTGCTCGTTGACGTGCGGGAAGCGATTCCTCGTGGCCTTCGTTCTGTCAAACAGCACAAGTTGCTCGGTCCACGAGCCGACGCTGAGGTGAAGCTGGACAAGCGGGTTGGTCCGCACCAGATCGGGGGTCGCGCCGACTTCATTTTCCACCGGGTCGCGCCGTTCTCAGATCTTGTGATCATCGATGGCAAGGGATCGAAGTGGCGGCACAAATACATCGACCCCATGCAGATCTTCTGGTATGCCATGCTTTTCCGCCTGCATGACGAGACCGCCGACAAGGCAGGGTTTCTCTATTGGCGGTTCGAGCCGAACGAAAGCATCGATTGGGTCGACTTCAATCCAGAAGATCTCGACAAGCTTCAGTCCGATATTGTGTCCGCTTTAGACGGAATACAGGCGGCGATCGATGAGGAATCAGCCGAGCATTTCTTCAGGCCAAAGGTCGGCGACTCGTGTAGGTTCTGCGAGTACGAGGGGAACTGTTCCAAGACTAGAGGTGGTGTAGATGACATCTCCATGTGACAGCATGACTCCGGAACAGTTGCGCGAGAAGATCCAAGGCTTGATCGTGCGGCATCGAAACGTCCGAGACCGCAAGGGCAAGTTTCAGCGCAAACTCGACGAAAAGAAGGGGGCGCTGGCGCAGCTAGTCAAGGAAGTCAAGGAAGCTGGGTACGATCCTACCAATCTCCCAGCGGAAGTCGAGAAGGCGAAGGGGGCTCTCATTGCAGAGCTAACCAAATTTGAAACGGAGCTTGAGGCGGTTGAGAAATCGTTGGCAGCGTACGAATCAGCGGACAAATGAGGATTTAGATGAAGTTCAAGGTTCACAAAAACGACCTGTTGGCAGCGACCGCTGTGGTGGGGGTGGTGACACCCAGCCCCATCACGAGTAGCGATTCCATGGAGGGGGTTGCGTACCTGTTCAACGTCAAGGACGACACTTGCGAAGTCTACTCCACGGATGTTCAGCGAGTCGCACGAGCCTCGTTCAAGGTGTCGGATGTGGAGAAAGAGGACGGGGAAGGTTCGTTCACTTTCCCAGCGGCTCTCGCAGCGTCCTTGCAGCATGCGGGTGATATCTTGAGCTTCGAGGTGGTTGCGAAGGCGGAAGGCCACACGGTCTCCCATAGCAGCGACCATGGCAGCGCCGAGACATCCACGATCGATCCTCGGATGGTCTCAACCCGGGACAAGGACTACGCTGCGGCGACCGATGTGCAGGAGTTCCCCACGGCCATCCTGGTCGAGGCGCTGTCGGGGTCGCGTCCGTACCTTGCCAAGTACACGGGTGAGGTGTCGACCTGGAACACGGCTCAGATGTTCGACAAGAACGTGAAGGATTTCGCCAAGGGCGACGGCTTCCTTCAGACGTCGGACGGCACCCGCAGCTTCTACTTCAAGACGGATATCTTCAAGGGCAAGCACATGGCTCTGTTTTCGGAGCACTTGCCCAGCATCATCTCGTTCCTCGGTAAGTGCGGCAAGACTGTCAAGCTCCGGATCGGGAAGGGCTATTCGTTCTTGGAGGACGAGACGGGCGCCTTCCTTGGCTGGACGCATCTGGCAGAGGTTTTCCCGAAGTTCACCTACTATCACCGCAAGTACGACCAGTACGTTTTGATGGTCGACCGGGCAGCGCTTCTCGGCTGTCTAAACCTGGTTCGTCCGTACCTGGGCAAGTCCACCAAGATGCGTGTGACGTTCGATCTCGATAAATCGACGCTCGTGTTCCATGCGGCGGCAAGCTCCAGCAAGGGTACCAGCCACCTTCCGGTTGAACTGACTCACCACAACACCGACGTCGGCGAAGGCGGGGGTCATGTGGGTGGTTTCGCTGCAAATGTGCATTTCGAGCACTTCATGAAGCTCGTCGACAGCATGCGCAGCCACCAAGTTGAGCTTCGGGTGTATTTGGTGACGAAGGATGGGCGCGAGACCGCCCTGTTCCGGACCATCGATGAGTACCTCTTGGACGACGCAGGCAAGGTCGAAGCCGACAGCACGAAGGACGGTGTACACAAGTGTGTGCTGACTCGGTACATGCCGTCCTACCTCTGAGTGATCTATCCGGGCGTGTCGAGCGTTTGTCAGCCAACCGGACTCGTCTCATCACGCTTCGGGATCACGTAGCGACGGAATTAGGTGCCAAAAGGCAGGAGATCACGGACCTTGAAGAGCGTCAGACACGCCTCCTCAAGGTCGGTGAGCTTTTCCGTGCGCTCATGGATCAGTTGGTGGTCGATCACATGCGCAGCATCGAGTCGATCGTCACTGAGGGGCTTCAGGCAATCTTCCCAGATCAGAACCTACGCTTCGAGGCAGAAGTCTCGACGAAGTACAACAAGGTTTCGATCGAGTTTTTCGTCGTTCAACAGGGGGATCGGGTCGAGATCCGAGACAACCCCTTGGAAGCGTTCGGGGGTGGTCCCTCAAGCGTGGCCTCCCTGATTCTTCGAATCCTCACTTTGCTACGGCTTCGTCGGGCTCCAATGCTGTTTCTTGACGAGACGCTTGGTGCCATCTCCCCGGAATATATCGAGGGCGCCGCTGAGTTTTTGCGAAAGCTAGCCGACCGCAGCGCTTTGGATGTGCTTCTCGTGACGCAGCAACGCTCCTACGCCACCTATGCCAAGAGAGCCTACCATTGCTCTCAGGTGGTCGAGGACGGCGCCAGACACCTCTCCATTCGGCTGGCAAGGGGGTCAGATGCGAAGCGAGAATGAAGTTCGGGACCGAATCAGGGAAGTGTTCCAAGAGGAGTTGAACCGTCGCTTCCAGGATGCGGCTGCCCGTTTCCCGGAGCGCTGCAAATACAACCATCGCCAACCCCTCGACGTCCAAAAGCAGGGGGTCGATGGTGGTTCGAACCCCATGTATAACCGGATTGAGGGCACCACCAAGACGATTGGGCTATGCCTCTACGGCTCCGAAGATCCAGAAGTGTGGGGTGGCACCATCTGCGAGGATCAGATTGACGCAGAGCGTTGCCCATATTTCACGCCGATTGTCTCACAGGAACAGATTGTCTCGCAGTTCAAGCAGGACATCACGTCGATCGAGTGGGTGCAGGAGCACATGCCTCATGCCTACAACCTTCTGTGGGTCATCGGGCAAATCGAGCTTCAGGTACCGTGGTGGCGCCGAATCTGGCACTGGGTCACGGGCCGAGCGAAAAAAGACCCTGTGGACATCGGAAAATTGCTTTCGTCCGGCGACAAGGTGTAGGACATGGGGACATGTTGGACTCGTTTGTCGATTGCGCGCATGACGCCCTGACGTCGGAAGCACTCGATGCCCTTTGGAGTCGAGGGGTGTCGGATGACCAAATCGAGCTATTTCGACTTGGGTACATGGAAGGGGCTCCCGACAATACCCCGCCGTCCCTTGGTCGTTTCATTCGCCGGTACGACATCAAGCAGTCCCACGTCCTACCCCTGACCAACATTCTCGGAAACCTCACGGGGATCCAATTCCGGAGTATTCACGAGAAGATCAAGGGCTACATGACGTGGCATGCCCCCGACTTCCCGGAACCCACCTTCTTTGGGCTTGGACAAGCCGCCCCTCATATCTGGGAGAGCGAGAAGGTCTTGCTCGTTGAGGGTGCCTTTGACTTGTTTCCATGCCAACGTGCTGAACCCGCCACGGTTGCGACGCAGACGGCGACTTTGACCAATTCATTCGCTCGCTTGCTTCACCGACTCGTGGGCAAGGCGTGGTTCTTGTACGACAGGGACAGTGCTGGGAGGAAAGGTTTCGATGAGGCGAAAAGTGCACATGGAGACCTTTTCCATATCGAGAGCTTGCGGTATCCTGAGGCGTTCCTTGTAGATGGGAAGCTGGCGAAGGATCCCGCTGATTTGTGGCTCGCCTGGGGAGATGACAAGCTTCAGGCGTTTCTTCAGGAGAAAATGACAGATGGCTAAGACTTACGAGAATGCAGAAGCGGTTGAGGCATTGGCGAACGTGCTCATCCCAACCCATCACCCCCACCTGGCAACGGCAAGGATCCGGTACGTGTTCGTTGACAAGGCGTCGACGAAGGGCGGCAAGATCACGGCAGCCAGCGCAACAAAGATCACGGGCGTCAACCAGTTCCTGTTGGACCTGGACTTCGTGGTCATGGTCGCGCTGGACCAGTGGAACCCCATGACGGCCGAGCAACGGACGGCGCTTGTCGACCACGAGTTGGAGCATTGCTTCGGCGAGGAAGATCCGGAAGATCCGGGCGCCACCATGAAGTGGTCCATGCGCAGCCACGACGTGCAGGAATTCTCGTCCATTCTTCGTCGGCACGGCGCATGGAACGAGGACTTGCAGGGCTTCACCGAAATCGCCTCCCAGATCGACATCGCCGATTTCGACGAGCCCGAGCAAACGGAGGCAACGCAAGAACGCCAGGAATCTCACGGCTAGGGGGTCTATCCCATGTGGGACGTCAAGTACCGACCGCTGAGGTTCTCGGATGTGTTGGGGCAGGAAGGTGCGATCCAAATCCTCAAAGCGCGCCTTAAGTCCGGTTCTGCCCTGAACACGAGCTACATCTTCAGCGGGGGGCATGGACAGGGCAAGACAACTCTTAGCCGAATTCTGGCGAGAGCACTGCTCTGCCAGGCTTTGACGGAGGATCAGGAGCCCTGCAACGAATGCGACAACTGCATAAGCATCCTGGAGGAAAACAGCCAGGCGTTCAGCGAGTTGGATGCAGCGAGCAAAGGAACGATCGAGCACATCCGGGCGATCGTGGACAACCTGCCCTTTGCGGTACTTGACGCCATCAAACGGATCTTCCTGTTCGACGAAATGCACCGAATGAGTCGGGATTCGCAGGATGTCTTGCTCAAGCCCATCGAAGACAAGCGAATGGTGGGCATCTTTTGCACGACCGAGCCCGAGAAGATCCGGGGGACGATCCGTTCTCGCTGTGAAGAACATTCGATTCGGCGCATCACACCGGAAGACATCTTCGAGCGGATGGCTTTCATCCTCAAGGCTGAAGGCGTCGAGTTTGAGGATGAGGGTGTGCTCACGGTCATCGACTACTGTCAGGGTCACGTCCGGGACGTCATGAACCGTTTGGAGATGATCTCCCAGATGGGCCCCGTCACCCTCGAATCGGTTCGGGGCTATCTGCGCCTGTCCCTCACCAAGACTTACTTCGAGATCTTGCTCAAGCTCGACACGCCGGCTCAAGCAGCGGCATTCATCGAGTCAGCTTGTGAACAGGTGCAACCCGGTGACGTCGCCGCTGGAATCGCTGAAGCCGCCATGAACTCGTATCGGTGGGCGAACAACATGTTCGTCGACCATTCTGCCCTGGACAAAACCTTGGCGGAAGAGGTTCACAAGAAGTACGGCGATTCAGTGATCAGGTTGGCTTCGAGGTTCGCCAACTTGCGATCTGTTACCCGAACGTCGCTCGTGTGTGAGGCGATCTTGGTTGTGACCGCTCCGGTAGCGCAGCCGGTTCTCAGCGCGCCGCTCATGGTCCCTGCCGCTCCCCAACCGGTTGCCCCACAAGCGGCTTCCGAGGTGGCACCACAGCCCACCCCTGCACCAACCCCGACACCGGCACCCAAGCTTCCCCAGACCATTGGGAATCTGGGCGACGACCCGTACGCACATACGGAAGTCGACACGTACGGGATTCCAGCGGACCATCCCCGGGGCTCACGGCCTGCGAAGGCTATCGCACCACCCCGCTTTGACTCGGTTGGCTTCAACACCACCATGTCGCCAGCCGAGTGGACGGCCCTCTTTGATCGGACGTGGCCTTGATGACGACTGATTGGGTCGTGCTGGCCCTCAACTCAAAAAGTGATGGGGAGGATCCAGAGATTCTCCAACGGTCAATCTCCAAGGCGTTGAGAGGCACCGAGGTGTACATCCCAGCCGTCGTCACGCAGATCGGCGACGACCGCATGGTGCACTACTTGGTGGATGGCTACGCGTTTGCTCAGCGAACGCGCCCCGACTCCGACTACCTTCGTCTCCCCAATTCGAATCGTTACGTTGCGGCGATCTTAACCCAAGGCACGGGGCGGTGTCGTTGCCTGGCGACCATATCGGATCGGGAGATCAACAAGTTCAAAAAACAGGCCAATGCTGAGGTAGATCAAGGGATCGGCGTCGACGACACAGTTCTGATTCTTTCGGGCCCCTACCGAAACATTCAGGCGACGGTGGTCGAGGAAATCCCAGAGAAACAGTCCGTCCAGGTCTTCGTGCAGCTTCGGTCCAAGCAGTCACTGCTCACCCTTCCCCGTTCGTTCTTGCAACTGGTTCGTAAAGCTCGCCCTATGACGTTTTTGAAACGAGTGCAGGAGTTGAAGGCTTGGGCACAAGAGGCTCAGGTCGTAGCCGGGTGGGCGGGTCAGATCGTGCCCATCCGGGACGGTTTTCAAGAATACTCCCGGGTATTGTCCTTCTACCAACAGCTTCAGCCTTCGAAGATCGCAGAGGATGTCGACATGCTCGACATGTCTCAGGCGGCAGCCCTTCTACAGCGCTGGCATATGCTGACTCAGTGGCTTGAACAAACTCAAATCTTGAACAAGCCCATCCCCAGTCTCGATTTGGTTCCGCTTCGAGACGCTTTCCGAAAGTGGTCCTGGATCGACGGTGTAAACCAACGGTGTCAGGAATTCGAGGGTGACGACATGATCAGCAACATCATCGTAGACGGGCATAACATGGCGTTCCGTGCGTTGTACGCACCGGGCATGCAAGATCTAGCGGATTCAAAAGGTCGGCCGACCGGTGTGATCTACGCGTTTTTGCGAAGCCTTGGCGCACTGCGCAAGCGCTATCACGACGCGATGTTCTTCGTGTGCTGGGATGGGTCGAGTCAACGGCGAAAGGCTTTGAATCCCGAGTACAAGGCCAATCGAAAGCCCCATGGGGTGCCGCTTTTCGATCAGATTACCTACCTGCGAGACAACTTGCTCCCCAACCTGGGCATTGCACAGGCGTTTCACCCTGAGGAAGAGGCCGACGACGTCATCGGAACGTTGGTTCGAGGCCCTCTCAAGGGCGACCGGAACGTGATCATCTCGACGGACCGAGACTTCCTTCAACTTGTGACGCGCACGGATGTGCTTCTCGTCCCGTCCGTCGGTGGTCGAAAAGAGATCCTATTCGATCCTGACTTGGTCGAATTCGAGTACAACGTTCCCCCAGAGAAAATGGTTTCTCTTCGGGCACTTGCGGGGGATACGTCGGACAATCTCCCCGGAGTGGGCCGTGTTCCTAAGAAAATTCTTGCATCACTGGTACGTTCTCATGATACTGTCGACGGAATCTTCGCTTCTGGACTCGCCGGGGTGACCAAATCTCAGTACCAACGATTGCGTGATGCCGAGATCAGGGTCAAGCTGAATGCAGATCTCATGTCCATTCGGACAGACATTCCGTTCGAGACCGTCGATCCGAGTGAAGATGAGGCCGCTGCTACGCAGCACCTCCAAGATGTAGATGTGAACCCCGAAGATTTTCTCGAAACGTTCTTTCGACCGTCTGCCGGGTTCCTCAAGAGTGGAAACCGGGCCAAGTAGGAGGCCCTCGTGAGCAGTGGCTATGTGATCCCTCTCGACCCCGCACAAATCGCAACACGCTTCGCTGCTCCCGACACACTGCTCCAATTCTTCGAGGAGTGGGACGGGGAGTCGCTGCCAGAACAGCTAACGGACGACGTTCCAACCTTCGAGGAACAGGTCGCCCCGCTCCTACCCCGGATCCCAGCCCGTGAAGCGGATCTCATCGAACTGTACTTCATTTCCCACAAGCGGCAGGCCGACATCGCCATCATCTTTGGCATCACGCAGGCAGCCGTCAGTTACCGTCTCGACCGGGGGATCAAACGGATCAAGTTCCTCTTGAGCATCCCCTCCGTCTCCGAGGAAGAACTTCGCCGAGATCTTCCAACACTCTTCAAAGACAGCATCGACGTCAACATCCTGGTCGGCATGTGGGAAACGACGTGTCAGAGCGAAGTCGCCGAAGCCCTTGGCCTGACCCAAGGTCGCGTGCGCCATCGTTTCTTCCGTGCCGTCGCTGCCCTTCGTGAGAAGGCCCCCACCAACGAATCCCTACAACCCTACCTCGAAATCTTTTCGGCAATTGCTGGAAAGAAGTTCAACATCTTGCGAGAGGTGAAGCTCCCGCAGTGGGCGGGGCGGGGCGGCGATGAGTGTTGTTAAAGCACTGGTGTAATCAAAGTCACCATGTACAGCTACGATCGAACGGCCAGCACGAAGATCAAGGACCGCATCGAGACGGTGGTGACGTTCCTTCGGATGAAACACCTCAAAACTCGTGAGGACGACTTTTCGAAAGTCGAGGTTTTCGAGATCAGCGTGTCCTTGGAACTAAAGGTTCCGGTGGTCATGCCGGCCATGATCTTCGAGGCAATCGTTGAGGCTTCAGCCACGGGCGGGCTGCTTTCGGTAGCTGTTCAGGATAAGCGTACCAAGCCGCTTGGTGCCTACGTTGAGCGCCTTTTGTTGGATGAATGGCACGACTGGGTCCATCGTCTGTTGGCCCCTCGCTAGCGTTTGGTCATGTTCTTTTGATACAAGCGCTCTGACAGAACCGGAGCGTCCATGACCCAAGCGATCAATCTACGTCACCAGGACTATCAATTCGAGCAGCGCGTGCCTGCTGGGGTTTGGCGGTGGACTACGCGCATGGACGTTTCAAGCGCCTGCGTGATTTTTCAGGTCTTGGATCTCCAGACTCCGTGGGGTCTGTATCGAGACAGCATCCCGATTCCGGGTGACATCGTCACGGCGATGCATGACTCGATCGTGCAACTCAAGGCCAACTTCAAGCCCACCATCTTGATGGGCCCCCCTCCCTCATTGGTTTTCGATGTGGATGAGGGTCGAGGCTTGACGCTTCCACAGGAAGTTCTGATTACAAACTCAGGCGTTTTCGGCTCGATGCTTAGCGCGTCGCTGATCTCGTCCGCTTCGTATCTTCGGGTTACCCCGACCCTCGTGGGTAATCTTGCTTCCAATGAGGGCGGAACTTTCAGCGCTCTCGTTGACTCGACAAACCTGAATTCGGTTCTTACTCCGTACTCCGAGACCATCACCGTTCAGGACACGGACGCGACCAACAGTCCACAGGTTTTCCCGGTGACCATCAACGTTCGGCCCAAGGCCGTGTTCGAGGTGGTCCCAGCGACTTTGCTGTTTACGGTGACCAAGCCCGCTGGTGGTCCCTTCCCGACTCTCCCAACACAGACTTTCTTGGTACGGAACACAGGACCGGCAGCGTCGGTCCTCGACTACCAGGTGCAAGCATTAACGTGTATCGAATCGTGGCTCTCAGGATGGTCCCCGGTTTCCGGCACGGTTCTCGGTGGCTTTGACGACCTTGTTACGGTTTCGGTTCAGCCTCCCGACGACTTGACCCCCGGCACCTATGAGACAATCCTTCGTGTCAGTGGTTACAGCAGCAACGGACATGTAGACGTCACGATCATTCTCATCGTCTCGTGAGGAATCAATGAGCAAGTTCGATCTTGGAAGTATTCAAACGCAAGGCGCATGCGGGATGGACGCGCTTTTCGAAACCTCACCTGAACTGATTCGCCCGATTGCCCGACGACGGATCGCGTCTTTGCAAGAGCTTGCGGGTTTCGTCCGTGTGAGCGAAGATACGTTGGTCCACAAGAGCGAACAGGATCTGTGGTCTATGCGGCGAGACGGCGAAGCATTCGTAATCGAGCGTCTCTTCGATTCAGGTTCCGGCCCGGTCAAAGGTTGATCATGGACAAGTGGAAGGTCAAAACGGCGGCGTTCCCCCCGATGGAGGATCCTCAAGAACCTCCGGGCCCGGGCCAACGTAACATCCCCAAAGACCATGCCTTTGATCCCCGTGCGCTCAAGCCAATGGCTAAGGCGCTGTGGGCCACGAGCGTGAGCTTGGGTCATGCCTTGACAGCCTACCGACAGCTTTCCCGGGTCAAGAGCGCCACGGTGAGCCCAGATGGGATGCTTGGCGGGCGGGGCTACGTCATGGAAGTGACCGCCATGCGTGGAAAGCTCCACGACGCCTGCGAGATCCTTTCGCAGATCAGCGATACCATCTTCGACGAAGTCCGGGGCCCCCACTGGCAGCCCAAGCTCGCCCTTCTCGACGACAACGAGGCCGAAGATGTCGAGCGTTTCATCGAGGAATCTCGTGAGAATCTCGACGATCCTACCGAGGACGCTGAGAAAGAGATGACCGAGATCGAGAAAGAGAACGACGGACCTGGTGGTACCAGCACGGAAGAACCCGGTTCGAAGCTCCCCACCTCGGACAAGTACCAGTCGGAAGCCGAGCCTGTGTCGACGGAAAAGCAGGCTCGCCGGCTCCGTTCCCCCCGTGGCAAAACTCGTGTCGCAATGATCCTCGACGTGAAATCGTGGAAGGTTGCGGACGCGACCAACAATCCCGATGCGCTTGGTGGCCCCCGGGTCGACCATCGTGGCCCCGCCGAAGGCGACGGTCCTTTCGGATCCTACAACCGTGACGAGCCCCCGGTTCGGGACGATTGGTCCGAGAGCGACGGTGGTGGTTGGAACGAGTACGACTATCCCTCGGATTGGGACAACAATCTCAAAGAGCAACCGTCGCCAGGCCACCATGGGGAGTCAGCGCTTCCCAATGACCCAGGAACCCCCACAGAGGGTGATTCTTTCGGTCTTGGCCAGGGCGAAGGCGAAGCTCTCGACTATGATGGACCCGGCCCTGAAAGTGGGCTACCCACTGACTACACGTCGGGTCCGCAACGAGACATCACGACGCCTGGCGTCGAGTACAGCTATGAGCGCATCACAACACCAGGCATGGAACGTCCGAAGTGAGGTTGACAAATGGGTGATCTAGGAGATCTCGGAAACTTCATGAAGGACGGCAGCGTTCCGAACCTCGATTGGCTGGAAGTCAGCGAAGAGGATTACGAGAAGCTTGAAACGCTTCCAAGGCAGAACCTCGACGTCCTGCCGGACCTGGAAGCGGCTTGGTCGCATGAGGGGCAGCCCCCATCGGCTTACTTCGTGCCCAATCAGGCGGGCGCCCCCCGTACGATGGGGGACATGTCGGAGGTGCATGGTCCGCTTCGGACGGCGCCAGCGGACATCATGAAGTACGCACGGTTGCTGTTCACGCGTACATCTGACGGCCGCAAGATTGGGTCGTTCTTGGCTCACAAGTTCGATCGCCAGTCGTTGGAAGCGGTCCGGTCAGAACTGATCGCATTGACGAATGAGATCGGGCTTTTGGGCAACTACTACATCAACGCGTCGGACTTGCCGGGTTGCCACAACTCCCCGAAGCAACTTCAGACGTTCGTCAAGCAGTACGCCTCGGACACGCCTTTCATCAAGGCCAAGCCGGAATGCAGTTCGTGTGTGCATGCGAAGAACGACAACTGCTCTGTGTTCCACAAGCAGATCGTGCTTCAGGTACCCTACACCCCGGCTCTCGCCGACACCGTCGAGAAGATCCAGCGGGCCAAGGGCAAGTCGGTCCCGGCATCCGAGAACCTCGACGCCCGTGAGCGGATCCGTGCGGCCTACCAGGCTTCCGACATCCCGGTGGCGGTCGCCGCTCAGGCCCCCCACCCGGTGCCCGACCCGGCACGGGATCTTCGACCGGCCAAGGCTCCGGTGCCAATTCAGATTCAAGCGGATCTGACAGTCCAGCGGAAGAAAGCCAACGAGGCGGTCGACGAAGCTTTCGGTGGTGGACGCATCACGGTGGTCGAAGCCCAGACAGCCTACAAGGCGGTTGCTTCGGCACGCAGCGCTGCGGATCTCACCACGGTCAAGGAATCGATCGGCGCTGTCGCTCCCCGCAAGCTCCCGGTTTACACTGGGGTTGGACAGCAGCCCCCGATGCCTGAGATCTCCAAGGCTGCCCAGGACGAATTCATCCAGCATGCTTCGGGGCTCATGGTCGAGCGCCAGGCAAGCGACATGGAAGCGGTGGCAGCCCACAATGCGGCCCCCATCATCGCGCTCTTGCGGCGGGAGATGCTCAAGGGACGCAGCGAGCAAGAGTTGACCCAAGCCCTTCGGCTCGCATTCGACGAGCGTGACCTTCAGGCCACCCAAGCCCAGTGGGGCCCCCTGTTCAAGCAGGCGGGTCTGTACGGCGTCATCTTCTCGACTCAGGAGTCCTTCTCAAACTGCCACGAGGGTGCTGACTTCCTGGCACGTCATTCTTCGTCTGTCCGTGCCATCATCGCCGGCAAAAAGTGCGAAGGGTGTTTCTTCAACAAGCTCAGTCGATGCCTTCTGTACGGTCGCAAGCTCGCGCCGACCTTGGGAGACGTCGTCAACTTCGAGACCGTCACCCAAGTTCTCGACGAGCATCGGATGGCAAGTCGGATCTCTGCGGTTGACGCACGGCAGGATTGGGGTTCGGACCCGGCGCAAGCCCTTCGAGCCCTTCATGCCACAGCAACGAAGCGTCCTCAAGCTCACGTCGAGCGCCAGACCGTTCAGCAAGCGTTCCATGGGAATGCGCCCCAGATGGTGACGACGGACCTGACGAAGCGCAACCTTGTTGAGGCGACCCGGAAGTACATGAACGAGGGTCTGTACGGCACGCAGCTTCGTGAGGCCCTCACACGCCGGTTCGAAGCCCGGGACATCGCCAACGCCCAGGAAGAGCTTCGCCCCATCCTTGCGGAGCAAGGGCTCCAGGGAATCTACTATGTCGATCCCACCGTCCACTCGGACTACGGAAAGGGCTGTGATGAAGCGGCACGCCTTCACCGATCTCGTGTGGTCAAGTTTGCGAAGGTTGGCCCGGCTTGCGCGACCTGCGTACTACAACGTAGCCCAGGGCATTGTTCCAAGCTCAACAAAGCCCTCGTCAAAGAGCCCCCCTACGAAGACAAGGTAGCGATGCAGCGTGTGGTTTTGGCCGAGAAGTCGACGGAAGTTCCGTTCGAACAGTTGGTCAACAACGGCACGACCATGGTTGCCGAGTTCGAGATGCAGGGACAGCCCCTGAAGGTCGAGGTGAATGACGCCCCCACAGGTGAGACCACCTCGATTCAATTCGGGACGGGGGAAATCAAGCTGTGAGCATCCCCCTCGACTCTCCCAGGTGGAAGGCGTCAAGTCGGGGTTCAACCCCGGCAGCGATGCTTCAGGACCGCTACCGGCGCGCTCGGGCAGATGGGGAAAGTCAACTTTCCAAGTCCGAGTTGCAAGGTCAGGCGCTCTCCCACCTGGAAGATGCTCGGGAAGAGATTCGGCGTCTTGAGGCTCTTGCCAAAGACGACATGGCAAACGAGGGGCAAGTGCTTCGAGGCATTGAAAAGCTCAGCAAGAGCTTGGTGTACTCGTTTGATTGGATGGGCGAGGCCCACGGGAGTTGGTGATGCGTGATCAGGACATGGCCGAACGAGTTGCGAATCGGTATGCCGCTCAGGCCCCCGATGGCCGGGAGAAGGCTCGGGAGAACACGCAACCCATCAACAAGCCAGACGGCATCTCCAAGGAGATCATTCAGGACAGCGGCAAGGTCCAAAAGGATGGGAATCCTGACCAAGCGCCCATAAATCACAGAGATATTCAGCCCAAGGATGTCTTTTCCCCGGGTCCTAATGACACAGGGGTTCTGAACCTTGTTGAAACCGGAAAAGACCTTCAAAAAGCGATCGATGACGAAGTTCCGGAGAACAAGGGCTACGATGCGGTCCGCAACCTTTCCCAGTATCTCATCAAGACTGAGGGGGGTGGAGGAGCGGAACCTGTTGGCGGCGACTGAAATCCTTGCTACTTTGTAAGTAGAGGTACTCCCATGGCGGAAGCAGCAAAGACAGATACAACCGACGACCTGTTCATCGACGACCCCTCGGATGCGTTGGTTGGTCAACTTCCGAAGGGAGCACCCCCAACGGAGCCGGTTCAGGAAATCAAGCCCGCCGAAGTTTTGCGGAACCTGGTACCTTTCCACCGGACGAATTCGACCGGGAGCCGGGGACGTCCTCGCAAGATCGAGACAACTCCAGCCGCTGAAGCCCTTCTGTACAACCAACAGGTTTCAGAGCAGAAGGCTCTCATCGTTGAACAGGACCCTGTCGTTCGAGCGGCCGAGAATCATCTCGACGCTATTTCGGTGCTCCACTTGCTCAAGTTGGAGATTGCCAAGGAAGGCGCCGCAATCCAAGCCACGCGTTTCGAGTTGGAGAAGTTCGGCAAGGACACAGGCCAACTCTCGACACGCCGGATCGACGCGCTCAACAAGATCGCCCACATCGAGTTGGAGATCAAAAAGCTCGGCGTGGAGATGGTCGACCTTCAGGGCGAGCGTTTCCAGCGGGTGTTCGCTCTCTGGATCGACATGATCCGTCTCGTTGCACAAGAAGTCTTGGACCCAGAACAGGTCGAGCTTTTCTTCAACCGCTTGGAGACGGCGATGGAGGGGTGGGAGGATCGAGCTTCAGAAGCCATGGCAGAGAAAGGCTAATGAATGCCGCCTCGCAAAACCAAAGGGGCGGGCGTAAGCTCCCTCATCCGTAAAGCCGGTCAGGTCGCACGGCGTGATGCGATCACCACCTCAAGCACAATTCAAGATGGAGGCCAAAAGGGCCCTCGCATCTTCAGTATCATCGACTACATCGAACAGCCGTGGGGGCTGTCGATGCGGCTGTACCCAGGCCAGCGTTTTCTTGTCAAGCTCTACTACCATTTGGAGCTAGACGACACCGAACAGAACGTTCCTGTCACGGATATGTTCAACACCAAGGTGCTCTATCGGTTCACCGAAAAAGAGTTCCTGAAGTACCTGTTCGAAGAGGGGCGCTGCAACATCGGGGAACAAGATCACGAGCGGCGTGAGCTTATCCTGCCGATCGGCCGTCGGGCCGGCAAGTGTGTTTCAGGCGACACCCTGGTTTTGACAGACTTGGGTTTGTTCCCTATCAAGGACTTGGCGTGCGCTTCGGAGGAAGACACCACATCCTTCAATGTGGGGGTGGCTCAAGAGGGTGGGCGACAAGCGAGATCCGCCTTTTTCTATGACGGTGGTGTGAAGCCAACCTTCTCGGTGAAGAGTTGGTCTGGTTACTCTGTTCGGGGGACGGGCAATCACCGGGTCAGGGTGATGGCTGAGTCAGGCTGCGTGGAATGGAAGTATCTGGACAACATCCGGCCCGGCGACTACCTGGCAGTCAATCGGACCACTGACCTATGGTCTCAGGACCTTGTGGATCTTAAGCCGTTCCACAACACGGACGGGTACAAGGACCTGTCTTTTCCTGACACTTTCAGTGAAAAGTGGGGCTTGCTTCTTGGCTACCTTGTCGGAGACGGTAGCTGGGCGCACACGCAGGGTGTCGCCATGACAGTGGAACACCCTGAGACGTGGGATCGGCTCAAAGAACTGTTCAACAGCTTGTTGGGGTCACATCGAGTCCAGATGGACCAGCGAACAGAAGGGACAGGTCGACTGGAATTTCCTAGTGTGGGGATGCGCCGGTTCTTGGCTAACCTCGGATGGGTGACGGACTGTGGGCGTTATGACAAGATGGTGCCGTGGGTGGTCCTTCGGTCGCCCCGCCATGTGGTGTGTGCGTTTCTACGGGGGCTTTTCGAGACGGACGGATCTGCCGAATGCGGGGGCCGCCACATCACGTTCTCTTCGGCCAGTTTTCGGTTGGCCCATGAGGTTCAGGTACTTCTCCTGAACCTGGGGATCGTCTCGAACATCGGTCGCAAGTGGAACCGAAAAACCAAAAGGCACTACGCTAACCTGAGCATCAAGGGTGTGAGATCCCGACGTCGGTTTGCCCAGCTTGTGGGGTTCGACTCGGAGAAGAAGCAAGGACCTTTGCTTGAAGCTCTTGAACGTGCCCAGGAAGGTAAATCGAACACGGAGAGCGTACCCCACCAGTACACTAGGGTGCGGAACTTGTTGAAGTCCGTTCCGAAGCGTAATTCTGCGAGAGGGGAACTGGGGTGGGGCCGTTCCCATCTCCGAAAAGCCTTGGGCAACGTGTGCAAACCTGGCTCAAAAGAGGATCTGACTTACACCAGGATGGTCGAGGCCCTGAAAGTGGCTCGGGAACTAGGCGCTGGGAAAGATGAAATGCAGCACTTCGAGGACTTGCTGCACCAAGACTATTTCTTCGACCCTGTCGTGTCTGTCGAGGAGGGTGAAGATCATGTCTACGATCTGAACGTGCCTGATGGGGCGTCTTTCGTAGCCAACGGCTTGACCAACCACAACACGACCCTCAGTGCCATCTTTGCGAGCTACGAGGTGTACCGGCTTCTGAACCTGTACAATCCGCAGGAATACTACGGTCTGCCCAACGGCAACCGGGTGCAGATCATCTCGGTGGCGACCGACAAGGATCAGGCGGGGCTTCTGTACAACGACGTGGCGAGCCATCTTGCCAAGTGCCAATACTTCACGCCCTACATCGCCAACAACACGCAGACGCACGTCCACTTCCGTACCCCCTACGAGATCGACCGGTTCGGATCCATCAACAGGGTCAAGGATGGCTCATTCCAGAGCTTCCAAGGCAAGTCGAGTCTCCGGGTCACGTTCAAGTCTTGCATCGCTCGTGGTCTTCGTGGCGCCGGCAACGTCATCATCATCTTGGACGAAGTCGCCCACTTCCAGGATAACGGAACGTCCTCTGCAAAAGAGATCTACGAGGCCATCACCCCGTCGACGGCTTCTTTCTCACCGAAGGACCCCGAAGACAACCAGGTGGCAATCGGCCCTGTCGAGGCTCGCACCATCCTCATCTCCAGCCCCTTGGGCAAGAGCGGTCTGTTTTGGGAGAAATTTGACCAGGCGATGCGGGGTGGAGAGGGTTCCGAGAACCTGTTGGCTGTCCAGGCCCCCACGTGGGAGATCAATCCCACGGTCGAGTCTTCCTACTACAAGCAGAAGTACCACGCCGACCCGACCGTGTTCATGGTCGAGCACGGCGCCATGTTCTCCGATCAGATGCGGGGTTGGATCGAGCGTGAATCCGATTTGCTTGACTGCATCGATCCAGATCTTCGGCCTCATACCCGGGGTCTGCCCCGCTCGCCTCACCAGATGGGGATCGACATTGGTTTGGTCGGCGACGGCACCGGCATCGTGATCACCCACCCTGAGGGTGAGGACGTCGTTCTCGACTACCATGAGACCTGGCAGGCTGGGGTCGACTGGCGTGAGTCAAACCCGCACCTGGTTGAACCTCTCTCCAACTACGCCAAGACGCTTTCGAATGTCGAGCGGCTAGATTTCGACGAAATCGCCGATTGGATCGCTCTTCTTTGCAAGCACTTCTACATCACGGACGGACTGTTCGACCGGTGGAACGGCATCCCATTGGAGCAACGGCTCCACAAGATGGGGCTCAAGCAGTTTAACAGCCAATACTTCACCCGTGACCAGTCTTCGAAGATCTTCCAGCAAGCCAAGCTCTTGATGTACGACAAGCGTTTGCGCCTGTATGACTACCCCTTGGTCGGAAAGAAGCACTCCCAACTCATCCAAGAGCTTTTGAGCTTGCAGGCCCGCCAGGTGAGCAAGAACCTCGTGGTGGTCGAGGCCCCGAAAGTGGTCGACGCCCATGACGATCTCAGCGACGCCTTCGTTCGAGCGGTCCATTTGAGTGAAGCCCGGCGTGGAGACAAGAAGTTCATCGCTCAGGGCGGAAGGTTTGCAGGAGCCCCTTATGCGGCGTCAGCTATGAGTGTTACGCGTTACCAGCGCTCTCGTAGTCGCCGACATGGTCAGTTCTCGGAGCGCAGCGTGGGACGGAGGTAAGGTGGCTTCCCCGATTCAGCTTGCGAACAAAGTGATCCGAACCATCGCCGACAATCTCTTGTCGGAGGATGTGGTCATAGGTAAGGCTGACTACATGTCAATCCGCTTGGTGTACCGTCAGTTGGGCGGCACCTGGGAAACGATTCTTCGAGGAGACGGCAACGCTGTCAATGTGCTGAAGCAAGTCGTTCAAGCTTGGGGTGATATGCCGGGCCGGATCTACGATAGGGAGGACGGCGATGTTTGACCCTATGCTTGCTCAGATCAGGACACGGGATTGCATCGTGCTCGTCAAGGGCGACACGATGGGGGTCAACGTGACGGAGGACTTGGCGACCCAAGGTTGGCCCGGAGCCCAGGGAGTGACGTGGGCCGGCTCGACGAAGGACGAATTCTTGGTCCAGCGGTCAGATGGTCGCCCGGCTGGCTTCCTGTTGTGGGGCTCAGATGAGGTGCCAGACCGCTTCACGGCGATGACCCGGCTTCAGCCTACGTACCGAATCAGCGTGTTTTGCTTCGGTTCATGGGTGATGCTCACCACCACCTACGAGAAATACACCTACGCCTCTCGGATTGCTGGTCCCTTGGTGCCGATCGTCTACCAGGCCAACGACATCCTGTTCATGAGCAACCGGGGTTATCTCACGATCGAGGACGAGTGGACCTTGTCAGGTGACCCACGGGCCCCTAACATCCTGTGGTGCGGCCACATCATCCAACCACCCTCGCCGATGACCGACGAATTCATGACCGTTCAGATGTCCGTCTGAGGTAGCCAATGCCTGAAATTCTTCGAAGCCGAGACTGCATCCTCTTCCAAAAAGGGGATTCGATCACCGTGACGGTTTCCAGGCAATGCTCAATGGCGGCTGGGCGGGTGGTCAAGGCGTGCGTTGGGTCGACACTGGTACCGATGATCTCGTGGTGGATTACGGAAACGGTCACTTCGGCGGCTTCCTTCTGTGGGGGTCCGATGAGTCGGCAGACCAGTTCACGGCGATGACTCGCAACCAACTGGTTTACCAGTTCGCTGTCATGTTCATCGGCGGCAACATCATCTCGACATCTTCCTACGAGCAATTTACGTGGGCGTCTCGGACGGGCGGTGGGCCTCTCATCCCCATCAACTACTTCCCGAACGCCCCAATGTACCAGTCTCTTCGAGGGCTGTGGACGATCGAAAACGAGCGGACTCTTGCTGGCTTGCCAGATCCCGCCGAGCACTGCGGGTGGGTTGCCCAGCTTCCCAAGCCGAACAACAGTCAATACTTGGGAGTACAGGCAATTCTGTGAGTACACGCAATCCTATGAGCATGTCGTCAGAGGAACTCCATGCGGAGATTCTCTCGACCCGCCAACAGATCACCGCACACGTCCAACGGCTCTTCGAGTTGACGACAATTTTGGCACGTCAAGCTCGGCGGAACCGGGAGGGTGGTCGCCTCGACATCGCCTATGCAAATGCGTGGCTCCGCTTCAGTGGGGCCATTCAGCGTGGGATGGTGAGGGCGGCATCGAGCGATCGGATCTTGGTTCGCCAGCGGCAAGAGCGTGAGGCTCAGGAGCGTGTGGAGCGGGAGCGAGCGGCACAAGAGCAACGAGACCAAGAGGCTCAAGAGATCCGATCCCGCCGCCCGAGCCTTCAGTATGGAGGAACTACTGTTGCGAATGCTACAGAGGACTTCCAGGCGGTCTATGGAGAGGTGATCGATGCCTGACTTCACCAATGTTCGAAACCCCTATGCGTGGGGAACGACACGTTCTACCCCGTACATTTCGAACTCAAAAAGCGGGAATCTCACTGAAAAAGAACGCCGTGCTCGCCGAGAGGCTCGGACGGCTTCAGGTTGTTTGCCGGGAAGCTTCTCCGGTAGCAGCGGCTATGCGTCCGGTGGTGGCGGATTTGGTGGTGGGTTCGGCGGCAACACGATGCAGTCGCAACACCAAAACTTCTTCAGCGTCCAGCTTTCGACGGACTTCCTCGAATTGCCGCAGACCTTGCGCGAGAAGCGTGAGATCTACCGCCACTTCTACCGCTACGACCCGCTCGTTGGGCAGGCCATCGACCTTCACACGGAGTTGCCGCTTTCGAAGGTGCGTTTGGCAGCCCCCCGGCCCCGCACATGCCCAGAGGGCTTCAAGAGCCCTGACGATTACGGCAAGTACATCCTGTCGTGGTTCGAGCGGATGTGCAAAAGGGTCAAGCTGTTCCGGCGCCTCATCCAATCGACCCACCACTACTGGCTCGATGGCAGCGTGTTCGTGTTCGCAGAGGACTCTGACGTCGAAGTGCCCCCGGAGATTGGCTACGACGCCAAGCGTGTCGTGCACTCCTACCTGACGGATGAGGGGGTCCCAGTCGAGCAAGCCGCTGTGCAGTGGGAAGAACGGTCCGACAGAGAGAGCCAAGAGCTTTCCTATTACCAGAAGCACTACCAAGGTCTCGACCGTCTCGTCATTCTGCCGATTGACCAGGTCCGTGTGACTGGGATGAGCTTCTCGGACAAGGTCCGGGTCGAGTTGATTCCGTCGTCACGCGATCGTGAGATCATCGAGCGGGCCAAGCAGGGAGACCCAGCCGCCGCCGAGATGGCAGCGATGATTCCAGATGAGGTGCGTGAGTACATCGAAGCCGGTCAGATGGTCCCGCTTGGGACGGATCCTGACGAAGGCTCGTTCGTCTACCATCTGGCAGCGCATCGGGACGTCAACGAGGACTACGGAATCAGCATCCTAGATCGCCTTTTGAGGACCCTGTACTACCGAGACAAGCTGCGCCAGGCACAGACACAGATCGCCAGCCGGGCCATGACCCCCAAGCGGCTCGTTTCGGGTGAGGGGCTGGCCGAAGATGACGTTGAAGCCCTTCGAGAGCAAGTCGACCTTGCCTTGGTGGATCCTGACTATTCCATCGTCACCAACTATGAGGTGCGGTGGGAAGAGATGGGCGCCCGGGATCGTTTGCTTGACCTGTCGAGCGAATACGAGATGACCGAGCGTCAGATGCTCGCTGGGCTTGGCACGACCGAAAGCCTCATGAGCGGCGAAGCTCTGTTCAGTGGTGACCGGCTCAAGCTGGAAGTCATCAACACCCGGTACCTGTTCCTGCGAGAAGTCTTGCAAGAGATGGTCGAGGAAGCTCTCTTCATTCCTGTTGCTCGCCGCAAGGGCTTCGTGGAAGAGGATGAGTGGGGCCAAGAGGTTGTGTTGTACCCCCGCCTCAGCTTCACCCGCCTGCCCCTTCGTGACAGCCAGGACACCTACGATGCGTTGTTCAACCTGTACCAGAAGGGCAGCGTTTCGATCGACGTCATCTTGGAGATGTTCAACATCGACCCGGCCGACACGACAGAAAAGCTTCAGAACGACATGTTCACGATCAACGACGCGACCTTCAACGAGTGCATGCGCAGCATTTACAGCGAGGTTGGGCGCGAGATCGTCACGAGCACGGATGTCACAGAACGCATCGGCCAGTACCTCAAGCTTCGAACGAAGCCTGGTGGCGACGAAGGCGGCGGTGGCCGATTCTAGTTATATCCTGACTAGAGACGATGCGTGTTGCTACCAAAGATCCGTACGAGCGGGAACAGGAGGAATCCGACCGACTTGTACGGCCGGCTCCTAAGAAAAAGCCCCCACGTCGCGATCGGCGGCGTGAGCGTATGGATAATCCTGACGATGAGAAGGATCCTGACCTGAATGGGGATCCTGATCTCTCCCTCAATTACAAGACCATCGGGGGTAATGTAGCCCGCCGTTGGTTGGAGGGTAAGAGTCTGGACAAGCGTGTTCCAGCGTGGAACAAGAAAGACAAGGAACGCGTTCTTGTCAGCCCTGAGACGCTCAGGAGCAAGTCCGACATCTATGAACCCTACAAGGATCAAGGTGGGGATGAGGGCGGCGACACAGAGAAGCCTGACCATTCCAAGGCACTTGACGAGTTGGAGGCAAAGGACCCCTCTCTGAAGGGGATTCTTGAGGGTATCTCGGACACGACCAATCCTTTCAGCGACGGTTCGAAAGCCAAGGCGCGTCCGGAACTCAAGTTGGAGAACGTGTATCCTGGCACGGCGTTTCCTCCCGGAGTCGAGACGCTAGGTGATCTTCAGGAAGCGGTTCTCAATCGGCCCAAGCCCAAGCCCGCTCCGGAGCCAACCCCGGAGCCCAAGCCAACCCTAGAACCAAAGCCCGAGCCCAAACCCGAGCCAACCCCTGAGGCGAAGCCCGAGCAACCGGCTAAGCCTGAGAAGGCCGAGAAGCCCGAGCCCGAGCAACCGGAAGAACAACCGGCCAAGCCCGAGAAGCCCGAACAAGAGACGCCTGAGGCAGAAGCGCCAAAGGAAGAGGTGGATCGGTTTGATGTTCCTTCTAAGGAGCCCGAACCCGAGCAATCCACCGAGCCCAAACCGAAGCCTGAGGAAAAGGCACCGGAACCCGAGAAGGAAGCGCCTGCCAAAGAGCCCGAGCCCGAGAAGGCACCGGAAGAGGCAAAGCCCGAACCGCAGCCTGAACCGCAGCCCGAACCGAAGCCCAAGGCTAAGCCTGAACAAGCCAAGAAAGAGCATGTTCAGACGAAGGCGTGGGTGGATGGTGGAGCGGTCGAGAGCAAAGAGTTTGCTGAATTCGCCGATTCGGATCGTACCGTTTCAACGGATCCCGATGGCAGCCTTCTGTTTGTGAATGAGTCGAAAGAAAAGGTGCCGTTCGCTGAGCTTTCGCCTGAGATGCAAACCGAGTGGCGTAAGAAGTTCGAACAACAGTCCCGCTCGACGGGTCACTCCAAGGTGCTTCGGGACCTAGGGAAAAAGGATCCTGAAGTTCGGAAAGTTTTGGAGGATCTTGCCGATCCTGAAAGCGAGCTTTCGAAGCGACTTCTAGAGGAGAAGGACATCGAGCTTGCGGACCCAGCCAAGCTCATCCCGGAGTTGAAGGGCAAGCTTCCCAAAGACTTGCACAGCATGGGGGATCTACTGTCTGTCGCCACCGGGATGTTCAAGGCCCCAGTCAAGCGCAAGCCCCCTTCAGAGCAAGAACAGGCTAAGACGACCCAGATGCTCACCGACAACCTCCCGGCGCACATGCTGCGGGGGTTCTTCGACCAGGACATGCATCCGGAAGAGGCCAAGGCGGTCATTGAACAGTACGAACAGTTGAAAAAAGAGTCGTCTGAGTGGTCGGACTTGGAGCAGGACACATTCCTTGAAAAGGCTGGGGAGGAATACCAGACGAATCCCGGCAAGATCAGCCCCCCGAAGACAGTCCTCAAGGGTGGGAAAGAAGTCCCTTACGAGAAGCTCCCCCCGCAAGAGCAAGCTGAGGCTTGGCGCGTGCATCAACAGCAGACCGCCATGAAGAGCTTGGTTGCTCAGATGCTCGTGTCACAGAGGTTCTCGGATGTTGGCAATGACGATGTCGCCCGCACCATCGCTACGTTCCATCTGAAAAAGAACCAGGGACAGAGCGATGAACAGCGTGCGCAAGAGGCGGCGAAGGAAGGGGACCGCCTGTTCACCGAGGTGATCTCACAGGGCCCCACCAAAACCCCCCTGACGAACAAAGCCGTCAATGGGATCCTCGACCACCTAGAAGGGGACCCTGCTGCCCAGTCGCTGGCGGCAGCGGCGCTTCAGGCCCGGGACTACCAATCGGCCAAGCAGAAGTTCCTTGGGCCTCAGGGCGTCTCGGAACACGACAGCCCAGAGACAATCTCCACAGGGCTCGTTCGAGCGGGCGAGTGGTTGGAAGAGCGGGCCGATCAGTATCCAGAGGATTCCCGTGGACGTAACGTCGCGCGACTTTTTCAACAACGGGTGCTCGACCGCCTCAAGACCCTGACTCCGGAAAAGTACGAAAAGGTGAAGGCTCGGCTCGACAAGCATGAGTCCACTGTTTTACCCAAAAAGACGAAGCAGTACGAGAAGGCCAAAAAGCAGTATGAGAAGGCGCTGAAAAAGTACGAAGTCGAGGTGGCGAAGGTCCGCAAGGAAAATGAAGTCACCAAGAAAGAGTACCAGGACAAGCTCAAGGCCCAAGAGGGTGGTTATCGGGAAACAGGGGGAAAGAAGCCTCCGAAGCCCAAGCTCAAAGAACCGCCACCCAAGCCAGAGGCTCCAAAACCGCCTCGTTCAAAATCATCTTTTACTTATTCCATGGGTTTGGAGATGAAACGCGCACTGTATCATGGCGTCGAGCCCGAGGCCGTCGAGCCATATCCTGACTGGCGTCAAGTCAGTCAGCATGATCTCACGCTCGCTGACCAAGAGACAATCTTGTCTGCGTCTCAGGAGTGGCTCAAAGAGCCCACCATGAAGGCGACAGAGGGCACCGTGCGTGATGCTCAGCTTCGAGCCGTTCTAGATTTCGCTATCGCCACGACAAATGGCGGTGCGTATGCCCGTGCTGTACACCCGTCGCTTTACAATTCATTGTTGGCTCAGCTTGCCGGTTTCCCAGAAGGGGAGACCTTGGTGACCATTCGAGAGTCAAGTCAGCAACAATCTTTTGATGATGATGGGCATGTAGGACGGCAGCCCGCCACAATACGGAGTGAAGACATGTCGACCCCCAAGGTTTCCGCAGAGACAAAGCAAGCCACGGATCTCATCCTGAACCGAATTGATCGGGTTGCGAAGACGATCCAAGCAAAGCAGGAAGAGTGGGGTATCCCCTTCGAGGATGCCAAGGCCATCGTCAACGCCCTCGATCGTTCCCTCGACGATATCGAGATCACGACCTACGGCAAGGAATCCTTCGAGCTTCGTCAAGCCGAAGTGATCAAGCGTGAAGGCGACGAGCCGTACATGGACACGTTCAACGGCCCGTCCGACCCCAAGCAGACCGATGCCGACGAGCCGTACATGCGTGCATACGCCGACGACGACACCTCTGGTGTGATCCACGGCGAATCGACGACTGGTCGTCCGCTCGCTCCCGGCCACAAATAGTCGGCTAAGGAGGTTCCCGGTGGCAATCGATTACTGGGACTTGGCGAAAAGCTTCGGTCTCGGCGACATCGTGCAAAAGTACGCTCCAACGTACTGCGCGCTTTCGCCTTTTGTGGGCCGTGTAACAGCAGTTCTTCCGGGCATCGGCTTCGTCGATGTGCAGTGGCCCTACGGCAATTCGCGTGAGTCGCCGGAAGATCTCGTCAAGGTCAATCCTCAGTTCTCGTTGTATCTGCCCCCGGCAACCGACTTCTCGTACTACCCCGGGTGGGATGCAACGCACAAAGCGTCCACTTCTGTGTGGAACACGCAGGCGGTTCCCCCTGAGTTCTACAAGGAACTGTCTGGGATGTGGGCGAAGCAACAGACCGAGATCGCAGCGTACGATGAGATGTGGCACCGCTATGCGGGTCAAAACTGGGGAGATGAGGCGCTTCGTGATGAGGTTGCCAAGTTTTATCTGTTCGCTACGAACACGGTGGACGTCATGATCCAGCAAGCGGTTCGGGAAAGCACCCGAACTGCTAAGACCGCAGCTTATTGGGTTTCGGAAGGACGACAGTACCGCTGCACAAAAACGGAACTGAAGTCTCGCCGTCCCAACTGTCCCAAGTGTGGAACCCCCATGCGCAAGACCATCTACAAGATGGATGAGGGTCGACGCGCTCGTTTGTTTGCGTGTCCCAAGGACATGCACCTGGTCAAGCAGACCAATTTTGTGGGCCCTGACGGGCAAGCCGTGGAGTGGTAATGTTGCAGGAAGCCCTTCGAGTCGCCTCTGTCGACCATAACGCTGCGTATCGGATGGCGAGTGCGCTGCCTGAATTCGACTTGAAATCGACGGAGCGGCTCGTGAGGGCTGCCATCCTTCTGAAAAAGAGCGCCTACGACACTTCGGCGGCGTATGGCGTGTTCAAGCGCCAAAAGGATGCGCCGTCGTTCATGGCGTTTCTGAATCAATTCGAGGAATCCGTAGGTTACATCTACGACATGGCGAGGTTGGGGTTGGGGATGGACATCGTCTCCCTCAACGCCGTCACTTCGGCTGTCTCGGCCTACAAGGAATTCGCTCAGGGCCCCCGGGCGAAGATCCCAAGTCCAAACAGTCATGTGACCTTGGGGCTCAAAGGGATGCGTGAGGGCGCCGCAGCGGTCATCGACAGCATGCAGCACCTCAAGATGGTGGAAGCGATGGAGCCCCAAGACGTTGCTATCCTTGGGATCAGCCTCGAATTGATCATGGACAACCTGTACCAGGTGTCTCGTGGTCTCAAGATGAGCCCCCCGGTGTTCGACAAGGCCCGTCGAGAGATGCGCCGATTCATTCAGGACATCGAGCAAACGATCTTGGAATCCGTTCCGGCCGGTGGCGCCGTGGAAGAGGTTCCCTTCGATCAGATCGTTTTGGCGAAGCTCAAGCAAGCCTCCGAGCAAATCAAAACGAATCCTTGGCTGGGCTACCGGATGTTCGAGGCGGCTCTGAACAAGCCCCGCCTCGATCGACTCAGCTTCCGGATCGCACGTCGATACAGGAGCTAGTCGGATGGCCCATCTACGGTTTGCTCACGCAAAAACGATCAACCCCTCCACCTCAGTCAGTGAGTGGACGGAGAGGGCAAAGGGGGGGACACGAACGGCATCCAATGTCGTGCTTCCTCGGTATGACCCTGACCAATACTTGTTGACGCATTGCACGATCATCGCGTCGGTGGACACGCAGGAGTCCCCGGAGCCTCTCGGCATTCATATGGTCGATGGGTTCCAGGTGAACCGCAAGTTTTCGAACTACTTGATCTCGGCAGAGACCGAGAAGTACATCAACAACAACCAGGATTGCTGGGAGCGGGATCTGTTGCTCCAGACGTTCCCCACCTTCATTGGTGGCGAGAACTATGTCGAGCACATTCAGATTCCTGAATTGTCCAAGGGCAAGATCATCGATGCCGCCGCCAGGGACATTGGTGAGTCTGTCTACGTCGACATCCTGGTTGCAACTGAGAAGCGATTCCACCCGCTCATTCAGGCGATCACGTCGGGCCAGCTTCAGACCCTCTCGATGGGTTGTTTCCTGCCTGGAACACCTGTTACCTTGTCAGATGGGCGGCGGATTCCCATTGAGGATGTGCAGCCGGGTGAGATGGTTCTCACGCACAAGGGCCGAGCACGTGAGGTTGTCAACAAGCAGATTCGACAGGGTCATTGGGGGATGCGCCGGATCAGTGTTGTGGGGTTGCCCGATTCTATCGGCGTGACGGACACTCACGAATTCTATGTTTTGCGTGCGGCCAAGACTTGTGGCTGTGGTTGCGGGGAAAAACTATCTTCGACAGATCGTGATTCTGTTCGACGCATGACCAAACGGTTCAAAGTTGGTCATGACAAGCGAATCTTCAATCCGAATGGAACCTACTCATTGGGGGAAGCACGTCGCCGCCGACAGAAGATGGAAGACTTGAAGGCTCTTCAAGTTGAGAAGGTGCGTGCGGATGAGCTTCAGGTTGGGGACTATGTCTGTCTCCCCAAGCTCGTCGAAGCCCCTATTGAACGGGAGTCTGAAGGGCGAGCCCGTCTCTTGGGGTACTTCTTAGCAGAAGGCTCTTTCCTCAAGCATAAGGGCAAGCCCACAGAGGTACAGTTCAACTTCTCCTCTGACGAACGCGACACGTTCGTTCAAGAAGTGGTAGACCTTCTTGCTGCTGAATTTCCAGAAGCCAATCCAGCGTGGATTCAGGACCGACCAGAACGTTCGACGGCCACAGTTCATGCCACGGGCCATGACATGGTTCAATGGTTTTTGCAGCATGGAGGGGAGTATTCCCATCGCAAGCGCTTGAGCCCAGAGGCTATGTGGTGGCCCGTTGAGGTGCAGCGTCACATTCTTGGTGCCTGGATCAATGGGGATGGCAACCAGCATCAAGCCGGGCATGCAACGGGTACGACGACATCCTATGACCTGGTGTGTCAGCTTCAGATGCTTGCCATCCGGTGTGGTATTCCCGTTAGAATGGAATGTCGGTTTGGAGGTAAGACCGCAACCATTTCGGAGGCTGTGGTTGGAGGTGAAGTTCGTCGTCATGAAGTGACTGGCAAGCTGGCTCACTTCAATTTGTGTTTTCCGCAGTCCTCGTCAGACTGTCTCACAACAGTTTGTGACAAGGCCCCCGTACTAGGAACACGTCGCAAGAACCAGAATCTTCGAAATCTCGACGACATGGTGATCTTCCCGATTAAGGGGATCGAGCCGTTCGAGTATGAAGGGTGGGTTCATGACCTAGAGGTTGAGGAAGACCATTCGTACACGGTTCACGGATTGGCTGTATCCAACTGCACTGTGGAGTACACGCAGTGTACGAAGTGCGGCAACGTTGCGGCCGACGAATCGGCCCTCTGCCCGCATATCCGATACTTCAAGGGGATGCCCTTCGTGGATGCCAATGGTATCCAGCGCAAGATCGCCGAGCTTTGTGGGCACAAGAGCGACCCCAAGAGCGTGAAGTTCATTGAGGCGTCCTGGGTTGCGAACCCGGCGTTCCTCGGTGCCGTTCTCAGGAACGTTCTGTCCCCAGCCCAGGTCCCCAATGTGGGAGACAAGGTTCAGATCGCGTTCAACACCAACCGAAGCATCGACCCGAACGCACTGCGTAAGGCCGCTTCGATGGTGGGACAACATCACATTGACTACCTGTTGAATCAGCTTGCAGGCGAGCAAGCGTCGGTGGTCATTCCGAGGACATTCTCACCGGTCAATTCTTTTGACTTTGACGACGCTGCCGATCCGGAAACTCAGGAAGCCAAACCTGAATCTCCGATGGATTCCGTGGTCAAGGAATTGAAGGATACGCTTCGTGAGCGGGCGGTCCGTGAAGTCCGAGAAGAGATGAATTCAGAGGATGCCGACCGTGTACATGACGTTCGTGAGAACCAGAATGACACGCTGATCAAGTCGGCAATCAAAAAGTCAAAACAGTGGAAAGGGATCGCTGACTACGTGTTGAGCGCTTCCCCCACTGCCCAGGCGTCCCGGAAGATCCTTGCTGGACTGATCTTGTACAAGTCCGGTGGGTGGAATGCGGTCGCAAAGACCGGCAATTTCACGGGTCGGGACATTTTGGCGATTTCTCGGACTGTCGACGCCATGACCAAACGTGCGTCGCTGGCCGGTGAAGGTCGCTTGTATAAAGCCATCGTTGCTGTGGGCGGTCTAACCCATGGGAATCAAAAGGAATACTTGGCTCGTTGTAGTCAGGTAATCGGACGTGAACTCAAAGCGGAGGAAGTCCAAATTCTCGTTTTCAAGGGTCGCTTGTATGCCCTTGGATCGTGATTCCTCTTATATGCCCACAGAGGGGTAGAAAGGTATTCGGTCATGCGCGAGCGAACCACTTGGAACCGTGACGAAATTCAGGCCAGGATTGCGGCCCAAGGTGGGGCGTCTCAGGATGCGGCCCCCACCACGGCGGCAGACGACACGACAGCATCGGCCGACAAGACCGCTGATCCGTACCTGATGAATCAGGATCACGTGAATCAGCAGCCTGCCGCCGACAAGTACGTGAATGGTGACCCATCATCGTGGGCTGAGGATGTCACCCCGGACAACCGTTGGGAAACGGAGTATGCCGGTGGTGAAACGAAACGAAACGAGATCGGGATGCCTGAGATGCGCCCAGAGACTTTCAACCACCCGGAAAAGACTGCCCAAGAGCATGCGCTCGCAGTCAAAAAGGCGAATCTGACGATTCAGGTCGCTCGCCTCATGCTGGGTTCCACCGTGACGGATGCCAACTTGGAAGAGCAAGCTCTGTCCCTGATGCACATCCCGGACCTCGACCTGTTCGAGACCTACACCCGTCTCGCCAAGGGCCAAGTGCCCCCGGAATTCCTTGAGCACCAAAAGGGCAAGGAAGACGACAAGGACGACAAGAAGGACGACGACAAGAAGGACGACGACAAGAAGGAAGCTTCTGCCGTTGAAGCCAAGAAGTCCGAAGACGACCAAGGCGACCAGGACCAAGGCGACCAGGACCAGGGCAACCAGGACCAGGACGCTCAGGACGACGACGCCGATGGCAAGCAAGCGACCAAGACTGCCACCGTCACCGCAGAGCAGGTTCAGGAAATGATCCAGCAAGCGGTTGCCCAGCAGGTCCAGCAGCAACAGCAGGTCCAGCAAGCTCAGCAAGACCAGGTTCAGCAAGCTCAGCAAGACCAGGTCCAATCTGGCCTCACCGCAGAGCAAGTTCAGCAGATGATCCAGCAAGCATTCGCCGCCCCGGCCTGCGACAACATGGGACCGGAAGCTCAGATGGAAGACGTTCAATTCGACGCCCCGCCCCCCGGCGAGATGGGTATCGAGATGGACTCCCCTGCGATGGACCTCGATGACGAAGTCCAGCTTGGCCCGGAAGACGCCGTTTTGCGGCAGCTTTTCGCGACCAACGATTCGGAAGCACAAGCGCAGATCGCAGGAATGGGTGATCCCGCTCCTGTCACCGCCTCCGTGCCCCAGACTCGTACCGCTTCGACCAAGACCGTTGGGACCCGTCCCAACGGTGGAGTCAGCCGCATCGGTGGGGGCGCGAGCCCTGAACCGGCCGGCGACAACCTTTCCGGAATGTGGGAAAGCGCACCGGATGTGAGCACAGTGTTCGGCGTCCCCGGAACCCATCACGGTTCCTGAACCCCGAATTCATCCCGTAAGGGATGCATAGATCAGATGTACATCGATTTGTCACCCCAGCATACGTAACAAGGAGAGTTACAACATGCCTATGCCACTCGGTGGAATCGGCTCGGGTGATTTCCTGGAGATGAGCGGTCACGTGCATCTGTTCTACATCGTTACCAGGAACAGCCTGGGTACGTTGTCGGCAGACTCGTTCACGCAAGCAAATCCCCCGGTCGTCACTGCGGCAGCCAACATCTCGACGACGCTCTCTGGGATCACCAAAGTTGGTGTTCTCGGCGGAACCGTCGCCTTTACCCGTCCCGACGTTGGGAATGGCTATGTTGGTGGCCCCGTTGCCCCGGCTGGCGTGTACAACGCAGGGATCAAGCCCCTCGGTGTGCTCCTGAACGATTCCCTTGGGAACCCGTTCGAGAACACCCCCGGCGTCGCATCGGGCAAGGGCCCGTACGCATGCGGTTCCGGCTCGACCGTCGGCGTGGATGTCTACGAGACGCAACAGCAGATCGGCGGCGTCGCCAATCTGACCTATGCGGCCGGTGACAACATCTACGCATCCGTCAACGGACTGTTGACCAATCGCCTGGCAGACGCTTACGAGTACAACGTTGTTGGTCAGAACTCGATCGAGTTCGTGACACGCATCGGCGTCCTCAAGGTAGCGCCTGACGCAAACAATCACCTGTTGGTCCTCGATCTCAGGGTCTGAGGAAGGGAAGGAAAGGAATCAATACTATGCCTACCCAAATCACCAACGAGATCAAGCAACAGGTCATCTCGGAATACATCAAGACTGCCGCTGGCCGTGCCAAGCTCGCAGCTTCGATGATCCAGCCTCTGCGGCTTCGTCGAGACTACACCGCCGTGGGTCGCAAGACCTTCCTGGTGGAGCAGTTGCCTGACGGCGCTCTCCCGATTTACGACAAAGATCCAGAGGTTACGGCCTTTGTGGTTGGCGAAGAAGGGGAAAATATCCTCGCCATCCAGAAGCCTCGTCGGGTCATCTTCCCGCTGTTCGAGATCGCCTCGAACCCCGAGATTCCTCTGACGCAGATCAAAGAGCGTCGCTTCGACCTGATCGAGCGCTCCCAGGATCTCGCCAAGGCGCAAATTCAGGCCGCAGAAGACGAGCGCGTGTTCGCAGTCCTCGACTCGATCGCCGTTTCCGGCTTCGACAGCCTGCCCGGCCAGACGAACCCCGACGTCGCCGTCGTGGCTCCGATCAGCCCCGCAGTCCTCGCCGATGCGTTCGCCGAGATCGAGCGTCACGACCTTCGTGTTGCCCGTATCTACATGAACGCCACGGACTATGCGGACATCCGCAAGTTCGGTCGGGACATCCTGGACATCGAAAGCCAGGCTCAGCTTCTCCGCACCGGCCTCCAGGCCACTCTGTGGGGAGCCCAGATCATCACGTCGCGCCTGGTTCCGACCGGCTTCGTGTACATCTGCGCAGAGCCCGAGAACTTCGGTCGCTTCCCGGTCCGTATCGAGTTGACCGTTCTCTCGGCCGACGATCCCAAGGCCCGTACGATCGGCTTCTCGTGCTTCGAAAATGTAGGCATCGGGGCCTTCAACCCCCGTGGCCTCACCCGCATGGTCGTCCAGCGCGTCTGATTCCCCTCAAAAACTAGCCTTTTAGGGCCGCCAGGGAAACCTGAGCGGCCTTTCCTTTGACCGTAATGCTCCAACATGCTACCTCTGATAGCATGAAAGCCATATCCTGCCCCATCCCACCCGTTGAGCTTCGACACCTGTACCTGGATGAAAAGCTTACCGACCAACAGATTGTGGGTCGCATCGGAGGGGAGGCGACCGTGAAGCGGGTCAGGTCCTGGCGTAGGCGGTTTGGCATCCCGACCATCAACAGATCTACCAGACACGACGTGCCGCCCGTGGAGGGCCTTCTCCAGAGCCTTTTAGTGGGTTCAATGTTGGGAGACGGTCGCATTGCCCGAAACCCCCACACGGCTCGATACCTTGAGAACCATGCCGAGAACCAGAGGGACTACTTGGAGTGGAAGCGACAGCAGTGGGGTTCGTGGTCAAAGAACAAGTTGAGCCCCGTCTCTTGGAAGCATGAGGACAAGACCTATCCAGGTTGGCGGTTCGAGACGGTCAGTCATGCCATGCTGCTTCCTTGGCATGACCTGTTCTACCCAGTGCCGGGGCCGAAGCGGCTTCAAGAGAATGTGGTGGACCTGGTGGACCCTTTCGCCTTTGCCGTTTGGTATCTCGATGACGGGTGTGCCCAGTGGTGGCCGATCATTACGTTTGGGATGGATCTGGCAAGCCGGGGTATCGCGTGGGGTATCTTCGAGACGTTTGGGTTCACCCCTCGTTGGGACCTTCGTCATGGCAAGACTGGGGAGTTCATCTTCGAGGGGGAGGAGCAAGCCGAAAGGTTCATCGCCTTCATCAAACCCCACATTCCTGAATGCATGCGCTACAAGCTTCAGTTTGGGTTCCAAGGGCACAATTATCAGCTTCGTCGAAAGCTCAATGTGAAGACGTTGCGGACGTTGGCTGCCGAAGGAGTGCCCATTCGAAAGATCGCTGAACAGCTTGGGGAGTCGGCTACTACGGTGAACCGGAGGCTTATCAAGCTGGGTATTGACCACCCCCGTACGGTGGGTCGCCCTGTGAAGTGAGGTATTGGCACATTCAACCGCCCCGGTGTAGAAACCCGTATGCGATGTGAGAGGTGTGGGACGGATGTTGGTGTTGAGCTAGAAGATTCTCGCACCGCATATCATGTCCCGGAGCCCACCCAATGGGACCATCTTCTCGGACTTGAAGATCGGGAAGACCCCAACGCCCCCGTCCCCTTATGCCGAGCGTGCGCGAAGATCCATCACGAGAACTGGGATGACATGTGGAACACATATTACCAAGGGCTTCTTTGAATGGCTCAAGAACTAGTTCTTAAGATTCCTCGAAAGCTCGCCCCCCTTTTCTTGCGGGCGCTGAACATGTCCCGAGCCTATTCCCGGGACCCCGCAGAGCAGTCGTACATCCAATCGCTCATCAGTCAGGTTCAGACGTTCATTGACACCCCGGATCCGATTCCGATCAGGGTGACGGTCCTTGCAATCGACGGGGTACCGGTTGATCGGCGCTAGCTTCGTGCCTTACAGGGTGCATGGCTACCGACACCCAGGTCCGCAAGGGCACGAAAATCCAGGTCACGGCCTCAAGCAAGGGGCTTCCCCCGGTCGGAACCGTTGGTCAGTGCATCTGGACTGGCACGGACCGCTTCAACGGCACCCCCCGCATGGGGATCAAGGTTGCTGGCGAAGTGTATTGGGGCCCCACGTCATGCGTTGCACGCACGGGTCGAGCTAAGGCAGCCCCCAAGGCAGCCCTGGCTCCCAAGGCAGCCCCCAAGCCCATCACCACATGGGATCGCATCGACTACGAGGATGACGAGATCGAGTTTTGAGTTGCCGGTGTAGAGCAACTCACGGAGTGCAGTCCGGTATACCTGCAACGGTGCCCAATCTGAGGAAGGCCACGGGAACCACGGCCCTAAAACCAACGGAGCGCAGTCCGATACCTGCAACGACGTCACATCGAATCCCCTGAAACTAAGGGAACACAATATGAAAAAGTTCGTCTGTCAACCTGGGAACGAAGTTCGGGGCTTCATGATCCGACTGTACCCGGACAAGGAAACCGAGCGGAAGCTAACGCTCATCGAAGACGACTTGCGTCGTTGCTGGAATTGGATGGTCAAGCAAATCGAGGAATTGATCGAAGTCCAAAAGATCTACGCTGTCAAAGCGGGGCTCGTGATTGATCCAGGGTACCGGACAAAGCGAGGGGTACCGTGCTTTCCCCCGGTCGACTACGACGGGATGACCCCGAAAGAAGCCCAAGAGACAAAGGATGAAAACATCCAGATGTACTTGGAGTGGAACCAGAAGGTCCATGAGGCGACAAAGAAGGTCCCCGGCTGCAAGCTTCGTCTTCCGTTCAGTAAAGAAATCGAGCGGTTCGGGTTCAAGTATGACTACCAGTTCTTTCAGTCCCACCTTTTCCATCACGATGAGGAAGTGAAGGTTCGGGCTGGGACATACCAAGCGCTCGTCAAGAACTACTTCAAAAGCGGCAAGGCAGCGGATGGAAGTGGTCGTGCTAAGGGTCAGAGGCGAAAGAAGTTTCGTCGGAAGAGCGACCACATGCCGCTCCAAACCCGAAGCGGCATGTGTTTCAAGACGGGTTCGTTCGGTGCGAGGGGTAAGAACCCGGATTTCTACGATTGCCAGGTAATGTTCAATGGTCTGAAGATCAAGGGGCGCTTGCCGGGAGACGTCCCTTGGGGACGCGTTTTGGAAGGGGTGAGCATCCGTCGACAAGCCGATGGTTGGTGGGCCTCGATCAAGCAAGAGGTACCCATTCGCAAGTTGCCCGACCCGATCCCTGGCTCTGTCATGGGTATCGATGTTGGTTTGGTGGTCTTGGCTGCCATGAGCGACGGCACGCTTGTCCGAAACCCCCGGGAGAAGCTCTACGCCGAGCAAATTGCGGGTCGGCAAGCAAAAGGGCTTCCGGTTGGCCGTATACAGCAGAAGATGACCCGCCATGTTCGTCACCTCATCTACAATGAGGTGCTTAAGCCGCTCGAACGGGTTGAAAGCATCAAGATCGAAAAGCTTAGCCAGCGTATCGGTCAGATGGGGAGCCGGATGACTTCCTCCATGCGGCTTACGGCGACAATAGTGCTAGGCAGGTACCTTGAACGTGTGGGCGAAGTAGACCCGTCCTACACTTCTCAGAAATGCTCTGCGTGCGGGCATTTGGATAAGGAAGCTTGGGCTTTCGAGCATGGTCCGATTGGAACGTGCCCGAAATGTGGACTTCGGTTGCATCGAGACATCAACGCCGCTCGAAACATTGCAAATCGACCGGCTTTGACTGCGAGCGGTGTAGATATAGCTGCGTGACCGGGAGCGCTCGCAAGCGCTCTAGCTCTTTGAAATGATAGCCATTTTGGACCCCATGCTCTTGGAAACCATGGTGATCCCAACCCTGAAAGCGATCCCTTTTTTGAAGCGCTCGCAACCCGCCTTCTAAGTGCACGATTTTATTGGGGTCCTACGAGGCTCCCTAAAACTAACGGAGTGCAGTCCGATACCTGCAACATGTACTGGTCGATGTCGCCCCATGCCTAAAACCAACGGTGTGCAGACCAAAACCTGCAACTGAGTTGATCGGCTCGCCGCTCGCACCTTAGAGGGTCCATAACCTAAAACTAACGGAGTGCAGTCCGATACCTGCAATGAGGAATCATGGCTATCACCCGCAAGCACTACAACGTCGCAGAAAACAAGCAAGGCTACGGAATCCGTGGCACCCTGAAGTCGACCGTGGTCGAGTTTGAGGGCTGCGTGCTGGAAGAGCCCGAGCGGCGTCATGAGCGGGTTATGTCGGACGTTTACGCCGACGTCACCTACGCCAAGGTGTGGGATGCCGCCGAAGGCTGCGTCAAGATGGTCCAGCTTATGGCCCACTTCGAGTTGACGTATCTCCAAGACGTTGACTGCGTTGTGGACGCCACCGATGAGGTTCGCCAACTGGCGAGCGATTGGCAAGACGAGCAAGCTCGGATCCTTGCCGAAGCCCAAGCCAAGCGTGCGGCAGAGGAAGCTGAGCGTGAGGCCCGCCTAGCCAAGCGTGGACGCTGGGTCCAGGTCATCCGTAAGAACAAGCGCCTTCCCGAGAAGGGCACCATCGGCTTGTGCATCTGGACGGGCACGAGCGCTTCTTACGGCACCCGGCGTATGGGCATGAAGCCCGACCCGGAATCCGAGACGGTCTTCTGGGGACCCGCCTCTTGCGTCAGGGCTCTCACGCCTGAAGAGATCCCCAAGCCCAAGCCCATCCCGACCGTTTGGGACCGCATCGATTCCTGACATTTTCCCCTGGTACCCTACCCCTCCCGGTGTAGATAACTCCATGTCCACATACAAGATCAATGACGGGCTTTTCCTCGTCAATCAGAAGGTTGGCAAAGGCCAAAAAGCCAAGCCTGCCAGTCAACCCGTCCATCATGTGGCGGTCATCGATTGCTCTGGCAGCATGTACTATGATCTGCCCAAGATTCGAGACCAACTCAAGCGTCGAATCCCGAAGCTTCTGTCTGAAAAGGACGTCCTGAGCATCGTTTGGTTCTCCAGCCGTGGTCAGTTCGGTACCCTCTTGGAGGCCGAGCCCGTTTCGACGCTCACGGACTTGCAGACCGTCAACCAGGCGATCGACCGCTGGCTCAAGGTGGTGGGTCTCACGGGGTTCAAAGAGCCGATCGAGGAAGTTGCCCGCCTCGTTGCCCGCCACAAGGGCTTCGTCACGAGCATGTTCTTCATGAGCGATGGCTGCGACAACCAGTGGAGCCGTGGGGATATCCTCAAGGCCGTCGAAGGGATCAACACCCTGTCGAGCGTGACCTTCGTCGAGTACGGCCACTACGCCGACCGTCCGATGCTCACGGCAATGGCCGAGAAGGCAGGCGGCAGCTTGGTGTTCTCCAAGGACTTCGGCCAGTACGCCCCGCTTTTCGAGCAAGCCGTTACCAAGGGAATCAGCGGTTCCCCTCGCATCGAAGTTCCGATTTCCGACGACCCCATTGGCGGCTTCGTTTACGCCATGGGTGATGGTGAGCTTCTCACGTTCGCTGTCGAGGGTGGCAAGGTCGCCGTTCCGGAGGACATCGGTACCCTTTGGTACGTCAACCCGACGGCCGGCGATCGTGCCCGTCTGAGCACGATCCAGATGGAAAGCAACGACAAGGCGCATTGGGATGCACAAGCGGCTCTGTACGCTGCGATCAGCCTGTTCTCGGTCCGCATGAAGCCCGACGTGGTCTACCCGCTTCTCAAGGTGAGCGGCGACGTCAAGTTCATCGAACAGTTCGGCGGGTGCTTCGGCAAGCAGCGCTATGCAGACTTCATGGATGCGACCAAGGACGCTGCCATGGATGCAACCAAGCGGCTCACGGCAGGCTTCGACGTCAACAAGGTCCCGCCCGAGAACGCGTTCACCGTGCTCGATTTGCTTCGTCTCCTGTCCGACGACGATGGAAACCGGCTCATGCTCGATTCCGATGAATTCAAGTACCAGAAGATCGGGCGGGGGCGTTCGGATGCTGGCGGCGCGCTCACGGACGATGAGCGCAAGCAAGTCGATGACTTGACCAAGCAGATGGCGAAGGCGAGCCCGGCCAAGATCAAGGAACTGGCCGACAAGATCTCTGCCATCACGGCAGGCAAGTCTGAATCGCTCAAGTTCGTGGCAAGCAAGTCGGCGGATGGTTACGCCTTGGACGCTCTGACCTACAACGAGAACCGCCCGAACGTGAGCATCCGGATCAAAAAGCACGGACACGTCAACCTGGCGGGCCGTGACATTCCGAAGGGGGTTCCGACGGCGTTCCCGAGCTTCGTCTACCGCAACTACGCCATCATCCGGGACGGAATCATCAACGTCGACAAGCTCCCGGTCCAGGTGACGCCCGAGACGTATGCCAAGCTCGTCAAGCACGGGGTCAAGGACGCCAACGGTCGGACGCCTTCGACGCAGTGCAAGATGGTCGACATGCTCATCGACTTGACCAAGATCCCCGTGGTCAACCGGGCGATGGTCAAGGCGGCAAGCGCCAAGGATCTGTTCACGCTGCTGTACGAGACCCTTGAGACCAAGGCGGCGCAGAAGGTCTACAACTCGTACCAGAAGGAACACTTCCCCCGTGGCTCCGAGGCGTACACGGCGATGTACGGCAAGGATGCGGCTGACTGGCTCAAAGAACAAGGGCTCACGGACTACAGCGGGTTTGCGCCCCCTCACACCGTGCAGGACGAGTCGACCGACTATTACATGGCGAAGGAACTGAAGTGCAGCCTCAAGGGCATGTCGACCCTCCCGAGCCTTGCCGACGTCAAGAAACGCATGGCGAGCAAAAAGCACACGGCAACGTCGGCGATGATGGCTCCCACGGTCACCGAGATCGAGGGCTTCCTTGCCAGCGACATCTACAAGAACGCCGCCGACCAGAATGAAGTGTTCAAGGCGTGGCTCAAGGGGCAGGGCAAAGCGGCGACCACGAAGGCCCGCAAGCTCATGTTCGACATGGCGCAGATCAAGTACGCCATTGTGGTCGGCCAGATCTGGTTCACCGAGTTCTCCAGCATGGACGAGAACACTTTGACCCTCAACCTCGGAGGCAAGGACGTCGTCGGCACGGTCGAGATGAAGGAAAAGAAGATCGAGATCTGAAGATCCTCCCCCCTACAGGTGGTTGACGCCATACCTGGCGTGCGTGTACGCTCGGACCATGAGCCACACGATCCAAGGCATCACGGATGCGTTGACCGCCTACGGCAAGTGCCTTCCCGGCGTTGCCGTTATCAAAGTCAAATTCGAAATCGAACCTCAGATCTCTGATCTCCCGGACCCATCTTCGTGGGCGTCCAAGGTCGTGTTCCAGGGGTTTGGTGACATCGGCATTGACGGTGAACCCACCATCGTCGAGGAACATGAGTGGTGCGTGCTCGCATCGTTCGACGACACGTACGATGAGTTGGGCAAAAGTGTCCGTGCCTTTTTACTTGGGCGAAGTCAGGTCTTGAAAGGTCAGATCGGGGGGCTCGACTTTGCTTCTGAACTTCTCGCTCAAAAAGTCGACATGAACGAAGTCATGACCCCGACTTATGATGAGGAAGTGGCCGACGCTGAGGTTTTGGCTCAAATGAGCCCGGAACAGCGTGCTCAATTCGAGGCCGATCGAGAACAACTCTTGGCTCAATTCCAAGCCCCAGTCGACCTTGAGCAAATTGCGGCCGATGAAATGGAGCAACTTAAGCAAATGAGCCCCGCAGAGATGGAAGCATACGAAGCGGGACGGGAAGCCGCTGTAGAAAGTCCTCCCGAAAACGAATAATCTATTGATGTCCTTTTGTCTTATGGGGATCTTGTTCCCAAAAAGGAGATAATCGGATGGAGATCAAATTCGTATTCGGGTCGCCGGTCAAGTTCGTCGCACGTCGTTCCTTCACTTTGGGCACGACCGGTATGCAGCTTGTTGAGGGGATGGAGCTAGAGTTCGACGGTACGAACGCCACCATCAACGGCCAGTCGATGCCGTGTGTTGGACTTCGAGGCGCTGCGAGGACTGGTTGGATCGTTCCCTTCGAGGAGTATGCTTCCGGCTTGCCCCCTGTCCAGCCTCAGTCAGCCGGGATTCAGGTTCGGCATCCGACTATCCACGGCAACCCCAACCAGCCCCCGACGAAGATGGGGATTGATACGGTGGAAGAGGACGAGCGGATCGTCGGCACCCGGAGCGGGCATGTCCAGAAGGTTGGGGAGACGGCAGCGGCACGCCGTGGTGGCAGTTTCATCAACTCGCAGGGCATGCCTGTCGAGGTTGAAGCTCAAGATGGAATCCCGGTTCGAACAATCAAGACTTCTGCCGTTCAAAACATCGAGGTGACGGACAACACCTTGAGCGCTGCCATGCGTCAGACCAAGGTCACGATCGACCCTGGCCAAGGACGCTCGGAAGCCGAGATGCTCGCTGCCATGCCCGCTGAGCAGCGGGATGAGTACCTCGCCAAGAAAGCCGCACTGCGTTCCCAGTACGTGGAGCCGACGGTTGTTGACGCACAGGAGCCTGTGGTCGTGGGCACCGTCAAGAAAGCCGCCCCAGTGTCGAGGGAAGGCATTGCCCTGACCCCGTCCGTTGGTGGTGGAACCGCCATTACCGACTTGGGCGGAACCGGTGGTGTGGCGCCAACCCAGGTTGTGTCATCCGAGGGAATCACGTTCCAACAGACGAACGGCCCAAAGCGTGATGCCGCACAGGCGGTTCAGCCGGCGCCCGCATCGGCCCTTCCCACAGGCGCAGCCATGGACCACAAGGTCATGGTCGCCAAGATGGTTTGCCCGGATTTCCCGCCCGCCTACGATTTCAATGCCCCCCCTCGTAAGCGCCTCGCTCGGTTGTCGCTCGACTTCGAAGATCAGCCCCAAGTCATTCGTGCAGCATTCGCAGCCGAGTCTGACGACATGAAGGCTGCGATCAAGCGCGACTTCCCCGAAGTATTCTAGATCGACCCCTGACGCACCCCGACTAGCTCCCGGTTCGTTTTCTACTTGTTCGGCGTGCTCTTGCAAAGGAGACTTCGCCGTGGACAAGGATGCCGGGTTGACCCTCTACCTCATGGAAGAGTTGTCGGATGCCCGTTTGCGTTGCGATTAACTGAAACGATACGTTGATCAGGCAACCAAGCTCATCGCCAAGTCTCCCGCACGGGATCACTTTATTGAGGTGGCAGGCCATCTCATTGAGGGAATCCCCAAAACTCTATTTTTGCTTGAAAAGTCTCTCCAAGCCACAGCCTTGGCTGCGTCGAAGATGGACTACGAAGAGTTGAAACTGGTTCTCAAGCCTGAGAAGGTCGAGGACTTGGAACAAGTCATGGAGGAAGCTCGACTACGCTTGCTCCGTCGTCGAGGAAACCCAATGCCCACGACCAAAGACACCGCTGCCAAGCTTCACGCTATCGCTGCCAATCTGGAATCAGACACGCCGGTTTCGCCGAATGAAGTCGTCGCCCAGGTCACCGAGATCATGAGTTCGTTGGCCCCTTCTCCGAAGGTCGCCGTATCGACTCAAGGCGAATACCAGGCGTTGCAGCGGACCATCCATGTCGTCGCCAAGCGCCTCGAAGATGTCGCTGGCAAGGCTCACAACGCCTTCAACAAGGTTCGTCGAACCGAGAGCCCAGAGCTTTACAAGCTCCAACTCAACACGATTGGCAAGGTTCTCGATTCCATCGCCCTCATGCGCACGGCTTCAAAGCAAGTCGACGATATGTTGGCAAAGGAATGGCGCACTGCGTCAGAGACGGCGGAAGAGGACAAAGAGTCCCGCCACGAAAAGGGCAAGTCCGTCGACCCCACCAAGGACATGTCCCCGGAGGATGCGGCCAAGTGGAAGTCCGAAAACGACAAGAACAGGGACAAGTTCAAGTCAGCTTGGAAGGTATGACGCAACCCCTGGTCCTTCGTCCCCCTTATGGGGTTCATTCGGAATCGGGACTCCCTCAAGGGGATCCTGCACGGAAGGGTTTGCCCTTGGATGAGAGCATTCCAGGGGAGAAAACCTACGCCAAGCCGGTCGACGACATCCGAGAGCCTGAGAACAACGATGAGTCGATCCACAAGGTGGACGGACCTAACGATCTGACGAAGGATCAGAATACAACCCCTCAAGACGAGCGGGACCACAGCAAGTTCAAGCCCCGCTGGGAGCCCGGGGGCAAGGATGTGACGCCCAAGACCAAGTACCCCTACCGGGATGGCTACCCGAATACCCACAACGCGTCCATGGGCGAGTATGTGGCGGGAATGTGGCTTCTGAGAGATCTCCCTGACGTCCAAGTGGACTTGGGGGCCCCACCGAGGGTGGCGGTTACCCTTTCAGAGGTGGGTCGAGGGCTCAATCGAGAGATCGAAACCAACAGTCGCAAGTGCACGGCGTCGCTCAAGCGGGCGGATGTCAAGAATCTTCGGTGGATCCTCACGGTCAACTGTGGCAACGGAGCCAAGGTTGTTCGAATGAAGGCCGAGCGCCCCTCGAAGGGGATGGTCGATCTGTCCAAGATGAACGTGTTCTTTGCGTGCTCTTGCCCGGCCTGGCGTTGGCAGGGGCCCGAATACTACGCCAAACGCGATGGATATCTCGACGGACGACCCAAGGGGACTGCTACAATGCCGACCGTGCGGGATCCCAATCGAGTCAATCGCGTCTGCAAACACGTAGCGTCTGCCATGAGCTTGGTGCGCAAGTGGCGCATCCCGGTCAAGCAGGCGTCAGATGAAAATGGAGATGAGTAGTGCCTACATACAGCTTCCGATGTGATGAGTGTGGGACGATGTGTGAGCTTCGGATGACCTTCTCGGAGTACCGAGAGGTGAAAGCCGCCGCTAAGATCGTTCCATGCATCTGCGAGACCCCCATGTCGCTCGACTTCCGTCCGGGTGACGTTCAGTTCTCCCTCAAGGACGGCCCTTCAGGTGGCTGGGTCTCCAAGGCTGGCAAGGAACACCAGTACCGCAAAGCCCGCACCGAGGAAATGAAACGGCGGGAGCGGGACCATGTGTTCAAGCCCCAACTTGTCCCGAACTACAAAGGGCAAGAGGCAGGCACCTGGAAGGAAGCCCAGGAAGCGGCTCGGGCAGACCTTGGTGAGTCCGCTGCTACGACGTACATCGAGAAGGTCGTTCAGGAGTGATCAATGGCTGCACGAACGTTCACTGTAAACCGTAGAGTCCCCAACATCCTCGATGTTTTGATGTATCGGACGGGGGCTACTCAGTACCGTCTCAAGTGGGGAACCAACTTCGATATCCTCCCGGCAGCTTTTGTGACGATCACGACGGCGCTCCCGGGTGGCTGGAAGGACCCGAACGTCGACTACCGCAAGTTGGGGGTTTTGAATATTGGGGAGCGCTACTGTCGGATCGTATTCGACCCAGCATCCTTCACGATCCCAGACACAACGGCGTTTTGGATGATCGGGGTGCCAGTGATTGGTGGCGTTGAGCAAGTTCCCTCAGCGCCCGCTCTCGTGCTCCCATTCGCTACCATGATGGGCAACATGCCCATCACGATCGCCGGGTCGGCTCCCAGCGCTTTGACCATCACGGGCTCACAACAGATCGATCTGCCCGCCGCCATGTTCGCCATCACGCTCCGCAACAACGATATCGTAAGTCTGTTCATTGCGACAGATGCGAACGGTCCAGAGTACGAGCTTCCAACCGCACAGGAACTGAATCTGCCGGTTGTTGCGGGCGCACCTTCGATTTGGGTTCGTGGGGGTGGTGCGGCTTGTGCGTTCTCGGCCATCATGACACAAGCCGTCTAGGGGCATCACGTGTACCCTATCAATCCGTTCAGTATGCAGGAGGCGTTGGCGACGTTCATCGCCGCCGATCGCTTCCGAACTGGGCAGGAGTTGGTTGGAGTCAAGGATGCCGTCAACACGACTTTCCAGATCCCAGCGGGCAAGAAATTCGTTCATGAGCTTCCCTACCTGACCGTATGCGTTTTTTACAACGGCGTGCGGCAGACATTCTTGGAAGACTACTTGGTTTTTGAGAGTGGGGGGGTGGGCACCGGGTTCGACACGGTGATGCTAAGTCGAGCCCCTTACCCAGACGACTCTCTATTGGCGGATTACGTCATCGTTGGGTCGTGAATGAACTTATGAAAAAGCCCATGGTGAGCCCAGAAAGGTAGTGCGATGTCAACCTACATCCGATTGTACCAGATCCGAAAGTCGGATCTCTTCGACGACACCCTGACCGCTGCGCAGATTCAAGGAATTGAGGCTTCTGCGGTCGACCACGAAGATTTCCTGGGAGGTATGCTCTCTCAGTTCAACAAGATTATTGGTGAGACCAACTGGTTTGACCCGGTCCAGGACGGCTCAACCGATCCTCGAAACCTGAAGACCCTCACGGACGATGTCTACTTCAAGACCCTTCTGCGTCGCTACACGGTTCTGACTGACGTTTCCGTTCCGGCCCTCCAGAACTGGGTCGTGCTCGTGGCGGCAAGCTCTGAGACGCCGAGCGAGACGGCGGCGGTCGACGCAGGCAGCGCCTTGGGTGCCGTTTGCGCCACCTTGGCAGGCGACGTTGGCAGCCACAGCCTCAATGAGGTTTCAGGTCTGAACAACATCAGTCCGAAGAACTTGCTCGTCATCCGGGATTCGACGACGTTCGACCCCATCCTGTCGAGCGGTCGAGAGGTCTACGGCTTGCTTCAGGCCGAAAACGGCGTTGTCGACGGAACTACCTTCAACGACACCACCGCTCAGGCTCAGATCTCGTTCGTTCGTCAGAACGCAGCGGGTGACGACTTGGAAGCTTGCCCAGCGGCTGACATCGCTGGTAAGGGCATCAACTACGCCTACGTCAGTCGAGCGGCGTTCAACTCAATGAACGAACAGGACTTCCTGTTCGGCGCATTCAGCGATCCGCAGGCGGCAACCACCACGACGTTGAATCAAGCGTACATCGCTGGAAACACCATCACCGTGCAGACATCCGAAGGTGACCTGACCTTCAACCTGTCCGACGACGGAACAGACTTCCTGGTTCAGCGCAATGGTGCAGCTTTCGCCACGTTCACTCGTGACGACACGCTTGGCGACCTGATTCAGTTCGATACGGATCGGTTCTTCGTCAACACTACGCAGGATGCCGAGTTCAACGACGGCGCTCAGTTCGACACGGGCGGCACGACCATCAACGTCGGTTCGACAGCGGGTCAGATTGATGCCACCGGCATCACCCTTCGTGGTACGACCGGCAACGTCGCCCTGCATTCGAACAGCGGCGAAGTCACCTACCGAGATACTCGGGAAACGACAGCGTTGCCCTTCACGGATGCAACGGCCGGTGCGATCAGCGCCCTTCCGGGTGGACCCTACACCTCGATCTCGGCAGCCATTCGTTCGGCCATCACTTCGGCCGACCTGGACATCTTCATCGAGACATTGGGTTCGAACTACGCTCAGGATGCGAACATCCCCGGTGGTTGGTCCCCGGCGCTCGATCTGTCGACTCGCAGCATCGACATGAACACCCCAACGGGTGTGGATACAATCATCATCCTCAACGGTCGGGTCCTCATTGGTGGTAACGGAACCACGAACAACGACGTGTATGCTGGTGACACACCGGCAAGCGGCGACATCAAGGTCGACTTCCCCAAGGGTGTCAAGAGCGGTGACGTGTTCATCGCCCTGTCCTGGAAGTCCGGCTGATAGCAGGCGGTAAAATATGGAAGATGTAAATGAGAAGGTCGAACAAGACCCGAAGATGGAAATTCGTCTGAAGACAATCAACGGCGTCGGGTTGCACATCGAACAGGCTATGGAGCCCGTGAAGCGTGATCTACTCGTGCGCAAGGGAGTTATCAGCGGCATGACGTCGGCCGCTGCCCTTGTGCATAAGGTCATGCAAGAAGTGCAGACCAAGATCGACGATGAGGAAAACGACTTTACGGGGGAAGACGCCAAGCCCATCCTGCATTGGTTGGCGGCGGCTCGTGCTTCGATCCTGGAGTCTGCCCAGATCAACAACACGGAACATGCGAAGCAAGACGGGATCATCGAGGGGATCAAGCGCTCAGCGAATCTCTGTGAAACCCTGTTCAAGCAGGAAGCTGCCAAGGGTCTGCGGCGAGCCAACGACCACGATCGAGACGAGACGGATGAGGGTGGTCGACCCCTCCCGATTCGTGAAGTCATGGAGAACCAGGGTGACTAATGGCTCGGACCCCCGACCGATTCCCAGGTGAGCGAGAGGATGAGGGGCTCATCCTTGATCCGGATACGGTATCGCCTACTGTAAATGGAACGGTTCGATACATCACCGGCACTGGCTTTCAGTTTCGGGATGAGGGCGTCACGAAGGGGCTTCACCTTCAGAACACCGACACGGGGACGAGTTCGAACACGTTTTCGATTGGAAATGGTTCTGCGGGTGACAAGTATCTGTACTTCAACAACGGCGACCCGACACTTCCATCCGTTTTGTGGGATGAGAGCGAGGCCGCTTTCGTTTTCAGCCATCCGATCAGCGTCAACGGCTCCCGGTTTTGGGGCACCTCAGCGACGGACCCATCCTCGCCAACCCCGACCGATGGGGACTTGTACTTCAACACCGTCTTGCACGAGATGATGCAGTACGACGGGGGTCGTACCAAGTGGCTCAGCATCGCTCAGCAAACGTGTCATGCAGGTCGAGACGGTTTGACTTTGGCAGGGTCCTACTATCGGTTCATGGATGGGCTCCCAGGCGGGACAAACATCGGCTACCCCGTGCCAAAGGGCACCCTTGTAGGGATCGCTTGGACTCGGGTGGATTCAGACGCCGCCACTTTGGAAGTTCTCGTTGGTGGGTCGGTGGTCGCTACCTTGGCTTCTGGGGTGGCAGGGCCGGTTTACAATTGGTCTGTGAACGCAGACTTCAATGAGGGACTTTTACAGTTCCGAAACCTTTCGACCGGCAACACGACCACTGACGTTCAGATTACAGCCTTGCTGAAACGGAGGATCTGATGGGATCTCCAACTATGATTGCGGTCAACCAGACCGCTTCGCCCATCGTCCTTACCAAACTCGGCGCTGGTGCTGTGCTCCCGGCAAGCGGGACGCTGATTCTTTCGGACTTCTGTTACACCTTCGAGATCCAGAACGACGTCCAACTTCGTGCTTTGGTGACGAGTGGCGATGTAGTTCTGAACGACGGCATCGACGACTTGAACCAGGCCGAGAGCCTTCAGTTTCTGGTAGCTGTTGCGACAACGGTCGACCTTCAGAAGCCAGCTTCAGGGACGAACCCTGGCTACATGCCAGCGGCGTTGGCTTTGAAGATTGAAGGGGTTGAGACCGGGGCCACGAACACGCCTCTGGCGACGGTCAACCCGGTCAACGTTACGGTAGCGGCAGCACAGATCGGAACAAGCGGCTCGGCGGCTCGGCAGGATCACAAGCACAACATCGAGACTGGCAGCCCAATTGACGTCAGTACGTCCAATGAGCCTGGAAGCGGAACCGGCGTTGCTCTTGCAAACCACCAGCACAACCTTTCGTTCTCGACAACCGCCTCGATTCTTGGGAATGGTGTGTCTGAGAACTATGTGTTCAAGGCCAACGGATCTGACTCGGGTTCGATGGGGGTCAACGATCAGATCATCACGCAGCACCGAACGGTGGGCACGGCTGGCGATGTCAACTTCAATGGCATCAAAGCTGGCCTGGATTGGATCGTAGCCAACGGCTCTCCAAGCGCGTCTACTCCGTGGGTACTCTCGGTATACCCAGGCAATTACACCGAAGCTCCCATGACGGTGCCCGCTGGCATCCGCATCATGGCGGTTGCTTCTACGGACCGAACAGACACTGTTCTGGTTACCGCCAGCAACGCCTCGGAAGACCTGTTCACAATGACAGGTGGCAGTTACCTCGGTGGTCTTGAGCTACAAGGGGTGACGGACGCAACCAAGTGTTTGGTTCGATGCGCCACAGCATCTTCGTTGACGATTTTGCACGGCGTTGCCTACAGAGGCTGTTCAAACGGACTTGTTGTCTCCAATGGAGCATCTTGTATCTGCACCAACCCAGCCATCAACATCGACGGTGTGGGTATTGGAGTGACCACAGGTCTGACGGTCACCGGATCTGGTTCGTATCTCGGTATCAGTGGTGGATTCTTCTCAGTTCCAAGTGCTGTTCTCCCGGCATACGCTACCAACCCGGTTCAGACCGTGTTCCGAGTGGCAGACTCGGCCCGCTTCACCATTGTCGGGGCCACGGCGAGCGTTGCCTACAAGACCAATGACGCCACTGTCCTATACGCAGACGGTGGCTCTAGCTGCACTGTTATGTCCTGTGAGGTGCGTGATAGCGGCATTGGCACCTACATCGGATCCAGCGGGACAGGAACGACCATTGTCGCTCAAGCAGGAGTTTGGGTTGGCAATTACCTGAATGGCAAGAGCGACTCGGCCACAGGCGTGTTCCTGGTGTCAGCCTCATCAGGGTCGCTTGGCTTCCAAGCCGTACCCGGAACAGTCTTGTCTGGTTTGATCCAGGTCATCAGCGAAGCCTACACCTACATCGCAGGTAATGCTGGCTATCAATTTGTTACGCAAAAGGTCTGCGACTTTCAGAGCTTCTTCCACGATCAAACTAGCACCGGGCTCAACTGGGGTGGCGAGGTTACAGCCGCAACAGGTCTCAATGTTGATGTGGCAGCGGGTGATGGTTGGATCTCCAGGCATACGCCTTATCACGACAGTTGGAATGTTGAGTGGGATGCTGAAACGGACGTGGCCCTTACAGCAAGCGCAACCAACTACATCGTCTACGACTCGGCTTCGGATGCGATCATTGCCCAGACTGGAGCACCAAGCACTCTTCAGATCCTTCTAGCCACGGTGGTCACGGATGCGACAAGCATCCGGTTCCTACATCAAACCCGGAACCTGGTTCACGATCAGCAACATCTTCTCAACAACTACCTGATTCAAACCCGGAAGATCGCGTGGACCTCTGGTTTGGCTGTCGTCGAGGGATCAACAGCTACCCAGTTCGATGTATCCACAGGGGCTTGGTACCGAGGGCTCGACACAATCAACGTCACTGGGGATACAGACGTCACGTTCAGCTATTTTTACGGTTCGAATGGTGCGACTGAGGTGACAAGCCAAACCGACCTGTCCACCACGCAGTACGATAGCTCGGGCACACTCACCAACATGACCAGCGGGTACTTTCGAGCCGACACGCTCATCGTGACCAGCGATGGCCGGTTCTCGGTTATTTATGGCACCGCTGAGTTTGCCACGTCAGTGCTGGCTCAAGACACCGCAAACAAGGCAACCATCCCCACGTTCATGAGCGACACTGGGTGCTACGCAGCACTCATCGTGGTCGAGGAAGGTGTGGGGATCGACACAATTGTCGACATTCGACCTGACCCCAATGCGGCGACAGCAGGCGGGGGCGGGGGTGGTGGCAGCGGCGACCATAGTTCCCTGACCAATCTTGACAAGCCCACCGACCACACTTGGGCATTCTTGGTTGATGGCACACGGGCCATGTCAGGCGATATCGACATGGGTGGCAACGACATCGGGAATGTTGCCACAGTCGATGGTGTGAACGTCTCGGCCCATGCGTCTAGGCACGCTCCCGGCAATAGTGATCCCCTGTCCACAGCGGTTCCGGATGCGGTTCTTGTTGGCGCTACGGCGGCAGAGGGGACGAATTCTAGCTTCTCTCGAAGCGATCACCAGCACGGAATTGGTACCGGCACCCCGGGAGCCGTGGGTCAGGCGAATGCTGCGGGCACAAGCTCTTCAGCCCCCCGGCTTGACCACACGCATGCAGGTCTGGGGCGTGGCAACAACGATTGGATTCCGTTCACAGAGAAAACAAGTCTCACCAACGAAGACATTCTGATTCTTGAGGATTCGGCTGCGAGCTTTGCCAAGCGACGGGTCAAGGTAAGCAACCTCCCTGGCGCTCTATCAACTCTTGCGGTCACCCAGGCTCGTAGAACGACAACTCTGACGATGGCAACGACGTGGCAGACCCTTTCATTCGATACCACGGACGTCCAGACGGATTCCGGTATCGTTGAACATGAGACGTCGATCAACCCTTCTCGGATCACTGTCAAAGAAGCTGGCACATACGAAGTCAAGTATCAGTTCGAAGTCGCCCCAACGAGCACGGGCGAGTTTGATGGTCGAGTTCTGAAAAATGGTGCGACGGTTATTCCTGGTTCAAATCAGGGAAGCATCACATACACCAACGAGTCGGACATCATCTCGATCAGCACTCAGACAGTTTTGGCAGTCAACGACTACCTTGAGGTGCAGAACCAGTTGACAACCGCTGGGACGATGGCGACCAACGCTACCTTCTCGGTTCTCAAGCTCGACGGGGCAACGGGTCCGACTGGCTCGGGATCGACCCTCATCATTCGCTCGGGCGGCACCAACGTCACAGATACCCCACACTCGGCTCTCAACTTCGCGACCCCAGACTTCACGGTCACGAACGACGGAAGTGGGCAGGCAACGGTCTCTTTGGCGGCTGTGTCTACCACTGACGTCAAAATGTTCGATGTCAGCAAGGCGACAAGCCAAACGCTCACAGCTACAGCCACCAACGTCACCTTCAACGCAACCCCGAACGTCACGCATGCTGCGACGTTTTCGTGGGATGGAATTGATGAAGTCACGATTCTTCAGGCGGGTTATGTGAGCGTTTCGGCAGGCACGACGGTACAGCAAACGGCGGGCAACGGCCGTTCAACCTCAGCTATTCGTCTAGACTACCAGCCGAACGCTGGGGTCTACGCTACTCAGACCGTCCGAAGTATGTACACGAGAAACAGTACCGATGGTGCCTATTCGTCGACCCAGTTGACCAAGAACTTCCAGGTTGCGGTGGGGGACAAGTTCCGAATTCAAGCTCTAGTGACCACGACAGGCACGGTGGTTCTTCTGGCGAATATGACAGACTTCTCTTTGACCTGGGCACCTAGTTGAGGCGTGAACGATGGCTAAGACCTCGAAAGACTACGATTTCAACATCGCGACCCAGACCCGGTACGGCAAGTGGGATCGTAATCGGCTTCGGTCAGAGGTTGACAACTCCGTCGACATCACCACCAAGCAGATTCCTACGTCTCCGGTTGGGGTTGACGGCACAACCATTCGGATCTCATTCTACGTTGAGCTTGGTGAGGTGGAGATCACGGCTCTGACTGCCATTGTCGCAGCACACAATGGCGAGCCCGTTCCCAGTGAGACCGTTCAGCTTTACAAGGTGCAGGACGACGGCACCTCTCTTTTGGCAGGGAGCCCCCGGACCGGTAGTGAAATCGTCATCGGAAGCCACAACTACAGCGATCAGACCACGTGGTTCATGTCGTCGGCCCGGGTCACAGATGAGTCGTTGGAAGCGGTCCTTGGTGAGAGCGGGCTCAAGTGGAAGTCCCCGGCCGACCGCATCAATTGGATCGATCTGCGTTCCGGCCGGATGCACAACCAAGAGCATTGGGCAGCGCTCGTTGAGCATGGCTATCAAATTGTCGTGAAGGTCGATGGTGTCGAGAAAACCCAGTGCGCGATTTTCAAGTGGACTTCGGCAGATGGTGACTACTACATCGACTATGACAACGGTCACGTGGTGTTCTTCGAAAACCAGGAAGGCCACACGGTCACGGCTTCCTACAGCTATGCCAACGGATCTTCTTTCGTCATCGAGCCCAGCGCTGGCAGAACGCTTCGGATCGAGGATGCGGAAGCCGACTTCTCAGCGGACGCCGTGCTCAACACGAGCTTTGGCTACGTGGTCATGGGCTTCGTCGACGCCTTTGCTCCTGAATATGTGCAGGGAGCCAACTCTGTGTCCCCTGTCATCAACCTGCTTTCGGATCCCCCCGCCTCTCCGGGGACAGGAGATCGGTATCTTGTCAACGCAGGGGGCACGGGCGATTGGCTAGGCCTGGATGGGACAATTGTCGAGTGGTCTGGGACGGGTTGGAATGTGACAGCGCCTTCGGACGAGATGTGCGTGTTGGTTGTGATAATGCCCATGTACTTCACGTTTCGAAACTCGAATTGGAATCCGACTCCTTATGCTTCCGGCGATCGAATCGACTTGCAACGGGATATGTACCACCGGGTGAGTCAAATCGTCACGGAAGCTCGTGGAGCGCTGCCGCCTGTTCAGGCAATTGGGGCGAGCGCTGAGGAAAAAGCGATCTCGGATCTCAAGCTTTTCAGGATGAAAAGCCGTGGTATGAAAAACGACGTCCAGGCCATCCCGTTCAACTACGCCACGGCCCGGGACCTTTATTCATCTGCGGGCATGCAGCTTCACGTCATCACCGAGGATGACGTCTGCACCGAGGGCGAAGGTCTAACCATCACGTTCTACTGCACGAGCGTGAGCGAGGATGCAGGATGAAAGGCTTAGTTCTAAGTGGTGGCGGTAAGAAGGGCGCGTATCAAATCGGTGTCTTGCTTCGCTGGATCATGGAAGAGGACCAGGATTACGATTTGATGGCCGGCGTCTCGGTCGGTGCAATTGACACAGCCAAGCTCGCCGAAGCAAAGCGGGGCGAGTTGAAAGAAAAGTTCCTAGAGCTTCGCCGGTTCTGGGACGAGATTGGCAACGACGGCGTCTGGAAGCATTGGTTCGGGTGGTACCTTGCCTCTGCTCTGTGGAAGCCCTCCGTGTACAACTCGGCCCCCCTGTACGACCGGCTCAAGAAAAACATCGACCCGAAGCTGATTGCAGAATCTGATCGGCTTTTGCGTGTTCTGGCCGTGTGCTGGGATGACGGAGAAATTGGCGTCGCGACCGAAGATGACCCCGAAGTGGTTGATTGGGTTTACGCTTCGGCCAGCTTCCCGGTCTTCCTCACGCCGATCGAGATCAATGGTAAGATGTGGACCGATGGCGGCGTGCGCACCGTGACCCCTCTTGGGCAAGCCATTAAAGCAGGCTGCGACGAAATCGACGTCGTGGTTTGTTCAAATCCAGATCTGCCGGACGAGTGGGACTCAAAAGGCAAAACGACGCTTCCCTACGCGATGAGGGCGGTGGATCTCATGTCCATGGAGATCATTCGCAACGATCTTCAGGTGTGTGGACTCAAGAACCAGATTTCCAAGCTCGGCGGCAAGTACAAGCACGTGAAGGTGCGCCTTGTCTGGCCTTCAAGACCATATCCGACGAATTCCTTGGATTTCGGCCAAAAGGAGATCCAAGAACTGATTGAAATGGGCTACGAGGATTCTGCGAGCCCCATTCTCTTGTGAGGTTTGCACGTTTCTTTTTATGCTCTGCCCTGTTCGAAGGGAATCCCTACAGACCCGAGGAACGACTACATGTACCGTCTCATCCACAATCAGACCACACAGGGTCCCATCCGTATTGATGACATCGATGATGGGATGCCCAACAAGTCGGCTCATCGCCTTGGGAGCACTGCGGACCCCAAGGCCTACAAGCGCGACGGGTACGCCAATGACCCCAAGCAGCCCATGTACGTGCCCTTCTGGAAGACGGGCTCGTCGACCATCGCAGGGTACATCGACTTGCGAGAGACCCAGCGAGTCGAATTGTCCGCTGGCAAGGGCAAGATCTTCAAGTGGCAGCAAACTGGTTTCGTTCAGGTCGTGACGTTTACGCCTGGAGACCTGACTGCGCCGGTCGTCACTGCCCCGACGCTCAACGCCCCGGCCGCTGGCGACTTGACAATCACGGGAACGGACTTCCTGTCCATTCAACCGGAGATCACCTCGGTAGTTCTCACGGGGACAGGAGCCGTGACGCTCACGGCAGCCCAGATCGTCGCAGGCGGTGGGACGGTTACTGACACGAGCATCGTGATCCTTGCGGCGCTCATTCCCGGTATCGCTGCGGCGACGACGTTCGCTGTGGTCGAGGCCGATGCGCAAACGTCTGGTACCCCGGTGGCGGTGGTCTAAGGGTTGAACGTGTGGCAGTCCTTCCTTCCCTCTTGGACAAGACCGATGGTCAATTCCAGCAAATTGATCGGCGGTGGCGCCCCACGAATCTTCTCGTGGAGCCCTATCGCCGTCAAATGCTCACGACCATCGAAGGACTGCACAAAGAAATCAGTGCTGCGGAATCGGAATTCAAGACGCTCGACCGTGCGGAATTCTATCTCCGTAGTTTGCGGAACCTACGGGTCTGGGTTCGCCAGGCCAAATTTGCTTGGAGGTTCGACGACATGACGTTCCTTCAGGCGATTTCGGGATTCTACACGGATTATGGGGCCATTCTGCGCTTGCTCAAGATCGACCAGGCACGGGGCAGGCTTCCACGCAACGAATAGGGAGTTAAACCATGCACGTCGGAGTCATTCGTGGGGACCTGTCAGGCCCGATCTTTCTGGCCGACCTTGAACCCGTTTCGAAACATGATCCGGCCATCGAGCCTTCCGGTCAGGAACGTTACGTTTCCCGACCAACGGTCGCCGAAATCGAGGCAGTCCTCGCGTCTTCGACCGAGGGAGCCGGGGCCAGTTTTCGGGGCGTGGACATCGCAGCCACGTTCCCTCTCACCATCAACGCTGGTAACCAGACGCTCAAGTTCAAGACCAGTGCGGCGGCGGCTTTCACCACCGTTTTGGTTGCAGCCGGCGTCTATGCGGATCTGACGACCTTCGTCGCCGCAGTCAACGCAGCGCTGTCGAACACGGGCGTTGTCGCTTACGGCTCCGTTGTCGTTGCGGCGGAACATCTGCACCTCGAATCGTCGACGTATGGTGTTGCCTCCTACTTCGAGTTGGACACCGTTGCGGGTGGCTCGACCTTCAACACTCCGGGAGGTTTGCCAGCTATCGGTGTGGTTCGCACGATGCCCGCAGCGACCGAATATATCACGGCATGTCTCCCGGTTGGTGGACCCCTCGACGTGAGCCCAGCAACGATTGGCGGCACAGGCGCCGGCACCGCACCCAACGCACTTCTGTACATCCCGACAACCCGGGGTACCGTGGCCGGCGTTGCAAACGCCATCGCTCCGAAGTTCGTTGACACCGACGTCGCAACCAAGAGCTTCCAGGTCGGCATGATCTCCGAAGGCTTGAGCGCAACGTACAACCCGGATCCCCGTCGTCACCCGCCCCTGGTGAGTGGTGCGGCCCTTTCAGTGGTTCAGGACGACGGCGTTACCGCTTTCGTCGCTCCGGTGCCCAACATCACGAACGCCCAGGTGAACGTTCCCGCAGCGGGTGACGTCACCATCACGGGCGTCGGACTCGGCAACGAGGAAATCTACGCCACCCAGGTGAAGTTCACCGGTTCGGGCCCCAAGGTTCTTCCGCACGAGATCATCACCGCTGCGGGCGGCACGATCACAGCAACGAGCATCGTGATTCCGGCAGCGCTCATCCCGGGCGTTGCAGCAACCACGACTTCTGTTCAGGTTCGGTTCACCAGCTTGGCGAGCAACACGTTCGTTCTGGTATGACCGGAGGCCCCTTGGCCTGAGATGTAAACGGGATTGGGATGTGACAGCTAAACCGCCTTTCGAGGGCGCGAGATAAGATGGGAAACCAAATGGTAAGCACTGACCCTAATGGGGGTTTCAAAACCAACGACTTGTACTTCGCCGCCTACCTTCAGGTGGCTGGTGTGCAGATGACCACGACGGAACGGGATCACAAGAATCGGGTGTTGTTCGTCTTCGACGACAGCATTGCGAACATCCCGGAGTTGAAAAAAGCGTGGTTCAACCACAACGGGAAAGTGCCTGCCCTCCCATATGCCCACGCAATTAAATCGTTGAAATCGATATGCCACATGGGCTAAAACTTTGTCATATGCGAAGCGGGGTGCTAGACTCATCCCATGAAGCGATGCACCAAGTGTGGCCTAGACAAAGACGAAGACGACTTTCATCTGTGTCGACGAAACGATCCCACCAAACGCCGAGCCCAGTGTAAAGTCTGCACCAATAAAGACAACACGGCTCGGCAAGCAGCCGACCCTCAAAAGTACAACGCACGAACAACGGCTTGGCGAGCTAAGAATCCTGGCCGTGCGTCCCAGATTTCTCGGGATTGGCAGCTACGACACCCCAAGCAGTTCAAGGCCATCGTGTATCGAGGAAGGTACAACGTCGATTTCGAAGCCCTTTGGCAAGCTCAGGATGGTTTGTGCGCTGTTTGCCATAAGCCCATGCTCAAAGAGGGCAAGGACCCTCTCTCCGTTTGTGTGGATCACGACCGGACGTGCTGTTCGGGGAAAAAGTCTTGCGGCAAGTGTGTGCGGGGGTTGATCCACCGAAATTGCAACCTGGTTCTTGGGTATGCCAAAGACGATGCTTCGCTGCTTCGGGCGGCGGCGGCGTTTCTTGATGAGTGGGATGATCGGTTTTCTGTTCATAAGGCATCTACAGGTGACCAACCTCCTAACAAGGAACTGACTCATGGCCGACAACAAGACGTACTACGCTGAAGAACGAACCCTGGACTTCTGGCTTTGCCAGAACGCCAACTTCACCGCCACCAGCCCGGCAGCGGTCTACGTGGCCCTGTTCACGGCAGATCCCGGCAACGCCGGTAGCCAGGTTGCGGAAGTGACCACGGTCGGCACAGCCTACGCACGGGTTGCAGCCACAGGTCTGTTCGGTGCCCCCGCTGGTACCCCCCGCCAGACCACCAACTCGGGTGGCGCAGTGACCTTCCCCACGGCAACCTTGTCCTGGGGCACCGTCACGCACATGGCGCTTCTCGACGCAGCCACGGCCGGCAACATGCTGTACTACGGTGCGCTCACCGCCTCGAAGACGGTCGACCCGGGTGATACGGTCACCTTCCCGGTCAGTTCGATCACGGCGCAAGAGCAGTAGGGTAATCAGTGGCTATCCATAATGTCGCTGCGACTTTGGATGGCGACGGCACCCTAACCGGTGGCGCGAACGCCACATATGCGTTCGGACTGTCCATGGATGGCGACGGTGACCTGGTTTCGGCGATGAGTCGAACCAGGGGCCTCGCTTCCGCTATGGACGGTGACGGGGACCTTTCGGGTGACTTCGCCTTTGCGATCGGGGCAACCCTCGATGGCGATGCTGATCTCACCAGTGGTGCGGCGGTCATTCGATCCGCTGCAACTGCAATCGACGGGGATGGAACCCTCACTTCCGATCTTGCATACGCGTTTGCTACCTCCATGGATGGAGATGCGGACCTAACTGGGGCAGCAGGAGTCGCTTACAGTGCGGCTGCAACCATGGACGGCGAAGGGGGTCTCAGTGCGACCCTCGCTGAAATCATGGCGGCAGACACCCTCGTAGGTGATTCCAACCTGACATCTGACCTTCTCGTGGCAGTTCCCGTGGCAGCAGACTTGATGACGGGCGATTCGGATCTCACCGGATACCTCATCGAAGGTCTGTTCGCCAATCTTTCAGGGGAAACCATCCTGACGGCCACGATGATCGTCCACAAGGCGGTGGTAACGCAGCCTTCATCTGGATCCACGACTGATATCGTGGTCCAGGTGGGGATGCGCTCAAACCCGAACCCGCCCTCGTCCCCAAGCAACTCCGTGTCCACCACGACTAGGAGACGTCGCTTCCCATGAGCACGACACATGGCAGGATTGTCGAGATCAATCAAGCGGTTGTGGACCAAGCGGACTTCTTTCAGTCCGACGGGTACACGCGCCAAGCTGGCTTGACGACTGCCAATGTGACGTCTCAACTGTTCTTCAACAACTCCGAGCAACCCTGGTCGTTGCTCGATGGAACGGCGTTGCTTGATAGCCAAGTGGCGTCGGGCAACGTCTATTGGAGCGAGATTCCAGGGTCCGGTGGCGTCTACAGCGTTCGTTTTCGCCCAAACGCTCTCGGATTTTGGCGTCTGCTCATAAACTACCCCGTTGGCAAGCAGATCGTGGCTCAGGATTACGACATCGTTCTGAAGGCCGAGAACTGTCAGCCAGGTATTCGATCGACTTTCATTCATCCGAGGACGTGACATGTCCAAGACGAACTACCTCGAAGAGGTTCTCCTCAACCACGTCCTCCGTGCCATCTCGTATTCGTCCCCGGCTGCGGTGTATATCGCCCTGTTCACGGTTGCTCCAACCGAGACGGGCGGCGGCACCGAAGTTACCGGTGGTGGCTACACACGCCAGACGGTGGTTTTCTCCGTTCCGAGTGGTGGCACCGTTTCCAACAGCGCAGACTTGATCTTTCCTGTCGCATCGGCTCCATGGGGGATCGTTGTTGCCTTCGCCATCATGGATGCCGCTGCGGCGGGGAACATGTTGTATTACGGCAATCTCACGGCAACCCGGGACGTGCAGATCAACGATCAGATCAAATTCCCGGTAGGACAGTTAATTGTCCAGGAAGACTAGTCTGGAAAGTAAAGTGTGGTTGACGTAACTGGCATCTCTGTGAACGGTGCGACCCTTCTCGGGTCAATCGTTGGGGTGCGAGCGGCGTCGGCGGATTTGAGTGGGGGGAGTGAACTTGTAGCCCAAGCGGCGGCGGTAACTCCAATTGCAGTGGGGATGGCGGGCGGGTCCACCCTCACGCCCTTTCTGGGAAAACTGCACTCTGTGGGCGCTGCGTTGGGGGGCAATTCAGGGGTTGCAGCGGGAGGGGTCAGACTCCGAGGGCTGTCCACGTCTCTCGAAGGGGAAGCCACCACGGAGACAACCCTGTCAGCGACGTTCGGAGCCCGGGCAGACCTAGCTGGGGACGGATCGCTTTCGGCACCCCTCGCCGGAACATGGCTCCTGTCGCTCCCACAGCCCCTCCAAGGCAACTCGGCCCTTGCAGCATATCTTGGGTCACCCGCCAAGGTTTACGCCTTCATGGTGGGCAACAGTTCCCTGTCAGCGCCAATCACGACCCAGATCTCGGCTCATGGCGTGTCGCTTGGGGATGCCGTTGCTATGGTGGCCGACCGGATGACCCTTGCAGCGGGAGGGACCGCAAGCGGAACCTCTTCGATAGCAGGTACCATCTGGGTAGACTTGCTCGTGGGTGGACACCTCTACGGCACCGGCACGGCTGTCATCGAAAACCAATTGGCTGTGGGTGGATTGATCTTCGGATCGTCGATGCTCACAGGCGACGTCTCGATGTTCATTCTCGCCTCCGGTCAGGTGGTTGGCCACAGCAGCGCGATCCTATCGGTCCCCGGCATTGTCCACGGCACTTCGAACGTTTCGGCCCACATGGTGGTGGATGACCTGACGCCGATCTGTTCGTTGATCCCGGAAGGCTTTCGCTACGGGCAGCTTTTGCAGCGTGGGGATTTGGCGATCTGGTTCGATGGCAACGTCGAGCCCTACGAGGTGACCTACACCTTGTGCATGCAGCACCACGGCGGATGGGTCTGCGTGGGCCCTGGCAACCAGATCCCGGTTCGGGATGGCAACGGGGAATTCCATGTCGCCGGGTTTGCAGGCTGGGAGAGTCAGCCTGGCAACTGGCGTATCACATGGAAGTACCGCAAATCCTCTTGTAGCCCCGCCTTTGAGAAGATGATGCCGTTCCGAGTCTGTGATGCAACCTTGTGTTCCGATCTCAGTGACGGCTTGCCCCGAACCCGAAAGTATGGTTGGTTATGAGTGATGAGAAAATTGCGCGACGCGTTGTAGCTCGCTTCCTTGGTTTGTCTATGGAGCACGCGAATCCTGAAGCGCTCAAAAAGTATCTTCACGAGCATCCTGACGCTGATAAGTCCAAGCACCATGTCAAGGAACAGGGCGGGGACGAGCCCAAGGGTGAGGACAAGCCTGCCGAGAAAAAGAAGCCTCGCACCCGGAGCGAAATTGACGACGCTCACAGCGCCAGTGATTGGGAGTTCAAAGACGAACTGTCCGAGGCCCGGGGGGACCATGCTTTGTGGTCGAACGAGGTTGAGGATCTGAAGGATCTCCCCAACAAGTACATTCGTGATCTGTCAGACAAAATGCCCAACATTGGCAAGATGCAGAATGAACAGGGCTGGCCCGAGTTTGGCAACCACCAGGAAAAAGAAGCTGATTCGTTCTACAGTGGCCTGCTCAAGGAATTGAACGAGCTTGAGCAGGTCATGAAGGACAACAAGGATCAGACCAATGGACGCGTTCCATCCGACTACACGGAACTGATCTCGAAGACCCGTGAGAAGGCCAAAAAGATGCAGAAGGCCACCGAAAAGGCGTTCAATGGCTTCGACAATCGCCTGAAGGGTCTGCGCAAAGAAGAAGAAGCGTTGGACGACTAGAATGGGAACAGCGTACTACCGAGGACAGCAGCTAGGCCGGGAAGACCTCAACATCTTCCTCGAAAGCGCACAGAACCATCCCATCGACGCTGCCGAGATCACGTACGCCCTGTATGACTTCACGGCAGGGCAAGAGGTGTTGCTTGGGGTTCCCCGGCGCACCCCGGCTCATCCTGCTGTGGGAGAATACTACTCCAGCATTGTGGTCCCCCTCGACGCCAACATCGGCGAGTACCGGATTCGGTGGAGCTTCCGAGAGTTCGTCAACGGCCCGATCCAACAGGTTGTTCAAGAATTTGAAGTGGTGGACCGCACGATTGAATGCGTGACCGCCATGTCGTGCGTGGAAGAGGACTTCATTCGCCGGCTCCGGATCCTTTTGAGGGATAACTGTGTGGGTGGAGAAGAGACCGTCGAGCTTGACGTGGATGGTGAGAAAATGGTAACCACTATCCGTGACCTCTGGGAAACCATCCACGGCACCCCCTGAACTGGCACCCCTGCTTGAAAAACACGGACTGTCTTGGGAGATACTTCAGAAAAAGGGTCGTCCTCCCAAAGGTGTGGCCGAAAAACGTAGGGCCTTGGTGACCGAGCTACATGAGGCCGGTATGCCTTGGCTTGAAATGTCCAGGTTGACGGGTCTCTCCTTGATGGGGATCCAGCGTCTCACCCAGGCCACCGGGAACCCTGCTTCCCAAGCAAATCGTGTTGAAAATGCCGCTCGTGTGGGTAGAGCGGGGCGTGGTCGGAAGAAGCCCTGGTTGTCGGAAAGTCTTCGGGCAGATTGGGCAGACGGTAAATTCGACTTCCATAGAGGAAAAATTCGGTCTCCAGAGGAACGAGAGACTCTTCGGCTGGCGAACCAAAGACCCGAAGTTCGTGAGCGTCGCCGCATGTCGGCTCTTCGTCGGTGGCAGCGGCCAGAAGAAAGAGCCCATTTGCTGGCTTTCCATCGTTCTGAAGAAGAGCGGCTGAGAAGGTCCAAGGCTCAATCTCGTCGCATGATCGAAGACCCAGTGAAATGGTCTAGGGGGCGAGGAGCTTGGGTGGAACCTCTGAAGTGTTCAAAGCCAAGGATCTGGACCCGTAGTAGTTACGAACGTATCGTGGTCACGCTTCTCGATGAAGACCCTGACGTGAAAACCTATGTGTTCGAGCCAAGGGTCAAACTTCCGTCAGGGCGATGGATTCTGCCTGACTTTGTTGTGACCTACACGGATGATCACTTGGTTTTACTTGAGGTTAAGGCTAGTTGGGTGCTGGATTTGCCTGAAACACACAAGGTTCAACACAGGCTTCGTGAGGCTTCCTCTTATGCATCCACAATGGGGTGGGACTTCCTGGTCTGGACGGAGAAGGATTTTGGACACGGCACAGAAGGATAAGATCAAGGCGGCTTTTCAAGCTGGTACATTGAGGGTTCGTTCCAAGTCTCCTGAAGGGTCAGAAGATTGGAAGCGGGTGCTCGATGTACATCGAGTTGAAGTTGGCCCAGAGACCATTGTTGAGGTGACCACAACCCGAGGGGCTTCCGTTCTGACATGGGGTCACCGGGTTTTCACGTCCCCTACTTCCAAGGTTGAAGCTGGGAAGTTGGCTTCTGGTGCGGACGTCGTGGGGGCAAAGGTGATGTCTATCAAGCCCTTGGCTCCAAGGCGGTATATGTACGACTTGACGGCTGAGGATTGGCACAATTTCTATCTTCATAAGTCAGGGATGCTCGTCTCAAATTGCCCTGACCGAAACTACCATTTCCGCCCGCCGAGTCATGAAGAGACGATCCAGCAATACAACAGGGTCTTTGGGTTCATCTGGGAGGACGAAGAGCTTCTGGAGTACATCCAACGTGGGCTCGACATGGCGATTGCTGCGCCCCCTCGCACGCCGTTCGGATCGCTCGACCACCTCATGCAGTCTCGGCCCGAATGGCGCACGCTCGTTTTGACGGGCGGCATGATCTGGGCCCTTCGAGCGCTCCAAATCAACTGGATCGCCGACGAATTCGACTACTCGATTGGCGGCATTTCCTTGTCGATCGAGCGGAGCAGCAAATACGAAGCCGCTGCCAACTCGGCCAACGATCAGTTCAACGACATGCTCGAAAAGGCCAAGCAGACCGTGAAGATCATCCGAGGCGTACAGCAACCGAAGTACGGCATCGGGATCAGGTCGGCGTTCGGACCTTACGTGGGTCGAGGGGTTTTGACCCCCCGGGCGTTCATTGGAGCTTCAGGTGCTAGCTGAGTGCAGCCCAGCGGCGGCAGCAAGCTCATAGGATTTGCGGCCCTTTTCGGTGATGTTGACCAGGAAGCCGTCCTCTTCGCCAAGCTCGCCATTGGAGAAGGCAAAGTAGTGCGTGGCCGACCGGAACGTGATCAGCCCAAGGGATTCGAGAGCCTCAAGGTGCTCGTCTGTCCCATTTTGTTCGTAGAAGAACAGGCCGTTCTTCTCAGCTTCCGGCTGCGCCAGCCGCCAGATGTCGTTGCGTTGGGCTTGGGTGAGGGTCGCAGCCATCTCAGAAGGTCTCCTTGCAAGCGGCCTTACCAGCCCGACGAGTAGCGGTCTCGATTGCCTTCTCGCAGCGAGCGGCCGACCGACGGCGCTTGGCCGACCCGCCTCCATGACGCTGAACCCATGCTTTGGTGTCGGTCTGGCGAAGGGCTTTGGTTCCGGTCTGCATGCACCCTCTAAGGCGTGAGCTTGGTCTCAATCAATCGATGTCCCAAGAAATTCCTTTGCGCTTGATCTCCGTGACCGCCAGGACGAGATTGGTCATCCCGTGTCGGATATCGAGCCACCGACAATCCACACGGAATTGCCCATGGACTTTTGGCAAGGTGATGATGTCTCCCACCATCGGGGGGACTGGGAGCGACTCCATTTCCGCCATTCCGATGGTGGGCCCTTCGAAGTAGCTGCGCAACTCGACGTGAATCATGGTCACTCAGACTTTCCTGGAATGTCCTTGCTTGGATCCACTTTTCGGACCGCTTAAGTGAGGTGCATCATGCCTACTGACAGTGAGAAATTCCAGCTTTTGCTTGACGAGATCTTGCAAGAGTTCCCCAAGTTCAAGCTCGTTCGCAAGGCTGACAGCCGTTTCATGTGGCTTCTCAGCAAGATCTTGCTCGTCCTGACGTTCGGCAGTCAAAAGTCCTTCATGTCGGACTACACCACGGTGATCCGCTACACGGTCTACACCCCTGAGGCTTGGGACCTGTGGCCGGTCTATTCGAAAGAATCGCTTTTGCGGCATGAACGGATCCACATGCGCCAGAGCGATAAGTACACCTTTCCCCTGTACATGGTCCTGTACTTGCTCGTGCTCTTCTCGCTTGGGCTCGCCTACTACCGGGCCAAGTTCGAAAAGGAGGCGTACACGGAGACGATGCGTTTGGCATATGTCCGGCACGGACAGAGCATCTTGTACTCCGAGACGTACCGGCAGCACTTCCTCAAGCAGTTCACGACGGGTCGTTACGGGTGGATGTGGCCGTTTCTCAAGCCAATGGACGACTGGTATTGGAAAGCGGTGGACGACATCGTTCGGCGCCCCCGTCAGTCTATGAATGCTGTGTGGTCGGAAGAGCCACCGACTCTTCCAGAGGGAAAGACGTTGCCGCCCAAGGACCCTAGCTGAGGTAGGCAATCATCTCCCAATTGCCGGTCTCTTCGAACTGGTGCCATGAGAGCGTGAGCATTGAGTTGCCCACGATATCTCCTGGGTCAAAAGCACCGAAGTTCTCCAAGGGCCACTTACGGCGCAAGGGGAAGGTGTTTTGTCCCCCGGGCGACCTGGGCTTTTGGATGACGTCATCAATGAAGATGCCTTCCCGACCCAGCACGTCGACGATTTCACCGAGCCCGAGTCCGAAGCTACGGAAGGGCTTTCGACCGTCCAGCCCTTCACGGTCAAGCTTCCGGTTGACGTCTCGGAGAGTCGAGCGGTCGAGCTTGACCGAACTTGCCGCCGTTCGGGTGGTCCCCAAGTCATTTCGAAGCTCGGCTAGGACAGACACGACATGTTGTTTAGGAACGATCGCCCCTTGGTCCAAGCTTACAGCAAGGGCCCGAAGACGAGCGGCCACGGCTTTCGAATTCATGCCCCAAGGTATCTCATAAGGCTCTTATGCATTGGTTCAGGGCATGGAGATGTCACATGGGACTTGCTGAAAGAGTTGCCGGTCGCTTCCTGAATACCTACGATGCGCGCTTCGTACCTCCCAAGTGGATGGTTGCGGGCGTCGACGAAGGTGAAATTCCACCCGAGACACTTAACGTCTGGAAGTACGTCGTCACCAAAGCCGGGGATCGGTTCGATCCCAAGAACGGCAAGTCTTGGGCGGCAGCGGTTCAGCACTGGCGCAACAAGTGCAAACGCCAAGGCGTTGTGATCCCACCCGAGATGCTGAAGGGTGGCGGCGGAACTGGCACCGCTGGTCGGTGGCGTGTCACGAGCGGTGAGGTGATTGAGGATTGGGTCAAGGAACGACTCGTCTCCGAAGGGCTCCATGACGACCTGAAGCAAACCACCCACGATGTCCAACTCGACATCGGACATCTTCACCGGTTGGTCGACGACGCCCAGAAGAAGATCGAACAGCACTTGGCGGCGATGGCAGCGCCTTCCGACCGAGCGGGCAAGAACCGGCAGCGGTGGCTCAAGACCGCCCAAGGCAAGCACGCGACGTACCTCAAGCAGATGGAAGTCGCGAGCAACAAGCTCGAAGATCTCGTTGAGGCTTCCGACAAGTACAACAAGTCGAAGATCTTGGCCGTCGAGTTCGAAAAGGAAGCCCAGTTCCTCATGATGCTCGCACTGCGTGAGCTTGGTGATGTCAAGAAAGTCATCGAGCATCTTCGCAAGGCTGAGGAGCGTTTCGTCGAGGGAATGGACATCCCGGGCGGTGACTTCCAATACAGCGCCGAGCAAATGGCGAAGTACAAGAGTGCTTCGGCCGACAAGCAGGGTGGTCTCGCCGAGACACTCGATAAAGCTTGGGGCTTCATGCGCAAGGTCTGGGACGTGATCAGCGGTGCTTGGGAGGACTTTAAAGAGTGGGCCTCCAGCATCGGTGAAGTCACGACCAAGATGAACAAGACGTTCGCCGACGCATCCTGATTGACACGAGGGTGCCAGCCCGGTACCCTCAAAATCCCCGATCAAATGGAGATGAACATGCCTGAAGACCAGAACACGACCCAAGAGGCACAAGAGTCGACTGAACCCCGGCTCACGATCAAGGATCCGATCGACAAGGACACTCTCGTCCGTTTGCGTCAGATCCAGGAAGCTCGGCTTCAGGTCGGTAGCAACATTCTCGACGTCGAACAGGAAAAAGTTCGACTCATGGCGATGGCGAACCGGATTGACGCTGAGAAAACGCAGATGTTCGACAAGATCCTCACCGAGCGTGGGCTTCCACCAAACCTGCCCATCAAGATCGACGCCGAGACCGGGAACGTGTCGCCTCTCCAGCCGCAAGGCCCCATGCCGACTCCGCAGCCTCAAGCCGGTGCTCCCGCCCCGGCCGCAGCCCCAAAAGCTTAAAGCTTTCATCACGACGCGTTTAAGGCATGCCCTACGCGTCACAACGGGATCGAACCCCACACCCCCTAGAGATCCAGGAGTCTCCGTGGCCCCTGGCGCCTCTCAACCTGTTTGTAACCAGCGGTTACCAACCTGGTGTATTTGACCTGCGTTGGGACGACCCGGCTCAGCTAGCGGTCAACGGTAATTTCATCCTGACAGGGGTGAACCTCTACCGGTCGTTCGATAGCGAGTACGGCCCCTTCTGGCGAATCAACGAGATGCCAATTGGGTCACTCTTCTGGCGTGACCAAACGGACAACGTCCTCCAACTCGATGAGGATGTGACAGACCAGTTCGTCATGGGGTGCCCAGATCAAGGGTCGGCGGCAGCGGGCGGTCCACGTCGGTACGTTTTTCGGGTTCAGAAGACCCCCATCGTCATACCCGCCTCCCAGAATGTGCCCACGACGGATCCCCGGGACGTCCAAGTGTTCGTCGATGGGGTTGAGGCCACGGTTGCTCGTGTGGAGGGACGTGAGGGAACCGTCGAGCTTGTGAACATTCCTTTCCCCAATGTGGGGACTCAGAAGAACGATGGCCCTGTGGTCCCAGGCCCCAACAGCGTGGTGACCTGTACCTACCGGTACAACCGATCATTTCTTCGGACGGACTTGAGCCAGCGAGTATTCTATCGGGCGACTGCCGTGGGCTACCGGGTGGATCTCGACCGGCCAGTCATGCCACAGGACTTGCTGGAAACCCCGTTGGAGAATGCGGCAGCCACGAGCAATCGAGAGATCGAGAAGCTCGATTACATCTGGCGGGAGTCAGTTCGTCGGAATCGGTGGGTGCTGGCTCAAGGTGGTGAGCGGGTCAAGATCTTCCTTCGGAAGAACACGGGCGTGCCCTGTCCTTGCATTCCCCTCGGTGGTGGCATCCAACGTCCAGCCAATGACTGTGAGGCGTGCTTTGGAACGGGCTATGTGGGCGGCTACGAGGGCCCCTACGACATCATCATCGCTCCTGACGACGCAGAACGTCGGATCGCACAGAAGGACGTTGGTCGCACCACAGAGCACGCCTATGAGGTGTGGACAGGCCCAAGCCCGCTGGTCAGTCAGCGAGACTTCGTGGTCAAGGTCAATGGTGAGCGCTACTCGGTTGGGCCCGTGCGGATGCCGACCAATCGGGGTATGGTGTTGCAGCAACACTTCTCCGTCGGGCTTCTTGACGAGCTAGATGTTAAATACCGTGTTCCGGTGGACAACCCAATGCTTCACGCCGCCAATCAGATTCGGAAGATCGGTCCCGAGCGAGCGGCGCCGGCTCAGATCACAGACAAGGTTGGCATCCCGGATGAGCGCGAGCTTCGTGGTCGCACCATCACGTGGGAGAACATCGTCTATTGAAACAAGTCCTGTACAACGGTAAGGCGTGGCGTCTGACAGCGATCAGGGCGACCCCCCTCATCCCACCCGAAGCGGTGAGCCGGGTACGCTTGTCCACGATCCTCGAAAAGCTGCGGCGTGAGCTTTTCAAGCAGTTCAAGCAGGAGCTTCTAGGTAGTGCACTTTCCCCTCGTGCGAAGATAGCGTTCGCAAAGGCGTTGCAGATCGAAGTCAAACCCAAGACACTTGTGGTCACCGTCAGTCACCCGGGGTTCAAGCCTTTGGTGTACGGGCAGAAGCGGCAGCAAATGACTTGGCTCACCAAGGCGCGTGCTCCGATTCCAATCGTAACGGACGATGGGCGAATTGTCTTTCGGTCGGCCACACCTCGAAGTATGGAAGATGGTCGGTGGATCCATCCTGGCAGAGCCAAGCTCCCCTTGTTTGATCGAGCAAGGAAAGAGGCTCGTGAGAAGGTCCGAAAACGGGTTGCTCAGGAGATCAGAGATCAGATTCTTGCTGGAATGAGGAAACGATGAGCGACATCACGGTTTTAGGGCGGGTGCCCCCTTCTTTTGTCATCAAGGACATTGCCGTGAGAGTGGTGCTCAACGAGACGGTTACGATTCCAGCGGAAAAGGCTTACCAGTCGAAAGACTTGTGGCTTGGTATCAGCCAAGGGCAGCTTTTCCAACTCAAGCATGGCCCCTCGAAGCCCCGAGTGATTCCGAGTGAGGACCAAACGAAGCTCAAGCGGGTTGAAGAACAGAATACAGAGCTTCGTCAATCGCTCGCAGAGCAGAGCGAGCGAGTCGAGGCACTCATTTCAGCCAAGCAAAAGCAGGATAGTCAACTTGCCGAGCAAACCGTCATGCTCCAACAGATCATGGGGATGCTGGCTTCAGGAGGGGCTCCCGCCCCGGTTCAAGGGCAAGCCCAGTTCCCGCCCGCCGAGAAACCCGCACAGCGCCCTCTTTCCGATGCGCCCCTTTTCATCCCAGCGCAAATTCGAGATGAGAATGTGGAAGCTCGGATCGAAGTCAAGGAAGATGAGGGCGTAGGCGTTGCGGATGCCTCTACTCGGCTCCGAGAGCTTCGTAAGGGAAAGAGTTAATCCTTTCAAGAATTCAGTTGGGTGTTATGGCCGACACACGAGAGATCGCAAAAGCCGTGGTCAAGCGGTTCGAGCAACACCAGGCAGCGACGGATACACCCATGTGGATGTACATCTGTCCTGACACCCAAAAGAAGTTCTTTACGGGCGAACGGCTGACTTCGATCATTAGCCCGTACACAGGCAAGGGGTTCATTGCCGAGCCACAGAAGGTGACGCTGTGAAAGACATCTGGAAAGACCCCTCGGTCTATGATGGGATGACGGATGGCCCTCCCTACCTGCCCCTGCCGGGCTCCGGGATCGCCAAGCTCGCTGCGGACGCAAGCAACCCCGCCGACCACCTGGCGCTCTTGGTTGTTTGGCACAAGGCGCTCGCTTTCATCCACCAGGCGCACCACTGGCAGACCCGTGGCAGCAACTACTATGGCGACCACTTGCTGTTCATGCGGATCTACGAAGGGATCGTCCCCCTCGTGGATCAGTTGGCAGAGCGAGCGGTGGGCCTCGGTGGACCTGAGAAGGTCGCTGTGGGGACCCAACTCAGCTTACTGAACCAACTCATCGAGCACCTCTATTTGGACGTTTCGGCCGATGTGAGCCCGGATATGATGCCAGGGCTTTCCCTGAAGGCAGAGGAACAATTGCTCGAATTCATGCGTGCGTCGTATGATATGCTCGACAAAGCCGGCACCTTGACCATGGGTGTGGACGACTTGCTCCAAGCCATTGCTTCCAAGCATGAGGAATTCGTCTACTTGCTCAAGCAACGTGTCGGCGGTGAGCAGAACGACCCGTGGAAGTTGTAGCCACGGGCAAATAAGGATGAAAATGGAAACAGAGAACAAGGATCCAGGGGTCGGTCTCGATATCGGGACCATGAATGTTGTTTCGGCCCGGCAGAAGGGCAAGCGTGCGTACTTCAAGCGTGTGCGGGACGCCTTCATTGACTTGGACATCGAGGCCAAGCGGACGCTTCGTCTGTCGAAGGTGAGCTACGTCGAGCGGGAGGACCAACTCATCGTCATCGGCGATTCAGCTTTGAGCATGGCGAACTTGTTTAAGCGTGAGGCTCGCCGCCCACTATCCAGGGGCGTCATCGCCCCCGGTGAGTTGGACGCGCAGCAAGTGTTGAGCTTGCTGGTCGAGCACGTCCTTGGGGAGCCCGTGGTCGAGAACGAGCATTGCTTTTTCAGCGTGCCGGCAGCCCCGGTAGACGATCCCACGCAGGATGTCATCTACCACACGGAGATTTTCCGCAAGATCACGCAAGAGTTGGGCTACACCCCTCACGCTTCCAACGAGGCGATGGCGATCATTTTCTCCCAATGTTCGGATACGAACTTTTCCGGCTTGGGAATCAGCTTCGGCGCTGGCATGGCGAACGTGGCTTTGAGCTTCCAGACGATCGAGGGGATGAGCTTCTCGGTTGCTCGTGGTGGCGACTGGGTCGACAGTCAGGCGGCAAGAGCGATGGGGTCGACTTCGGCCCGCATGTGTTCGATCAAGGAAAAGGGCATCGATTTGGCGAATGCGTCCAACCGGGAGGCCGAAGCACTCGCCTTGTACGTCCGCAGCTTGATCCGTTATGTGTTGGAACACGTCGCGACCCAATTCAAGGCCGTGCGTGGAACCATGGATCTTCCAACAGCAATTCCGCTCGTGGTGAGTGGCGGCACCAGCTTGGCGGGCGGCTTCATGGATGTGTTCAACGATGAGTTCGAACACCTTCGAAAGCGCTTCCCGATCGAGATCAGCGAGGTTCGGCATGCGGATGATCCCATGACAGCCGTCGCTTCTGGCTTGCTCGTTCTCGCCATGGAGGAACATGCGGAGTAGCCCGTGTACTACTACCTCATCGGATCTCTAAAACGTCGGCTCATCAATGAGCTACGAGACAGCTTCTCGCGTCATCCTATTTACCGGAAGATCGTGCCGCACATTCAGAACCGGTACGAGTTCAAGTCACGTCCTCAGTTTGGCATCGTGATCAAGGGAAGCAGCGCCAACAAGGTACAGCTTTCTGGCGACAACTACATCGGCACGGTCGTGAGCCATGCCATGTTGGCCTACGTGGGAAAGGCAGCACACCCGATCGAGTGGGTGCGGGAGGACAGTGGCCGGATCAAAGACGTGGGGCACTTTCCCTTGGCTGCGGGGGTCTACTATGTCGAGATCCTTGACGCCCCCACCACGGCTCAAGGAAAAGGGCATTTTGCGGTCGACCCTCTCCTGACTGAATGGGATGAGGCCGTGCTCCGGTTCGTCTCCGGGATCGAACGTCATGCCCAGCTTCAACGGGTCCCAGCGCAGGGGACGCTCCGACTCTGGGAAAACCGAAGCGTTCTTTTGCGTGAGGGCAAGGACTACACGGTCAATTACGACAACGGGGCGATCGAGTTGACGTACAGGTCGGGGCCAAACTCGGTTTTGACCGCCGACTACCGATACGCTGTCCCAAGCATCGGGCCTGTCGAGTTTGCATGGAACACGGCCGATTTCACAACGCTGCCCGGGGTCATCATGGCTTTCGGAAAGCGGGCAGAGGCAGGGGACAAGGTCGCGATCGTGGTCACCCCAGACCGGGTCGATACCGCCCAAGCCTTCGGCGGCAAGTACGAAGTGAACTTTGACTTCGATATCATCTCCCGAGACCCGCTTCAGATGGAAGAGATGGCCGACCTGACCCTCATGTATTTGTGGGGCGAGAAAAAGAACCGGCTTGAGGCTGAAGGCATTGAAATCGTTGACGTTTCCATCGGCGGCGAAGCTGAGGATACATATGACGAGACGGCCGATTCTGTTTATTTCACCGCTTCTATGTCAATTCAACTTCGTTCAGATTGGGAAATGCATATCCCGCTACCTCTGACGATCAGCCAGGTGACGCCCACCACACCGGAGCAAGATGCTGCGGCAAGTCCCTGTACCCCCACGGAAGACCAAATTCGAGAAGTTTTCAGCGATTTGTTCTTCCAGACGTCGCCCATTGTGGTCGGGCGGAATGCAGATTACGAAAGGATCACATAAAATGCCTCGCTACGAATTCGAGTGCCAAGACTGTACACTTCGGTTCAACCGCAACCTGAAAATGGGCGAGCACCCATCTCATGCCTGCCCCCGCTGTTCAGCAACCGCCCCTCGATTGTGGGATTCGTCTTTTGGATTTGCATTTTCTAGTGGGAATGGGGCACCAGGAAACACCGGGGTCCACAAAGACGACTACCCCACGGCAGATCATGGCGTCGGGCAGGATGCCCAGCAAAAGTGGGCCGAGATCCATGCTCGCCAAGCTACCAAGAAAAAGGTGCGGGACGCTTCCGGCACCGATAAACTCACTCGGCGGGACGACCCTGACGGAAATTACATTGATTACGAGGGTCTGAGCGATGAGGGAGTCGAAGCGCGAAAGAACACGTTGCGCAAACACAATGATGTCGCCAACGAAATCGGAGCCCCTCTTGGGGACCTGAGGATGACCGGTCGTTAAAGTATCGTTGACCATGCCCTTCGTAGGCGCTGCTTGTGAGCGCGAGAAGCGGATGCAGATCGGATCCAAGAACGCTGGCACCCGAATCCAGATTGAACTGACCGAGATAACTAAGGAGAGTCGGGAATGACTCTGGGACCGTTCATCACCTACGCGCCGCCTGGCCCTTACACGAAGACGCTGACTGACGCTGCTGTTACCAACCTGGTTGGTACTGTGCGGCTACCGGTCTACATCGGTGTGGGACAGGAGGAGTTGGAGCAACTTGATCTCGAAGTGGTCCGAGGCTCAAGCTCCACGCAAGATCAACAAATTGTCTCTGAGGACGTATCGCAGAGCTTTGTCGTGGACGACACGAATCCGGCGAATCCCGTACTAGGGCCACCGGATGGGTCGACTCGCGCCAAGTTCCGGGTACGTCACTTCCCAATCGTGGACGGCCAAGGGATTGGACGGGTGACAAACGACACTCGGACGGTGTCCTGTACGGTGGATGGCGTTCCGGTTTCGGTTGGCTCGGTCCAAGGGCAGGATGGCTACGTCACCTTGCAGGTTCCGCCTCAAGCGACGTCGGACATTCGGTGCACGTATTTCTTCCACCGGTCGGATACGAGCTTCACGGATGACGTTTCGGCACAGGTCACGAGCGACTTCGCTTCGCTTACAAGCCCTGGCTTCGAACCGTTCAACATGACGTCTGGCAGCATCGACACCCTGATCATCTTGGTCAATGGTGCGACGTGGACGGTCACCTTCCCGACCGGAGCGTACACGGCGGCGAGTCTCAAGAGCGTCATCGATGCGTCTCTGATCACAGGGCTCTCTACGACGGTCTTTGCGGACAACGACGGCAAAAACCACATCACCTTCAGTGCCACGAGTGAGATCGAGATCGGTGATGGATCGGCCAACGGCCCGCTCGGATTCACGTCGGGACAGAAGACCAACCGCAACGTCAACTTCCGGGTTTTCAACATCCCGATCGTGGATGGTTCCTCTGGCGGCATCACGACCACGGACCCCTCCAAGGTGGTCGCCAAGGTCAACGGTGTGCAGGTTATCCCCACGGCCGTCGACGGCCGAAACGGAGTTGTGACTCTGGCATCGCCTCCCGCCCCCGGCGCGACGGTCGTCCTCACGTACTGGGCGAACACCTGGCAGGACACGTTTGATTACCTCCCGAACACGCTGGTCACCAACGTGCTTCGTTGCGGAATCAGCCCGAGCCGGAACGATTACCTCGAAGGTCAAGACTTCGTGGTGAGCAACCCGAGCCCGGATGTCAGCATCATCAACTGGGGCACGAGCTACACCGTCAGTTCGACAACCCGTTCAGCGGGAGCCGAGCCCTTCGACGAGACTCAGATCATCCCGACCCTCGTGGATGACAAGTGGTACCTCGCCGAATGCGACCGTGTGGTTGACACCACAGCGATCCCCGCTGTGCAGTCGCCGAATCAGTTCCTCTTGCCGGCAGTGCCCACCTTGGGCAACGGCAGGGATACGCCTCTCGGCCAGACCTTGTACAACCAGATCGCCAACAACCGGTACGCTCTCGAATCGAACCGGCCTGACCTGGTGGTCGTTCGTGTTGGTCATGATCTCCGGGATGCTCTCAACCGCAACCCCGCTACGGTTGTTGCCGTGGACGCCGAGACTCGGACCATCACCTTGAAAGATTCGGTTCGACCGGACTTCCTGGCGTTCGCGACCTTCTACTACAACCGGATTCAGGACGACAGCTTCCTGTTGACCAACAAGGTCGCCGGTCCTGTGGGCGCTGGTCAGTACGAAGTGTACAGCAACGCTCTCGACCGCAACTTGCTTCAGGTGACTTTGGGCACCAAGGGCGGCGGGCTCACCGAGACGATCAATTGGCCCCGTGGCGTCGAGCAAATCCCGGATGCCTTCCACGATGGTGGAACGCCTGTCAGCGAGATCACGACAGTCACGTTCGGTCAGTCGACCCCGAAGAACGCTCTGTACACGACCACGGGTGCGCAGCCTTGGTCCTTCTACCTGGCGAGCGCGACCTGGAACACGACCCTCAACGGCAACGCCCATGCAACGAACCTCTTGACGGCGGTTCGAGGCACCATGGTCGGAACTGCCGTTACTCCGATCCAGACCGGTGTCGACCTGGGCGATATCAGCGTCATCGCTGGTGCTGAGCAATTGGAATTGGAGATTGACGGCGAGACGGTGAGCGTCACCCTGACGCTCGGCAACCAGACGCCGGCTTTCATTGCGGCCGAGATCAACGCCGTGATCGATGTCGTCCCAGCTTTCGCCGGAACGGCCCCCAACAACCTGTGCGCAGCCCTCCAAGTGGGTGGTGCTGGTACGGGCGACGTGTTCTTCACCATTCAGAGCTACTCGGTCCCGGCAGCCATTCCAGGCGGCTTCGACGCGAACAGCTACGTTCGGGTCATGCAGGGCACGGCAGAAGCCACCTTGGGTCTGTCGACCTTCAACCGGGTGGACGGAACGACCGGCGCCATCAACAAGCCGGCTACGATGATCAGTTCGAACGCTGGTCCGTTCAACATCACAGCCGGGCTCAATGACGAGTTGAGCTTCCGTCTCGACGGTGTCGATTACACGGTCACGCTCCCGAGCGGTGCCGCTGTGACGACGGCTGCCATCGCGATCGTTGTCAATGCCTATCCGGGCCTTACCGGTGTGGCAAGCGCCGGCACCCTGGCAAACCTCAACATGCTTCGTCTGACGAGCACGATCAACACGGAAGTATCGTCGCTCGTGATTCTTGGCGGCTCGTGCAACACGGTCCTGGGCTTCAACCAGAACGACAGCGCCAGCCAGACCCGGGTCGATATCGAGGAAGTTGTCAACTCGTTGATGGCGACGGCAGGCTTGACGGTCGATGGCTTGGCCTACTCCAGCATGATCGACGGACAGGTTTACCTCACGATCGAGTCGCTCACCACGGGCGCCACGACTTCCAGCGTTGCTTTCACCACGTCGTCGGCGTTCAACACGACCACGGGGACCGAGATCATCGCAGGAACCAGCGGCGACATCGGCGAAGACGCTTACGACATGTACACCGTGTCGAGCAACAACGCGAGCGGCTCCGGTGGCACTGGCATCCCAGGCCAGACGTACACGGACAGCAACACGGGTCTGCGTTTCTCGATTCTTCCGGCAACGGACGGCTCGTACGCAACCGGTGGTTGGTTCCAACTTCATGTGAGCCCGACCTTCGTGGTCAACTCGGCAGTTCCCACCTACGCCATGGGCGGGTTGGAGACCGTCGTCGCCAACACGATCAACGTGGGCGTGGATGACACCGCAACGCTCCAAACGTTCAACCCGGGCGGGTTGGAGCCAGCCGTAGGCGACTTCTACTACATCTCCTACCGCTACCTGAAGCAAGACTTCACGACGCGCATCTACCGCAAATGGAAGAGCATCGAGGCCAACTACGGACCGGTCAACAGCGAGAACCGGTTGAGCCTCGCAGCTTACCTATCGCTCTTGAACGGCGCCCTTTTGGTCGGCATGAAGCAAGTCCTGAAGGTGACCAATACCAACCAGGCTTCGGATTCCGACTTCCTGAACGCAATCAAGGAATTGGAAACCCCGCTTCCAGGCAACATCCGGCCCGACATTCTCGTGCCCCTGGCAACGAGTTCGACGGTGTACGCCTACCTCATGCAGCACTGTGAGCAGATGAGCAACATCCGCAACCAGGGCGAGCGGATGGGCTTCATCGGATTCGCTTCGGGCACCGAGCCCACTTCGGCTCAGACCGTGGCTCGCAACCTGGTGTCGAACCGCATCGTCGCCTTCTACCCGGATTCGTCGGTCATCACCCTGACCAACGAGCTTGGTGAGAGCTACGAGCAACTCGTGGACGGAACGTTCTTCGCAGCGGCTGTAGCGGGAGCGGTTGTCAACCCGTCGATCGACGTGGCGACTCCGTACACCCGGCGCCGGATCCTGGGCTTCACCCGGATTTCTCGGATTCTCGACACGGTCGAGGCCAACCAGACCGCTGTGGCGGGTGTCACGATCCTCGAAGATCTGGACCCCATCGTCCGCATCCGTCAGGGCTTCACGACCAACATGTCGACAATCCTGACCCGGCTGCCCACGATCACACAGATCGCCGACTACGTGCAGCAAGGAAGCCGGTCAGTGCTCGATGCCTTCGTCGGTATCAAGTTCCTCAACCAGCGCACGAACGATGTCGTCATCACGATGTCGAGTTTCTTCAAGGCGCAGATTGACGCCGAGATCGTTGCCGCATACACGGGCTTCTCGGCCGAAGTCGATGAGGAGGATCCCACGATTCTCCGGGCAGAAGCCTACTACCAGCCGATCTTCCCGCTTTTGTACTTGGTCGTGACTTTCAACCTTCGCGCAAGGCTGTGATTTCTGGAAAACCTGGAACCGAAAACCCCTTGAAAACAAGCCTTTTCGGTTCCAGCGTCTTTCAGGTCAACTGGGTACCAACATTGGACGTTCCCGTCCTACTACATCGAGTCGGAAGAACAGTTCGAAGACCTTCAAGCTCGTGATGCTATGAAACTGAAGCTGGCGCAAGATGCTGGGCTGCGCATCCTCGTCATCCGGGAGGACGAACCTTACACGGACGTGGCCTATCTTCGGGAGCGGCTCTTGGACGTCCTGGTGTAGGGGTGTGGATGACCAAGAGCGAGATCGCAGCGCGAGATCAGTTGCGGGCAATGAATCTTTTGCTCGAATGGGTGTCGGATCTTACTGAAAGACCAGTCAAGGAAGTTCGGAGGGAAATCCAAGACCGGGTGCGGGAGCGAGTTGTCTGTCTCGATGAGGGCAAGCTCTACATCCGTTACCCCAAACCCTACTGGACCCGAAGTCGCGCTGAAAAGCACCTTTGGGACTGCCGAAAGCAGGGCAACTTGGACTTCGGATCTTTGCGGCATCTGGTGAACCACCCCACAGATGAGGAGGCTCATACCAAGGATGCTTGGGTGTGGTGCTGCGCCCTTCCCCGGGAGCGATCCCAAGGGTCTACGAAGACCAATATTGTTAATATCGATGATATCATGCAGATTCTTGAAGAAAACGAACCCTAGAACCCTTCAGCTTCCATCTGTTCGTGAGCCGCATCGGCCGTCTCTAGCGCCGATGCGACGGCTCGAACCGTGTGCTTGAAGGTCTCACTGAAGACCGTCACAGCCAAGTCATAGTCGCCAGGGAAGGTGTTCTTGGAGAAGGTGTCCTGGAAGGTCTGCCACAACCCCATGCACATCTCCGGGTCAGGATCCTCACCACTGAATCGTGCATGGTCGACATGCTCGGCGGCGGCGGCAACGGCGAGGCGGGCAACGGCTTTGAATGCGTTGTGGGTGTCGGAAGGGCTCATGGTACCTCTAAGGCACTAGGCTGGCTTCGATCAACTGGTGTAGGGTAAGGGGGATGCCCCAATGCCCAGCCACCCACCCCACGAGCACAACCCACCCGATTTACTGCACCCTGGAAGAAAACCACCAAGGGCTGCACCGGGTCAATGAGGGGCCCCCCTGGACCGAGCTTTTGGTACCACGGGTGACTTGCAAGATCGATTTGCCCAATGGGGAGACCTGCGTGCTCACCAAAAACCATTGGGATGCACACCGGGATTCAGGTGGCTGGCAGTGGTCGGAAGACGACGTCTACTGCCGGGATCTCGTCCGTCCGTTGCCCCCAACACTTTGGGACCGGCTACTTGATCGGGAAGTCGAGTAGCCTTTTCAGGTCTTTGAAGCGGTGCCCAAGGTGGACGAGATCCGTAAGCTCGTCCAGAAGGTCATGAGCAACCACGTCAGAGACCGGCTCGTGGGTCTTGTCGAGCATGTTTCGCCAGTGGGGATTGAGGGTAGGGTCCTCCCTCCCCCCGTCACAGGGTTTGAGGAGAAGGGTTTTGGCGAACCCGTGAATGCCGATGCAGCCGCAGTCATAGCGGACGATGTTGAGGACCATGCTCCCCCTAAGGTGCGAAGGGCATGCCAGTCAACTTTCAGGGGTAACTTTGTGCTTGGGCCCCTTCGGGGGAGAAGATCCCTTGTGGGGGCAGAAGATTCTTTCTGATATCAGTAGGTCGGGACGAGTTCCAAGATAGCGTCGACCTTCATCTTGCCCCGGGGGCCGACGATCACATCCCGCTCAACCTCGAAGCCCAGTTGGCGAGCGTAGTCGAGAGGGTCCCGAGCGCTGGGGTTCTTCGCCTTTTTGAGAACCGCCTTGGCAATGGACCGAGCCTTGTCGATGCCGATGCCAGTCAGACGAGAGATTTCCTTCGCGATGTCTTTCGCGATATTGTCCATGCGCCCGGCTTCCTTTTGGTCAAGGAACCGGGAGGCAACACGTTGAGCTATCTCGTGGTCCATACCCTTGAACCTTCTATAGAAGGGCTATTCGTGGGAGGATCCGATGCCAGACTCCACACCCCCGAACAGTCAAGAGCCAAGCCGGCTTTCTGAAGTTTCGCCCTCACCCCCGACCCGGGTGACTCAGGTCCCCGAACCCCCTCCGAACTGGTGGGGTCAAATCGAGAAGGTCATTGGCGACCGCAGCAAGATCTTGGAAAAGAGCTTCGTGTGGTTCATGCTCGCAACGATCGGATTGGGGGTGGTCGGGGCATTCAAAGCTGAGGACTTGGTAAGAACGTGGTCACTTGAGGTGGTCAAGGCCAACGTCGTCGACAACCATGACTTCCGACAGCAGATGGTAAGTCAGATCGCTGACTCCAACGAGTATCGAAACCAGGTCGAGGGGTGGTCAGAATCCAAGGCCAAGGACGTCGTCAATCAATCTGACGAAGAGCGCATCTCGATGCTCATCAAAAAGATTGCCGACAATGACGCGCTTCGGGTTTTGTTGGTCGACAAATTGCGGAATGATGAGGCGCTGCGGTCTGCGTTGGCCGATGCCATTCGAGATGACCCCCGCATCCTTGCTCAGCTTGAAGGCAAGCGGGGCCCGACCGGAGCCAAAGGACCCAAGGGGTCACCGGGCGATAAAGGCCACCAGGGCGACAAGGGACCCGCTGGCGACAAGGGCTCGGTGGGTAAAGTCGGTCCCAAAGGTCCCCCGGGTGACAAAGGCTCGCCTGGCGACAAAGGCCCCCCGGGAGACAAGGGTCCGGCCGGGGCGAAAGGACTCCCTGGTGCCAGCCCCTCTCTTGTCATTCCACACAGCGGGAACCCGTGATACCCTTGGCGGATGGTCGAGCCCATTGAGCTTTCCGTCCGCATAGATCATCGGTTTTCTGAAGACTCTGAAGACGCCTCCCATGCTGTTTTGTTTGGTATGGATGTCCATGCTTTGAATTCCTACGAGAGCCTTCCTAGGTTTTTCGAAGATCTCATCATAGGGACGCCCTTTTTCACCGTGTTTGCTACATCTGAGATCAGGGATGTGGACACATTGTTTGCCATCGCCCTGTTTCTCAAGAGGGACTTGGCGATCCACCCTCGGATGCCAGGTCTTGTCTACGAGGTGGATCTAGTTCATCGACTAGGGCTCATTGCCTTAGCGCATGTGGATCGAGACTTTGCCCGATTCGTGGAGTTTTTGCGCCGTTATGTGCATGGCGCTGGTAGTGAAGCTCAGTTGGGGGAGCGGGTCAGAACGGCGGTCGATTGGATCCACACCTATGTTCACACCGGGTCGCTCCCTTCCCTTCCCTCAGAACCGCCGCCTCCCAGGGTCCTGGACGTCGGAACCAACGGTTTTGTGATTGGGAAGTCGGAAACGGGTCTCTTGCTGGCGGATTGGATTGAACTTTTCCGGGAGGGGCACCTTCGAGGGTTCTTGTTTTATGCTAAGGAGGACCGGTTGACGGTTGTGGCAGCGCGCAAGAGCGAGTTGGTGGGCTTCGATCTTTGGAACGCCGCCGCCATCTTGAACGAAATGGAAACCGCCATGGGGCTTCGAACCTCGTGGAAAGCCGAGAAAAACTGGCTTTTCGGACCCAGTGAAGGGACCCTGATTGAGCAAAAAGATCTCATGGAAGTCTTCGTTCGTGTGTGATCCTCTTGTGGGGTATGTAAGGCATGCGAAGTCTCGTTGACATTTCCACAGACGGGAATGTTGCCTTTGTCCAGCTACCAGGTGGACAGAAGCTGAATCTAGGGCCTGTGAGCGCTCTGGATTTCGTGCGTAAGCTTGCGCTGTCGACGTCCTTTGCCCGGCGTGCGCTCGATGAGTTCCTCAAATCTGGAAGTGCCATGCTTTCTGTGGACATCGACCAGATGTGGGAGGTTCTCGCACCTCGCCGTTCCCGGTGGGCTGCTAGTCCACTTATCCGAACACTTGGTTGTGGATCTACGACTGGAGAACGAAGAATGCCGAACCTCAAAGAGATCGGATCGAAGCTGGCAACGGTAGAGCAGACCATGGCGGCAGTTCAGGTTGAAGCTGCCAATGGTGAGGTGTCTGCCGACAAGCGCAAGGCGTTTACGGATGCTTTGGCGGGCTTGTGCGAAAGCGCACAAGGTCAGGGGTGTCCTGACCTTGTCGAGACCAACACTCTCACGGCAACCGACATTCTTCAGAAGGTCCAGGCAACGGGCCAAAAGATTGACGAGTTGATGACGGCGGGCCGCAAGTTCAATGCGTCGAAAGCCCGTGAAGACTTGTACACCGTCACGTCGACCCTCAACGATGTGCTGCTGGAGAACAAATTGTCCGATGCGACGGACCGCCTGGCCCAACTCGACCAGGAAGCGAGCCGCATTCACGGTCTGTTCTTCCCACCGGAGAAGTGACAAATGGGTGCGCCTTCCGATACCTCAAATTACATCTACCGCATGGGGACTGCGCCCAACACTCGTTCGGCTATTTCCCAGAAGAACAAAGTCTACGGCTACATGGTCGGCAAGAAACAGTTCCAGCAAATTGGGGCTGTGAACGAGTTCGGCCATGACGAGTCGCGAGGCGTTGAGTCCGTCAGGGGCGTGGGTTTTGGTGATCAAATCGCCGAACTTGTGCCTGGCGTGACGGAGCCGATGACCCTGACTTTGAACAAGACCTTGATGTACGCCGTGAACCTCTTCCAAACGTTAGGGTATCGTGGTGGCGTCGAGGGGCTCGTTCGGTCACTCAAGCATCACCGTTGGGCCTTCGACATCCGCCAAGAGCTTGTGTTCTCCGAGATCACGAGCGAACAGGACATGGATGGCACCGCTGGCAACAACGTGATCGCACGAAGCACGAATGCGGCCGGCGTTCTGCCCACCGTGTACGCTCTGTTGACGTTCTACGAGGGGTGCTGGCTCAACAGCTACAGCGCTTCCTACACGTCGGATGCGGCGATCGTGACCGAAAACTCGTCCGTGACCGTCACAGACGTCATCGACGGCACGAGTGCGTACGGAGAATTCGTGGACACCGGTCTTTCGCCCTACGCTTCGGACGTTGGCGCTGAGCCGGGTCTCGGATACAGCTTGAGGTACAGTGGTTCACGGAACGTGAACACGGGCGCTGAAACGCTCGCCGCTGGCCTCTAGTCGACGACAATGGAGATATAGATGGGATCAGTAAGGTTCACCCCTAGCAGGGATCAGATAAAAACCTAGATGGGGCCCATCGCTCCGTAGTCGTCCCGAAAGGAAATTGGGATGACAACGATTCGAGCGAGTAAGATTCAAGAGGCGCTTCGAAAGGCGCAGAACATCGGGTTGATCGAGGATGAGTTCACCCTCATGGGGATGAAACTTGTCCTTCGAAATATGCGGCCGAACGAGCTTGAGGCAATCGTTCAAGAGGTTGAAGGGCTCGACGACGCCGAATATCTTTTCGAATTCCAGAAGTCCCACATCTGCCGGGCGCTTCTACAAATCAACGAAGTTGACCTTCGAGGGGTCGAGTTTATCGAGGATGAGGCGCCTTCCGGTGCTTGGATCGTCGAGGTGCTTGCCCCTGACGAGTCGACGGCGAAGCAAGTCAAGGACTCGGCGCTTACTTCTCGATGCCAAGCAACGATCAAGCCCCCCACGGGCGAGCCTCGTGAAGTCTCTTTGGAGCTTCATGAGTGGGTGCGCCGGAACGTTGTGAACACGTGGAGCCGGGAAATCATCTCCACATCATATCGGAAGTTTGCAGAGAACTTGGTCAAGGCCGATGAGGAAGCGACCAAGGGCGTCACCTTCACCATCCCGGATGAGACGATTGAGGAGAAGGCCCGTCGGCTCATTGCGGAGTTGAAGGAAGTCGAAGTCGAAGCTCAGAAAGAGATGTTCGCCAACATCTTGGATGAAGCGGGCTACGCCCACAAGAGCGCCCGTGAGAAGGAAGATGCGCAAGCGGCGGTCGAACGCCTCGACAAGGTCGTTCCACAGGCAGCCGAGACCACGCCAGATCCTCAGCAACTCATGAGGGACCGGCAGCCTCTCAATCGGGCAGCGCCCCCACCTGAAGAGGTACAGCCCCCGGCCCCCCCGCAGCCGCAACCGAACCAGATGGTCCCGACAGGCCCGGGCGCTCCTCCCGCTCAAGTGGCTCCCCCCACGTCAATGGCGGTTCGCTCAAAACGTTCGGAGGAGATCGCAGCACAGGAAGACGCTGTGGGTGTTGGGGCTCCGGTTCCGGAAGCCGTTCAGCCCCCCGATCCGAACCGCCCCCGGCCCCGCCGACCGGCTGCTGAAATCCGGCCTATCCCCGTGAACCCACAAGAGGTTCGCAACATCTTGGACCAGCCTCCAACCGGTGGGCTCAACCCCAAGTGGAAGCCACCGGCAACGTAGGCCATGGACAAGGAGGAAGAGCGCTATGCAAAGGAGCAGCAAAAGCTAGCTCGTCAACAATCCGGGGAGCCCGATCCGGATGACATCCGCATCAAAGCGCCTACGCCTCCGGAAGTCAACCAAGCCATCTTCAAGGACGTCGAGCCCATACTCACACGGGGCTTCCTCACCTTCCCCGGTGAGATCAACGGCGTCCACTTCGTGTTCAAGTCCATCAACCACCATGAGTTCGAAGCGGCCAACCTCGGTGCTGGTAAGGCCAAGTTCCAAGACCTTTTCTTGGCATACAACATATTCATGGTGGACGGACAGAACATCCTGCCAGACAGGCACCAATGGCTCTCGGAGATGGCGAGCATGTTCCACGGGCTACCTCGCCGGGTCCGGCAGAAGGTTGTACGGCATGTGGGGGAAGTGAATCGGCGGGCGGCGGATGCCGTGACGCTTACAGAAGCGTTCGTGATGGAGCCTTCGAGCCGGTTTCGGTGGGCACAGCTTCAGGGCATGGACATGACGAGCCCGGCTGTCACAGGGGTTTCGGGTTCCGAGCATCTTGGGCTCAACTGGTCTCAGTTGGTGTGGCGAGCGCTCAACTTCTACGAGGACCAACAGGACTTGATCGAACGTGAGTGGGACAACGCCAAGTTCGTAGGCTCCTGTTTCGCTGGCAAAGGAATTTCCAAGGTCTACTCGCAGGACAACGATCGGCGCCGCAAGATCAAGGAAGAGAAGATCTCCCGCCGTGACCGGATCCTACGCCACGTTCTGTTCGGCGAGGATCTCAACGATAAGAAGACCCAGAAGGGCAGCGCTGTGATGGTCACGGCCAAGACGACGGAAGAGTTGGCCGAACAGCTTGAGAAGAGTCTTCGTGGCGAGAAGGACTGGCACGACACGGTCATTGAACAGCACGAGCAACGTGTGCGTGACGGTCAACAGAAGCAGCAAGCTCGGCTCGCCGAGCTTGCTAAGGCCCGAGACCAAGAGTGGGGCAACCGTCAGACGACCGGAGCAACCGACTTCGAAGGACTGACCGCACTACAGGTTCAACGTCGACTCATGAAAAGAGGGAAAAAACAAGGGGTTGCGGAGATGCCACAACAAGACCCCGAAAAGACTGATAACTTCATGGATAAGTGGGGGCTTAAACCCCAAGCCCCCATCATGCCGATCCCTGTTAGAAAGGCCCGGAGATAGTCGATGGTCGATTCAATTACTGAAGTCCTCAAATTTCAGATTGAGTATGACACCAAGGGTGCCATCCGAGGGCTTCAGGCTGTCGACAAGGAGTTCATGCGCAGTGCCAAGGACATCACCAAGGCCATGCGAGGGATGGACAAGGCGACCATGGCGGGCGTCGAGGGTGCACGCAAGGGGTGGAGTGCGTGGCGTCAGGAAGTGCAAGCCAGCAAGCACGCCATCAAGATGGTCGACAATGAGATCAAGCATCTCAACCGGACCTATCAGCAGGCACAAGACACAGCGAAAAAGGGAAGCACTGCCGAGCAAACCAAAGCTCGACAGGAAATGAAGTCCACGCAGGCTCGGATCAAGGCCCTCAATCGGGTCCGAAACGAGACCGAGAAGCTGGCAAAGAAGACAATCAAGCTCAAGTTCGTGGCGTTCGCTGGCGACATCAAAAAGGCTTTCGAGGGAACGAACGTCTTCGGCAAGCTACTGCAAAAGGACATCGCTGGGGCTTTTCAGGCTGGCGGTAAGCTCATGGGGACCATCATTGAGGGCAGCATGCGTAGCCTCAGTGCTGGGACAGGCCCGGGCGTCGGAAAGGCGATGCGAAAGTTCGCTGGAAGACAGGCGCTTGCAGGTAAGCAACGTAAAGGTGCGGCCGGGGCTGTCCAATTCGCAGGCGCTAAGGGGATTGTTGGCCTTTCAAAGATGATGGGTAAGTTTTCCAAGGTGGCGGGTGTTCTAGCGAAAATCGGCCCCCTTGTTGCTGGCTTGGCTTCAGCCTTGGTCGGGGTTGTGAAGCTCATGCTCGATGCCGAAGCGGCAGCGAAAGACTTCAACAAGCAGATTTTGACTTCAGCATCAACGGGCAAGTTTCTTACAGCCAATGCGAACAACGCCGACATAGCGTTTGCGAAGCTTGACGGGACAATGAAAAGTCTGAGGGATGATGCCTTCAGTCTTTCCAACCTCAAAATGGGCATCTCGAAGGCCGAACATATCGCCTTCACCAACGTTCTTACGCAAGAGGGTGTCGAGCTATACGACTTGTCAGAGGAATTCAAGTCGTATCAGAAGAGTGCCGGTGCGGCGACCCGAACAGTGATGAATTTCCAGCAAGCGACCATGTCGGCGGTCGCCTACTCTCGGGCTTTCGGCGTGTCCCTCAACGAGATCGGTAGCTTTCAGGCGGATTTGATGTCGAACATGGCGATGAGCGCCGGGGAAGTCGGCTTCGAGTTCGAGAAGATGAAGATGGCGGCTGGTGATTCGGGGATTGCCTTTAACAAGTTTTTCGGGATGATTCGAGGCATTAGCTCCGACCTTGCTTTGTGGAACGTGCGCATGGGCGATGCCGTGAAGCTTCTCGGCAAGATCGGTAAGGCCATGAGCCCCCGAACAGCTCAAGAATTCTTCAACACGGCTATGAAGGGCCTCAAGGGGATGGGGCGGCTCGAACGACTTCGTCTGACTTTGCTGGCGGGTCCGAAAAAGGTCGCTGGTGCGGTCCAGAGGGATATCAAGCGCAAGACTTCCGGAATCGCAGGCAAGATTGCTGGTGTGACTGGTGGTGATACAGGAGCCTTGGAGGCACAGATTCGGGACCGAAAGGTAAGCACCTCTGAGATTCTCAAAGGTGTGCCTGAAGCGATGGTTGGTGAGCTTACGGAAGCAATCATCCATACCCGAACGCAAGATTCGATGGCTAGCAAGGGCGGTCCGTTCGCCACGGCGATGGCAGCACGGACTTTGGGACCAGGTGCGTCCTTGGAAGTCATGCAGGATGCTCTTAGTCGGTTCGCTGGGGGTGCTAAGACGCTCATGGATGCCCGGGGTAGCATCGGCGCTGAGATGATGGCTGAAAACCTGGGCATCTCCGAGGAACAGCTTGATCAGATGGTCATCTTCGAACAGGTGATGGAGGACTTCCGTACTCAGGAGATGAAAAACAATCCTGAGGAAGCCAAAAAAATCCAGACGATGGCATACGATGAGCTTTTCGACCGGATGGAGCCTGACCAAAAGAAGGTCATCGAGGAAATGGGGGATACAAGGTCGGCAGCCGAGAAGCAAGGGGACTTGATGACTTCGATGCTCGACAAGCTCGGGATCATCGTCGACTTCATGATGAACCAAATCTACAACGCTATGATGGGCATTTGGGACGCTATTCTACAGACGGTGGGCGATGAGGCCGACCGAACAGGTCTTGAGGTTAGGAAATCTGGTCGCAAAGACTTGATCGATTTGTGGAAGGCTTCCGGGGGCGACGTCGAGAAGTACAAAAAGGCTGCTATCGAGAGCGGGGGCGGTGTGGCTGTTCGATCAACACTCCGAGGGACATCCTCAAAGGTAGAGGGGTTGAATGCTCGGGAAGCAGAGCTTGGGACGGCCATCGGGAACGCTCAAACCCCTGAAGCAAAAGCAAAGTTGGAAGCCGAGCTAAAGGCAGTTCAGCTTGAAAAGCAAACTTTGCAGGATCAATATCGCAACATTTACAAGGCTGTGAGTACAGATATTGACAGCACGCTTACTGGCGTGGGTTTGTTAGGGGGTGAAAGCGGTGTCACTCTTGAAGGTCAACAACGGATTCGGACCGCTGGACAGGCTTCAGGAATCGGCGGCGACCAACTAAAAAAGCTAGTGACAGGAATTTCCACAGAGGAAGGCGAGAGTGCTGGGATCGAGAGTGCTATGTCGGGAGCAGGGTTGACAGACGAACAGCGTGGCGCGTTTATGTCGGCTCTTTTCGGAAATATGTCGGCTCGTCAGATTACGGGTATCATCGGTGACACCACCAAGATGGGGCCCCCTGGTGGCGCTGGAGCGCCGGGTCCAGCGGCAGCGGCAGCGACAGCGGCGAATCCTTCGGCACCAACAGCCCCAGCGGGATCCCCAGCCGGGTCACCCGGAGCCGCTCCAAGCGGGCAACCAAGCGGTGCTGTCACGGTCCCCCCTGCTACACCACTTGGGGCTGTGGCGCCCACAGGGTCAAGTCGCAAGAGCCCGGCAGAGGACATGCTCAACGGCATCCACGTCCAGACGATGACCGCTTCCATGAAGCTGGAAGAGCTTCACAAGGATCTGCGCAACCGAGGGGTCAAGCTCGACAAGTCCCAACTCGACAACGATGTTTCCAAGGTCATCGAAGATTCAACCCTCAACGCCGCCCGGGTTGCTTTGCTGGAATACTTCCTGTACTCGGCGCTTGCTGGTGATGACCCGGCTGGGATCATCGAGAAGATCCGTGCAGGGGCTGATCCGAAGGAATTCGGCAGGGACGTCATGAGCGTCACCCAAAAGAAGGGTGAAAAGGGGCTCATGGACTTCCTTGGCAACCCAAAGAAAGAGAAAAATGCCATTGGCGGCACCGCAATGTTCGTTGGCCCTTCCGGCGTTGCAAGCATTGCTCGGACCCCGAACAACGAGGGGTGGGCACCGATTGGGCCTGGTGAGACCATCTCACCGGTCGGTCGAGGTGGTGGCAACAACGTGAGCATTGGTGTCAACGTCTCGGGCGGTGGTGGCGACATCTTCGGATCCGACTTCCAGCGGTACCTCAAGAGCCACGTGACCAAGTGGATCCAGGACCACGAACACCTTAAGACGGTGCGCTAATGGGAAACGCCTATATCAGGTCGGCGAGCCCTGACTTCAAGCGGATCGACGCACCGTCGAATGAGACGAATTACGTCCACGGTGCAGCGCTTCGGAAGTCACCGCTGATTCCGATGGCGTTCCAGGTGACGAGCCCTTTCGATAGGCGTCGGGTTTTGCTTCCGCACGCTCTCGTGCTCCATGTGAACCCGGCAACCTTCTCTGAGAACTTCAACAAGCGGATCGAGCGATTTCAGACTCGTGGGGGTTTCGTTGAGCAACACTGGCCGGATGACCTGACCGAGATCAGCGCCGACGGGTCGACCGGCGCCTTCATGAACATCTACACGGGGTTGGCGAGCTTGCTCCGACATCGAACCATCGCATGGGACCGGTTTCGGGACCTTTATGACCTTTTCCACAACAACGGCTCTATTCACGACCCTACGGGCAACATCGTCCTTCAAGGTCAGATCATGCTCATGTATGACCGTGGGACGTTTCTTGGCACCTTCAGGACGTTCGCCTTCGAGGAAATTGATGAGTCGCCCTATGCCTTCACGCTCAATTGGACATTCAAGGTCGAGCACATCATCCAGATGATCCCAGGCGCTCGTTCTGGCTCGTCGCTCTACGGACCCAAGCCCAGGGTTCCGATGTTCCAACACCAGAACGAGATGGCTTCCAACATAGAGGCCCAAGCAACCACGAGCCGGACCCCGGATCAGCAAGCTCGGGAAGAAGACCTGTTCAACATCCCGGATCCCGATGCTCACGAGGGTGCTGGCGTGCCCCTGCCCGACATTCAGCTTGGTGACCAAACCTTCCCCGCTCGGGAAGGTATCGCAGCCGAGCAACAGCAACCAGCCACCTCAGCAAGTCGTGCGGCAAGTCGTGGACCTGCAAAGGGCTCGGTGCCCAAGCCAAAGACTGACATCCCAAGTGATAGCCTTCTAGGAGAAGCAACAAGCGGGAACTTCGGAAACATTCGTTTCCGAGGCACGCAGTTCTAGGGGTTCGATCATGACAGATCCCAAATTCGATCGCATCTACCAGCAAATTGACGCCACGGCGGATTACTACGAGCCAAGCGTCTATTCTATTCTGGGCGGATCGGACGCCTTCCTCTTGGAAGACGACCCAATTGGGGAGGACTTTGTGCCGGTGTCCCCCGCCGTGCTTCGAGGTGGGCAAGAGGTAAAGAAGTTCGTTGTGGGGATTCTTCCCCCTTCGTCCAATGTCACCGGCCGGCTTCTCGACCGGTCGAACAGTGTGGCTGCAATTGTTGGTGCAAATTTCACAGACATCACTACGGGCAATCGGAGCCATGAGAAGCAACTCGACAAGGAAAACTTCAAATGGACGGACTTGTCTGACGACTTCTGGCTTCGTTGGGTCGAGATGTGTGAACGGCTTGGGGTCGAGCCCGATGCTATGGCGGCGATTTTCTACAATGAATCGCAGTTCAATCCCTATGAGGCAGCCGGTCCTGCTAACGACCCGAATCGGATTGTGGCACGAGGACTTGGGATGCTCATCAAGTCCGTCGCCCACATCGCCTGTGTGAGCGAAGACGACTGGTACAATTTCCAAGACCTTTCTGGGGAGGAACAGCTACCCTACTGGGAACAGTTTCTCAAAAAGTCTCGGGTTCGAGGTAAAGGCAAGCAAGACCTGTACGTAGGGCATTTCGGATATGTTCGAGGCAACCCAGAGGGGATCCTATACGCATCGCAAGGATACATGGACGCGAACCCAGATGACTTCAAAGACCTGAAACCTGGTGAGCGTGCTCTCAATGCGAGGGCATATGACCAGAACTGTGGCGCAGATGGGTTGCACTCGAAATTGGCTACAGGCGGCAAGATTGGCGGTGTTGTTTGTGGCAAAAACTCGTATGCTAAAGGCTATATTGGGTTGGAGGATTTGGGAGCAGCCGTAGCTGGATTACCGCCCTTTGGCGTGACAGCGAAGATCCAAGCTGCCCAAAAGCGCAGTGAGGAAGGGGCATACTCTGGAGCCGGCTCTAACCCGACCGACGCGCTTCCCTGCAACCAAGCTGAGGAGGATGGCACATCCAACTGGCAGGATGGCAGCGCCGAAGCCAACTACATCCGGAGTCTCCAGAACAGCCTAGCAGACACGGGGATTCTGTCCGGCAAGCAGATCGCTTCCATGTTCACTGCGGCTCAAACCCAGATGATCAAAAAGACGCGAGCCGAGCTTGAGCGGATGAAAAACACGCCGCCCCTCCGGATGCTCATCGCGCCACAGAAGTTTTCGGTCTCAGATGAGAAGATCGTTGCCGATGGAAACTACGGTCGCTACGGGCCCATCGTCGAGCATTGGGGTGACAACCAAGGCAAGATCGAGGCGAGCGGCAAGATTGCAGGCTTCTATGCTGTCGACAAGTACGGTGGTCCTCAGTACAATGCGAGCGTAGCGAACCTGGGCTACACGGAGACGACCGGGCTTGGTGGGCCCGGCTTGAGCCGAACGATTCGCAACTTCTCGCAGAGCTACCAGAACTTCATGTCCTTGTGGCTTCTGTATCGGAACAACGGTGGCTTGTGGCTCGAATTTGAGAGCTTCTCGACTAGCCAGAAGTACCAGAACCTTTCGGCTGTGGGGTCCATTTGGATCTATTACGACAACATCATCTACTTTGGCTCGTTCGACAGCTTCAGCATCACCGAGACGGACACGGCTCCGTTCACGCTGGAATACAACTTCAGTTTCACGGTGCGAGCGTCGTTCGTGCTTGATCGAGTCGCTGACCCAGGGATGAACTACAACTCGAAGTACCTCGTGGGTGCAAACCCGAACGAGCTTCCGGCAGCCCCCTTCGCGCCGCCCACAAATAACCCGATAGATCCGGACAGCCCCACCGCACGTCAAGCTCGGGGGATGCTCGAAGTCGCCACAGCAGATGAAGCGGCTCTTTCAGCCTCAAAGACACCTTCCGGACGCCGAGCCGCTTCCAGGGGGCCAAAGCCGGGAACAGTCCCAACACCCAAGGGTGGAAAGTCCGTGCCGGCAGTGACGCCGCCAGCGCCAGCAACCGTTGCCCCCGCTCGTGAAGGTGGCCTCACAGCCGGAACCGGAATCGGGGGGTTCAACCTCTAATGGCTCGCAGCCCCTTCCAAGGCACCTGGAACCCAGGCCAGCGCCCCACCGTCATGCACGGGCCCGACGCGCTCGTGTACATCAACGGCGAGACCGACGTTCTGGGCTGCCCAAACTGCCAGCGTCGGTTTGACTTCAACCGCTACATCACGAGCGTCTCCGTCGATCTGAACGTCGAGAATGCTCCCGGTTCGGCAAGCATCTCGATGTCTGTCCCCCGGCACACGGTCGATGAGTTCTACTTCGACGGCAATCCCATCGTCACCCCCATGATGGAGATCGAGATCTATGCGAAGGGCTACTTCCTCATGGAAGGGCTTCCGCAGTATTACCCGATCTTTTGGGGACTCGTCACCGAGGTGGGGGACAGCTACTCGGGTGGTGAGCACACGGTGAACATCAACTGCGAGGACATCCTCAAGTGGTGGGAACTGTGCCGCATGAACATCAACCCGGCGTTCACGCAGGCAACCGGCCAGCAAGGTCGAAGCATCTTCGGCAACGTGTTCTTCGGGATGAACCCCTACGACATCATCTGGACACTTGCTCAGGTGAGCTTCGGGGACATCGTGGTCGGGAGTGGGTCGCTCGTGAGCCTCTACAAGGAAGCCCAGCAAAAAGCGACCTTCAATGTGGCTCTGACCGACATCATGATTTACTGGGAGCAACGTTTCAAGCGGATGCGGTCCAACCTCTTGCTGTATGGCAGCCATGGTAAAGCGGTACGGGGCGACACGCTTTATGAGATTTTCCGCAAGCACAGCCGGGTTCGAAGCGGGCAGCCCTTTGCGTCTAGCGCCGTCCGTAAGGCCAACGGCGGCAAGTACGGTGGTCAACAGGTATATGACCCCACGGACCCGAATGTAACGGCCTTCCGCACACAATTCAGTCAGGCGGGTCAGGTCAACTTCTGGCAGAGCGAGTACCAAACGAAGCTAGAGCTTGCAAACTCGGCGAAAGAAGCGATCGGCTTCGAATTCTTCATGGATGTGACCGGGGACATCGTCTTTAAGCCTCCGTTCTTCAATATGGACGTGCTCGCGAACAAGCCTGTCTCGTGGATCCAGGACATCGACGTCATTGACTGGGACTTCTCGGAGTCTGAAGCTGAGGTGGTTACCCAGTTGACCATTCAAGGTGCGTTCGGAGGCAACGTCGACTACGGCATGCCAGAGGAATGCACGCCGTTCACTTCGGTCACCGACTACCATCTGCTCCGAAAGTACGGCTGGCGACCCCAAACACTGTCAAGCGAGTTTCTCGGTTCGACCCAACTCATGTTCTACGTCGGGATGGACCATCTCGACCGCATCAATTCGAAACGCCATAGGTGCAACGTCACGATTCCTTGCCGCCCAGAGCTTCGGCTTGGCTTCCCGATCTACATCGGGAGCAAGGACCAGATGTGGTACATCCAAGGCATCTCGCACAACATCCAAATGGGTGGGCGAGCAACCACGACCCTTACGCTCACGGCGAAGCGCCAGAAGTATATCGCCCCTCAAGGGATCGGTAAGCTTCGGATGGCGAGCTACAAGGGCTCCTCAGCGGTCAACGTGGGCACTTCCGGTGAGGATGCGGTTGACGAAGGGCTGTTCACGTCGAGAGACCTGGCAAATAACGCATCCTTCCGCCTCGACGTTGGGCGAGCGGCAACGATCCCATCGGCTTCCCCCGACTTGGTGATCAACAACGAGTCGCCCTACGCCCCTCTCGTGCTTCGGCACCCCAAGACGGGCCGGGTCATGGGCTACCCGAATGTGGCTTTGGTCTACACTCGCCCCTTTACACCGTCGCCAGAAGCACTCCAAGGCGTGGCGGGTCGGAATCCAGCCGGTTTGGAAAAGCAACTCGACAAGCGGAAGAAACAACAAGGGGCCATCGAATCGGCGGGTAAACAGCAGATCGCTGAGATGGATGAGCGGTACGTTCACAACTTCTCGGACGATCTGCGAGAAAAGTACATCATCAACCGCTACTCCTACGGACTCAACTCGGCGGGCGTTTACACTTACGCCCACGACGCGTCCGGCAAGATCCTGGAAACGCTCCTACTTCCTCGCAAGCGTCTTTTGGCCTACAAGGACGACACCCTCATCTCCATTGCCAAGAGCCAGCACGGATCAGCTTTGATCCAGCCGGTCTCGGACGAGCGGGGCTTCGAAGTCGTCGGCCACTTCCGCTACGGACGTGGGATCTCACTACGGGATGGAATGCTTATTCCTATCGAAGATGGGAAGTTCACGGCAGCCAATATCGACACACAGCTTGCGCTCTCGGGCAACCTCTTGAGCATTCTGCGGTCGCAGTCGGCAGGGTTGACGACCATCACGTCTCCGTACCCCAACCCAGCATGGGCGGTGGCGAACCTAACCCCGGATGACACCGAGACGGCAGCAATCATTCACCCCGACACCGGACTTCCGACCATCTTGGATCCGGGCAACAACTTCGTCAACAATCAGTCGACCATCATCGGCGCCCCAACTGATCAGAACCTTCCGGCAAGTGCTGAGGCTTCGCAGTTGAGCCGGGCGCTCACCCTGGCGGAAATGCACGTCAAGGAAATGTCCATTCAAGATGAGGGTGGTGATTGTTCGTGCCTCATGGCTCGAAGCGACTTGGCGTTCATGAACGTCGGCTATCAGGTCAAGACGATTACGCAGGCGTCGTCGGACTTGAGCGCCTTGCCATCCTCTGCCGGTGGCGGTTCGACATTCTTCGGAGCGTTCGGTCAAGACGTCGACCCCATCACTGGGGTTGGGCTTGATGCTGATACCCAAGCTGGTTTGGAAGCACAATCAGCAATCACCGGTCAGGATCTTGTCGGTCAAGTTGATGCGCAGCGCCGCTACACCTACGAGCAAGCGTTTGCGGAGAATAGGCCTGTTAGCCCCAACCTGCTTACCAAAAGCCTCGACGAAACGATCGCCAGGGCAGACCAGTTTATGTTCACGCTGTACTCCGCTCTCGACGAACCGCATTACGAGTACGAGAAGGCGATCCGGGGAGGGAAAACTGAGGTTGTGGGTCCTGTCTTCGTCGAGGGGGAAGCCCTGGCGGATCCACTTCCTTCGTCCCCAGAGCTTGCGCCTCCATATTCGGCTTCGAACCGAGCGGCATTGGGTGACCCAAGAGCCACTGCCGTGGTAGCCTCCAATGCAGTGGGCGACATCAAGGATGCTTACAGTGCGTTTGGAAACTCTTTGAACGAAACTGTAAATCGAACGAAAACCACGTCCGAGCTAGCTCGCCTTAACCAACAGCGAAGGCAAACTCAGGCGGAACTTGACACGCTCATTGGTGAGAAGAACCGGGGCGTAGCTCAAGGCAACGTGGATGACCGGATCAACGAGACACAGAAAAACCTTGATCGTCTCGACAAAGAGATCGCCGACAAGAGGGCACAGGTCTGAGTATGGGCGGTAGGAAACATGCTCCCGGGTACGTAGCGGGTCTTGGGCACTCCCGGGGTGAACAGTTTTCTATCGGTGACCACGGGATCAAGGTCGCGCTCATCACCGACGTCGACGACGTCAACATGAAGGCGACGCTCAAGATCATCACGGGTGGTGGTGAGGATGCCGTCGAAGTCGACCTGACCCAAGCTCAGATGGGTCCTCGAAGCTTTTGGGGTGGGATCCCTGAAAACAACAGCTTGGTCTTGCTGGGCTACCGGCAACTCAAGCGTCGGTTGTGGATGCCGGTCATCCTCGGATACATTCCCCAAGGCAACCGAGCCGCCATCCGATTCGACCCATTCTCCCCGGTCGACCCCAATGAGGTTGCGGCGGCGGAAGCGGAAGACGTCCAGGACTTCTTTGGGCCGACCTACCGACTCAAGAGGCTGAAGCTCCGGGCAGGCGACGTTGGCGGCATGAGCGCAGCCGGCGCCGAGTTCGCTTTGACCAAGGACGTTCTGATTTCCAACCGGGCTGGGGATCTCATCGAACTTCGTGACAACGAGCGCACTCTTGTTACACAAGCGATTCACCGGGTCGAGGCGGCAAGCGGCCTTCGACACATCTCCGGTCCCATCCGGCGCAGCGCCTTCTTTTTCCCACCGGACCTGTTCAAGACCGATGTCGACGGCAACGTCACCGAGTTCTTCAAGGATGAGGACGACGGCTACTTTGGCATCGACGAGCTTCGATCCACGGGGCCTGACAACAGCACGAAGGCAACCAAGAACTGGGCGGATGAGGATGGGTGGGCTCAGCCGGGCTTCATCAATAACCCCGTGGACTTTCCGCCTACGACATACGCCAACGGCAAGCGAACCCACTATGTGGTGAATCTTCCGGGCGTTTCCTTCGAATCGGAGAACGGGCTTGGGAGTGAGGTGTTCACTGAGAGCCGAATGGAGCTTTCGCACACGTCGGATCTCCAGACGAACGTTTTGGATGAGATCGATGGCTTCGGCGCGAGCGCACGCAACAGGCGTCGGTACATCGAGTTGGTCTATGGCACTGTCGTGGGTAACGACCCGTACTCGCTCATGGGGATGCGACAGTACGCTCGCCCTCTTCAGCCACAGATGTTCAAGGACTTCGAGCAAGAAACGCCGGGTCGGTTCATGCTCAACACGGTCGATCGGTCTCCCACCGACGACAGCTTGGTCAACCAGACGGCCGGCGCCTTTCTCTTCCGGATCAACCCGATCGTCTCAGCGGGCGACCAAGAGTTCGCTGTCGCCGTTTCGAAGCAAGGGAAGTTCTTCGCTAACATCCCGGGAAGCCGAGTCGAGAACTACGCAACGACTCGTGAGAAGAATGTCAGCGCCGAGATCAACTGCGGCGGCGGCATCAAAGTCCGGCTGGGAGCTACGAGCCCAAGCAACACATCGGTCCATCTTGTGGCCGATGGCGGGATTCGAGCCAAGTTCGGCCACTTCGCCAGCGGTGAGTCGGTTCATGTCAGCTATGGGTCCTCGACGGAGTCAGTTTGGGAAGGCAACCCGGATGACGACGGCTTCGTACGCCGTGAGAGCATCAACGGCAACATGGGGATGGTCTGCCAGGGCAACTACATCAACACGGTCAACGGCTCCGAATCGTGCATTGTTTCGGGTTTGAAGACCGAGCAAGTTGATCGGAAGGTCGTCAACGCCATAAATGGTCATGCACTGAACTGTGGTGAGGACAACAAGATGGTGTCGGGCAAGTCCCAATACCATCATGCCATGGCGGTCCTTGAGACGATCGTGACCGGTGGTAAGTCCTCAACCGTTCTTGCGGGTGGTTTGCTGCAAAACATTGCAGCGGGCGCATATTCCACCACGGTGCTCGGCGGCGTGACGACGTTCAACTGTGCCGGTGGTGCTTTCAACGTGGCGGTTGGCGTCGGCGGCATCGCCATGAGCGCAGCGGCGGGTGCTGTCACGCTCAATGCAGCGGCGGGAGCCGTGAGTGTGGCAGCCGGTGCGGGAGCCGTGAGCATCGCTGCGAGCTTGGCGGTCAACCTGGCGGCGGCGGTTGCTGTTTCGGCAGTGGCACCTCAGATCCTGCTTGGCGGGCCCGCAGCGGTCTACGGCGTGTCCCGGGGCTACCCAATGACTCCAGGTCCGAGCTTGGATTGGACCACGGGCAATCCTCTTCAGGGTGGCGTCATCGTGAGGAGCATTTGATGCCGATCACGGGTCCTGGCTCGGCATCTGTCCTCATCCCGAATCTAGCTTCAACCGGGAACATTGGGACAGGAATGCCGCAACTTGCCACGGGCATCGGGACCGGTTTGAGCTTGTGGACCCCCACTATCCGGGTCGCCACGGTGGATGTGGGCACCGCTGGGGTGGGCGTTGGTAGCCTTCCTCTTGTCGTGCCTCAACCCGCTCTGTACGGTTTCCTGATCGAATCCATGGCTGCTACAGCGCAGCTTGGGCCTCTCGGTCCCCTCTTTCAGTTAGGGCTTGCCAATGGACTGGTGGCTGCTTTCGTTCAAGGCCTCATTCTGACCACGCATCCTTCCGTTGGGACTGGATCTGCTGTCGCTAGATTCTTTGCTCCCCCGGCTAGCGTACCCATGGTTCAAGGGTTCTCGATGGTGGGGATGGTTGGGAGTGGTCCTGTGAAGTTTGCGACGGCGATTGGGCTTGCTTTGAGCAAGACCTTCGCTGCACTGACATTGCCAATGCCAATCGTCGGATCCGCTTCCACCTCTGGGTCGAGTGGGCTAGGATCAGGCGGAATCATCTAATGTCTCAGCGCACTGAGCAATTAGGGATGTTTACACCAGGTAGTCGCCAATCATCTAATGAAAATGTGGATACGACATGGGATTGGAATTCGAAGGCTACGTCCTGGAGCCACCGAGGGTAGGTTCAGCAAATTCGCCGTTCACGGCGACGCCGAACAACTACGTCTACAACCAGGTCACCTACGACGCTCATTTCGACCCGGCTTCGGGCAACCCCCGGGTCGAGTTCATGGTGTTGGTAGAGGACGACCGAGTTAGCGGGAGTCTGATCGACACCTTTTTCGGGTGGACCAAGAACGAAGTCGTCATCCGATTCGACTACGGGGGCCAAGACCAGCGGTTCAAGCTCTTGCCCGGGTCGTCTCCCACAGAGGCGGGCGTTCTCGCAACGGATTCGAACACGAACCGGATCTCTGTTTCAAAACCGCTGTCAGCGGACTTGGCAGCGTTCCCGCTTCGGGTCTCGATTGCCTCGACGACGTTCATAGCCTCCGTCGTCCTCACGGACTTGGACTTCAACCCAGCGTTGCTCACTGGTCAGGTTGAGATCTCGATGGCGACCGGCAACCTCAATTGGTCACCCGTCGATCTTGCCGGGAGCTTCGTGGGCCAAACGGTCTGGTTCCAACAGCAGACATTCTTTACGTTCAGCGAATCCAACGGCAATCTGGGGACCATCGGCAACAACTCGTTGGCGCTCAACCCGATTCCAGCCACGCTGCAAAACCCCCGGCTTCGAATTGGGTACCGGGAATACCTTGTTTCAACTGAGGTTCCCAACGAGGGCGCCTTCTCCCCTGACCCTCCCGCTGGCTCGGTTGAGTGGGCGCTCGACACGGGTCGGCTCAAGTTTCACTCGGGCGACATCACGACCTATGTCGACAAGCCCGTCTACTATGATGGCGTTCTGGTTCGGTCTGGGATCTTGATGCCCACCCAAACGTTGGGCCT
>Ga0114918_10000013_pt1 | contig 164641 bp, 151 predicted proteins | sample LantaG_FD_87015 | JGI IMG/M metagenome (GOLD analysis project Ga0114918, IMG submission 87015) | Deep subsurface microbial communities from Baltic Sea to uncover new lineages of life (NeLLi) - Landsort_02402 metaG | ecosystem: Environmental > Aquatic > Marine > Oceanic > Sediment | place... | reverse complement strand
TGTAGGTACAAGTGGAGCTTACTGTAATGGTGGAGCCTGGGTGAATGGTTCCAGTATAGAATATAAGGAGAATATACGGAATGTGGGATTGGATGAAGCAATTGACACTTTGGGGAATCTCAAACCTGTAAAGTACAATTACAAGGAAGATAAAGAGGAGGAGTATTTAGGGTTTATTGCAGAGGATGTACCTGAACTAGTAGCTATGAATGAGAGAAATGGCTTGAATACAATGGATGTAGTAACAGTTTTAACCAAGGTAGTACAGGACCAGCAGAAGACGATAAAAAATGAGAAAGAAATTAATAATAAACAGAATGAAATCATAGAAAATCTGGTCAGGAGAATTAAAAAGCTGGAAGCAGAATAAGTAAATATTTTAAAATCAATTATTAAATATACTTACAGAATTATTAATACAATAATTTTTAGTTTGATCACCTAACCCTTTGCAGAGGTTTGATTTATAGCATAAAGTATGATAATATTTTTCCTATTTTCAGAATGGGGCTGTGGCGCAGCTGGGAGCGTGTCTGAATGGCATTCAGAAGGTCGAGGGTTCGATCCCCTTCAGCTCCATTTTTTATATTCCTTTTAATTAAAAAAAATATTTTATTAAAATTTTTAAATTTTATTCGGAAATAAAAAACCTACTATTAAATATTAAATTGAATAAAAAATGGTGAGTGCTAAATTGGCTGAATATTTACTAAACATTTTCAATATGTTATAAATATGCAATGAAAAGATTTTCTCTTTTGATGGGATTTTCTGATAAAAAAGTAGAATTGAAAAAAAACTTTATATTTTAGAGGAATGAGATTTATTAATTATATATATAAAAATAGTCAGTGGAGGTTTTTATGATTAATGCAATACAGATTAGAAAGGGTATGATAATTCTTTTAAATGAAAAGCTTTATAGAATTGAGGATATGAAGCATATAACACCTGGTAAGGGGAATGCAGTTATTCAAACAAAGATTAGAGATTTGAATGATATGACAATAAGGGATTATAGATTTCGTTCTGCTGAAAGGGTTGAAAGGGTTGCACTTGAAACAAAAGAAGTTTCATTTTCATATCAGGATGAGGATCAGTTTATCTTTATGGATAATGAAACATTTGATCAAATCAGTCTAAATAAGGATTTTCTTGGAGAAGTTGTATATTATTTAAGCGAAAATGCAGCATATAGTCTAGAAATGTTTAAAGATCGTCCAATGAATATAACTCCACCTCTAACAATGGAATTTGAAATAATAGAAACGGAAAAAGCTTTAAAGGGTGCTACTGTTCAAGCATCTTATAAACCAGCAAAATTAGATAATGGAATGGAAATCCAGGTTCCTTCATTTATTGAGGCTGGAAACATCATTAAAGTTGATACAAGGGATGGCTCATACATAGAAAGAGTAAGCAAGTAGAAAAAAACTAAAAGGAGATTAGAATGAAAAAAGTCCTTTCAATAATCTTAGGGGGAGGTAGGGGAACAAGGTTGGTTCCTCTAACAAAATATAGAGCAAAGCCAGCTGTTCCTATTGGAGGTAAGTTCAGACTGATTGATATACCAATTTCAAATTGTATTCATTGGGGTTTAAAAAAGATCTTTATTTTAACTCAGTTCAATACAGTATCACTTCATAGACATATAACAACTACATACAGGTTTGATGGTTTTTCAAAGGGGTTTGTCCAAATTCTTGCTGCCCAACAGACAATTAAAAATAATAATTGGTATCAAGGTACTGCTGATGCTGTCAGACAAAACATCAACTATATAAAAAATCAGGATGTTGATTATGTTGTTATACTTTCGGGGGATCAGCTTTTCAGGATTAATCTTCAAGAATTTCTAGATTATCATAAAACAAAAAATGCTGATATTACAATTGCATCAAAGCCAATTTGTAAAGAGGTTGCAAAAAGTTTTGGTATATTGAAGATAGACAAACATAGAAAAATTGTTGATTTTTATGAAAAACCTAAAGATGATAATATGTTAAACAAATTATATAATCCTTCTGATTATATAGATAGAGATAATAACATGAATTTTATTGCATCAATGGGTATTTATATTTTTAATAAAGATATTTTGATTGGATTGTTAGAAAATAATGAAAAAGAGGATTTTGGAAAGCAAATTATACCTGACTCTATAAAGACACATAATGTTTATTCTTACATTTTTAGAGGATACTGGGAAGATATTGGGACAATAAAAGTTTTTTTTGAAGCAAACCTTGATTTTGCAAACCCAGTTCCTAAATTTAATTTTTATGATGAAATATGCCCAATTTTTACTCACGCTCGTTTTCTCCCAGGTTCAAAAGTTAAAAATTGCGAGATAAATAATGCTTTGATTTCTGATGGCTCAATACTTGAAGGGACTAAAATATTTAATTCAATAATTGGAATAAGGTCTATAATAAGAGAGGGGACATCACTTAAAAGAGTTATTATGATGGGTGCTGACTATTATGAAGATGAAAATTCAATTGAAAAAGTTAAAATTGGAATAGGAAAATATTGTTCAATTAAAAATGCAATTCTTGATAAAAACGTTAGTATAGGAGATAATGTGGTAATAGATTATAAGGGGAATTCAAAAAAAGAAGATAATGGTTTTTATTATATTGCTGATGGAATTGTTGTTATTCCAAAGGGGGGCGTGATACCTGATAATACAAAAATAGAGTAAGATCAGTCATAATTATATTTTTTTTTAAAACTATTTATCTCGTATTCTTTTAATTCTAACCAGTGTCCAGGAGGTATTTTTTTTAGATTTATATTACCAATTGTAATTCTTTTTAGTTTTTCAATAGGATGTCCAGAATATTTAAATATCTTTCGTAAAATATGTTTTTTACCTTCGATTATTGTTACTTTTAGCCATGAATTATTATTTTTGGTTTTTTTAATAAGGTTGATTTTAAGGGGATTTGTTCTAATTCCGTCTAAAAAAAATCCCTTTGTTTCTAATTTACTTTTATTCTCTTTACTTAAGCTTCCCTTTATCTTTATTAAATAAGTTTTTGGAATTTTATTTTTAGTAGAAATTATAAAGTTTGTTAGATCTCCGTCGTTTGTTAAAAGTATAAGACCTTCTGAATGAAAATCCAACCTTCCTACAGGGTAAACTCTTTCTTTTATTTTACCTATAAAATCTTTAATAGTAGGCCTTTTTTGGGGATCATGAAGGGTTGAGACAATTCCATATGGTTTATTAAATATAAAGTATGATTTTTTTTCTAATTTAATATTTATTCTTTTATTTTTAAAAAAGAGTGTATCTTTATTTAAATCAACTAAAAAATTCGGGTCTTTTACATAAATATCATTCACTTTAAAATAACCTTCAGAGATAAATTTTCTTATATTTCTTCTACTTTCAAATCCAGAATTTTGTAAACATTTTTGAAGTTTAAGCTTTGTCATTTATGAATGTTTAACCTCTTCATTAATTCAGAGAAAGTAGTTGGTTTTAAGCCCAAATATTTGCAAGCACTTTTCTGAACCCAATTTTTTTTTTCAAGAGCCTGGATTATTAATTGCTTCTTGAATTCATTAATTTGCTCATTATAAGAGCCTTTTAAAATGTTTTTTGAATCTGATTCAATTATTTCAGTTGGAAGTAGGTCATATGTTAAGGTGTTTGAGGTTGAGAGTATAACTCCTCTTTGTAAAGTATTTTCAAGTTCTCTTATATTACCAGGCCAGCTATAATTCAACAAATACTTCATAAATTTATTGTCTATGTTATTTACATTTTTATTATTTTCTTTTGAATATTTTTTCAGAAAGTGTTCAGCAAGTAAAGGGATATCTTCCTTTCTCTCCCTTAAAGGAGGGAGATTTATATTTATAATATTGAGTCTATAGTATAAATCTTCTCTAAATTTATTTTCTTCTACTCTCTTTTTAAGGTCAACATTTGTGGCTGCTATTATTCTCACATCCACTTTTATTGTTTTATTGCTACCTAAAGGTTGAAATTCTTTTTCTTGTATAACTCTTAATATTTTTGATTGAGTTTCTGGGTTTAAATTTGAAATCTCATCAAAAAAAATTGTTCCCTTGTCTGCTTCTTCAAAAACACCTTTTTTATCTGTATATGCGCTTGTAAAAGCTCCTTTTGTATGACCAAATAGTATACTTTCAAATAGGGCATCTGGTATATTGCTTGAGTTCAATGAGAAGAATGGGTCATTTTTTCTGTTTGAATTGTTATATGTAGCTTTTGCAATCAATTCTTTGCCTGTGCCGCTTTCTCCAGTTATTAAAACTGTTGAATTTGTTTTAGCAACGCTTTCTACCAATGAAAGAGTTTTCATAAGAATCCTACTTTTACCAATTATATTATTAAATGAAAATCTCTGATTTAAAACCATTTTTAATTGTATATTTTCCTTTTTGATATATTCTCCTTTTATAATTCTATCAATTTTGTGTTTGAGTTCTATATTATTAAAGGGTTTTTGTAAATAATCCTCTGCACCCAATTTTATTGTCTCAATGGCAGATTCAATTGTTCCATATGCAGTTAAAAATATAATTTTAATTTCAGGGTCACTTTTTTTAAGTTCTTTAAAAATTTCTATTCCAGAGCTTCCTGGAATCATTAAATCCATAATTGTAACATCTACATCTGGAGTATGGTGTGTTTTTGCTTGACTTTTATTTTCAGAAATAATCAATTCATATTCATTACTTTTAAATATTCTTTTAAAAATTTCATGAATAATCTTTTCATCATCAATAAGATGAATTATCTTTTTTCTCATATTTTTATTCTCCTCAAAGGGCTTTTAATTGGAAGTGTTATAATAAAAGTGGTTCCTTTATTTGAGTTGCTTTTCACTTCAATATCTCCATAATGTTCTTTTACAATATTGTAGGTTATTGAGAGCCCCAAACCAGTGCCCTTTCCAGGAGCTTTTGTTGTAAAAAATGGGTTAAATAATTTTCTTATATTCTGTTGTTCAATACCTATACCATTATCTATTATATCTATAGAGATATTTTTCTTATCTTCTTTTCCTATTATAGTTATTATACCATTTGAGTTGGGAATTGAATCACTTGCATTTATAAACAGATTTATAAATAGTTGTTGAAGTCTTGTTGAAAATCCGTAGATTTTACTTTTAAAATTGTATTTCCTATTTAATTTTATATGTTTTTTCTTTAATTTATGAGCTATTAAAGATATGCTTTCATCAATTAATTTATTTAAGTTGATCTCAGTAGGTTGTTCACCCTTCTGTCTTGAGAAGTTTAATAATGTTTTTGTAATTTCGTTTGCTCTGATAACCTGCTCCTGAATTTTTGATATTAATTCGATATTTTCTGAATCATTTGGGTTATCAAGAATAAATTGACAGAATGATGAAATTCCAGTTAATGGCGTATTGATTTCATGGGCGACTCCAGCTGACAGTAAACCAAGAGAAGCCATTTTTTCAGATGTTGTTAATTGATTTTGAATGAATATTTTTTCAGTTACATCTTCAAATACAATAATTGTCCCAATTATCTTACCAATGTTGTTTTTAAGAGGAGAAATATAAATGTCAAATATAAACTCCTTTTCAGAGATTTTTATCTCTTCATTATTTAAAGAAGAAACTATATTTTTCTTTATATGGATTTTTTTCCATAGTTTGGGACCTAAAACAGTGAGAGCTTTTTTGTTTATTGCTATCTTTCTTGGAATATTAAATTTAATCTCCATAAAGCTATTCCAACTCCTTATAATATTGAGTTTGGATAACACAACTATACCTAAGTTTAAGTTTTCAATAATATTTTCATTAAATTCTTTTAGTAAGCTTATTTCATTTAATTTAGTCTCTAACTCAGAGTATAAAAACGCATTTTCAACTGAAAGAGATAATGAGGAAGAAATGCTGAACATTAACTCCCAGTCTTCTAATGTAAGGTATTTATTGTTTTCATTAAAACCAAACGCAATAAGGCCAATTAGGTTATGTTTTGTTCTTAATGGAAGAAACTGAAAATATTTTAGATCTTTCATTACATTATAGTCTTTTGGATACTTTCTTTCAAATTCACGAACATGGAAAAAAATCAAATTATCATTAGCAAACAGATCATTTATAAAAGTTTTTGATAAGAGTATTTTTGTTTTTTCAGGAAAAGAGTAAAAAACGTTTTTTTTGAAATGAATAATTAATGAACTTTGTTTTAGATTAAATCCATGGTTTATTGTTTCTAAAAAATTTTTTGAAAGAGATGATAAGTTTCTTTCCTGTCTAAGAGATTGAATTAATTCTTTTAACCTATGTTTAAAATTAAAACTACCTTTAAAAAATATTTTCTCAAAATATTTTTGGACTGTTGCTTCAATAGGTTTGAAAAGCAATCCTGCAGTTATAATTGCAGTAACAGACCAGAAAATTCCAAGAAGCTTGTTTTTTTCAATATTGATTCCGAGAAACAAGTAGATCCCAAAGATGAATAAGAAGATAGATGAAATTGCAAGAGTTTTTTTGATTATTATTTCAATATCTGTAAATCTTTTTTGACTTAAGAAGTAGGTTAGACTTAAAGGTAACAAAGCAAGGAGAAAGAGGTTTAAATTTAATGGTGCTTGTAGAATATTTTTTGTAGGTGTTATGAGTATATTAATTAATAAGCATGTAGTACTTATAAAAACCCCTGAAAAGGGTAATAAAAACCTCTTTTGATTTTTTTTAACAATGAGTTTTAAACCTGAAATCAAAAAGAATATTAAAGACAAAAAAATGTATACAATAAAATATTTTAAAGAGATATTCCTGAAATAGTTAATTGTTAATGTTAAGATTTTAATGATAGGTTTTCTGAAATTTTTAATTATGAATAAAGAGGATACAAGCATTATGGTAACTGGAGTAAGATAAATTATTAAATTAAGAAATCTTGGTTTAATCTTTTTTAATACGATTGATTTTATTGGAAAGTATATTGAATAGCTTAATAATAAGGCTGGAAATATAAGAAATGAGAGCCTATCAAGGAATAAGAAAAAGAAATCTGATAAATTGTAGTCCCCTGTTGGAGAAAATATTAAAATTCCAGAAAAAGATAGGTTGAGTATAAAAAAAATTGGTGGAGTTAAAATATGATTTGGTTGTTTTAAATTTGCATTTAAAATATTAAGTGTAAGTAGTATAAAAAGTATTCCTGAAAAAGCTAAAATATAATATGAAAATGGGGTATGTTTATTGATTATATCAATACCAACATTGTTTAAAAGCCCATTTCTTTCAATTTCATACCTACAATATTTTCTTTTTTTTATTATTCTTTCCCTGTTAATATTGGTTTCTATTATATATTTATTTATTGTTAATAGTGTATCTCCTTTTTTTATTGGACTGTCTGAAGGAGAATTAATGCACATTAAACCATTTTCAGTTTGTTCCCATCTGATATTATCTGTTGAAGAACTCCATTGTAATTTTTGAAATATATTGGTGAGGGCTAATATTATAAAAATTAAATAGATGAAATACCAATGATACTTCTTTATCATAGAAATAGATTTTTGTTTGCCATTCTAAATGACCAAATTATTTTTTCCCTATTTGAGAGTGGAACTAATTTTTTTTGATATATTTTTCTAGGGAAAAAATTTGATTCATAATAAAAATCGTCATCTTCTATCTTATAATCATCATTTTCTTGCATTTGAAAAGATGTTTGTTCTTTTGTTTTCTTTATTTGCGGGCTATTATATGATTTGTCTTTATTTGTATTTGAATCTGAAAAAGATAGGCTTAAGCTAAAAAAAAGAAATATAATCAAACAATATATTTTCATGATAATAATTATATCAATTTATAACTCTTTTTCAAAGAAATATTAATAGTAATGGGATATTTTAATTTTATTTATTATATGGAAAGGAACAAAAATTGTTTCCTTTTGTTAAAATATCTCTATTAAAATAAACTTTATTATACTTTATTCGTAAATAAAATATGATATTTTATTAAGAAAATTGTAGGGAAGTATATTTATACAAATGATAGATTTAAAATTTATTGTTCTTTTTAAGGAGGATTAATGAGAAAATTATTTGTTTTTATTATTTTAGTGTTTTTAATATTTACTTCTGTTGAAGCACAGGATAATCTTTCAAAACTCTTATCTGAAGCTGGCAACTCATCTGATTCCCCTGGCTCTCCATATCTTATTGTTTTTGATAAAACAAATGTAAAAGTTATGGATTCAGGGCTGAGCCTTGTTGTAGGTGAAATATTTTATAAGGTATTGACAGAAGATGGTGCAAAGCAGTTAAAATCCTTAACTTTTGGATATGATCCGCAAACAGCTTATATTGAAGTGAAAGAAGCAAAAATAGTGAAAAAATGTGGAAAAATAAAGGAATTATCTTTGAATTCTATAAATGATTACCCTGCTCCAGCATGGGGGATATATTGGGGTGCAAGAGAAAAAATACTTCCAATTACAAGACTTGAACCCGGAGATGGAGTGTGGGTTAAGACTTATAGAAAGGGCTTTACATATGCACTTTTATTTCAAGCAAGTGATAATAAATATGTTCCTCCGATGAAAGGTCATTTTTATGATATTGTACCTTTTTATTCAAGAGTACCAATAAATACTAAAACTTATGAAATCTCAATTCCTTCAAATAAGACATTGCAATTTGAGTTTTATAATGGTGAGGCACGTCATTATGCACATAATGAAGGTGATCAAATGATTTATTTATGGGAAAAAAAGAGTATTCAACCTATTAAGAGTGAACCAAATATGTTATCTCTTTCAGATTTTGCTCCTAAACTTCTTTTATCCACTTCACCTGATTGGAAAGCTAAATCCTTATGGTTTTACAAAGTAAATGAGGATTATGGTTCTTTTAATTATGATGATGATATAAAAGAGAAGGTGAATGATATAATTAAAGGAGCTAAAGATGATTGGGAAAAAATATCGCGTTTGACCCACTGGGTTGCTGAAGAGATCAGGTATTCAGGGATATCAATGGGTGAAGGAGAAGGGTACACTCTTCACAAAGGCACTATGACATTTAGAGATCGCTGTGGGGTTTGTAAAGATAAGGCAGGAATGTTAATAACAATGTTAAGAGCAGCAGGATATGAATCCTTTCCTGCAATGACTATGGCTGGCTCAAGAATTGATCGGATACCTGCAGACCAGTTCAATCATTGCGTTACTCTTGTTAAATTAAAGGGTAAATATCATCTTCTTGATCCAACCTGGGTACCAGGAGTCAGAGAATTATGGTCATCTGCTGAACAGCAGCAGGAATATTTAATGGGAGTTCCAGAGGGAGCTGATCTAAACTCCACTCCTATTAGTCCTCCAGAAAATCATTACATAAAGTATAAGATAAACAGTCATATAACAGGTGATGGTCTATTAAAAGCTTATGTTGAGATCTGTGCTGAGGGCCAATCTGATTCAACTTTGAGAAGATTGATAGGTAGAGGGTTAAAAAATCAACGAGTTCTCTCTTTTGAAAGAGAATTTTTTAATATTTCTAGTAAAGCTAAGGTTTCGAACCTCTCTTTTTCAGACCCTGTTGATATTTCAAAACCAATAAAAATAAGCTTTTCTGTTGAAATTGCAAATTATTTAAAAATAGGGAAAAAGAGTATTTATTTAACTCCTATTTCCTCTGTTTTACCTTTTTCAAGAGCTCTCTTTTTTAGTCGTATTGGAACAGAACTCAAGAAGAGAAAATATCCCTTTAGAACTAGATGTTCTCAATTGGTTAAAGTGGTTGAAACAATAAAACTTTATAAGAGATTTGATTTGATAAATGATCCAAAATTTGAAAAAGTGGAGGGAAAAGGTACTAATTTTAATGGTTCTATTAAACAGAAAGGTAAAAAGATCATTATTACAAAAAATATTATATTAAAGAAAAGAATATATAAGCCAGAAGATTGGGAAAGTTTCAAAAAAAGTGTTCAGGAGTTTAAAAAGCCTGAAGGAGAAGTTTTGATTTTGAATAAAGGAGGTAATAGATGAGATTAAAAATAGGTATTATAGTTTTTTTGTTTTTTTCTGTTTTATTGGTTGCAGTTTCTCAATATGATGGACAATACATAAAGAAGGAGATCACATATACTTTAAACTCTGATGGTTCATGGGTAAAGAATTATCATCACCTGTTAAAATATAATAGTTATTATACTATTCGAAGAATGGGAGAGAAATTTATAATTTATAATCCAAAATATCAGAAACTTAAAATAATAAAATCTGAAACAACTATGAAACATGGGAAAAAGGTTCCTCTTCCAAAAAACGCACTTAATGATATTCTTCCATTTACAGCTCATGAATACCCTGATTTTTCGCATCTAAGACAAATGGTAATTACTCATACTGGTCTTGAAAGGGGTGCTGTGGTTGATCTTAATTATGAGATAACAATCATGCCAGATTTTATGTTCAATTTTTCTGCCTGTGAATTTATTGAAGATCGTTTACCAACAAATCATTTAATAGTAAAACTTATTATTCCTGACTCAATTGATCTTAAATATAAGGTTTATAAGTTTGATAGTAAACCAGAAATTAAAAAGGGAAAAGGCAAGAAAATCTATACTTTTTCTTTTGAGAATTTAAAAGCTTTTATTTATGAACCTTATATCAGGTTTCAAGATGCTCCTCATATTATTTTTTCTACAGCTTCTAACTGGGCTTCAGTGTTTCCAAAAATAGGAAAAACACAACCTATTCCTGCGGGATTGCTTAAAGAGGTTGAAGAGATTAGAAAGTCTACTTCTAATGAAAGTGAATTTTGTTTTAAAGTTCAGAACATTGTTGCGAAGAATATTGATAATTGCATGATAGGAACAGATTTGACAGGTATTAATATTAGAGATATTAACCAGGTTTATTTATCAAATTATGGTACAAAATTAGAAAAAGCCTGTTTATTGAATCAGGTTTTTAAATATTTTGATATTTCGTCTGAAATTCTTGCAGTTCCTTATGATAAATATATGATAGATACAGTACCTACTATTCTTCAGATTGAGGATTATCTAATAAAGGTAAGAGATAAGGATAATGGTATTATCTATTTAAATCCATATAAGGCTCAAAACAATCTATTCCCTTATAAGTTGTCGGGCTCACAGGTTTATAATGTGAATAAGGGGGAAGTTGAGAAAATAAAAATTTATACCTGGAATGATAATAAAATTGAGATTTCCGGGAGCATAAAGATTGGTAAAGAAAAGAGTAATGGTGATTTTTTTATTTCAATTAAAGGTAACTTTAATCAATATAAATCTGCTGTAAAAAACAACAAATCATTTCTTAAAAGAATCCTTGGAAATATTTTATCTATATCAAAATTGGATGTTAAAAAGATATTGTTATTAAACCCAGAAGAGTTGAAAGCAGAAGTTAAAATAGAGGGAAAAATTCTGAAAGAGATCTATAAAGATAAATTTAAGATAAAGAAATTTGATTTTCCTTATTTGTCAAAGAGTATGGTTTTTCAGAAAAAAAGAAATAATATATTATATCTGGATGTTCCGTTTAAATTTTCAGTTGATATTGACATTGAATTTCCAAAAGAATTTGAAGTCGATTTTATTGCTTCTAAAGTAACTCTTGAAAATGATTTAGGGTATTATGAACAAAATATAAATGAAAAAAAGGGTGGAAATGTTAAGATAAAATTAGATGTTGGTATTAATAAATCAAAGATCGAGCCTGGAGAGTACCTCTTGTTTAAGGAGATATTGAATAATTATTATATCAGTGAACCTTTAATTATATTTAATAAAAAATAAATAGGAAAATTACTATTAAATAAAACTTTTAACAGAATAATCTTAATTTAGAGTTTCTAAACTTTGATTGTTTTTTTTGAATTTATACCTGGTATGAAAAGTTATTTAGAATATATAATAAAATCTTGAATTCAAATTTATATTAACTTATAATAATATATAAAGGAAACAATTAAATATGGGTAAGGATTTTTCTGAAGAACAAGAGGCAATGATTGATAAGCAGATAAAAGCCAGGGGAATTAAAGATAAAAAAGTTATTGATAGTATGTTAAAGGTTAAACGAGAAATTTTCGTTTCAGATAGAGAAAAAAGTTACTCTTATAAAGATGGTCCACTTCCTATTGGTTATGGTCAAACAATATCTCAGCCATATATTGTTGCATATATGACTGAAATGTTGGAATTAAATGGAAATGAAAGAGTTTTAGAGATTGGTACTGGTTCTGGATATCAGACTGCAATTTTAGCTGAGATTGTTGATCATGTATTTACTATAGAGGTAATTGAAGAGCTGGGAGCAAAGGCAAAAGCCACTCTAACTGATATTATGAATTATTCCAATATAAGTTTTAAAATTGAAAATGGAAGAAACGGCTGGCCTGAATTTTCACCATTTGATCGAATGATAATTACTGCTTCTACATGTGAGTTTCCAGAGAATCTTTTTGATCAGTTGGGAGAGGGTGGTATTGTGGTAGCTCCAGTTGGTGATTATATTCAGAGATTAATGCGGTATAGAAAATTGAAAGGTAAAATTGTTAAAGAATCTTTGATTGGCGTTTCTTTTGTACCTTTTGTATGAAAAAAATATATATTATATTTATAATTTTTTATGTTTCTTTTTTAATTTATGGAGATACAAAATTGATTCCATTGTTTGTTGGTTCAAATGAATTTATTGTTGAGATTGCTAACACTGAAGAAGCAAGGGTTAGAGGATTGATGTACAGAGAATCAATACCAGATAATTATGGTATGCTATTTGTATTTAATGAAGAGGATATACGTAGTTTTTGGATGAAAAATACTCTTATCTATCTTGATATTATTTTTTTAGATAAAAACAAGCAAATTGTTGATATGTTTGTAAATGTACCTCCGTGTAAAACTGAACCCTGTAAAAATTATATATCTTCTAAACCTGCTAAATGTGTATTAGAATTAAAGGGAAATAGAGTGAAAGACCTGAACTTAAAAAAAGGTGATTTTGTATTCTTTATTCTTGACAATTAAATTTGATTGGTAATTTATTCTTGAAATACTTAAGTTAGTATATTAATTTTATTTATTGTTTGGGCTTTATGTCAATTAAAATTAAGGTTTCCCCTACAGTCAATAGTTTTGGCGAAAAAGCAAATATATAGCTATGTTACAAATGTGAAAAATGTGCAAACCATTAAGATTTAACTCCTGTAAAGGTTAGGTGTTTGTTTTAAGTAAGTTTTCCACATTATTTATGAAATATGGTTGAAAAAAATTTTATAAGTTTTATACTAAATTCCCCAGTTTAATTTTTCTGAAAGGAGTTTATAGTAGTTCATATCAATGGATTCAATTATTTTTAGCTTTTTATCGTAAATTCTTACCTTGAAAAGATCATCTGTTGACATTGGAATTACTTCCTGACCATCAATTGTTATATATACTCCTGTAGTACCAGACAGTAGTTTTACTTTTATTTCAGAATTGTCTGGTATAATGATAGGTCTAAATGTTAATGAGTGAGGGCATATTGGTGTTATAATAATACCCTTTACATCTGGGGTAACTATTGGACCTCCTGCAGAGAGAGAGTATGCTGTTGAACCAGTAGGTGTTGATATTATAAGACCATCTGATCTAATTTCAGCAACTTGAACCTTGTTTATTTCAAGAAGTAATTTAATAATTCTTGAAATATTGCCTTTACTTGCAACAACGTCATTCAATGCAATATATTTTTTTCTTTTAAAGTCAATCTCAAGTAATTTTCTCTCAGATATTTTCAATTTACCATAAAAAATTTGATGTAAGTACTTATCAAGCAGATCTTTGTTCAATTCGGTTAAAAATCCAAGTGTTCCTAGATTAAAACCTGCAATGGGGATCTGATTTTCAATTACCTGTTTTGCAATTGATAGGAATGTTCCATCTCCACCTATTAGAATTATAATATCAGAATAATCAGCAATTTTTTCTCTTGAAATATCACTTTTTAAATTCAATAAATTCGCAGCAATCTTTTCAAGAATAATTTCAACTTTAAGTTCTTTAAGTATTTCATAAGTTTTTTTTAAGTGAAAAGCAACATCATTATGAGGTTTGACAACAATGCCAGCTTTTTTAAATTTTAATTTCATCATATATTATTTTATCACTAATTGAATCTTTTTTTCCAGTACCTAAAAGATAAAACTATTTTTGCTTACCTTTTCTATCTTTAATACCAACTTCAGTAAAAGAAATAACTGAAAAATTTAAATTTTATTTATGTCAAACTCTTTTATCTTCTTATAAATAGAAGGTCTGGAAATACCTAAAATTTTAGCACTTTTTTTAATATTAAAATTTGTTGATTTTAGGACATTAACAATCTGGTTTCTCTCAATTTCTTTTAATGTGGTTAAATGTTCTTCTTTTTTAAATGATTTTTTTTGTATTAATATACTGTAAGGTAGATGTTTCATCTTAATTTCTGGACCTGAAACGAAGAGAGAGAGCTCATTGATTACATTTTTTAATTCGCGAATATTACCTGGCCATGAGTATTGGAGAAGGGTCTCTTTAACTTTATCATCAAATCTTTCAATACGTTTTGATAGGGTAATATTGGAAATAAAAAGAAAATGTTCAGCAATAGGTATAATATCTGTTTTTCTTTTTCTTAATGGAGGTATATGAATATTAATCTGGTTTATTCTGTAGTATAAATCTTTTCTGAAAAGTCCTTTCTTGACCAGTGTTTCTAAATTTTTATTTGTTGCAGTAATTATTCTGGCGTTTATCTTTTTTGTTTTAGCACTTTTTAATGGAGAGATTTCGCCTGATTCAAGAACTCTCAATAATTTCGATTGAATAAGAGGAGATAATTCAGAAATTTCATCTAAGAATATAGTTCCATTTCCAGCAAGTATGAATTTGCCAGGAAAGGAAGAGGTTGCGTCTGTGAATGCCCCTGCTTCAAATCCAAAAAGTTCAGATTCTGCCAAGGTGTCTGGAATTGATGCAGAATTAATAGTAATTAAGGGGTCATCTTTCCTTTTTGATGTATAATGGATAGCACGTGCAAGTAACTCTTTGCCAGTTCCAGTCTCTCCACTAATCAATATCGTATTATCCAGATCAGTAATTTTGATTGCCTTTTGTATTATTTTTTTCATTTGAAGACTTTTGAAAATGATATTTTCGAATTTTGATTTATCACACAATTCAGATATAAGTGTCTGATAATCATCCAGCTTTTGGTTTAATAATATATTTTTCTTTACTGTTTCTAAAATCACATCACGTCCAGCTGGTTTTTGAAGGAAAGCAAAAGCTCCCATTTTTATGGCTTCTACTGCTATATCAATAGTTCCTGTTCCTGAAATTATTATAACTCTGTTTTTATAGTCATTTGAGATCTTTTTTAAAACATCCATACCTGACCCATCTTTTAATGTAATATCTAAAAGAATAAGGTCAAATACTCTCTTTTTTAAGGTTAGAAGTGCTGTTTTTACTGAGTTTGCCTCACTGACTTCATATTCTCTTCTTTTAAGAATATTTTTTATTGAGTTTCTTAATGAAATATCGTCTTCAACAATTAATATTGAATGTTTTTTTTTCATTTCAATCATCCTGTAATATTAAATAAACAGTTGTTCCATTTTCAGTACTTTCAATTTCTAAATCTCCTTTCAAGCTTTTCATTATTCCATAGGAAATATATAGTCCAAGGCCGGTTCCTTCTTTTTTTGTGGTAAAAAAGGGTTTAAGTACTTTATCTTTTATATCTAAAGGAATACCTGGTCCATTATCATGGATTGAAATTATATACTTCATGCCCTTTTTTACTTCTTTGTATTCTGAATAGGTTCTTATTGTAATTTCGCCTGTTTCTCCAACTGCATCAACTGCATTAAAGAGTATATTTAAAAAAACTTGATGTAACCTGTTTTTATCAGCTGATACATATAGGTCTTCATCTATTTCTTTTATTATTTTAACATTAGCAGGTATCCTTTTTTTTGGGATATCGTTAAGAGCTTTTTCTATAAATTCTTTTAATGAAAAGTCTATTATTGATATTTCTTTAAGCTTTGAGAAACTTAGCAGTGATTCTATAAAATCATTAACTCTAAAGGTTTCTTTTTTTATTTTTTTTAAAGCTGATTTAATTTCATCAGGTTTAATATATGAATCAATGATTTCTTCGATCTCTAAAATAATAGTATTCATTGGTGTTTTTAGTTCATGAGAGATCGAGGCAACCATTTCACCAAGTAAAACTAACCTGTCAAATTTGAATAATCTGTAATAGTTTCTGTCATTTTCATTTTCAAGGCGTTCAGTCTCTATGATTGGTATGAAGATATTTGCAGCTATTTTTATTATTCTATCTATATCTTTTATAAGTTTGGTTTTATTGTGCTCAATATGGGCAAGAAGTATCCCGCGATAATAATTTTTACAATATAGTGGAATAATATAGTTTATATTATATTTATCCAATAAATTATTTGAATCTTTATTGAATAGTTCCCAATATATATTCTCTTTTTTATCAAATAGTATAGAACTCTTACGTGTAATGAAGCTCTTTATTAAATTGGAATTTTCATTAAGTGTAATGATTTGAGAATTATCAATTTTTTCTGGAAAGGGGCTGAATTTATTACCGAATCCATCTCTGTAAAAGATGATAATTCTTTTAAAAGGTATGAAATTTTGAATGATTTTGTGTGAAAGATTTAAAAAATCATTAGGAGAATAGGAACCCTCAATGCTTTTGGAAATTGATTTTATAAATTCAAATTCTTTTATTTTTTTCATATTGTCAAAATTATATACAATTTGAAACAAATTTAATATACTATCTTAAAATATAACTGTCAAGAGGCGTTATGATGTTTTATTCTTGTGTTTTATCTTATTTTAAAACATGTTCTAAATCAAGATTCAGAACGAAAAAATCTTAAAAAAGCTATATTAATATGAAATACAGGGAATTGCATATAAAGACTTTAAGTCCTATAATGTAAAGTGTTTATGGATACTTTGTTATATATATAATGTTGTTAAAAGATATGAAAATATTTAAAACAATCAGCAATGAACTCAGACAATTTTATTCATTGTCAAGACACTTTTTAACACGTCTATTTTACAATGATCTATTAAAGTTTGAAAATCAACAGAGAGAACAGCAGATTGTATTGCTGGTGATTTTTTCAGTAAGTATAGGATATATTTCCCAAACAATATTATCACCATATCTCTGGAGCAAAATGTTCAATCTCTCTGTTTCAGACCTTTGGCTGCAAGAGACATTGATTTTAAGCCTTAATATGGCTTTAATTGGTGTAATTACTATTTCGAACTGGGATAAACTTTTTTTAGACCGTATGGATTATATTAATTTAATATCATTACCAGTTAGAGCAAGAGTGTTGTTTATAGCAAAATTGTTTAGTTTGCTTATTTTTATAGTGATCATATCAACTATATTGAATATTTTTTCAAGCCTTATATTCATTTTTTATCCTGGTAACTTGCCCAATTTTAATGCTTTTTTTGGAGGACTGGCTCATTATTTATCAAATTTGCTGGGAAGTCTATTTGTTTTTTTTGCAGTTGCATTCATACAAAGTCTTTTAATGATTTTGTTTAAAAGGGAAATCTTTAAAAAGGTATCTGCATTTTTTCAGTTTACTCTGCTTTTAGGCTTTCTATCTGTATTTGTGTGGTTTCCAATGGTCTATAAATCATTGCCTTCATTAAAGGATAATGGTTCCCATTTTATGGATTATTATCCCCCATTATGGTTTGCCGGGATTTATAACCACATGATCTGCAACACAGATCCGATATTGGAAAGAAATTGTACGATTGGCCTCATTGCAGTGTTTCTTTTAGTTGCCTTGTACTTGATAGCTGTTCCAATCAGCTTAAGGAGATACCTGAAAAATTATGCTGTGAATCAAAAAAGAATAAAATATATATCTTTGTTCAAGTATTTAAAGCAGTTATTTCAGCAGCTTTTTTTAAAACATCCTGTTCAGCATGCAATTTTCATGTTTTATGTTAAAACACTAAAAAGAAGTAAGGAGCATAAGTTAAAATTGGTATTGTATTTAGCATTTCCCATTAGTTTTTTTATTAGTAGATTTATCCATATATATATAAAAGAAGGCGAGAGCTTTTTTTGGTCTGTCAATTTTTATTTTGTATCTATTCCAATAGGTTTATACTTTTTTTTGATTGTTGGATTGAGGCTGATTGTTATATATCCTATCATGCTCGAAGCTAATTGGATTTTTAAAATCAGTGAACTTATACAGATCAAAAATTATATAAAGGGTTTTAAAAAGGCTCTCATTTTTTCTTCGGTTTTACCTTTAGCTATTATTACTTATCCTATTTATCATTACTTCTGGGGCATGAAGCTTGCTATATATCACACACTTTATTGTTTATTCATTGCTCTGTTATTATTGGAAGTGTGTTTTATTAATTTCAGGAAACTCCCTTTTGCATCTGAATATGTTTCAGGAAAACTTAAACTTAAATATTTTTGGCCATATCTGCTTTTAGGATTTTTTGGATATTTCTTTTCATTGTCTAAGTTGGGAGTCTATTTATTGAATAATCCACATTATTATGTGTTTTTCTTTTCAATAGCGTTTATTCTGTATTTGGGTTTAAAGTTTTACGAAAATCATAAAATTAAAGAGCTTCATCTCATATATGAGGAAGAGCCTGAATCTGTAATGTTAACATTAGGGCTGGATTAATTAAAGCTTATGAGAATGGGCAGAAACTTTTGAGGAAAAGATGAATAAAATATTAGAGATAAAAAAAATTACTAAAAAATATAATAATATACCAGTTGTTAATAATATAAGTTTTGTTGCTAAACCTTATGAGATACTGGGATATCTTGGTCCCAATGGAGCAGGAAAAACTTCTACAATTAAAATGCTTTCAGGATTGTTGGAACCCAATTCAGGACAAATATTATTTAATGGATCGGATATTGATCAAAACATTTTTGAATATAAAAAGAGAATAGGGTATATTCCTGAGCAGGCTGAATTATATTCTCATTTGAGTGGTAAAGAATATCTTCAACTGGTTGGTAGATTGCGGCTTATCCCTGAAAAGATCTTAAACAAAAAAATAGATTATTTGATGGAGCAATTGGTCTTATCCATAGATATGCATCTTCCCATATCTAATTATTCAAAAGGCATGCGGCAAAAAATATTAATTGTAGCTTCTTTGATACATAATCCGGACATCCTTTTATTAGATGAACCCTTATCAGGACTTGATACCTCAACTATGTTAATATTTAAAGATATTTTAAGACAGTTTTCCAAACAGGGAAAGATCATCATATATTCATCTCATATTCTGGAAGTTGTTGAAAAAATATGTGATCGTGTTATTATCATAGATAAGGGAGTTATTCTTGCAGATAATTCAGTAACTCAATTAAAAGATCTTATGCAGCTTCCTTCTCTGGAATCTATATTTAAAAGGTTGGTTCATTATGAGAATCTCCAGCAAATTGCAGAGAACATTATTTCTGCTATTAAAAGCAAAAATGACTAGAAAATAATTTATAATGGTTATATCTATTATATTGAAAATGATAATGAAGGAAAATATATTATAAAAAAAGCAAAAATAAACAATTATAGAAAAATAAAGCACAATTAGTGTAAGAATTTTAAGAGATTCCTATAAACGTTATTAAACCAGTTTCTATTTACAACCTTTTTCCTATGATAAAAAAGTACTCCCGATGTTTTATTCTTGTGTTTGGAGATGATTGTGTAAAGATATTTTACACTTTATTTTTTGGAAAGCCTTTGATATCAAGTATTATTGATTGTATTTGCGATGTGTAAAGAAAATTTACACAATTTAGGCTGAATATTATAAACCCTCATTGTCAAATGCTTTAAAGCTATTTATAAAATTGTTGTGTAAAGATGTTTAACACATTAATATAGATTGTATGAATAAAAAAAATATGAAAAAAGCTGGAAATCCTTGATATCAAATGATAAAGGTTTTTTTAGAAAAGTTGGCATAAAAATTGCTATGTATTTGATATGATAAAAATTATAAAAAGGCGAAATTATGAGTTATATGGTTTAGGAGTAAAAAATGAATAAAGATTTAAAAAAAAAGTTGAAAGATTTAAAAGAAATTAATAAAGAAAAATATGATGAGTATTATAATATTGATGAATTAGAAAAGAATTATGGAATTTCAAGACAGAGGCTGGAAAAAATTTTAAGAACTAAAGAATATTTTGAAAGTATAAAAGATTTTTAATTCAAGGTTATGCAATTTAAATAACTTTAAATTAGAATGAAAAAGACTGATAAATGATTGATGTTTTTATCCCACCATAAATAGATAATCTGTTTTTTTAAAATATTTTATACTCAAAAATTAAATTAATGAGGAGAAAAAAATGAAGAAAAAAAATCTTTTAAAAATATTTAGCTTGATAGTGATTCTTTTAGTAGCTTATACATATGTTCATGCTATAATTGCATTGAATTACCCCCCTATAATATACGGTGACAAATCCGATCAGAATGATCTGATTATTGAGGGTACATCTATGTTTCTTCAGTCTAATTCTGATATTTTATTGTTATTGAATGAGGTTGAAATTGCAGAAATAAAAGCATTTGATTTTGATTATGCTTTTAAGCTTACTGAATCAGCAATCTTTAAGCTGGGAAACGCCAGGGTTCATTATTTGGATGCAATTAACTTTAAAATCATATGTGATGAAAAAGGCGAGGCTGAGAGTTACGCTAAATTTGGTTATGAATCATTTGAAGAAAGGAACCATATTAATGCTGAGAGTTATGCTAAATTTGATTATAAATTATTTGCAAAAAAGAACCATCTTAATAAGGAAATTATGGATGAGGTATCAGAGTTTCTTAAAAAAGGAGATGTAACGGGTGTGTATGAGAAGAGTATTAATGATATGGATTCAATTTTATCAACACTAAAAGAGATAAAAAAAGGGATTTTAATGAAACAAAAACCTGATATTAAACTTTTCTGGAGTTTATTGCAGAAATATAATATTTTAGGTCTTTATGGCAATTATGCTACTCTTGTGTTCTATAGTATTTGATCAAAGGGCAGTGAGACTGCCCTTTGATTAAATTTGGGATCTCTGGTAGGATGAACATGATTGAACTGTATGAGATATTTAAGATATGAATTTTTGTGTATTTTTAGAGATAAAAAGGTGATTCTGTTCATAATTTTTTTACTTATACTTTCTATTTATTATATATCTATTGGAGTAAGTGAATACATGGGGTTTTTGAATAAAAAAGAGAACTTTATTGCTTATGAAAAACAGAAAATCAAACAGTATACAAATTATACACAATATGGTGGATATGGATTCAGGGTACTTTATGAGCTCTCTCCTGTTACTGTTTTCTTTACAAACAGTACTGTATTCAAGGATATTGAATCTAATATTGATACTCTTGAGATATTGAAAATATATCATTCTTTTAAGGGTAAAAATTTGTTTTCTCAAAAGGAGAGTTTTAAGGATTTTTCAGGGATTGTGTTTCTATTTGGAAGTTTGTTTATGATTTATATGGGTGCACAAGCAATTAAGAACAAAGATTATTTAAAATTCATTTTAAGCAAATTGAGTTTAACAAAGGTGTTTTTTTCATCTATTTTCTCAAGACTCTTTTTTTTAAATCTTATATTTATTCTTCTGTTTGCTGTTGTTTACTTTTTTACATTAATAAAAGCTATTTCTCTTCATATTCAAGACATATCTTTTCTTTTACCCTTTCTTTTATATATGCTCCTTTTTTTAAATTTTTTCTTTTTCCTTGGGAATTTAATAAAAATCCTATCAAACTTTAGAATGGTTACTTATTTATGGGTTTTCTTATTCTGGGTTGTGTCAATTTTTCTAATCCCTGAGATTAATCGAGTTTACTTATTTAATGAATCTCAGAAACTTCCGACAAATGAAAAGATAAATATAAAAAAGCTAAAAACCCTGATGGATTTTGAAAAAAGAGGACTGGAAATGCTTCTTAAGAAAAAACATTCGTTAACTGAAATTCAAACTATAAATATGAAACTTGCTAAGGAATACAAGAAGAATGAATTCATGCTGAATGTAAGTCGTGAACTGGTGCTTAAAAAAAGGCTTAAGGATTTAATTACTTATTATGAAAAGCGTTCATTATTATTTCCATCTTTATATTACTCTTTTACATCACACGAAATATCTGGTCAGGGTTTTTATGGATATTTAGGTTTTTATGATTATATCATAAAGTTGAGGAGAGAGTTTCTTGAGTATTACATTCAAAACGTGTATGTAAAGAGAAGTAAAAAGATAGAACCCTTTGTTAAAAACAGTGAGAATATTTTTAAAGCAAAAAACCATTTACCTGAAACTTATTTATATGGGATCTTGATTATAATGTGTTACTGCATAATACTTATTGGAATTTCTTATTTTCGATTAAGAAATCTAATTTATAAGAAATGATTAAAATAGAACATTTGGAATATGGCGAAAATGGATCATTATTGAATGATCTTAATATGGGAATAGAAAACGGAGAGATATATTGTTTGATATGTAAAGAAGAACAATGTTTGGAAACTCTTTTTGAAATACTTGAAGGATTCAGAAAAATAAATAAAGGTAAGATCTTTGTTGATTCGAATGATGTGACTGAATCTGAAAAAAAATATATTTCATCAGTGAATCATATTGAAGATATAGGTGATTTTGAGATTGAGGTTACTTTGAATAATTTCATTGATTATATGTGTGGTAATAACATAAATTTAAAGAATAGAGTTCTTGAGATTCTGTTTCAATTTAATTTGTTTGAAAAGGATTTAAATATAAAAATAAAGAATTCGAATCTTATTGATTTTAAGGCAGTTCATTTGGCTATTTCATTGATGAATGATGAAAATAATATTGTAATTAATGATTTTATAAGAGGTGAAGGTAAGGAGTTTGAACTAAAATTTAACATATTACTTGAGGAAATGAGACAGAAAGATAAAGCTATTTTATATTTAACTGGCAATATATTTTATGCATATAATATTGCTGATAAAGTAAGCTTTATTAAGAATGGCAGCCTTATGCCTGCAGAGCCTATAATTTCAGAACATTTAAAAGAAATGGATATGATGGCATTATACAAAAAGTATTTGAATTGAAAATATTCTTATAGAAAAGCATAGGTTTTATAAATTAAAACTACAGAAAAAATATGGAAAAAGCAAAAAGGAGGAAATATGAAGGTTAAATATAGAAGAAAGATAATGATCGTTGAGAATGAGAGTACACCGGCAGCTGCTTTAAGAATGGCTTTAAAGAGATCAGGTTATATTATAGATGGAATATTAGCAAGGGGAGAAGATGTTGAGAAAAGAATAAAGAAAAAAACTCCGGATGTTATTTTTATTGGTTTAAAATTGGGAGGTAGAATGAATGGCATTGAAACAGCTCAAAGGGTGAGGTCATTCTTCTCTAAACCCATCATATTTATTTCTGATGATTTTAAAAAGAAAAAGGGGGAAGAATTTAAAGGAATTGGTCCTAATGGTTATATTTCAAGAGTCTTTGATGAAAAAGAATTGATTGATTTAATTGAAAGTTTTTTTGATGATAATGAAAAATTAAATTAGAGGAGAGGTAAAATCATTTTTCTTATTTTAAAGAATAGATCCAAATGGAATCGCTTGTATGTATACATAAGCAACTTTATATATCAAAATCAGGGATTTTGAACTTATTTAAAAGATAATTTATTCTATATCTTTTTTCAATTTCAGGTTTTCTCAGTGCAGGTGCAAGGCTTCTTAAAAAAATCTGTGTTTTAAGGTTTAATTCATTATTCTCTTTAAATAAACTTAATAATTTCTCTTTTATATTGTCAATATCTATATTTTCTTTGTTTTTGAATTTTTCATGAATATCTTCAAATTCTTTTTTGAGTTCTTTTAGCTCTTGTGGATAATTATTGAAAAACTTTTCAATTTTATCATACTCCTCTTTTTTTTCTTCCCTTTTTCCAACACTTACATTTAATTCAAGAAATCCCTTATAATTTTTTCTTACTTCATATGAAAAGTTAGAAAAACTGTAAATTTTCCTTTTTTTTAAATTCCATCTATTTATAACATTTGAAATGGATTCTTCAATAATTTTAAAAGGAATTCCCTTTTCCCACCATTTGTAGAGTGTATCAAAATCCATTGTTGTAATAAAGAAACTTATGCCAAATTTTGATTCAAGAAATTGAATGATCTTTATTATAAAATCATAATCACTTATTTTGGGTTTTGAATTTAAAATATTGGGCTTAGACATTTAGAAGGGTAGGCTCAGAAACATTCTTATTTTGATATCCTTTCATTTATTATATTTAGCCCATAATATATCAGGTCCGGTTCATATAGATCGATTTCTTTAATTCTATGTTCAAAGTATTTTATCAATCCACCTGTAACAATAACCTTTGCTTTATTTCCAATAATCTTTTTATATTCATCTATCATAAAGCTCAAACCTCCAATATAACTGTAAAATATTCCAGCTTTTATACTATCTTCTGTGTTTGTTCCAATAATAGAATCAGGAATTTTAAAATTTATTTTATTCAATTTCGCAGTATTATTTGCAAGGCTTTTAATTGAAATATCAATTCCCGGGAATATTGAACCTCCAATATATTCATAATTTTCATTAACTATATCAAATGTTGTAGCAGTTCCTGAATCAATTATAATAAAAGGGGGTTTAAAAAAATATAGGGCTCCAACTGAGTCTGCAATTCTGTCTGCTCCCATCTCTTCAGGATTGTCTATTTTTAATTTTATTCCTGTGTCTGTTTTAAAATCTATAAAAAAAGCTCCCTTTTCAAATAACTTTTCAATAGATATTGATAGAGATTTGTCTATAAGAGGTACAACAGAGGAGATAATAATCTTATTTATTTTATCTCTATATTCAGATTTTATCAGGTTTTTCAGGAATCTTTCGGAAATTTCAATAGGGGTTGAAAGCTTATTTTTAAAAATAATATTTTTTTTATCAAAAACCGCAGCTCCCGTGCATGTATTTCCTACATCAATTGTTAATAACATTATAATCTCCTTAATATTTTAAGGTTTTTCCAAAGTACTTCCTGCTTTTTTATCAGCTCTCCTTAAGAGAATAGCAAAGATTAAACCTATTACACCAAGGGAGGCGAACATTATCTGGCTTGCTGTGTATGAGCCTGTTAACATTCTTAATTTTCCATTTAAGATTGGAAATGTCATCATACCAATATTTTGAACAGCAGTCATTACACCAAATGCAGTACCAACCCTCCCTTTTTTAACAATCAGGGGAATCGAAGGCCACATTGATGCTGGTACAAGAACAAAGGCTGCTCCTAAGCAGATCATTGGTATTACAGGGTAAATTTTGGTAATGCCCATTAATAAATGGCTTGGAATCATGAGCAATGACCCGAATATCATTAAAGTTGCTCGTTTCCCCATTTTATCAACAATTTTTCCAGCAAATGGCGCAAACATCATTGAGGCAAAGATAATTATTGAAGCAATACCTCCAGCAGTATTGAACATATGCAAGAAATTTTCAAATATTTTATACAAAAACCCGCCAGTACTTTCAATAACAAGAGGAACTCCCCATTTTTCATTAAAGAATTTCAATGATAATGCAGTAAATGGAAAGATTGCAGAATAAAATGTAACACACAGTATTGTGACATACCAGAAACTTGATTTAAAATATTTTATATCTTTTAAAACAACCTTATCTTCAGAAGCAGCTTTTTTTAAGTTAAGTATTCTCTCTCCTTTTCTATCCATACCAACATATACTATATTTGCAAGAAGTGAAAGAATGCACATGAACATAGCTGCTAAAAGAGCATAAAATGGCCCACCATAGTTTGTTGATATAAGTTCGCCTGTATTTAGAGCAAATAGAGTACCAAGTCTACTAACAGTAAGAGCTATTCCAAATGAAAGAGCCAATTCTTTTCCTTTAAACCATCTGGCGAGAATTGAACTTTGAGCTACAACTAATGGCTCAGATCCAGCACCGAAAATAAATCTTCCAATGTATAGTATTGTGAGATTGTTTGTAGATGCAGAAAGCGCCACAATAGCAGCTCCAATTACCACAGTAATTGAGAAAATCATGCTTGCCTTTCTTGTACCAAGAATATCAATCAGGAATCCAGCTATAAAAACAGCAATAATAGCAGCAACACTGTACATGCTGTACATAGCTCCGATATTACTTTCACTTGCTCCCATATTTTTCATTAAACTGTCAGCAATACCTGCAACAATATCATAGGCAAAATATGTTCCTAAAGTGAGCATGCTCACAAAAGCAAGAATTGTGAATCTAAATCCTTTTGCTGCAGGGTGAAAAAATGGATAAACTCTATTTGTTTCAGTCATAAAATCTCCCTTTATAATAAAACAGATACTCTATGATCTTTTTTATAGATTAAATTAAGATCTCTTATAAACAATCTTTCCATTAACTATTGTATATTCAATAACTCCTTGACCTTTCCAGCCTATAAATGGAGAATTGTTGGCTTTAGATAAAAAGTCATTTTCATCTATATTAAATCTTTTATTCAAATTTAGTATTGTCAAATCTGCTGGAAATCCTGGTTTTACCATTCCTCTGGTTTTTAGATTAAGAATTCTTGCAGGATTTGTTGAGAACAATTCTATCAATCTTTTTAAATTTATTAATTTAGATCTTACAAGTCTGTCATATATTACAGAGAAAGATGTTTCCAATCCAATCACACCAAATGGCACAAATTCAAATTCTTTATCCTTTTCATCTCTTGTGTGAGGGGCGTGATCAGAAATAATACAGTCTATTGTTCCATCCTGGAGCCCTCTTATCAATGCAAGCCTATCTCGTTCGGTTCTTAATGGAGGTTTAACTTTATAAACTGTATCATATGTTGTTATAAGTTCTTCATTTAAAAGAAGGTGATGAGGAGTTGCATCAGCAGTAACCTTGATTTTTTTCTTTTTTGCATTCTTTATAAGATCAATGGATCCAAAAGTAGAAATATGAGCAAGATGTAATTTTGATTTGATTCTTTCTTGAAGTATGATATCTCTTGCTACAATTACTTCTTCTGCTGCATTTAAGATTCCTCTTAATCCATACTTATATGAGATGAATCCTTCATTTACCTGTCCCTCACCTGAAATTGAATGGTCTTCGGGATGTTCTATTATTGGTACATCAAGCATTTTTGTGTATTCAAGTGATTTTCTTATTAAATCAGCGCTCATTACACATTTGCCATCATCTGAAAAACCAACTGCACCTCCTTCAACAAGATCATCCATCTGGGTTATATTTTTACCTTCAAGATTCATTGAAATTGCTGCAATTGGGAAAATGTTTACAATTCCAGCTTCTTTTGATCTTGCAATAATATATTCAGTAACAGTTCTATTATCATTTACAGGTGATGTGTTTGCCATGCATGCAATAGAAGTAAATCCTCCATGAGCAGCAGCTTTAGAACCAGTCTCAATTGTTTCTTTATTCTCAAAGCCAGGTTCTCTTAAATGTACATGCATGTCAATAAATCCAGGGCTAATAACAAGTCCGCCAGCATCTATTGTTTTTATTGATGGAGTCTTTTTTATTAATGATGAGATCTCTTTTATCTTTTTATTATCAATTAAAATATCATATGTATTGTCTGTTCCTGTTGCAGGGTCTATTAAACGTCCATTTTTAATTAATAATTTCATTTCTTTCTCCTTTTAACAGATATAAAACAGCCATTCTAACTGCAATACCATTTGTTACCTGTTGTAAGATCACTGATTTGTCAGAGTCAGCAAGAGATGTTTCTATTTCTACATCTCTATTAAGGGGACCTGGATGCATTAGTATTGCAGATTCTTTTGCAAGAGAAAATGTTTCCTGGTTTATCTCAAATAATTTTCTATATTCTCTTATTGATGGGAAGTAATTTCCTGCTCCTCTTTCTTCCTGTACTCTTAACATCATAACAATATCAGAATTTTTTACACCCTCTTTCAGGTTATAATAAACTTTTGCTCCCATTTGTTCGAATTCTTTTGGAACTAATGATGGAGGTCCTATTAATGAAATTTCATTTCCCATTTTGTGATGAAGAATTATGTTTGAACGAGCAACTCTTGAATGGAGTATGTCTCCGATTATTGAGATTTTTAGGCCCCTTAAAGTATTGAATTTTTGCTTTATTGTTAATGCATCAAGCAATGCTTGAGTTGGATGCTCATGGAAACCATCCCCGGCATTTATTATAGATGAACGAGCAAATGTTGTGAGGTACTTTGGAGAACCTGAAGCAGAGTGTCTTATTACGATTATATGGGGGTTCATTGCTTCTAAAGTTAAAACTGTATCCCTTAATGATTCGCCCTTTTTAAGACTGGAAATTGAAGCGCTAAAATTTATCAAGTCTGCACTTAATCTCTTTGCAGCTATTTCAAATGAGCTTCGTGTTCTTGTTGAATTTTCAAAGAAAAGATTAACAACTGTTTTACCTTTTAAAGCTGGAAATTTTTTTATATTTCTTGTTGAAACTTCAACAAAGGATTCTGCGATTTCAAGAATCAAATCAATTTCTTCAGGGCTTAAATCTTCAATACTTAATAGATGTTTTTGTTTAAAAATTGTTTCTTTCATTTAAAACCTCTCAGGTTCCATAATCAATACTTGATCTTTTTTTTCTATTTCTTTTAACATTACATTTACCCTCTCTATTCTTGATGTTGGAACATATTTACCTTTGAAGTCTGGACATATTGGTAATTCTCTATGACCTCTGTCAATAAAAACTGCTAATTGTATACTTGCAGGTCTTCCAAGTTCAAAAATGGAATCCATTGCAGCTCTAATTGTTCTTCCAGTAAATATTACATCATCAATTAAAATGATATCATTGTCTTCAACTGAAAAATTTATTTCTGTTTTTTTAATTAAAGGTGGTTGTTCCTGTTTATGAAGGTCATCTCTAAAAAGTGTAATGTCTAAAATTCCTAAAGGTAAATCAATTCCTTCCATCTCTTTTATTAAACTCTTAATTCTTTTTGCTACATAGACTCCTTTTGTTTGAATTCCAATTAAAGCCAATTTATCTACGTTTTTATTTTTTTCAAGAATTTCCATTGCAATTCTTGAAAATGCTCTATTCATTTTTTCTCCATCCATTATTTTAGCTTTTATTTTTTCCTCCATTAACACCTCCGATTTACTAAATCAAATAAATAGCATTTTAGTTTATATTTGTCAATAAATTCCCTTTTTAGAAACTGTTTGATAAAAATGAGTTGATTGAAAGATTCAAATAATTGAATGATATTAAATGAGGTTAAGTTTTTATTTTTTGTTTTTGATCTTAGATAATTTGGATTATTTTATTTATAAAAAAAGAAAGCATCTCGTTGAATGCTCTTTGTAATAAAGTGCGTCCAACGAGATGCCACACTAAGGAAGTATAGAATGATATATTAGATATACTCAGGTTAGTTTTATTTACTTTGTTTTAACAATAATAAATTTTACTTCTGTGCTGTCAATAAATTTAACATCCACAGCATCATTTTCTTGTAGATCTGCTAATTCGATTTTTTTGTCTCCCTTTTTAATTATGGTCTCTTCAGTAACAGTAAAATTAAGGTCAATCTTAGTACCATCTTCATTTACAGTTATGGAATTGTTTTTTACATCAACTGCTTTTACTATTCCAGAAATAGTTTTAAGTTCTTCCTGTGAATAAATAGAAGTTGTGAGAGAACCAATCATAACAACAACTAACAATAATGTAAATAGCTTTGATAACGTTTTCATTTAAAACCTCCTATAAGTTTTAGTATACTTATAGTATGCAATAATTGTGCCAACTTTAGTGAGAATAAGAACTATTGTTAAAATATTGTCCAAGACATCTAATATGAAAGAGATTTTTATTATTCATTTATTTTAATTTTATATTAGTTTTAATTTAATTTTTAGGTCATTGTATGTTTTTTCATACAATGATTTTTAAAAAAACGCTCTATAGTCAGGTCTGATAAAGGTTTACCCGATTGTATGAAATTCCAGACAATTATCTATAATCATCCGTATTGATGTTGTATTTTTTTATCAAATCATATATATCTGATCTGCTTTTTTTAGCCATTTTTGCAGTATTTGTAATATGTCCTCTATTGATCTTTAACAGTAGAATAAGATATTCTTTTTCAAAATCCTCTTTTGCTTTTTTAAAAGATTTTACATTTTTTGTGTTGTCTTTTTGAGATAAAAGTATATCATTGCAAGAAATTTTTGTTTTTTCACACATAGCAATAGCATATTCTATTTTGTTTTCTAATTCTCTTACATTTCCTGGCCAATTGTAAAGCATCATTTTTCTTATAGCTGGTACAGTGATCCCATTTATTTTCTTTTTAGATTTTTTTATATATTTTTTTAAAAAATAATTAGCAAGAAGGGGAATGTCTTCTTTCCTCTCGCGAAGAGGGGGCAGATTTATAGGAATAACATGTATTCTATAAAACAGATCTTCTCTGAAATTTCCATTTTCTACTGCTTTATGGAGGTCTCTGTTAGTTGCAACTATTAGTCGGATGTCAGTTTTTATGGATTTGTCGCTTCCAATTGGTTTGAATTCTTGCTCCTGGAGTGCTCTTAGTAATTTTACCTGGAAAGAGGGAGGTGTTTCCCCAATTTCATCTAAAAAGATTGTACCTTTATCAGCTTGAGCAAATAGTCCTTTTTTTGATTCAAAAGCATCAGTATATGCTCCCTTAACATGGCCGAAGAGTTCATTTTCTAATAGAGTTTCTGGTAAAGCACCACAACTTATAGCAATAAAAGGTGCATTTGCCCGATGGCTGCTAAAATGAATAGCTTTAGCTACTAATTCTTTTCCTGTTCCACTTTCACCATATATGTAAATGGAGGAGTCTGTTTTAGCTATCTGGGCAATTTTTTTAAAGACTTTCCTCATTTTCTCGCTCTTTCCTATGATGTTATCGAAACCATATTTTTGTTGGATAATGGTCTGAAGATATTTAATTTTATTGGTTAATTTTTGTTTTTCTAAGGCATTATTTATATGAAGGATTAGTTCTTTGTTATCAAATGGTTTTAATAAATAACTATAAGCTCCTTTTTTTACTGCTTCAACAGCATTTTCAATAGTACCATGAGCAGTAAGAATTATAATTGGCATTTCAGGGTTAATAAGTAACAATTCTTCCATTAGTTGTATTCCATCTTTTGGAGACATTTTTAGGTCAGTAATAACCAGATCGAAAAGTTCTTCTCTAGCTTTAATTAAAGCCTGGTCTCCGCTTATGGATGTTGTTATATTATATCCAACAGCTTCTAATCTCATTTTAATTACTTCTAAAATATTTTGATCGTCATCTACAATTAAAATTTTTTCATGTGCCATTTTTATTATTATATCATTTTTTATTTTTAGAATTATGAGTTTTAGATGATTCTTTTTTCATTTTTCTCTCTTTTTTATCTAATTGAATATCAATTCTCTTGATTTTCTTTAATTGAGCTTTTAGAAGATCTATTGCTGTTTTTTGAATATAAATTGTCTTTTCTAATTTTTTTATTTCGTTTTCTTTTGATAATAATTCATTTAAAAAAGCTAACCAAACTTTGCTCTCTTTTTGCAAAGAGCTGTTGGGAAATTCATCAACCAATCTTTGAAAATAAGTTTTTGATTTCGGGAATTTTTTTTCTGGATTGTCATAACAGGAATAGAGATATCCCAGATTAAAAAGAACGCGATCTTTCCATGGGTTTTTCGTGTATTTATCCAGAATCATCTTGTTTTTTTTTATAGCTTGTTCGTATTTTTTTTGTTTTAAGAGTTTTTTTGAAGAAGAGAGATGTTCTCGAATTTCTATATTTTTAGAAGAAAGAATGAATGTGGAACAGTTATATGAAACAAAGACTATTAATGTGATAATAAGAATTATAAATTTATTATTTAGAAAATATCTGTATTTTAACATCATAGTTTTTTCTCCATTTTATTTCCTATATAATCAGTTTTAGTTTTCTCATTTACAGGTAGAATGAAAGTAAAAGTACTTCCTTTTCCTAATTGACTTTTTACCCAAATTTTCCCTTTATGAGCTTCAATTATATGTTTGGTAATAGATAAACCTAAACCAGTTCCTTTAATAGAGCTATTTAATGTTGGATTTATTTGTTGAAATTTATCAAATACCTTATTTAGGTATTCTTGGGGAATGCCAACACCTGTATCTGAAATACTAACATGTAAGAAAAGACCCTCTTTAAACTTATTTTTATATTTATTTATTTTAACAAGCTTAGCATTTACATTAATTATTCCTCTTTCAGGAGTGAATTTTGCTGCATTACTTAATAAGTTGTTAATTACTTGCTGAATTTTGTCAATGTCTATTTCAATAAGAGGGATGCTTCTCTCCAATGAACTCTGTATTTGAATGTTTTTCTTTTTGGTTAGAAGCTTTATATCGGAAATACCCTGTTCAATAAGTTTGGGAATATCAATTTTGACTAAATTGTAATCCATCATTCCAGCTTCCATCTTGGATAGATCGAGTAGTTCATTAATCAGCTTGATAAGTTTATTGGTGTCTTGTTTTATGATTTCTAAGAGGCGTTTTTGTTTTTCTGTAATTTTCCCAGCTATTTCATCTATAAGCAAATTATTAGCCTCATTTATTGAAGTAAGAGGTGTGCGCAATTCATGGGAAATGTGAGAAATGAACCCTGATTTCATTTCGTCTAATTTTCTAAGTTCATCACACATTTGGTTAAAAGAATTTGCTAGTTTGGATAATTCTACAGGAGAGCTTATCTCTATTTTTGAGTCAAATTTTCCATCTGCAATATTTTTTGTTTGTGCTTCCAGTTTTTTTAGAGGATTATTAATGCTTCGAGTAATATAAAAAGATAATAGTATTCCAAGTATTAGACTTATAATTGCCATGCTTTCTGCTACTAAGGCAGCACGCCCTCCAATTTCTCTAGAATATTTTACTTTGTTGTTTATTGTAGATTGACTAAGGACAACCAATTTGTCTATATATCTGGTTATTCGATCAATTATTTTGTTCTTTTCCCTTTCATATTGATTTTCAGAAAAGGAGTCATTATTTAAAGAATTTATATCTTTTTCTATAAATTGAATATATATGAAATATAGATCTTTAACTTTATTTTTTAATATATTTTCTTCTGAAGAGTCAAGTAAAATATTTAACTGACTTAAATATGAAATAAATTCAGCTTTGTGAGACTGAAAGAGTTCGTAAAAAGCTTTATCTTTTGTTATTAGATACTTTTGCTCATTGCGAACTTGAGATAATAATGAATGAATCATTTTTTTCTCAGTTTCGATTGATGGCTGGTCAATGGTTAGGATAGAATTTGTAATTCTATTTAATTGAGTTAATTTGTAAATAGAGTGTGAACTAATTATAACAACAAGCAATACTGCAATTAAAAAACCTATAGCCATTCTCCAGAAAATGTTTAATTTCATAATTTATTATAGGAGTCAGGTCTATACTTACTCATTTTTCAAATCTTCTTTATATGAAGATTTCAGCTTTGTAAAAAATTCTATGTAATTTCTTTTCTTGAAATCAGGGTAGGTCCATTCAAGAGGAACTAATTTCTTTTTTTTTATTATATACTCGATATGTGCATATATCCCTTTTTGAAGAGGTACTCTGTGATAATGATTCTTAGTTGTAGCAATAATTACATTTGCTTGTGATAGAAATCCAGGGTCAATATTAATTATTCTATTTCCGGAAATAGCTCTTTTTTGTTCTAATTGATCTGTAAATATTTTAATATCTGGTAATTGATCTGGATAAATTAAATCCTTAAAAGATATAAATATTCTAAATAGGGGGCTACCCATCTCTTTATTGTAGTAGTTGGTCATATCAAAAGGAATCTCTTGACTTTCAAAATCAATGGGAGAATATTTTTTTTGTAATATTATTTTGATCTTTTCAAATTGTTCAACTTCTTTGTAAATAATTCCTGAAAAAAGTTTTACTTTAGTGAATTCTATTTCAATTCCCATTTATGCTTATTTAACGAAACCAATTAAGGATATATAATTTTTCATTTATAAATGTTGCAGCCTTTTTATTATCTGGAGATATTTCGTATAAAACACCTTCAAGAGAGGGATTAAGATAATGAGTTTTATAATTATCATCAATTTTTAAAAGTTCCCCATTATAAGTAGTAACATACTTATTGTAATCATCACAATGTATGATATTGTTTATATCTTTTCTTGAAATTATTTTTCTTCTTGAAAACGGTTTTAATGAAATAGCTTGCATGTTCGTTTCAGAATAATATAATTTATTATTTTTCTCTTCAATGAAGTAAATAATATTTTGTGTTGGATTATAATAAAACCCAAGTAATTTTTTTGCTAATTTTTTGTATAGAAAAGAATTATAATTGAAATTAATCAAGTTTCTATTATTATCTTTTGTCATAATATTTATTTCAGCCCTTTTTGGGTTAAAATTAAGAATTTCTATTTCAGCGTAATTATTCTCTCCAAGGAACATAGTTTCATCAAATTTTGCAACCTTGTTGTCATAATTATTATAAACAATAGCTTGAAATGCATTCTTTAAATCTGAAAGATAAATGATGAATGATGACAAATCCCTTGAGAAATGTATTTTTATGCTCTGAGAAGAAGTTAAATCCAATTTCTGCCCCTTTTGAATTAATTGGCAGATATCTGAATTTGTTTGATAGGCCTTTTTTACAAGGGAGTATTTCTTAATATCTCTTATAGGAGCTTTTTCTATCTGATTTAAATATATTAATTTGACAAAACTTTTTGTTAAAAAGTTGTATTTATATACAAGAAAAGTGTATCTCGGGTAAACTGGTTTCCTTTTTCCATAATTCAATATCTGTGAAAAGGGTGATTCAAATGAAAGGTGTGAAACAGATGCATCTGTAATATATGCAAGTGTTTCATTTTTATTAAATCCAACTAAAACAGAAGGCATTTCTAAAGCATAATTTACAATTGGGTCAAGTTTGAAATTACGGCCTTTTTTAGTTATGTAATAGAGGTAAACCTTTTCATCTTTCACAGCAGAGGTTGAAAATACTATGTTGTTGCTATTTTCTGATATAAAAAATTCTTGAAAATCCCCTTGATATTTAAGAGTGTTTATGATTTTATTGTTTTTTAGATCAATAAAGAAGATTTTATGAGTAAGACCGCTTTTTCTATTACCAACAACTAAAAGCAATTCTTTTGAAACCCATTTTATTTTTTTTACATCAAAAAATGATAAAGCTTTATATTCAGGGAATTCAAATTCTTCAGGGAATAATTTTTTTAATTCATCAATTTTGTTTCCACTTAATATGGCTCTATTAATCCAGTTTTGAATGTTGTGTTTTTTATTTTTATTTTTCTTTAAGAAGTATAAACCAAATAATTTATTTATATCTTTATCCCATTTTCTTTGCGAAAAAAATTCATATAGATATTTTAGTGCTTTTTTGTCTTTTAATTCAAGTAGTACATGTGCATAAGTTTTTATATAGTCTAAATTGTAATTTTCAAATTTTAATTTTTTTAGAATAGATTTTGCTTCTTTAAATTCTTTTTTATTTAAAAGGTATTTTGCCAGTAGTAATTTTGCTTCATTATTTTTAGGGTTGATTTCAACTGCGGATTGAATATATTGTCCCATATCTTCTAGATTATTCTTTTTAAAATATGCAAGAGCTATCAAAAAGTTAAGATAGAAGTTATCTGGAGATTTATCAGCTTCTTTTTTTAGTAGTTCTAATGTTAATTTGGGTTCTTCAGTTTTTATATAAAGATATCCTAAAATAATTCTATATTCAGTAATATTTGAATATTTTAATGCCTTATTAAGGGATTTTTCTGCTGCAGGAAAGTTTTTTTCTTTCATGTATGTCATTCCTAAACATAAATAGGCGGGAGAATATGATGGGTTTAACCTGAGTGCTCTTTTCAAATTTTCTATACTTGTGTTGTTTTTCATATTTTTTGTTGATAAAGCAATCCCAACAAGAGCCATAGGCGAAAGGCGGTTGAATTCCAAATAGTTCTTAAACTTTTTTGTTGCTTCCCAATTATCATTTGCAAACAATAAGTTAAAGCTACTTTTAAGACGGGGTTTATGGTTGATTCTAAAGTAAATATCTAAATGTCTTTTTGCAAGTTCAATATCCTCAAGTAGATAATATGCAATTGCTTTATTAAAATCTATTTCTTTATTTGAAGAGAATAAGTTAGATGTTAATGAAATTAATAGGCATAGTATTAAAATATAAATAATCTTTTTCATATAAACCTCTCAATTCTTAATAAATTATATCATACTTTATTTTTATAAAACAATAAAAGTATAAAATGTAAAATTGATTATTTCATTACCTTATTGACAAATAAATAAGATTTCTTTAATATGAAATTGTAATTAAAATTGGAAAAGGATAAAAAATTTCGATTTTAAGAAGTAAGGAGTAAGATTGTTTGTAAATTCAGTTTGTACAGCAACCTCAATGGCGGTAGCTTATTTGATAATTTTTGAAAAGTTAAAAAATTCTAATATATTTAAGGAGTAAATAATTTGTGAATTTAGGGAAAATACCAGGATTAAAGATAGGCGAACTTGAGGCTAAGATACCAATCATTCAAGGTGGGATGAGTGTTGGTATCTCTTTGTCAGGATTAGCTTCGGCTGTGGCGAACGAGGGTGGCATTGGAGTTATTGGTGCTGCAGGAATTGGTATGATTGAACCTGATTACAGTACAAATTTCAAAGAAGCAAATAAAAGAGCCTTGAGAAAAGAAATAAGAAAAGCAAAAGCAATGACAAACGGGATTATTGGAGTCAATATAATGGTTGCCCTTTCAGATTTTGATGACCTCTCACTGGTGGCAGTAGAAGAAGGAGCAGATATGGTTTTTTTTGGTGCAGGGCTTCTATTAAAGAATCCAAAAACATTATCACTGGATAGGTTGAAAGAGGTTGGAACTAAGATTGTTCCTATTGTATCTTCTGCAAGGGCTGCTAAAATTATATTTCAATGTTGGGCAAAGAACTATAATTATGTTCCTGATGCTGTAGTTGTTGAGGGTTCTTTAGCTGGAGGACACCTCGGTTTCAAAAAGGAACAAATAAACGATCCTAATTATACATTAGAGAAAATACTTTCTGAGGTTATTTCAATAATGAAAACTTTTGAGCAACAATTTAATAAAAGTATTCCGGTATTTGCCGCGGGAGGCATATATACTGGGGCAGATATTCACAAATTTATTCAATTGGGAGCGCAAGGAGTACAGATGGCAACCAGATTTGTAGCCACATACGAGTGCGATGCAGATGTAAAATTCAAAGAAGCATATGTAAAGTGCAAAAAAGAAGGGTTAATTTTAATTGAAAGTCCTGTGGGATTACCAGGAAGAGCGATTCAAAATAAGTTCCTTGACGATGTTTCAGCAGAGATTAAAAAACCTTTCAAATGCCCCTGGAAATGCCTGAAGACCTGTGATTTTAGAAAGGCCCCTTACTGTATAGCTCTTGCATTAAATAATGCCCAAAAGGGAAATCTTGAAGAAGGATTTGCTTTTGCAGGAGCTAACGCTTATAGAGTAGATAAAATCATCCCTGTTAAAGAATTGATTGAGACCTTATTGACAGAGTATGAAAAGGCAGCATCTATATAAATTGCTTCGCCTAACACAGCATAAAAGTTTAGTTTCACTTCGCCCAAATTGCCTTTAGCAACTTCTTTTATCCGCAAACGTTATACGAAATTCCGAACCCTACCTTGAAAAAAGGGAAGATATTTATATAGATTTAATTTAACATTATGAGAGGAGAAAACGCTATGAAAAATGAAACAAAAATCTATGAACAAGGATTGGAAGAATATCCAAAAGCAAGTGCAGTCACAGGTAATTTCTTTATGATTTTATGGATTGCTTCAGGAACTATTGCTTGTTGGTTCTTATATCCATTAGTTGCCTTGTTTTATCTTGCTTTTGCAATAATAATGGTATTTGTCGTGCTGCGAAAAATGGTTTGCACAAATTGTTATTATTATGACAAATGGTGTTGTATTGGCTGGGGAAAGCTATCCGCACTGTTTTTTAAAGAGGGTGAAATTGAAAATTTCCCAAAAAGTAACGGCATTAAAATAGCTCCTTTTACATATGGACTTTTGACTCTAATCCCACTGGTTTTGATAGTTATTTCGATAATTAAAGAATTTACTGTACCCAAATTAGTTGTATTATTTCTTCTTCTTTTTATCTCTTTTTATAGTGGAGCATTAAGCAGGAAAAAAACCTGTGCAAAATGTAAAATGCGATTAATCTGTCCTGGGAGTGCAGTAAGAGGTGAGAAATGAAAATGTGTAATAATATCATAAAAAAATTTGTAATCGAGAAATAGTATAAAAGAGAAAGGTATGTCAATCATGAAGAAAACAATATCAGGTGTGACATATGAGTGTATTAAAGGAGATATAGCTTCACAGTCAGATATAACTGCTATTGTGAATGCAGCAAATGCTCAGCTTAGAATGGGTGGAGGTGTAGCAGGTGCGATTCACAGGGCTGCTGGCCCCGGGCTTGAGCAAGAATGCCGTTTTTTAGCACCCATTAAGCCTGGAGAAGTAGTTATTACTGGAGGGCATAATCTTCCGAATCGTTATGTTATACATTGCTTGGGACCTATTTTTGGTGTGGATAAACCAGAAGATAAGCTTTTGGCAAATTGTTATTGTAATGCTTTAAAACTTGCCGAACAGTATAAGATAGATTCAATTGCCTTTCCTGCTATTTCTACCGGTGCATTTGGTTACCCTGTTGTAGAAGCGACAGAAATTGCATTCAGCACGATTATAGAGATTGTGCCGGAGCTTCGAAGTGTCAAAAGGATTCGATTTGTGCTTTACATAGAGAGAGATCTTGACATTTATGAAAAAAGATTGTCTGTAGTATAAAAGTATATGAGTATACATAAGGTAAAATGTAACTTTATATAACACGGCATATATTCAAAAAACAATACCTAACCCTGTACCTTACGACTATTAGTCGAGTGATCAATCGTTGTGAAAAGAATAAAATGTGATAATGAAAGAACTGACCTCTCATAGTTCTCATAGTTTGCAAAATAAATAGTAATTATCTTTTAAAAAATAACAAATAATAAAGGAGGAAAAAACATGAAACAAAAAATTCAAAGAAGTGCTCCTGCAGGTGCGGTTTATGGCTTGGGATTTATTGGAGCAGTAGTTTATTTCATTTCCCATGCCACCAGTTTTTGGATGGGAGTACTTGGATTCTTAAAAGCGATTGTTTGGCCTGCGGTTCTTGTATATGAGGCGTTGAAACATTTAGCCATTTGAAATGGATAAAATTTATAGAAATATGTCTCCGGAAGAGATTCCTTGGAATATTGAAGAGCCTCCGAAAGCCTTGGTTGAATTAGTTGAGAGTGAAAATTTAAAACCATGTAAAACTATTGATTTGGGCTGTGGTGCTGGTAATTATGCTATTTACCTTGCCGGTATCGGATTTGATGTTACAGGAGTTGATATTTCTCCAACATCTATAAAGATTGCCAAGAAAAATGCAAAGAAGAGGAGAATAAAGTGTAATTTTTTTGTTGCTGATGTTCTTGGTGATTTGAATGAAGTTAGGGAAACTTTTGACTTTGCATATGACTGGGAGTTGTTGCATCATATCTTTCCTGAGAAACGGGAGAAATATGTTAAAAACTTGTATAGACTACTTAATCCAAAAGGGAAGTATCTTTCTGTTTGTTTCAGTGAGAAGGACCTTCAGTTTGGGGGTTCAGGAAAATACAGAAAAACTCCTTTGGGTACTATTTTGTATTTTTCCTCTGAAGATGAATTGAGAGACTTTTTCGAACCACACTTCAACATAAAAGAATTAAAAACGATAGAGATTATGGGCAAATCTGCACCCCATCTTGCAAACTATGTATTTATGGAGAAGAAATGAAAATTGATGTTCCCCTTCGCAGACTACACTCACTGGGTAAGTTTTAATTCGGTGTAAAATATGACAACTCATGAACAAAAAATAAATAGAATTATAAAACAATTAAAAGAGTGCAAAAGCACGAAACCAGTGTCATTAAAGAAAAAAGCTGTTTCTCATGAAGTTCCTAAACCGAATGATAAGAGGCATTCAGACGAGAAGATCGACCTCAGCGACTTGAACGAGATTCTCCATATCAATACGGAGAAGCGAATCTGTATTGCAGAGCCAGGTGTTACTTTTATTGATTTGGTAGCTGCGACGATGAAATACGGCCTTGTTCCTATTATTGTGCCGGAGTTGAAGACCATCACAATCGGCGGAGCGGTTGCAGGCTGCTCAATAGAGTCAATGTCTTACAAACACGGCGGATTTCATGATACTTGCCTTGAATACGAAATAATCACTGCAAAAGGTGATGTGCTGATCTGTACTCCTGACAATGAGAAAAACCTATTGTTCCAGATGGTGCACGGCACCTTCGGAACCCTCGGCATCATCTCAAAACTAAAGTTCAAGCTGATACCAGCCAAGCCATACGTGAAAGTGACATATGAGAAATACAATAATATTGAAGATTATAAATCAGCTATATGGGGATACTATGAGAATAAGGATGTTGATTTCATGGATGGAATCATACACTCGCCAACAGAATACGTGCTCAGCCTAGCGAATTTTGTTGATGAAGCACCCTACACACGTAATTATGACTGGATGAGAATCTACTATCTAAGTACGAAAAAAAAAAAAGAGGATTATCTTAAGACATCTGACTACTTTTTTAGGTATGACAAGGGTGTGACTAATGTAAATCCCAAATCATTCTTGGGCAGATTCTTCTTCGGAAAGTTCATAAACTCTACAAGAACACTGAAATTAGTTGAAAAGTTTCGCTGGTTGATCCCGTCTGATAAAATCCCTATCACAGTTGATGTCTTCATACCATTTTCGAAAGTCAGCAATTTTATGGAATGGTATAAAAAAGAAGTGAATCATTTCCCGTTATGGTGTGTGCCATACAAGTTTGTCCGGAGATATGAATGGATATCAGCTGATTTCTCGCACAAGATAAAAGATAAGCTTATATTGGATCTGGCTATCTATGGAATGAAAAAGAAGGGTGATAAGAACTATTACAAGATCATAGAAGATGAACTGATGAATATCGGAGGGATTAAGACTCTCATCTCGAGCAATTATTACTCTGAATCAGACTTCTGGAAAATCTGGAATAAGGAGAATTACGACAAGGTCAAGCGCAAAACTGATCCGAACAATATTTTCCGCGATCTTTATACAAAGACTTGCAGAACAATGATGGGGTTGGAAAGGTAAAGTAACATTTAACATTCCTATACCTGCTACCCCATATTAGGGGTGACGATTAGGGGTGACGGTGCATGTATTCTTGTATTCTTGTAAATATGTTGTTAAAATAAATTCATGAGAAGAGCCAGAGTAACTTACCAAGGTGCTTTTCATCATGCAATGAATAGAGGGTATGAGGGAAAGAAAATCTTTTTAAAAGATTCAGAAAAGAATTTATTTTTGGAGCTGTTAAAAGAAACTGCAAAAGTATTACGTATCAGAATTTTTGCCTATTGCATAATGGATAATCACTACCACTTAGTATTAGAAAACAGTTCAGGTCGGATGTCAGAATTCTTTAAAAAGCTTAATGGGCAATATGGAAGGATTTACCGTAAAGAAAATAAAGGAAAGGGGTATGTGTTTCAAGATAGGTTTAAATCAAAAATAATACAGGATGATTCGTATCTTTTAATGGTTATTGGATATGTATTGAATAATCCGGTTAGGGCTGATTTGGCTACAGATTTTCTAGATTATCAATGGTCCAGTTCGTCATTGTATTTTAATAAGCAATCTTCAGATATTATAGATAACAAATATGTTGAATCTATCTTTGGTTCCTTTCATAATATGTCCAGTCAGATCAGGAATCTAAAAATCAAAAAATTGCCTGTAATTCGAACCAGGGTTGGAGAAATTATAGGTGGTGAAGAATTTGTTGCAGAATCTTTAGAGAAATTCAATCGTAGGAAACCGAATGATCAGGTAGAAGAGTATAAGAGAATAGATGATTATTATTTTGATTCTTTTGAAAAGATATTATTTGAATTTAAAAGGAAACATAAAATAGAAGCTTTTGATATTGACACAAAATCTTATGAAGGGAAACGATTAAGAGGGGAATTGCTGGTTTATTTGAGGGATAATGCAGGATTAACCTATGGAGAAATAACAAAGATACCTATTTTTAGTGACCTTAAAATCAGTTCACTTGGGTGGATATACAAAAATGCAAAAGTTCGGATAAAAAAATGATAACAGACAAATACAAGAATACATGCACCGTCACCCTTATTTAGCCCAAAGAATAAAAAATTGATAATACTGAATCTAATGATGGCTAAAAATTGTTTCCGACCCATACAGGATTTTGGAAAATGATACTTCTGCTATTACTGTACAATGGTTACAAGCTGAAAAGAAGACACAATTTCAGTTTTTTACTAATAATATAGATGAATATTTAAAATGCATCAAGTATAATCAATAAAAAAAAGAAAAAATAGACAAAATTATTCATATTTAGTTATTTTGTTATAAAATAAATAAAGGGGGTTATTATGAAAAAATTATTAACAACATTATTAGTACTGATAGCATTGAATTCAATCAATTTTGCTTATTCAGGAGAAGTAATTAAATCTTTTAAAACACAAGGGAATTATCCTACAGGGCTTTGTTTTGATGGAAAAAACCTTTGGCTTGCTGACAGGGAAACCGATAAAATCTATTGCATAAATTCGGAAACAGGGACACTTATCCGGCAAATAGAATCACCTGCATATTGGCCAATGGGATTAGCATGGGACGGAAAATATCTGTGGAACGCTGATTATAGGGGCAGAACTGATAAATCTGAAGATTTAGACGGGATGATTTTTAAAATAGACCCAAAAGACGGTACAATTCTAAAAACTTTACATGCTCCTTCGAGAAGCCCTAAAGGTTTAACATGGGACGGGAAATATCTGTGGTGTGTTGATGATAGATCAGATAAAGTTATTCAATTCAGTCAGGTTGACGGTACAACTATCAATTCGTTTGATTCACCGGCAAAAGATCCGAAGGGGATAACTTTTGACGGTAAATATTTATGGATTTCCGACAGGGGAACAGATGAAATATACATGGTTGATCCTAAAACAGGTTATGTGATTATTATTCTGGATGCCCCGGGAAACTATGTACACGGATTAACAGTGAATGATAAAAAATTATGGACTGTAGATTTTGAAGATAATAAAATTTATCAGTTAAAAATAAAAGATTCTGATAAATTTATTCGTAAAGACAAACAATTGCACAAAGTAAGTTTTAATCATCATGTTACATGCTACGGTCCGGGTAAAATCAAGACCTTAGATGTTAATATTGCCTTACCGACCAACAGGGATAATCAAATAATCCTGGGTGAGACGAATTATAATATTAAACCCAATAAGATTTTGACAGACAAATGGGGGCAAAAAACTGCATTGTTCCAGTTTAAAGATATCAAACCCGGGGGAAAAACAGAAATACAGGTTACAACCCTATTTGAATCTTATAACGTTCGCTATTTTATTTATCCTGAAAATGTTGGTTCGCTAAAAGATATTCCAAAAGATATTAAAGATAAATATCTGCTTGATGATGAAAAATATCAGATTCAGAATAAAATAATTCAGGAAACAATTAAGCGGGTTGTTGGGAATGAAAAAAATCCCTACTGGATCATGCGGAAAATTCATCAATACTTAATCGGTCATTTGCATTATCTTATGGATGGGGCATGGGATACTGCTCCAACAGTAATAATAAACGGACATGGTTCGTGTTCTGAATATTCTTTTGTCTTTATTGCTCTTTGTAAGGCGGCCGGTCTCCCGACTAGATATGTTGGTTCAACATGGGACAGAAAAGAACTTGCCTATATGGATGATGTATATCATCGATGGGTTGAAGTTTATTTGCCAAATTACGGTTGGATTCCAACTGACCCGACACATGGTGACAGAACAACACCTCGGGATCAGGCATTTCCTATCGGACTTGTACGTAATGCAGCACTAATAACAACACAATCAGGCGGAGGCTCATCAACAATGGAATGGACATATAACAGTAATGAGAATTATACTACTGAACCGAAAACCAATATTAATATAACTCATTATGCTGATTGGGATAAGGTTGAAAATAAAACTTTGAAAGCTACAATATCAGATAACACAGCATATATGCAAAAAACAAGACCTGGCCCTGAAACCTATTAACTTTTAAAAGTAAAACTATGAAAATAATAATCATTGATGATGCAATATTCAACCAATTTCCCGACTTTAAAAGAGGTATAATTATTGTGAGTGACATTGAGAATGCTTTAGGTAATAAGAGAATAAAAAAGCCTCTAAATAAAGAGATTGAGAAAAGAGCTGGGACTTATTGTGTTGAGCATGAATTCGTAAAAGCGTGGTATGATACTCACTCAAAATTCGGGTCCAATCCAAATAAATTCCCTCCTTCAATAAAATCACTTCTTAAAAGAATTCAAAAAGGTAGTGGTTTTCCATTCATCAATTCTGTTGTGGCTCTATTTAACTACATCTCTATCAAATATCTCATACCCTGTGGTGGTGATGATGTCAATAAAATAGAAGGGAATTTACATCTCGGATTTGCAAAAGGAAACGAAATATTTATTTCACTTGGAAGTGAAGAACAAGAAACTCCCGAACCTGGAGAAGTGATTTATTTTGATGACAAAACATTGAAGGTTATGTGCAGAAGGTGGAACTGGAGAAACAGTGACTTTACAAAAATAACTGAACATACTAAAAAAATTGTCATCAATATTGATGGGATTGGACCAGTTCCTCAATCTCTTATTGAGGAGGCGAGAGATGAACTAGCCAAACTCCTTGTTGAGCAATGCAAGGCCAAATTAACAACTAATTACATTGATAAGGATAATCGGGAAATTGATACAAATTTATAAAAATTTGAAAACATCATATAATAAAGTGTTTGCAGTTCGCTCCGCTGCAAATGAATTTGATTTATTTGCTTTATTTATAATATAATATTGAGTATAATAAATCATATACAAGCAAAAAAAGGAGTTAAATCTATGATGAAAGGTTTTATGGGGTTGACCTCGGATATATCTACCTTTTCAGAAAAATATAGAAGAAATACGTCTACTTGTAGACATACACATATGTTGTACGTAATTTTTGAAACAATACATACTTAAATATAGGAGATATTATAAAATGGACAATCGAGTAAAATTAGTAGCACCTTGCGGAATTGATTGTGGTATCTGCGAATTATATATGAGCAGAGAAAACCAACAACTGATGGATTATTTGATTTCAACTGGAATTCCGAAAGAAGTATTACCTTGTGACGGCTGCAATAACGTAGAAGGGAAATGTCCAATTATTAATGGGAAATGCGCAACTTTTGAGTGTGCATCAGAAAAAAACATTCCCTACTGTTCAGAGTGCGATGATTTTCCTTGTATGAAATTAGCTCCAGCAGCAGATAGGGCTGATGTTTTGCCTCATAATATTAAAGTATATAATTTATGCACTATTAAAAAAGATGGTGTTGAAGAATTCACAAAGAAATCATTGGAAATAAAAAAAGCATACTATAAAGGTAAAATTGAAATTGGGAAAGGTCCGAAATAGAACAAATTGATAAGATAATGTGCTTTTTGATATTTTCAACAGAAGCAGAATATAAGTTCAAAAACTACGTACAACACGCGGTCATAGCGCGCATCAACTCTTCTTGTACCTTGATAGGAAATCGCCAGAAAACCCTTACTGGCCATACCGCAAAACGTTATATGAAATCACTTTTTAAGAATTTGATTAAAGGTTTAAAATGAAATATTTAGTATTATATAAGTCAATTTCTGGGTTTACAAAAAAATATGCCAAATGGATAGCTGATGAGATGAAAGCAGAAATTTATCCATTAAAAAAAATAAGAAAATTAGAATTGAATAAGTATGATAAAATTATATTTGGTGGAAGTCTTCATGCTGTTGGGATAAATGGAATAAAAAAACTAAAAAAGTATTTTTCTATAATTGATTTAAATTATTTGTACATTTTTGCTATAGGTGCATCACCAAATCAAGAAAATTTACTCACTGAAATTATAGAAAATAATTTTTCTGCTCAAGAAATATCAAAGATAAAATTCTATTACTTTCGAGGTGGTTTCAATTTTTCTAAATTGAATCTTTCTAACAAGATTTTAATGATATTGTTACGAGTAAAATTATCATTTAAAAAAAATAAAAATGATGATGAAAAAGGGATGATGGCTGCATTTAAGCAGCCAGTCGATTTTACAAAAGAAGAGTATATAAGTGATCTTATAAATGTTTTGAAGTTATCTAAAACATAAAAAGTGACTTCACATAACAGCGAATATGCGGTTCCGGGCTATACGCCCTTCACCCAAATTGCTCCCTTCGGTCGCAACTTTTTTTATCCGTAAAACGTCGCATACTCGCCAACCATTATTTGAAAGTATAAGATATGAAAGCAGAAATAAAATCATTTGAAATTAAGGATATAAAAGTAATTTCAAATCTTTTTCCGTCTGATTGGGATTTTGATTTTGAAAAATTCATATCTCAACATATTAATTTTGATTATTTTAAAGCATACATTCTCTCAATAAACAATAAAACCATTGGATTTGGTAATTTAATGGTTTTTGAGAAGATTGCATGGATTGGAAATATCGTAGTTGCTAAAGAATTTAGGAATCAAGGTTTAGGAACTTATATTACAAGACACCTTATTGATGTAGGAAAAGAAAAAGGTATTGAAACATTCAATCTAATTGCAACGGAATTGGGAGAATCCATATACAGAAAACTTGGATTTAAAATAGAACTATACTATGAATTTTTCAAACCGTATGATTATTCACAAGAATTTGAAATAAATAAAGTAATCCGAGATGCCACAGAAAGTGATTTACAAAAAATAGTGGAACTAGATTTTTATGTGACATCAGAAAAAAGGGAATGTTTGCTTAAAAGTTTTTTAATAACCACAAAGTTGATATTTAATGAAAACAACAAATTGGGAGGATTTTATATAGAAAATTTTGAAAATGGATTAGTTATTTCTATTGAACCTGATTTAGGGATTGAGTTATTAAAATTAAAGCTGAACAATAACAGGAAAAACATTGTGATTACAGAAACAAATATTGCAGCAAAAGACTTTTTAATGGAAAACGAATACAAAAAATATAAGAATGCTCCGAGGATGATTCTTGGTAAAAAATATGATTGGAAATCAGAGAACATTTTTAGTAGAGCAAGTGGCTGTTGTGGATAAAACACAGGTACATATATCGCAATAACATTTTTTAAGAAGTAAAGGAATAAAATTGTTTGTAAACCCAATTCCCTATGGAAAACTTGCATGTATGCATTGCAAGCAAGGCAGTATCTGCTGTCCTGCTCTTAAATTCTTTACAAAGGGAAAAGGCTGATATAATCTTGATAACACATAGCCATTTAAGAGTTTGCTGTAACCCAGATGTTATCTTTTATTTCTAATTTTGTATTGTCAAAATAAATTTGCTTTATAATATAATATTGAGTATAATAAATCATATACAAGTAAAAAAAGGAATTAAATCTATGATGAAAGGTTTTATGGGATTGAACCTTGGATATATAAAGGAAATTCTCGGCCACAAAAGTTCTAAAACAACAAAGATTTATACTCATGTGAGCAATAAAGACTTAAGAAAAATAAGAAGTCCTTTAGACAGTCTGAGCAAAGGAGGAAATGTTGCGAATTAATGCCATCCATAGTGTGGTATTGATTATTACAGGAACCTTTTTTGTAGGACTCGGAGTTCTTGGAATATTCTTACCTCTTTTACCTACTACTCCTTTTCTCTTACTTGCCGCTGCATGCTATGTGAGAAGTTCAAAAAGATTTTACAATTGGCTTTTAAATAACAAATGGTTTGGAAATTATATTAAGAATTATCAAGATGGAAAAGGGGTTCCATTAAAAGTAAAGGTTTTATCCATTTCTTTATTGTGGGTCACAATAATATTTTCAGCTGTTTTTATAGTTCACAATTTTTTTGTCAGAATCATTTTGATTCTAATAGCTATTGGCGTTACTATACACATCCTCTCTATTCGAACTTTAAAACAATGAAGAAGGGTGATAACAGATGCTTGAAATGAGTTTGGAACGGAAAACTTTTACGACTTCGCCTAACAGAGCGTATCTGGCTACGGTGATTCGCACCTTCGCCAATATTGCTCCTATTGGTCGCCAACTTCTCATATCTGCGAGCTGTTAGCTCTCATTTATGTTTTGAAAAGAAGAATTCCCATGAAAATGAACTTGATTTATTTGCTTTATTTATAATATTGAGTATGATAAATCATATACAAGCAAGAAAAGGAGTTAAATCCATGATGAAAGGGTTTATGGGGTTGACCTTGGATATATATATGAAATTCTCGGCTACAAGAGTAGCAAAACAACAGAAATTTACACCCATATTACTTGGGATTATATGTCTACCTTTTCAGAAAGATATAGAAGAAATATGTCTACAAGTAGACATACACAGACGTTAGCCGACATATTTCCAAGTATCTTTTTGAATAAGGAATGAGTGAAAAATTTTTCTTAATTTAATGAGGGGAAATAAAGAGTTTTCTCCACTATCGTTCCAAAAACGATTTATTTATAATATAAAAAGGATAATCTATGATACATGAAACAAATTGATTGGAATAAATTAAAATCATATTCGGGAGATAATAAAAAAAGTTTTGAAGAGCTTTGTTATCAAATTGTTTCTGAAAAATTCAAAAATGAAATAGCAAATGATGCTATTTTGACTTCTATTGATGACAGCGGTGGTGGTGATGGGGTTGAATTTTATTTGACACTCTCCAATGGAGATGTTTATGGATGGCAGGCTAAGTTTTTTTGTCGTCTAAGTAAAGGAGGTAGAAAAGAACAAATTAAGCAATCCTTACAAACTGCTTATAAAAAACACCCGAATCTAAAAAAATGGTTTTTGTGTAGTCGTTGTAATTTTACTTCTGGTGAAATAACATGGTTTGATACAAGCTTAGCTATCTCTCAAAAAAATGGTGAAATAGTTTTACCTAAAAGTACTAATATTAAATTAATACATTGGGGAGAAGATGAATTCCTTAATTTTATAAGACAATATCCAGATATTAAGAATTTTTTCTTTTCTGAAAAGGTTCTTACACAAAAATGGTTTGAGGATAGGTATAAAATAGATGTAGAAACTTCACAAATTAAAGCAAGATATGAATCAAGAATTCATATTCCTACAGATATTGATGATACAGTAAACAAACTATTGGGAGGGGAAAAGCTTGCTGAAATTCTTGAGAGAGAAATGGAGAATCAACAAGTCGTAATGTGTGCAGAAGAATATGAAAATGCTCTCTCAAATTTTTTCTCAGAAGATGTCGAGGATGAGTACAAAAATATACAATTAGAATTCAAAAAACTTTTGCAGGATAAATCCAATCTGATTAAAAATGGGGTTCAAAAATTGGAAGAACTAAAAAAGTTGGTACTTGATAGAGATGAAATAAATTTAAAAATAAAAGTAAAAGAATTTGAAGTATACATAAAAACCTTGTTGGATTTTTATAATGAATACGACAAGTTAACTGATTCCGAACTATGCAAGTCAATAAAATATTTAAGAGAAGGGCATGAAGAAGAGCCTTTAGCAATTCCAGGAAAAGGAAGAAAAAAATTTGCTAATAGAATTTTCAGTTTTTTCAAGAAATTTCTTATAAAAAAAGAACCTGAAAAAGAATATAGTATACCCACGCAAGAAAAAGAATCTGAAGAGATTAAAACAGAAAACAGAAGGAGAAGCAAAGCAAGAGATATTCTTTTTGGTCCACTCTATTCACTAAAAGAATACGCTATTCCCTCATTAGAATTGTCCTATAGAGTTTTTGAATTAATAGATCAAAATGAACTTCATATTTCAGGTGAAGCTGGAATGGGAAAAACTCATGTATCATTCAATATTTACGAAGATCAGATAGTAAATAAAAAACAACCGGCTATCTTTATATTTGCAAAAGATATAGCTACTAATCGTTCTTTAGAAGAACAATTAAAAGATGAGTTAAGCATCCCAACAGATTGGTCTTTTGATGATTTCTTGGGTGCTTTAGAGATTGCTGCAAGAATAAATAAAATCAAAATACCAATTATTATTGATGGGTTAAATGAATCTACTTTCTGGGATAGTGTTTGGAAAACAGGATTAGAGAGATTAATTCTGAAAATCAAAGAAAAATATCAGCATTTGGTTGTAATTGCTACTTATCGCACTTCTTACGAAGATCAATTATTTCATAAAAATTATTTTGATTATAAAACTAACAAAGATCGGTGGAAAATAAGACAAGTTGTTCGTGGTTTTGAAGGATTAACTTGGGAGGCGATTCAAATTTATTTTGATTTTTACAAAATAAAATTAGGTAGCCATTCCAATGCAATTGGATATTTTGAGCATCCTCTATATCTAAAACTCTTCTGCAAAACAAAAAATCCTGATCGTAAAAAAGAAGTTAATGTATCATTTCAAAATGAAGATCTCTTTGAGGTTTTTGATGAGTATATAAATAATAGCAATAAAAATATTACAAATGCACTTCAAGAATTGGATGCGAAATATGATAGTGACTTTACAAAGAATAAACTATTAAAATTATCTGAATATATTTGGGTTAATAATTCCAGGGGGATCCCTCGTTCAGAAAACTTATTTCTAAATGATGAACTCAGAATTTTTGAAGGAGAAAATTTACTTATATTTAGAGACTGGAATAAAGATAAAAACAAAGAAGAAGTACAGTTTACCTATGACTTGTTGGGTGGTTATTTTATTTCAAAGTATCTTATCCAAGCATATGAAAATTCTTATCCTTTAGTAAAAATAAATTCAGATAATTTTTTACTTTCCCTTATAAAAACTGGATTAGAGTTTAAAATTCCTGAAAGTGGTACAAATCTTTTGGGAAAGCTGTTCTTAAAAATAAATAAGAAGCTAGGTGGTAATAAACCATTACTCAGGTTTGCAAAATCCAAAGAATTTAGAAACAAATTATTAAATAAAAAAACGGAACACCCTCTATTTGATGATATTCTCAAAACAATCAGTATACTCCTTATCAAAAAAAGTAAAATATTCTTATTTAATGTTTTGAAAGATGAAAAGGCAAAAAAATATTCAACAGAGTCTCTCTTTGAAATAAATAAAAAGTATATTAAAGAAAATGAACAGTTAATTAAAGATTTTCTAAAAGAAGAATTTCTTAATCAAAGTAATAAAAACTTTCTTTTTGATCTTGCTGAAAACATAGAATTAGACATAGATCATCCCTTAAATTTCAACTTTTGGTCAGATTTATTAAAAGAACTTTCTATTACAGAAAGAGATTTATCGTGGAGTGAGTATATAAGAAAAAATCATTCTTGGTATGGAAATTCGCATTTTGCAAATTTTATAAGAAATTTTGAAGGTGCTTGTAAAAATAAAGAAAAACTATCTGGTAGAGTTCATATTGCTGCCAAAAAAGTAATGTGGATTTTAACAACAAATATTAGAAAACTTAGAGATGAGGCAACAAGAGCATTGTATTATTACGCAAGAAGATACCCTAAAGAATTTTTAGAATTATTGAAATACTCATTGAGAGTAAATGATCCTTATGTGCCAGAAAGAATTTTAGCTGTATCCTATGGATTAGCGATGGCAAGACAAAATGATTTTAAAGATAATTCATATCAAAAAAAATGGCTACCAAAATGTGGAAGATTTCTATTTGATAGTATCTTTTCAAAAAATGCAAAATATACGAATACTCACTTTTTAGCAAGAGATTACGCAAAAAGAACGATTGATATGGCTTTATTACACCACCCAGATTTATTAAAGGATACTGAAAAACAACAAATCATATATCCATTAAAGAATTATCCGCACAGAGCATGGGGAGAAAGTGAAGATAGAGATAGGGGGGTATACCGTGATGGGAATGCACCGATTCAAATGGATTTTGAAAATTATACAATTGGAAGATTAATAAAAAATAGAAGAAACTATGATAGTGAACATAATGAATATAAAAAGGTTCTATCTGGCATTTATTGGAGAATTTACGACTTGGGGTATTCATTAGCAAAGTTTGGTGAAATAGATAAACAGATAGCGAGAAAAAAATGGAATTATTCTCGTCATGACAACACAGGTAAAACTGATCGTTACGGAAAGAAATATTCATGGATAGCATTTTATGAAATGGCTGGATATAGAAGTGATTTAGGATTATTAAAAGGTTGGGATGATGAATATAAGTTTAGAATCTCCGATGTGGACATTGACCCAAGTTTCCCTTTAGAACTAAAACAGTATAATTTGTTTGATGATTTGGGGAATGATAATTTTCTAGGTGACGAAAGCAAACCTCCAAATACTTGGTATGAAGTTAAGGATGATCTAAATACCGATAAGTATATTCGTGTCAAAAATGCATTTGATGAAAAGGAAGAACATGAATGGGTGCTTCTAAAAGGGGTTATTTCTCAAAAAGATAAAGACGACCAAACAAAAGATGTTCATATTGCGCTAAATGCTGTTTTTGTGGGTGATGAAGATTATGAAAAGATAATAGATATTACTAAAAAACATTATGACTATACTTTTGAATATATTAGAAATATAGAAGATCACTATTTGTTTGAAGGAGAAATCCCATGGTGCGATTTAATGCCAAAATATTATTCTGAAGATTTTAAAGTTTTGTATAACTACCGTGATGTAAAAAAGATAAAAAAAGAATTAAAAATTCTAAATTATGGAAAAGAATTAACACAAGAAGAACTCTCTAATCTTAAAGAGAAAGAAGAGGAGTATTTACAAGAATCATTGAAAGAAACATCTGATGGAAAAATTGAAATTAGTCTTCCTTTTTTAGTTGGTAATCACGATGACGAAATAACAAAGAAAGTTGCTAAAAAAATGGAATATACAACTAAATATATTGATGTAACATACAGCGAAAAACAAAGCAACACACTTGAGATAGATATAGAAACAACCATTTTTGAAAATTCATGGGAAAGTTATCATAGTGATATTATTCCAAGTAGTGAAACTGTGACGCCTTCTAAAATTATTTGTGAAAATTTAGAACTGTTCTTGAAACCTCAAAGCTCTGATATGTATAACAAAGATGGAGAAATAGTATCAACTAGTTTTAAATATGGAAAAGGTTATGATAGTACATCTACCTTTACTTACATAAGAAAAGATTATTTAGAAAAATATTTACAAAGCAGAAATAAAAAAATAATATGGTTTCAATGGGCTGAGAAAAGGTATTTCCCAAATGGAATAAAGAAACTAGATTTTGACAATGAAAGGAGCAAAACTGAATACAGAACATACTATAGAATAATATTATAAGGAATTTTGGGCTGTGGGCATTCACTCCTTAATCCCTTCTGCCCAAAACAGAAAAATTTTGTTTTACATTTAATAACAAAAGCTAAGCGTAGAAGATATAACATGAAAGATAAAAAAATGTACGATCGCCTAACAGCGGCTATGAGGTTTCGTTCCCTACGGTCACTACAACCAAATTGCCTTCAGCAACTTTCTTTTATCCGCAAAACGTTAGGCGTAATGCCCGGCTTAAGCTGGTTTGTGCCTCGCCGTCAATGGCTCGGCATTGGCGAATATAATTGTAAAACACCATTGTCAATATGTTGTTTTATTCAAGGGAAAATTCTTTGATTTGTAAAGGTTGTGGTAAAGAAAAAAAGTTAATTAAGGCACATGTTATACCTGAATCATTTTTCGTCAGTCTCCGTAATGATCAGACTCCACCTCGTCTAATAACTGATATATCTGGTGTATATCCTAAAAAAGCACCAATTGGTGTGTATGATAAAAGAATCCTATGCAGCGATTGTGAAGATAGGTTTCAAGAATTTGATAACTATGGACAGAATCTTTTGTTGAAACAAGAAAATAGCCATATAGAGTTAAAAAATGCCGGCCGTGTTGTCGGGTATCAAGTCAATAATGTAGACTATAAATTGCTTAAACTTTTTTTCGTCAGCATTCTGTGGCGAGCTTCAATTTCAAAACATGACTTCTATTCTAAAGTAAATTTAGGTCCATACGAGGAAGACGCAAAAGGTCTTATCTGGAATTCGGATCCAGGTAATGTAGATCAGTTTAGTTTCTTTTTGTCAAAATTTACTGATGGGAAACTTGGAAGAATTATATTAGATCCCCATAGTGAAAAATGGGAAGGAATTAATTACTATCGTTTTTATATGTATGGGTATGTGCTTCATATTAAAGTAGATAAAAGAACCAGCCCGGAAGTTTTCAAAGCATTAGAATTAAATAAAGATGGGACACTTTATATTGTCGGTAGAGATTTTCATAAATCATCTGAGTTGTCTGTTATATTATCTATTGTTAAAAATGCAAAAAATTGAAATTTCACAATAACATTAATAAGAGTAGCCTAAACTCTTAGTCACTGCTTTATTCTTCAGTTTTAGTCATCAGGTTGCCGGAAGCTTTATCTTGCTTATGGCTCGACTTCACATAACACCAGCATATATGCTACGGGATAAGGCCCTTGCCCTTCGGGTCATATAACAAAAGAAGAATTCCCATGAAAGTGAACTTGATTTATTTGCTTTATTATATAATATTGAGTATGATAAATCACGACAAGCAAAAAGAGGAGTTAAATCTATAATGAAAGGTTTTATGGTGTTGACCTTATCTTAGATATACAAGAAATTCTCGGCCACAAAAGCAGTAAAACTACTGAGATTTACACTCATGTGAGTAGAAAAGATATAGATTTAATAGTAAGTCCATTGTATAGTATGAAGGGAGAAGGTGAAATTGATAAAGTCAAATAATTGGCAGATAAAAGGATGTATATCCGAAGTATACTTCGGATACAACACCATATTGGATGTATATCTGAAATTAAGTTCGGATATAAACAAGTTATACGCAATAGTACCGTAAAAAATCAATGTGAAAACATATGAAATATCACTTATTTCAAAATATTAGAAAGCGGATTATTCTCTTTCGTAATCACCTTCATTTCAAGATTGCTATATACAAGAAAAGCAAATTTCCTTCAGTTGTAATTCATGAAAAGTATAAATGGGTTGTAAAGGTATTAAAATATCTACTAACTTTAATTGGTCTTATTTCCGCATTCTTCACTTTTAATTCTGTTTTAATAGCTTTTCTTTTTGCAATAGGGATTTTTTTAATAATCCAATTCTTCGATAAAATTATTTTTTCTTATATAAGCCTCTATATTAATCCTTTCCCAGATTTTGAGCTTGATCCGGAAAAATGGACTGCGTCCATATTTGGATATGCAAAATCAAATACTTTTGCTGATTTTCGATTTATAGTTGGATGGCTCTTTTCTGATGAAGATTATGCTAAAAACATCCATTCTCTATTACTACAATGGTCTTATGGTAAACACAATGATGTTGAAAAGAATATTTGCTTAAGTATAGTGCTATTTAACAATAGCTATGTGTTTTATTGTTACCCTAATCCTAATAGAAAAACCGCCAAAGATTTTTTTTCAAATGTTGAGAAACAACGAAGACAAAAGTCATTAACTGACTTACTTTATAGGTTTTTTATTACAATAGTTTTTGGAAAACGTTTTAAAATTCTGGAAGGTTCATATTTGTCCACATTTATTAATGATTATCAAAGTGGAATGCCATTTAACTTCAATCTTATGGTACTTGGATCAGATGGGAAACCAAGAACAATTGATGGCATTGAAGATTTCATTTTTTATGACATAAAAGTTAGAAGAAAAGAAGACCTTTGTCGATCTGATTTTGAATATGATTTAATTAGGTTATCTAAGCATTAATTATAGTGTATTCTACGGCACTACTGCGCATAACACGAACGTACCCAGCTCGGGCGGCTTTTCCGCCCTCGTCTCAAACCGGCAATTAAATACATCGAAGCTGTACCTCCTCTGTTTGTTCTACATTTGAGTCAGCAAACCACAACTTGTGACCGGCTTCGGGTACGCCGGTAACGTTAGCTCTCATTTATGTTTTGAGAAGAAGAATTCCTATGCAAATAAACTTGATTTATTTGCTTTATTTATAATATAATATTGAGTATAATAAATCATATACAAACAAGAAAAGGAGTTAAATCTATGATGAAAGGTTTTATGGGGTTGACCTTGGATATATCTACCTTTTCAGAAGGATATAGAAGAAATATGTCTACTTGTAGATATACACATACGTTATCTGCAATCCCATATCTAGAAATCCAGATGAAAAACCTAAATGGAGGTAGAGTAAGATGAACACAAAAGATAAAATGCTTGGCAAGGTAAAGAATACAAAAAGAGAGTTAACCAAAGGTTTAAAAAATATTTTCGAAATGGAGGTGGTAATATGTCATTAGTGATAAATACAACAACACCGGAAGGAATTGTTTTAGCGGCCGATAGTAGGCAATCGTACCGAAATCGAAAAGGTATGGCTCGAATTGGAAGCGATAATGCTTCTAAACTTTTTCAGTTAAATAAGAGAGTCGGTGTTGCGGTAACTGGGTTGGCATTTTTACCTGAAGACGGGGTGTCTAAAAATATAAGTAAATTTATTGAAGAATTTAAACGAGCAACTGAGATTGAAAAATTAAATGTTAAAGATGTAGCCGATAAGTTACAATATCTTTTTAATAAAAAATATAAATGGCAAAAACAATTAGATGAATTATTGAAAAAGATTAAAACTAATTTAGAGACACAAGGATGCGAAGTCTTAGAAATTAAAAAAGAACAATATACAATTAAATTCCGCTTTAAAGACCCTCAAGGCAACATAAAAGATGGTGCCGCCGGAGTTGATGAGATAAATCTTCTCGTGGCTGGTTATAACAAAGATGGCTCACACGAAGTATATATTTGTTATATTCCCGGTGAGATTCAGAAAAAACAAGACAGCAAAGAAAAGGGCCAAGAATACGGTGCTTCTTGGATTGGCCAAAAAGATGTTGTGTCAAGGATTGTTTTGGGTTTCGATGGTCGAATTGAGAATATAAAATTTATTAACGAAGCCACCCAACGGCTTGGGCAAGAAGAAGTAAATAAGCAACTTAGAAATTTAGAGTATGTTATTCAATGGGGAACAATGACGCTTCAGGATGCCGTAGATTTCTGTGCTCTGATGGTTCAAACCACATCGGCCATTCAGCGTTATTCTGATGGTATTGCGGCCGATCCCGGAGGTATGCCTGGGGTAGGTGGTTTTGTTGATGTGGCAGTAATTACACCTGCTAAAGGATTTGTTTGGGTAAGTAAAAAGAAGTTAAAAGTTGGGGAAAATGAAATAGATTTAGACATAGAGCCTAATTTGAAAAGGGTGGAATAGCAGTTTTAATAAATAAGTAGATAAGCAACAACCCACTTGTTCAGTGGTAAGAAAAGATGAATACGAACATGGAAAAGCTAAATAAAGGTGAAAGCCTTTAATATAAAGGGTTTTGAAAGTTTCACCTTAAAAACTTTTGACATTACGTTTTTTGTAGGTAGGAGATAAAATGAATAAACCTTTATATTATACAATTTTTAATATTGCAAATTATTATAATCAAGGATCAATCATACTTAGCCGTGAACTTCAAAATACTGGAAATGCTGGTCTAAGTGCGCCAATGATTCTGAATCAATCTTTCTCAATGGAATTATTACTAAAGTTTTTTCTAATAGTAGATTATGATGACACATTCTCTAAAGCCGATTTGGAGAAAAAAGGTATTAATATTAAAGGCCATTTATACTCGCAACTCTTTGATAAGATTGATAATAATTATAAGATATCTATTGCCCTCTTCTATAGCTCAATTGCTGCAACTCAAATTGATTACAATGATTTTAAAAATCTTCTTATTGAAATCGGGGATAATACCTTTGTTGAATGGAGATATATTTTTGAAAAAGAATCTCCACAAAACATTAATTTAATATTGTTTAATAGATTACTTGATTCATTAGGAAAAGCTGCTGAAGATATCTTAAAAAGAAAAAAGACTAATGGTGTAATCTAAAGCATGTCTCAGCGTACAACAGCGGATATATGCTGCGCCCTTTGGGCTTGGGCTTCGCCACATTTTGCTTTCGTGTTGCTTCAGCAAAACGTCATATATGCTCGAAACATTATACGCAATCGTGAGTAAAAAGTATACAGTTAATTTTATCAATGAAGTAAAACAGTGATAAAATACTAACATTTTCTTTTATGGAGGTATTTTTATTGAAAATAATTTCTAAAAGTATAAAATACATAAATCGTATTGAGAGTTTGTACCAATTATATGTTGTAATCGAAAAAATAACGTCAGAAAATGAAGTGGATTTTGTTATCAAGACTACTTCGGATATTCAAAAAGCTATATACAGATATTCATCGCTGAAAGAGAGATCTGAATTTGATAGAGTTGGAATTCCAAAATTAAATGGTATAGTTATAATGCCAAAGAATGATAATTTAAAGTTCACTATTTTATTAGATACAAAATTATTCAAAGATGACCAGATAGTCCATACTGCAATGCATGAGTTTACGCATTTGTTTGATTATAATAAGTATTTTTTGGATTATGGTAATGTATATATCATGGATAAAGAGTTTAAAGAATTGAAATATTTTTATGAATTTTATCATTGGTCTGAGTTTCATTCAAAAAGAATAGGTACATATATTTATTGTATTTATAAATGGCATCAAGTGCATGGTAATAAAATGCCAAAAGGTCTATATTCATTTAAAAATGTAGACTTCCATACAGATAGTATTATTAAAGAAATCAATATTCTTAAAGATTGTCAAAAGTTGTATTCAGCTAAAATAAATGATTATTTTTGGAATTTTTTTTCAGAATTAATGGGTTACTATGGTAGAATGGGTGTTTTTCAGGAAGAAAACTCTGACACTTATCCTGATAGAAATTTCCCCAAAGATGTAATTATAAAAAATTTTGGAATAGATGCCATCAAATTATACAATTTAATGTTAGAAATGGATACTTATGACAAGGCAATAAATAATTTAGAGAAATTAAGAAAATTTATAAAACCTATAATTGAAAAATTTAATATTGCTTAATTCTCTCATTTCTTGTCAAATTCTTACTAATTTTATTATTTTACCTTTTTGCTCACAACTCTACGCTCCACTTCACAACCTTGCCCTTCGGGTCATATAACAAAAGAAAAATTCCCATGAAAATGAATTTGATTTATTTGCTTTATTTATAATATTGAGTATGATAAATCATATACAAGCAAGAAAAGGAGTTAAATCCATGATGAAAGGGTTTATGGGGTTGAACCTTGGATATATAAAGGAAATTCTCGGCCACAAGAGCAGCAAAACAACAGAGATTTACACACATGTGAGCAATAAATCGTTGAGTAGTATAAGAAGTCCTTTAGACAGTCTGAGCAAAGGAGGTAATGTTGCTAATTAATGCCATCCATAGTGTGGTATATACAACACTATGTCACATATATCACCAAATCGGAAGTATGTACAACAGTATGTCGTATACAAACGAGTTATGTTCAATAAAGAAACCTTAGGACTATAAAAATGCCATGGACTTCAGAATCAGGAAATTCTTACAATCTCTGCCTGCTAGACACAAATGCAATAAGTGAAATACTAAAGAATCCACTAGTTGAAGGAAAGGGGTTTATTAAATGTTTTCCACCGTCAATGCATGTTCCTTGTTTTACGATTTATAATCTTATTGAACTGCGTCGATCTGATGATGTATATAAAAAGTTTCTTTCGTTCTTCTCAATTTATCCTATTTTTTTGATAAAAACACAGTCTATGATCTTGAAGGAAGAAATCAAAGCATATGATTCCGAAAATGAAATATCTGTGCTCTTTAATGCTTTTACTCCATTAGGAAAAAACGACTCTTATAACTTAGAAGAATTTATCGATAGTTTATTTTTAAATTCGGAACTAAGTAAACTGGAATCAACATGGCGTTCCTTTGAAAATGAGACCCTTAAGAGTTGGATTTCTAATAAAGGTAATTTTGAAGTAACATCAAAAGATCCTAATTCTATTGATGCAGAAAAATATATTGAACAGGCAGGCTTACAAACCTTAATCGGGATGGAAATGGATTGGTGCAAAGACAAAATCGGACACAAAATAGTTCCTGATATAAACAAATTCCCTTCCATTAAAATTATGCTCTATTCATTATACTATAGATTATATGACCAATCTTGGAAGGTTACACCAGGAGAAGTTACAGACATTTTAATAACTAGCGTTGTTCCTTATGTTGATGTTTACATTACAGAAAAATTTCAGGCCAATATTGCTTCTAAAATTAAGAAGAAAGTATATAATTTGGAAAAAGTCTCGATTAAGAGGATCCGGGATATCCGTTGAAGAAGGTTTCTTTACTAAACATAACAGCGAATACCTGGTTCCGCTTCGCTCACCCAAATTCCGGTTTCGCCAGAATTTCGTTTATGCTGGAAACATTAGCGAAAATTGCACTTTTGCACGCACCGGTCCACTTTTTTCACTCTCCGCTTTCTGCGATTTTTGTTTTTTCGAACAGGTGTGCTGATTTGCTGTTTGAAATATCTATCCCCCCGACTTCGTCACCCCCCTTATTAAGGGGGGTAGGGGGGATCATGATCTCTTCATCAATCTTCTTACAAACATAATCAAAGTTATTTAAAACTTCCTCATTAGTAAATCTGATAACTTTTAACCCATACAGGTTTAACAGCTCTGTTCTCATTTTGTCATAATCAGCTCCATTTTCTGTAAAATGGGAATCTCCGTCAACTTCTATTACCAGTTTGGAAGATGCACAGTAAAAATCTACGATATAATGATCAATTGGCCTTTGCCTCAGGAATCTGACTTTATGCCTGGATAAAAAGTTATACCATAATTTCTTTTCTGTTTTTGTTTCATTTTTTCTTAATTCCTTTGCTTTTTCAACATTATCAGGATTGTAAGGGAGATGGCGCCCGTTCCAGATAAGCCCTCTTTCTTTCACCTCTTCAGCAGTAATATTTATCCCCCCGACTTCGTCACCCCCCTTATTAAGGGGGGTTGGGGGGATCATAATCTTAATTTTTGCTTCCGTTTGAGTCACTTGTTTTACCTTAAGAGTTTGCTGTAACCCAGATGTTATCTTTTATTTCTAATTTTGTATTGTCAAAATAGACTGATCTTCCAGAACCCCCTTTACGAAAATCAACAACAATATCTACATGTTGAGAGGATTTGTTAAGTATTCCCTTTTTAAACAGATCTTCAATTATATTTTTCCCTTCTATAGAATTCGGGTCAGAAACATAAGCTTCCGGATAACTTGCACCAATTGCAATATGCAGAGTTCCTCCCACTTTTTCAACAAACAGAGGGTGCTTTAAGGCTTTCTGGAGTCCTTTATTCATTCCAAGAGCAACCTCACCTAAACGATGAGATCCTTTATCTGTTTCAATTATTTTTTTTAAGGTATTATATTCTTTTTTTGCTTTATAATCTGTAATAACTCCCTTTTCGATTTTCAGGTAAATCCCCTGTATAGTAACACCACTATTGAATACTGGAAGGTCAACAAATATTTCACCCTCAACTAAATTGGCATCCGGGCTTGTGAAAACTTCTCCATCAGGGAAATTCCTTTTGCCTGTACATTTTATACTATTTCTACCTGAAATATTCAATTTTAGTTCGAGAATTTTTCTTGTTTCAGGGTGTTCTGTTTGAATTGTAATTATTCTGGCTTTTTTCATCAATTGATAAATAGGTTCTTCAATCTGTTCCAACATGGCTGGATCTATGATTGATGTTTTCACAATTATATCTGTGTATTCTTTAAGAGACATACCTTCTAAATCTGCAAAAGCTTTGGTGGGGAAGAGTGTTAATACCCAGGGTTTGGTTAATCTTATATTTTTATATTGTTCATCTACTTTCATAATTGTTGCTGAGGTCTCTTCCGGGAGGCTGGAAAAAAGTTGTGGATCTTCAGCACCCAATATTTCAATATATTTGGTCATTGATTCATATCTTTTTTTATGCCATTCCGGGACTCTTTCGATCTGTTCTTTATTTCCATATTTTACAATTGAAGCTCCCCAGACTTGACCTCTGTTATTATCAGGAGCTACCAAATTGATGTCAGCAATTGCTCCTGCTCTGAATATCTTATCCTGTAAAATAGACATCATAGGCCATGTTATGTGTTCCCCTTTTATCATGATAATATCTTCAGTTTTAATACCATCAAGAGAATGGTTTAAAAGGTAATCTGCCCATTTTTCTAAATCTTTTTTTTTAATATTCATTTTCTCTACTCCTTTATTTTTCACATTTATCTCTAATGCGTGCTCTTTCCAGGTTTTGCATTCCATATCCTTAAAAGTAAGATAAAACCGATTATGCTGAAAGGTAAAAGGAACCATGGCCACCATGACCAGTTTCTGGTTGTTATCCATCCAAGGGAAAAGGATTGAACAGCTGTCCCAAGGTATACAAATCCATCAATTATACCAACTGCTGTGGCTGCGCCTTTTCTCCCGCCAAAATCCATTGTAGCAGTTCCAGACAGCAATCCGTGTGTTCCTATAACGCACATTGACATAATAAATGCCAGTGCGCCCAGGAACCAACCATTCTTAAGAAAAAAAGAGATTCCAATTATGCTTATTCCCAGTATCCCGTAAAGGAAACCAGCTGATGGAGCTCTCCTGGACTGGAAAAGTTTGTCACTCACAATTCCTGCAATATTACCGCCAAGAATTCCGGCTATCATCAGTATCAGTCCCCAGTTATTGAGTGTAAATGACCATCCGGATGAGATCCCTGCACTTATTTGTTCTTTTGCATAAATTGGGAACCAGTGCATTACGCCGTTGCGTAAAACACCAGTACAGAATTCTACCCCTGCAATTGTAAGAATAATCGGGTTTGTCAGGATCTTTTTAAGCATAAGCAATGATGGAACAGGTTTTTCAATGTCTTCTCCGCTCGATGCATCTCCTGTATCAAAGTCTTTGAAACCAGCGAGACCAGGTCTGTCCCTCAGAAGAAATATCTCTATTAAAAATAAAACAAAAAGCAATAAAGCAGGTACCATGAAAACCCACCATAAAGCATCACCACCATTATGACCTTGACCTTTAACAAGGCCAGAATTTAGGATTCTGTTGGAAACATCAAATGCAAGAAAGATGCCTGATGATATCATTACTCCAAATATTCCGGAAAAAATTCCACGTTCATTAACATGGAACCAGTGTGCGTTTACCTTTACAATTGATACTGCACCATAGCTCTGGAAGTACATGTTTGCACCGTAGAGGAATGTGAAAACAAGTTTCAGAGGTGCTCCTGAAGGATCTGGTAGGCTTAAGACGTGTTTCAGATACAGCCCCATACACAGGTTCATTGCTCCAGCACCGATTGCTGCTATTAAGATACCTTTCTTACCACCAATCCTGTCTACAAGCGGACCATTGATGAGAAATGAGAATGCATAAGCTACAGCACCAAAACCGAATATCCATCCAAAATCCTCTTTACTCATCAGGTCTCCAAGGGCATTCTTTGATACAGTTAGGTTATACCTTCCCATATATAAAAGTGCGTATGTCAAACCCATTGGAAACCAGTTGATTGTTCTTCTTAATTTATACCCTTTTTCGTGCAGCATTTTACTTACCTAAATATATTTTCCATAACTTGTCCAATACATCTTCCAGTAGCGCACCCATAACTTTGGGTTTGTCAGTTTTTTCAGGCATATTTTCAAAGATCCCATAAGGAACATTATATTCTTTGACTTTCAGAAAATTAGAGTTTGAACTGGAAAATTCTTCCCAGTCAGACTCTTTATAGAGTTTTTCCATTTTTATGTCTTCCAGCCCGTGTTCGAGTACTGAATCAGGTTTGTCAGGATTAAATCTCCTCCTGTTTTTCCTGAGAGACTCCTCCCATGTAACATTGATATAAAGGGTTACAGCCTGCTTCAGAATCTGATCTGACAGGTAATTATATGCAGATTTGAATCCGCTGTGTTCAGATCCTCTGGCAAATTCAATGAACACGGTTTTATTTTTCTTATGATAATCCGGGTTGTTACGAATAAGCTTTGAATAGTTCAGGTTTATTTTTTTTATTAGAAAGTCCCAATACCATTTTTCTTTAAAAACATAACCTGGATATGTTTTACCTTTATATTCAAATTCTCTATTGGATATTATGCGTGGTAACCCCATTTCTTCCATAATATCATCATCTTCAAACTGTTCCCATAAAAATGTAAAATCATCTATTTCATGAAATTCACCAATATGAAAACGATCAATACGCTCTTTTATTGGTGTTTTTTTTAAATAATCTATGATTTCCGATTTACCAGCAGCTGGTCTCCCGTTTAGTATTATAATATCAAAAACTCTCTTTTCCATTTGAATCTCCTTTAAATTTTTTAATTCATATTATAAACATTTTATAATTTCTATTCAATAATTCTTTCTAGATATATAAATTTATGAAAAAAATTAGTTAAAAATAACTTGAATTTAATTTGAAATAGTTTTATATTTCTGTATAGAGTGAAATGAAAACAACATTTAATCCTCAAATAATTTATGAAGTATTTGACAAATATGGATTTCCAGTTTTAAGAATCGATAATTTTGATAAGGGAACTTTTGCTAAGATACGAACAGAACTAAAAAGATCTGAATATATGTCTGTAGAGGAATTGCAGGATCTTGTTGTAAAGTTAGGTTTAATTGAAAAGAATGAGAATATTGAAATTAAGATTGTTAATATTGATATGATTCATAAAACAATGCGCGTAGATATATTTATAAAAACTTAGATAAACTGTTTCAATTTTTATTTAATAAAAAATATTTCAGGTTTAATTCTATTGATCAATACCAGAAAGATAGATATAGAATAAATAAAAGTTGACTGTAAAAGATGAAATTCATATAATGTTAAAATTTAGGAGCAAAATTGGTAGAAAAAACTATTTTAGATTCAGGGTTAACTGTTTTAACGGAATTCAGACAAGAAATACCCTCTTTTGCGTTTAGTTTATCACTGAAAAGCGGTTCAAGAGCAGAGAATTTCAAAAATAATGGTATTCATCATTTAATTGAACATATGATTTTTAAAGGGAGTAAGAAGTATAATCTGAAGAGGATTGCTGAAATGTCAGATAGATTGGGAGGGGGTATAAATGCTTTTACAGGAAAAGAGATAACTCAATTTTATATAAAAGCAATAGATGAGAAATTCGAAGATTCTTTTAATCTATTAACTGATATTGTGTTTGACTCTATTTTTCTTAAAGATGAGTTTATAAAGGAAAAAAATGTTGTGCTTCAAGAGATAAAAGAATCAAAAGATAATCCTGATATAAGTGCTTTTGAGATTTTTTATGAGAATGTTTTTGAAAATAATTCTCTTGGCTTTCCAATTGCTGGAAGAGAGAACCATGTTTCGAATTTTAGCAGAGATATTTTATATAATTATTATAGGGATAAATACAGGCCTGAGAATTTATTATTATGTATAGCTGGAAATATTAGTCATTCTAAAATAATTGAAATATCAGAAAAATATTTTTCTAATTTTAAAAAACAAGTACCAGCTGATTTTTCTTATATAAAGCCTGAATTTAAGTTTAAAACTTTTGTGAGAAAAAAACCTTCTTTAGAACAAATATATGTTATTATTGGATTTAAAGGAATTGCTGCTACTTCCCCCTTAAAATATAAGTTTATATTAATGAATGATATACTTGGAGCAGGTATGAGTTCAAGATTATTTCAAAAAATTAGAGAGGAAAAGGGGTTTGCCTATACTATAAGTTCTTTCTTAGATTCTTTTTTAGAGGATGGTGTTCATGTAATATATGCTATTATTGAGCATAAAAAGATAGAGGAGTACTTAGATGCAATAAGTTCTGAGATCCTTACTTTGAAAAGAACAGGAATAAAAAAAGAGGAATTGATTAGAGCAAAAGATCATATGAAATCATCATTTATACTGGGACTTGAAAGTAATTTTTCAAAAATGAGATTTAATTTAAATCAGGAACTATATTTAAAAAGAGAAGTAGGAGTAGATCAAATTATTGATGAGATAGATAAAATTAATGTTGATGAAATAAATGATCTTTTTTTACAATTTTTAAATTTTAAAGAGGTATCAATTTTGTTATATGGTGATATTAAAGGAAATAAGTTTGAAAACTTCAAATTTGAATAATGTAATTTATTGAAGCTATTGATTTGTGATATACTAATTATCTAAAATGGAAAAGATGAGAATAATTTTTACTGGTGGTGGCACAGGTGGTCATGTTTATCCTAATATTGCAATATATGAGGTAATAAAAGAGAAATACCCTGAGTCTCAGTTTTTATATCTTGGAACAAAAAAAGGAGCTGAGAATAGAATCATAAGAAATATTTCTCAGCCAATTGAATTTGTAAATATTTTATCAAAGGCAATACCTCAAAAAATCAAGAGTTTAAAAACCATTATATCTATATTTTATATTTTCTTTGGCACATTAAAGAGTTTTTTTATTATAAAAAAATTCAAACCTGATATTGTTATTGGAAGTGGTGGATATGCATCAGCACCTGTTTTATTTGCTGCATCTCTACTTAAATTGAAAATTTTTATTCATGAACAAAATGCAGTGCCCGGAAGATTAAACAGATTTGTTTCAAAATTTGCAACAAGGATTGGAGTTTCTTTTCCATCTTCATATAAATATTTACCTGACAATAAAGTTGTTATTACAGGCTATCCTTTAAGAAGATCAATTAGATTTAACAGGAGTGAAAATATAAAAGCAAAATATGATATTCCTGAGAAAAACAAGGTGGTCTTTATTTTTGGGGGTAGTGGAGGGGCAAGGACAATTAATAGAGCTATTGTTGAGATAATACCTATGCTTCTTGCAATAAAAGACTTAACAATTATTTTGTCTACTGGTAGAGGCTATTCAAAGAATTATAAAGCATTTGATGATACTGTAAGAATTCTCCAGGAAATGGATATATCTTCAGATATTAAAGGGAAATTTATAATAAGAGAATATTTTGATAATATAGATGAAATATATTCTATTACTGATCTTATAGTGTCAAGGGCTGGTGCTGGTACTATAAAAGAAATTACAACTCTTGGAATTCCTTCTATACTTATTCCGAAAATTAATCTTCCAGATGATCATCAAATATTGAATGCTAATGAGGTAAAAAAGATGGGTGGGGCAAGGGTAGTATATGAGGAGGTTATTAATAAAGATAATAAACAGATTATTTATATTCCAGGAAAAGCCCTTCTAAATGTGATAAAAGAGACATTGTTCGAGGGTAATCATCTCTTTAATATGAGGAAACACTTAAGAGAGGGAGAAAAGCAGAATAGTTCAGAATTGATACTTAAAGAAATTGAGCAGATTGTTTTAGGGGAAGAGAAAGCAAAGGAAAAACAAATTAAGATTTTTTATTTACAATCTGAGGATACTGAAAAGAGCTATGAATTGATTTTTGATTCAACTACTTTTGGTAATTCTTTTTTGAGTGATGTTTACCTTGAAATAAATGATGATGATATTTTGTTTACAATAAGAAATTTAACAAATGGAGATAAATTAGTCTTAAAGAGAGTTAAGGGTAAAATATTGTTAAATGGACAGGATGTAAATGAATGGATTGAAATTAAAGAGGGTGATAGGTTAGAAATTGGAGATAAGACTTACTTTTTAAAAAGCTATTTTGAAAAAGTTGAAAAGATTGATTTTGAAAAATCAACATCTTCAAAAATAATGGGTTCTTCTTTTGGAATAATTGTTTCTAGAGTAGGGGGGTTCTTAAGAGAAGTGGTCATAGCTGCTATTTTCGGAGCTGGTAGAGCTACGGATATTTTTGCTATAGGGCTTACTATTTCTAATTTTATGCGCCGTATTGTAGCAGAGAATGCTTTGGAAAATGCATTTCTTCCGATTTTTCAAAGAATTTTTCATAGGAGTTCTCGCAAAAAAACGTGGGAAAATGCTTCTTCAATTATAAATGTAACTATTTTGTTATCTTTTATATTTACAATTATTGGTATTATTCTTACACCAGTAATTTTGAAAATCATATGCCCCTCATTTGTTGAAAAGGGAATGATGCATGAAACAGTTAATATGACAAGATTGATGTTTCCTTATCTATTTTTAGTGACTATAGCTGCAGTTTTAGCAACATATTTAAAAGCATTTAATAAATTTGGAATAGCTGAATCTTCTGCTGTTTTTTTCTCTATAGGCACAATAACAGGAATATGGGTGTTTTACTCTGTTATTGGTATTTATTCACTTGCTTTAGGTGTATTATTGGGTGGATTAATGCAAATTTTGATTTTAATTCCATTTGTTACCAGGATATTCAGGAATAAATCTTTACAATATTCATACAAACCTCATATAAGTTTCAACACACAGACAAATAAAAAATATTATTTTCAATTATGTCCTATTTCAATTGATGCGTTTCTTTCAAAAACATCTGAAATAGTTGACAAAATTCTTGCTTCTGGTTTAAAAATAGGGTCAATTGCATATCTTCATTTTGCTATAGCAATTTTCAGATTACCTTTTTCCTTTATTTCACAAGCAATCAATGGTGTTATATTAAAAGAGTTTTCAGATAAAATTGCATTGTTTGAAAAAGATAAAGCAAAAAAGCTATTTTTAGATGGTATAAAAACCAATTTATTCCTATTAACTCCAGTTTCAATTTTAATGATTTTCCTCTCAGGTCCGATTGTGTCATTACTTTTAGAGAGAGGGAATTTTAATGCTTTTATGGTTCATAATACATCTATTGCTGTTAAGTTTTATTCAATTGGTTTGATAGGCTGGGGAATACATTCTCTTACAACAAGAATATTTTCTGCAAGAATGGATATTAAAACTTCAATGATATTGAATTTTTTTATGCTTTTAACAAATGTAGGTTTGTCAATTTATTTAGTTTCCACTTCCTTGAAATTTGCAGGGCTTGCTCTTGCAACATCAATCTCTTTTATTCTTTTTTCTTTTATTAGAATTGTTGTTTTAAAGAGTTGTTTAAGAAAAGAAGATATTTTGATAAAATATAAAGAAATTTCTATTTCTTTTGTTAAAACACTTTTAGCATCTCTATTTATGATCATTGTTTTAGTTCAGGCAAAATTTATTTTCGATCAAATTGAATTTAGTTCTAAACCTGTTGGAAATTTAGTTTTGATAATATCCTTATCATTTATTGGGATTTCAATATATTTTTTATTTTCTCTTATGTTAAAAAATACAGAGATTTTGATTTTTAAAAAGGGATTGTTGAGAAAGAAAAATAATATTCCCATATCAATGTTATCTCCTTTTAATTTTTTAGAGAAGGTTTTAAAAAATCCTGATGAATTTAAGAGAGATTACTATTATAAGATCAATATATATCTAGCAAATAGAAGGTGGGAAATTAGAAATATTGGAATAAAATTAATTGGGTTATTTAAGGATAAAACTAAAGCAAATTATCTTATTGAGATTTTAAAATCTAAAAAGGAAAAGGGGTTTATTAAACGTAATAGCTTAATTTCATTGAGAGAATTAAACATATGGAATGTAGAAATAAAGGAATTGATAAGAAAAATGCTTTCTGATCCTTATTATGAAGTAAGGGTTGCAGCAATTGATTATTTGACTGAGAATATTACTTCTCCTGATGACTATGATTATTTTAGAGGTTTAATTCATATAAAATTAAAAAAATCTACAATTGAAGAGAGCATATCTTATATAAGATTAATAGCTACTCTTGGAAATAAGGAAGACATGCAATATTTGAAGAATTTTTATTTGTGTAGTAATTCGCTTCTACGAGAAGAGTTGCTTGAGTTATTTTATAGTTATTATAAAAGGAATATATTATCTTCAGATGAAACAAAGGAACAAATAAATAAAATTCTTATCACATCTAATAATTTAATGCCTGAATTTAAAATGAAATCAATTATAAATAAAATTTATAAGGAGATTGACTAGTATGACAATCTGGTTTTTAGAATTATTCTCCTATATTCCGGCACAAAGGCTTGTTTCGTATATATCATTCAGGTCTTTAATGGCAGTATTAACATCTTTTTTAATAGGGGTATTTTTTGGTAAAAAGTTAATAAATATAATATATCAATTGGATTTCAGGGATAAAACAAGAGATTATGGCAATATTTCATCAAAGAATAAGATTGGTACTCCAACAATGGGTGGATTGATTATTTTTATTTCATTTTTAGTTTCTATATTATTATGGGGGAATTTAAATAATTTTTTTATAAAGATTATATTGTTTGCAGGATTCTGGTTTACAGCTCTTGGCTTTTTTGATGATTATTTAAAGAATGTAAGAGGCTCAGTAGATTCGGGTATGAGTAGGAGTGTAAAACTTATTTTTCAAGCTCTCTTTGGATTAATTCTGGCTTTACTTATATTATCTCAAAATTCATCTCCCTTTCCAAAAGAAATAATTACAAAACTATTCGTTCCTTTTATAAAAAATCCTGTAATTGATTTATCTTATTTTTATTATCCATTTATAATTCTGGTTGTTATTGGAGTTTCGAATTCAATAAATTTTGCAGATGGATTAGATGGTCTTGCAACTGTTCCTGTAGCATTGTTAGCTTTAGTTTATGCTGCTTTCGCTTATATTTTGGGTAATTTAAAAGCAGCGGATTATTTATTATTTCCATATATAAATGGTTCGGGTGAATTGGTAATAGCCATGTCAGCTTTAATTGGGGCACTTGCAGCTTTTTTATGGTTTAATGCGTACCCGGCTGAAATATTTATGGGAGATACAGGATCACTTTTTTTAGGTGGAGTAATAGCAACCACTGCTGTTTTGTTGAAAAAGGAGGTGCTTTTTTTGATTGCTGGGGGGATTTTTGTGATTGAATTTTTGTCTGTTTTTATTCAGGATTATATAGGAATAAAGCTATTTAAAAGGAGAATTTTTTATAGAGCTCCTATTCATCATACATATCAGTTCATGGGCGTGGGAGAACCGAAGATTGTTGTTAGATTCTGGATAATTGCAATTATATTTACATTGGTTAGTTTAATAAGCATAAAGCTAAGATAATGAATGATATAAAAGATATTTTTATATTTTTGAGTTTTTCTTATAAAAGATTTTTAATAGGTTTTTTTTATTATTCTATTTATTTTTTTGCTGTAATAATTTCAACTTTATTAATCTTTTTTATAAATTATAGATATTTAAATAACAATATGCTTTTTATAGTCTTTTTATTTGTTTTAATCATTGGAGACTATTTTTTAGAAAGATATCTTTTTTTAAAAAATAAATATGATTTAAATATGGCATTTTTTAATTATTTAAATAAAAATAAAAAAAAAGATTTTTCAGATACAGTTGTAAATAAAGATTGGAGAATAGAGTTAAAAAAGACAAAACAAGGATTAAAAGATCAAAATATTAAAATTTATTCAAGAAAAATGTTATATGCTATATCAGTAATTAAAAGTAAGAATAATGATGTTTTGTTTTTTGATGAGATAAAAAAATCTATGGGACTAGTTTGGAAATATTTTTTTTATGAGTTTTTTGTTTTTATTGTTATATTAATACCTTTTGCAATTATTTCCTTTTTATTTAGTTCTGGATTTGTTATTAAAGGCTCTGTTAATTTTCTTATATTTACACTTGGTTTTATCTTTGTATATTTTTTAGAAACATCATTAATAAAACCGATTTTTTATCTAATTATCCAAAAAAAACTTTATCAACGAATCTATTTATCATCTTGATAGTTTTTTATAATAAGATGAACTCCCTGTTTCAAGTATAATATTTTCTATAAAGAGTCAAAAAGTCAACTCCTGTATCCAATCATTTAGTTTGTAGCTTTTTTTCTATCTAATTTACTGGTGATAAAATTATATATTATAAGTGATACAGCTGAGATCAGGCCAATTCCGGCAAAATAGTACCATATCATATAAGCATGATCATAAGCATGCAATTTCTCAATTGCAGTAAGAGTGTTTGGGTCAGGGCAATAAGATGTAAGAAGGTAACCTGACAACCCGAAGCCAAGAAGTGATGCAAGGAATGAATGGAGATGGCTGAATCCCATGTATAAGCCCTCTTCGCCTTTTGGTGCCTGTAGAGAGAAAAATTCAAGGAATCTCGGAGATATGAAACACTCAGCCAGCCCCTGTAACATTATTCCTAGTATGAGCATAACTGTTATAGGGTGCAGAGTGAAAAGCCCAAAAATTGATATGGATTGACCGGTTATAGATTCCAGAAATGGGCTCAGGGCCATTGTGAAAGCAGATAATGGCATAATGAACATACCGATTGTCATTGAGGTTACTGCTTTTACCTTATGCATCAGATGTGTAATAAGGACTACAAATATCATAACAATGGCAGGATTTACATTTGCGATCCATTCCGGTTTCGCATAAGCTCCCACTGTTCTTATCACATATTTTGGCATAGTAGCATACAGCTGGTGCTGGATTATCCAGAATCCTGTCACTATGAGTATCAAAGTGAGTAAGCGGACATTCGTTATTATTCTCACGAATCCCTGCCAAGTCTCTTTCAGTGATTTCCCTTCACCTACAATGTTAAAGTTTCTGTAAAAAAAATAGACTACAATTAATGCTAGAAATGTCATAATGCCTGAAAAAAAATTTATTGATTTAATTCCAACATTTATTCTCAGTGGAGCTGCAAAGGTTTTTCCTAAAAAAGCACCGATATTTACCACCATATAGAACAGGGAATAGCCTCTTGCTCGGGTCTCTTTGTTGGTTGTTACTGCAACAGTCCCGGTTATTATTGATTTAATAAAAGATCCCCCGAACATAATTACCACTAGTGTTGGTAAGACAATAGCTTTATATGGGAAAAGACCCAGAGAAAAATATCCGATACTTAACAGGATGAAAGCCAGAATAACACCTTTTCTAAAACCGATCTTATCTGCATATGCTCCGGTGAAAGGTGGGAGGAAATAGAGTCCTGCAGAAAACAAACCACCTATCCAGGCAGCCCAGATATCATTAAACCCCACAACATCACTTAAATAGAGGGTGATTGCAATAAAGACAGCATAATATGCAGCTCTTTCAAAAAATTCTACTAAATTTGCAATCCAGAAAGTTCTGGGAAATTGCCATGTTTTTTTTTCTGTTTCAGACATTTTGTCAAATATGTAGGCTTGACCCCAATTTAAAACCTCTTTATGAATTTTTTAAAGAAATTCCCGAGATCATCAAAATATGTATAAAAGATCGGTACTGCAAAGAGTGTCAAAAAAGTAGAACTGATTAGACCACCAATCAGAGTTATTCCCATCGGGGCATAGGGGATTCCCACCAGACCAGTCTTTCCAATCGACATTGGCAAAAGCCCGAAGATTGTTGTTAGAGCTGTCATTAATATTGGCCTGAATCTGTTCATACCTGCAACAAGGATAGCCTGCTCCCTCTGCATACCAGAATTTCTATACTGGTTTGTAAGATCAATAAAAACAATGGCATTGTTTACTACAACACCGATCAGTACCACAAGCCCTATTCCTGCCATAATTTCAAAAGTTGTGCCAGTTATGTACATTAACCAGTAAGACCCGACAAAAGCAGCAGGGATTGCAATCAGTACTGAAAGTGGGAGTATAAAGGATTCGAATAGGACTCCCATTATTAAAAATACAAAGATGACTGAAAAAATAAGGGCTGTGGAAAGATCAGAATCCTGCTCTATGAAGCGTCTCCCTCTACCTCCTTCCTCAAAGTAGTATCCTGTGGGGAATCTGAACTCCTTTAATATTTTGAACATTTTTGCTCTAAACTTCTTCATATCCGTATCACCGATATATATTTTTATTTCCATAAAGGATTTCCCATTTTCACGCCTTATACTACCCTGGCTTTTATGAAAGGTAAAATCTGAAATCGAATCTAAAGTTGTTTCCTTCCCCGAATCGGTTTTAATAAAAGTATTTTTGAGTTTGGCCACAGAATCTCTCGATTCCGGGTTTGATTTAACATATATAGGGATCTCCTTTCCAGGTGTTTGATAATTTGATATTTTTCTTCTTCTCAGGTTAAAAGCCACCAATTGTCCGATATAATTTGGATTAACTCCCACTTTAAAAGCTTTATCTCTATCAACTGAAATATGGATCTCATCATTCCCTGTTTCACTGTCGGTTTCCACACTTATAACGCCCTCCACAAGTTTTATTTGTTTTTCAAGCTCAATTGCGAGATTCTCAAGAACTGTAGTATCATATCCTCTTAGAGTAAATGAGACTGCATTGTCATCACCCCCTTCCTGGTCCCGCCATGAGGTTCTGATTCTCACTCCTGGAATATTGGGGAGATTTTTTTTGATATCCTCTGTTAGCTCTTCCCTGGTAAGTCGTGTATATTTGCTTAAGCCAAGAACTCTTTTAATTTTTCTTGATATCACCTCGTACCATTGCGTATCTTTATCAGGTTTCAGATATACTTCAATCCTGCCACGAAAATTGCGAGCTCTGGTTGAAATATGATCTAGATGATATGTTGAGTCTTTTTCCCTTATCTTTTTGGCAATATAGTTGAGTGTTTTATCAATTTTTTCTATACTATAGTTAGAAGGAAAATGGCATATTACCCTCGCATCTCTCGATCCGCCTTGAGCTGAATCGGATTTTTTCATTTTACTCTGCGGTATCACCTGGCTGATGATGATCAATATTATGATCAGCATGAAATCGAACCTGTGCTTAAGTACTTTAACAAGCGAATTTTGATAAGTCTGGGTTATCTTACTGTGAGAAGCCCGGATTATTTTAATGTTTTTCGGGATTGATTTGGTTGAAGCTAATGGGATGAATATTAATGCGATGAATAGGCTTGCTCCCAATGCAAAGATTACAGGAGCTCCGATTCTTGTCAGGTAGAATGACATGCCTGAGTCACCTCCCATTATCATCAGGGGGACAAACACCACTATTGTGGTCAAGGTTGCCATTATAATTGCCAGCCCCACCTCAGAAGCTCCCAATATAGCCGATCTTTTGATCCCATATCCGAGCCCGTTAAATCTGTATATATTTTCTGTTATAACAATGGCGTTATCTACTACAAGCCCGATCGAGACCATCAATCCCATCATTGTAAAACCGTTCAGGGTCCAGCCGATAAAATACATAATCATTACAGAAATCATTAATGAGAGGGGGATAGCAAGGGTTAACATAATAGTTATCCTTTTTTTTCTTAAAAAAAGATAGAGAATAAAAAAAGCGAATACTCCTCCCCACATCATAGTGGTTTTAACATTATTTATCGATTCACTTATCATTCTACCCTGGTCCCAGAATATGAAATAATTTACACCTTTCAATTCAGGGCGGTTCTGAAACTGGCTCTTTAATTTTAAGACAATATTATTACAAACCTCAACAGTATTTGCTTCACTCTCTTTATAAGCCACTATTCCAGCAGCCAGGTTCCCATCCACGCGCATCAAATTCCGTTGTTCTTCATCAAAATCGTATTTGACATCTGCAATATGGCTGAGTTTCACTCCCTTTCTTATCGAAATATTCTTAATGTCTTCCAAAGTTTTGAACTTTGATGTACTCCTTAGTAGAAGTTTTTTCTTTCCTTCGTAAACATATCCGCTGGAGATTGAAAAATTTTCCCTCAGGAGCTTCTGCATCAATGTGTAAAGGTTGACATTGTATGTTTTTACTCTGTCTGAATTTACAATTATCTGGATATATTTTTCCCTGATCCCGAACATTTCAACATTTGCCACTCCCTTTATCCCATCTATTGCTTGTTTAATAAATTTGTCAGTCACATAATACGGATCATCAATGTTTTTCTCATACGAAGCAGCCATATATATTATGGGTTCATCACTATCTCTGAATCTCCTTATAAATATATATTCAATTTCATCCGGAATCAAGGGTCTTCCTCTCTCTACTCTATCAGTTACCTGAGCATAAGCAATGTCCATATTAGTCCCCTGGGCAAATTCAAGCCAGAACCAGACGCCTCTTGTCATTGAATTGCTGAATATCCTTTTCAGATCTTTTACTGTCTTCAATTCACCTTCCAGCGGTTTAACTATCTGTTCTTCTACCTCCTTTGGGTTTGCATCACTGTAGGGTACAAAAACCCCCAGAAATGGTGGATTAAATCCAGAGGGAAACAGGTCAAGTTTTATTCTGGTATATGATACGAAGCCGATAACAAGAACAGCAATTAATATCACTGTTACTGTAACAGGCCTTCTGAGGGAAAATTTAGGCAATGCTCTTTCTTTTATTTTTGGTTTTTCCATTTTTATTTACTGAATTTATTATATACAAGAGGGATCAATATCAATGTTAAAAAAGTTGCACTTAATAATCCTGCAATAATTGAGATCGCCATTGGGGTCCTGATCTCTGCTCCTTCACCTAATCCGATTGCCATTGGGAAAAGTGCGAGTACTGTTGTTAATGTTGTTATCAATATGGGGCGCAACCGGATCTTGCCGGCTTTCTTGATAGCTTCAATTTTTTCTATCCCTCTCCTCCTCAGGGTATTAATATAATCGATAAGAACAATTGCGTTGTTAACGACAATTCCAACAAGTGTGATCATTCCTATATATACTGTAACCCCAATTGGAATTTTTAAAATATATAAAGTCAGGAAAACCCCTATCAGAGCCATTGGAATAGTGAACAGAATGAGAAAAGGATGCAGGAATGATTCAAACTGCGAAGCCATAACAATATAGACAAGGAAAATAGCAAGAACCATTGCCAAAGTCAGGCTTTTTGACGATGTTTTCATCTCCTTATTTTGACCTGACAGCTCATAGGTAAAATCGGGAGGCATCGGATAATCTTCTACTATATTGTAAATTCTTTTTGCCGCTTCAGTTAGACTTATATCTGAAATGTTTGCAGATATTATTGCAGATCTGTCCTGATCAACCCTCCTTATCTCATTTGGTCCGTTTTGTATTTTGACATTTGCTATACTACTTAACTGGATCGGTATTTCCTTGCCCGGATTAATGATAAGGTTTTTAATGTTTTCTGCTCTCATTCTTTGGTCATCTTTCAGATATACCCTAACATCAATACGTCTGTCCCTCTCCTTATACTTGGTTGCCACAAATCCCTCAATTTTATTTTTTATCAATGAAGCTACGTCAAAAGCATTCATACCATAATGTGATAATTTAGATCTGTCAAATTCCACAACCAGCTCTGGGAATCCCGATTTGATACTACTCTGAACATCTTTTAATCCCTTTATCTCAGAGATCTTTTTAAATAGTTCTGAGTTGATCTTTCTAAGTTGTTCCAGATTAAATCCTTTAATAATAAGCTCAATTGGAGATTTGATGGTAAAAAGCACAGGCCTTGAGATATTAAAGTTGATATCAGAATAGTTCCTTAAAATTGTCCGGATGTTTGATATTGCGATCTCTTCCGTTTTTTTTATATTTCCAGATTTTTTTATATTAACGGTTATTTTCCCTACATGCTCTCCAACCTCTTTTTCGCTGAGCTCATCTTTTGTTGTTCCTGCATAGTAGCTGATCTTTTTAGTGAGCACGAGCTTTGATATTTGTGCGCTGATATTTTGTAAAATCGTAGCGTTTCTCTCTACAGGTGTTCCTACGGGAAATATCAAGTTCACATAGATAGTACCCTGGTGAACCTCTGGGATTAGTTCTTTCCCGATACCGGGTAATATTACTACTATTGTTATAATAAAAACAGCTAAAATTGAAATTATTATTTTTGTGTCATTTTTAAGGGAAGCATTCAATAGTTTCGGGTAATTATTGTTTACAAAATCAATAAACTTGCTGAAAACTATATTTATTAACTTTATTAATGGGACAGCAAATGTAAGTAAGATCAGAGAAACTCCTTTAAATAATATTATCATTATTGCTATTAAGGTAAATAAGAGCCTTGCGAATAGGAATAAAAGACTGTTTATAAAAAAACGTATAAGATAATAGACAAATGAGAATGTGATATCCCAGATAATAAGTTTTAATCCTTTTAATACTGATATAGTTATTTTAATTAAAAGGTTCTTTTGGGTAGTAAGAGGCCTGGTAAAGTTTTGCAGGGATCTTCTGAACCAGGGAGATCTCTCCTTCATTGATCCAAGAAATGCATGAATCGGGAAATTTTTAAAATATTCATCCCAGAGGATCTTTTTGTCGGAGAATTTTTTTTCAAGAAATAATGAGAATTTTCCAGAGATACTTTTCATGTCTGTCCTGAATATCCTGTCTACAATAGAAATCAGTGGAAAACAGATGACAGAGAGGGTAGAGAATACTATATTCAGGAAGGATAAGATAAACTCAGCTATTAATATCACTATGTAAATAACCATTTCAGCAAAAAAGGATAACCAGTTCTTTATGGTCTTCTCCTTTTCAAAATTGAATTTAAAACTGCTCAAATGGAGTTTTTTCTTTTTATTGAATTTTCTTGAGGCAAGCATTGGAATAAAGAAGAGAGAAACCATCAGAGATGCTAAAAGTGAAAAAACCACAGCCATAGAAAGGTCTCCGAATATCTGGCCTGCAATACCTTCCACAAAGACAATTGGGAAAAAAACTGCAATAGTAGTTAGAGTGGAAGCGATCACAGCTCCGCCAACTTCCGATACACCTCTCACAGCAGAGTCTACCCAACCATCACCTTCTTCCCTGCATCTAAAAATGCTCTCCATAACCACTATGGAGTTGTCCACAAGCATACCTATTCCAAGAGCCAGTCCGCCCAGGGACATTATATTTAGACTAACCTTGAAAAGGCTTAAAGGTGCAAAGGTAGCAATGATAGAGAGCGGTATAGATACTGCTACTATTAGAGTGGTTGACAGATGTTGGAGAAAAAGATAGAGGATAATAATTGCCAGAATACCTCCTATTAATGCAGTATTCCTTACTTCATTTATTGAATTCTCAATAAAAATAGACTGGTCGGATAGAATATGATATTGAATATTTCCCGGGAGTCTATATGTGAGAAAATTCGTCAATTCTTTTTCCCGGGTTTTTTCTTTAAAGGATTTTTTTATCCCTGGTTTCTCTTTTTTGAGTTTATTTGCATAGAGTTGCTGCTCTATAGTGCCGAAAAGTTTGTCTTTTACCATTTTGCTGACAGCTACTATATTTGCATCAGCCTCTTTATATATATTTATTTCAATACTTTCCTTTTTATTAACTCTTGTAATTACTTTTCTCTCTTTGTGGCTGTAAGTAACACTGCCAATATCCTTGAGCCTTATCGGTACCAGGTCCTTTCTGACGATTATAATGTTCTCTATCTCCATTATTGATCGAAATTCATTTAGAGTTCTAACAATATATTCGGTTTCTCCTTCTTTGATGTTCCCACCAGCAAGGTTAATATTTTCCTGGGTCAGACGCCTTGTTACCTCATCAAATCCGATCTGGGTAATTGCAAGCTTTTTTTCATCCAGTTTTACAAGGATCTCTTTTTCAAAACCACCTTTGACCCTGGCTGCAGCGACACCGGGTATAGATTCAAACTCACGGGCTATCTCGTCCTCAACAAGTTCTCTCAAATCTATTAAAGGTATATCGCTAACTATTCCTATTCTGAGGATCGGATCAAGTGACGGATCATACCTGAGGATCATTGGTTTCTCTACAGATCTGTCAAGGTAAGTTTGATCAATTTTTTCTCTTATTTCCTGGGCTGCTCTGTCAAGATTTACATCCCAGGTAAATTCAAGGATTATATCGGATTGTTCAGGCCTTGATATTGAAGTGAGTGATATCAGATCTTTTATAAGTCCCAATTGTTCTTCAAGAGGTCTTGAAACAATATTCTCAACCTCTTCAGGTGCAGCTCCCGAATATTCTGTCCTTATTGTAAATGTGGGGTATGATATCTCCGGCATCAGATCCCAGCTAAGTCTTTTTAAACTAACAAATCCAAAGACCACTATACCAAGAGTGATCATAATGATCGCTACTGGCTTTTTTGTTGTGAATTCAAATTTTGATTTAATTTTCATATTAGAGCCTGCTTATTAGAGGATGGGTTCAATGATTTTAACCTTGGATTTGTTCTTCAGTGAATTTTTTCCTGCAGATACAAGTTTATCATCTGTTGTAAGACCTTCGGCTATTTCTACATTGCTCCCATCATCAAAACCTGTTTTCACCTCTTTCTTAAAAGCCAGGTTATCTTTGTCAATGATGAAGACAAAAACTTTATCCCCTTCAAGTATCAGAACATCTTTAGTTACCAAAATGACATCTTTATGGACTTTTTTAATGATCTTTATATTAACAAACTGGCCTATGACCATTATGTTTTTTTTGTCTTTAACTTCGATTGTGATTTTAAAGGTTCCGCTTTCCGGGTCTATTGCCGGTGATATCCTTTTTATATAACCATTTAAAACTTTATTTCCAGCACCAATGATAGCTTTCTGATTAAGGAAGATCTGATCTTTTTCCTGCTCCGGAACATTAATGACAACTATCTTTTCTTTTGTATAGACCACATAGAAGGCCAACTGGTTCGTATTGATTTTATTGCCGATCTTTATATATCTTTTTGCGACCAGACCTGGGATAGGAGAAGTTATACGAGTATATGAAAGGAGGAGTTTACTCTGTTCCCAGTCAAGTTTGCTCTTTTCAAGGTTGAATTTTAGGTTTTCATATTCCTCTTTACTGATAAGTTCTTTCTCAAAGATCTCCTTTTGCCTATCAAATTCTAACTTTTGTTGCAAGTAAGTTATCTTCGCTCTCTTCTCGTTAATAACAGCATCTCTGTCATCAAGTACAGCAAGAATGGTTCCTCTGTTTACTTGATCTCCCTCATCAAAATTAATCTTTTCAACAATTCCGTAGGTCATGGGGTAGATGTCTACTGTTTTTTCTGAATCTATGTTGCTTGAAAACAGTAAAAAAGAGTTAATATCTCCTCTTGTCGGAGATTTTATTGAAACAGGTATTGTGTCTGTATCTTCTTTCTTCCCCTTTTTTCCGCTTTTAGTGTTATCCATTGCCTTGTCAACTTTTTTTATTTGATCTTTGTTTCCTTTTTTTTTCTCGTTCGAATTATCCCCTGAACAACCTGTAAAGTATAAAAATGTTATTGACAGCAAAAAAATAAGACAAAATTTCTTCATGATCCAGCTCCTTTATATTTCCATCTAATTCAGGAAATAATAACTTGTTATCAAATTAGTATAGTCTTTAAACGAATTTTTTAACTAAAAGTTTATTTTTTTTTTAACAAAGGTCGAAAATCAACCCATGTGCTTAATAAATTAAAATTTAGATAGGTCTAATGAACGATATTGTAATGCTTCCTGTATATGAAAGGGTTTTATTTTTTCCATATTTTCAAGGTCTGCAATAGTTCTTGAGATTTTCAGGATTTTAAAGTAGCTTCTTGCGCTGAGGTTTAATTTCTCAATTGCATTTTTTATCAATTTTTCTCCTTGTTCATCAAGAACACAAAATTTCTTAATTTCCCTATTTGACATCTGACCATTTGCAAATATTTTTCTTTTTAGGTTTTCAAATCTATTAAGTTGAATATCTCTTGCCTTTATTACTCTCTTTCTTATCTCTTCTGAGCTTTCTGATTTTGTATTTGAAGTGATCTCACCAATCTTTACTTTTTTTACCTCAATCTGAATGTCAATCCTGTCTAACAGAGGTTTTGAGATTTTTGAGTAATATTTTCTTTTTTGATATTCAGTACAATTGTAAAATTCAGAATTTTTTATACCAATAGAATCTTCGCATGGGTTCATCGCAACAACAAGCATAAATTTAGCAGGGTATGTATGAGAAATTAATGATCTTGAAATTGTGATCTTACCATCTTCAAGGGGTTGTCTTAATACTTCAAGTGCTGATCGTTTAAAATAGGGGAGTTCATCAAGAAAAAGAACTCCATTATGTGATAATGATATCTCACCTGGTACTGGGTATTTACCTCCTCCACTAATCCCAACATCTGAAATAGTATGGTGTGGAGAACGGAATGGTCTTTTTGTCATTAATGCATTTTTTCTGTTTAATAAGCCAGCAGTGCTGTATATAAGAGAGGTTTCAAGTATTTCATCATCTGTCATATTTGGTAGAATCGAGGGGAGAGATTTTGAGATCATTGATTTTCCAGAACCTGGTGGACCAATCATTAAGATATTGTGAAAGCCCGCTGCAGTTACTTCCATTGCTCTTTTTGCAAAATATTGTCCCTTTATCTCATTGAAATCAATATCTGTTTGAATATTATTGTAATTTTTCAAACTATTCTTGTGTTGTTTAAAAGATAATGGATCCATTATGAACTTTATTACTTCCTTTAGATCCTTCAAAGCATAAACCTCAATTCCATTCACAAAAGATGCTTCATTACCATTTTGATATGGAATTACCACACCCTTAAATCCATTTTCTTTTGCAAAAAGTGCTAAATTTAAAGTTCCTTTAACTGGATTAAGTTCTCCATTTAAGTAAAGCTCACCATAAAATAGAAATCTATTAAAAATATCACTTTTTAGATGGAGTTTATTTTTTAGAATACCAACACTAATTGGAAGGTCCAGAGCAGATCCCTCCTTTTTTATATCAGCAGGAGAAAGGTTCACAACGATCTTTTGCCCTACCGGGTAATCAAAACCCGAGTTTTTGATTGCAAATTTTATTCTTTCTTTACTCTCTTTTACTGCATTATCAGGTAATCCTACAATATTAATACCAGGTATTCCGCGCGAAAACCCAACTTCAACCTCTGTTAGAATAACTTCAAGACCATTAAGAACAATAGATTTTATTTTGCTTATCAAATTCTACCTCTGGGAATCAGTAGTTGTTTACCGGGTTTTATTAGATTTGATCTTAATTTGTTTACTCTTTTTATTTTTTTTACAGATGTTCCAAACTTTCTTGCAATTGCATAGAGGCTGTCACCTCTTCTTACTTTATACCATCCCACAAAATACTTTTTTTGAGGAGGTAATCTTTTTAATTCTAATATGGATGCTTCCTCGACACTTTCAGGTACTCTCAAAAAGTAATATTTTTTATCGAAAGGTGTAAAGTGTCTTATAAGTTCAGGGTTTAGCTCTTTTAATTTGGAATATGAAATTTTAGATTTTAATGATACTGTATTCAGGTCTACAGGAGAAGGGATTTTAATAATTTTTGTGTTTTCTATTGTATGAGTTGTATCTGAATTGAACCCGTATTCTTCAGGTGATTTTACAATCATGAGTGAAGCTAAGAAAGCAGGAACGTAATTTCTTGTTTCTCGTCTTATATATCTTGACTTAGCAATATCGAAAAAGTCTTTTGTTTTTAATCTTCTTATTGCTCTGTTTACTCTTCTGGTTCCACCATTATAACAAGCAAGAGCAATATACCAATCTCCATATTCTTCGAATAAAGATTTTAAATATTCTGCAGCTGCATATGTAGATTTAATAGGGTCCAGTCTTTCATCAATGACCCAATCAACTCTTAGTCCAAACATTCGTGCTGTTGATGCCATGAATTGCCAGATTCCTTTTGCTCTAGCTCTTGAAACAGCTTTAACTCTAAAACCACTTTCAATGATTGGTAAATAAGCTAAATCTTCCGGAATTTTATTTTCCCTAAATATTTTCTTAAATTTTTCAATGTATTCCTGTGATCTGCATAAAGCTCTTTGAATGCTTTCGTGTTTTATATTTTGAAAAGCTTTTAAAAAAGAAATTACTTTAGAATTGACTACAACAGGGATAGTATAATTTGGATGTTTTTCATCCATTTTTTTCTTAAATTGAGAAATCTCTTTCTCTGATAAATTAAATAGAGGAGTTGAAATTACTTCATCTAAAAAGGCTTTTTGTTGATTAGAATTTGTTGTGTCTTTGCTTTTTAGATAATTCAGTTCAATCTCAGATATTTCTTTTATATAATAGTCCAAGTGTTCTTTATTAGTTAATTCTATTGAGTTTGAGTCCAATAGAATATTTATTGTTCTATCAAAGTAATATTCTGATTCTTTAATGTGTCCATTTAAAAGAATTTTTTTCCCTTGTTCAAAGGTTAAATTTGCTCTTTTTAAATGAGATGAGGGATTTTTGAAATCTTTTTCAAAATTATTATTTTTGTTGATAAATGAGCATGCATTAAATAATATAAATGATGAGAATAAAATTACTATTTTACTTTTTAACATCAAGAATAATTGTGATTTTTTTTACTTCTGGGTTTATTTCAAAATTCATTGAATCCAATAAATTTGAATTTTTATCTTTCAATTCAATCAATAATTCAGGTTCCTTTAAGCTAATTTTTTTTAGAACAGTTATTCTGGATTTATCTCCTAAATTATTCAATATATTAAAAGTACTCGATTTTTCAGGTTCAATCTTTTTCTTGTTTTTCAAATCTGATATTTTTTTTTCAGGAAAATCATGAGTATCTTCTTCAAATGTTATTTCATCAGGTGGTAAATCCCCCGTATATTCCATTGGGATTTTTTTTAGAGGTAATTTATCCTTTTTTATAATTTCTTTGCTTTTATTTGTATCAAACTCTATTATGGTTTTTTCTAATTTTTCTTTATAACTATGATCAATTGATTTTTTAATTTCTACTAATGTAATGCTTGATATTTCTCTAAGAGTTTCAATAACACCATATCCTTTTGAGGATATTGCTTCAAAGTAAGGTCTTTCTAATTTATTTAATGTACTATTTAATTTACTAATAGGGATAATGTTTTTTAGATCTCTTTTGTTAAACTGAAAAACAAAAGGTATATTATAAATGTCTATATTCTGATCTTTCAAATTTCTTTTAAGATTTTCGAAACTTTCTAAATTTGCCTGTTCCATAAGAACTTGAGAATCAATTACAAAGACAAGCCCGTCTACTTTTTTTAGAACTAATTTTCTTGTAGAATCATAGAATATTTGTCCTGGAACTGTATAGAGTTGAAATTTAATTTTATAACCTTTTACTAAACCTACATTAATAGGAAGTAGATCAAAGAAGAGTGTTCTTTCAATTTTTGTTTCCAGACTAACAAGCTCTCCCCTTGATTTTGGGTTTGTTATTGAAAATATATACTGGAGGTTTGTAGTTTTTCCACTTAATCCAGGACCATAATAAACAATTTTTGCGGTTATCTCTTTAGTGGTATGGTTTATAAACATATTTTTTATCTCTTATTGAATTTTCTCATTTTTATAGGATGTTGTCAAGAAAATTTTTTGACAAACTTTATCTTATAAGTTAATATTATTGATAATTATTTTATAGAATCTAAAGAATTATAAATGAATAAAATAGAGAGTAAAAAAAAGGATGTATCTATAATAATACCGTCAAAAAATGAAGAAAAAAATATAGGAAAATGCTTAGATATAATATATAAACAAGAGACCTCATACAATTTTGAAGTAATTGTAATTGATTCAGGTTCAAAAGATCGAACTATTGATATAGTTAAAGAATTTTCTAAAGTAAAGCTGATAAAAATAAAGCCTGAAGCATTTGCTCATGGTAAAACAAGAAATCTTGGAGCTCAAATATCAAAAGGTGATTTTATTATTTACTTGAATGCTGATGCTTTACCTGTAAACAAAAATTGGTTAAATCCTTTAATTGATGAAATGAAAAAAGATATGAATATTGCTGGAACTTTTAGCAGGCATATTCCAAAAGAGAATTGTTATCTTTATATGGTTCGTGACTTATTAAAATCAATGCCTGCAAAAAAGATTGAAAAAAGAAGGGCTAAAAAATTTGATTACATACTTTTTTCAACTGTAAGCTCATCAATAAGGAGAGAGATTTGGGTGCAATATCCTTTTAAAGATAGAATAATTATTGCAGAAGACCAGGATTGGGCAAAGAGGATTTTGGACAGAGGAATGAAAATAATTTATGAACCCAATTCAATGGTTTATCATTCACATAATTACTCATTAAAAGAGTTGTTTGAAATAAAATTTAAGGTAGGCCAATCTTATAATAGATTTAATAATAAATTCTCTGCTATTTTTATTGGTTTTTTTCTAATGATTGGAGGTATTATCATAAAGGTATTTGGGGATTTTTGGTTTATTGTTATAAGAAGAATTTCATTTTACAAGAAAATAAAAGAGATTAAGATTAGCTTATTTGCCAGAATTGTAAGTTTTTTTGGAAGATATATGGGATGGATAAACTCGTAAAAAACCTGTATGAGTAAAAGATTTTTAATTGAAGGGAAAATATCATAATGGTTTTATAATGAATAAGCTTGATCTTCTAAAAAGTCTTGCACCTGGATTTTTGCCTTTAATCATATTTATAGTGGCAGATTCTATATGGGGAACAAGGGTTGGTCTAATTGCTGCTGTAATATTCGGGATTATTGAGCTCATAGTTTCATATATTAAAGAAAGAATAGTAGATCAGTTTATATTATTAGATGTTGGAATGATTGTATTACTTGGTTTGGTCTCTATTGTATTTAACAACCCAATTTTTTTTAAATTAAAACCTGCACTTATTGAATTGATTTTATGTATTTTATTAGGTGTTTCTGCTTTTTCTTCTATGAATATAATGTATATTATGTCAAAACGTTATATAAAAAATATTGAGTTTAATGAAATGCAGTTAACCCAATTGAAAAAAAGTTTGAAAAGCTTACTTTTCATATTTTTGATTCATACTGGTATGATAATTTATTCTGCATTTTTTATGTCAGAAGGTGCTTGGGCTTTTATAAGTGGGGGATTGTTTTATATAATTTTTGCTGTTTATTTTATTTTTGAGGTTTTAAAAAAAAGATTAAAACAAAAAAGAAGGGTTAATGAGTATAATAATGAAGAATGGTTTGATATAGTTGATCATTCTGGAAAAATTAAAGGTAGAGCACCAAGGAGTATATGTCATTCAAATCCTGAAATGATGCATCAGGTTGTTCACTTGCATATAATAGATTCCAGGGATAGGATTTTTTTACAAAAAAGATCAATAAAAAAGCAGATACAACCGGGGAAATTGGATACAGCAATTGGAGGTCATGTGTTGAGTGGTGAAAATGTTGAGGACGCATTGAAAAGGGAGGCGGAAGAAGAACTTGGAATAAGGGAATTCAAAGTAAGTTTTATTGCTAAATATGTATGGAAAACTGAGATTGAGTCTGAGCTTGTTTTTATGTTTTATTCGAGATACGATAAAAAAATTACTATTAATAAACAAGAGATTGAAGATGGAGGATTCTGGAAAATAAAAAAAATCAAAGAAAATATCGGAAAGGATATTCTTACACCTAATTTTGAATTTGAGATTAAAATTTTGCTAAAAGAGGTATTTAAAATCTTAAAATAATTTCATTAAACTTTACAAATTAGATAATATTAAAGATAATTATAGGATTTTTTTTATTGTTTGAATATTACTGAAAAGTTTTATTATTCTACATCAATAATGCATTCAGATAAAAATTCTTCAGAAAAACTAAGTTCTAATGCTGATGCAACTATTTTATTTATATGTTTTTCGATTTTATCTACATTTTTAAATATAGTCATTAAAACACCTATAAGAGTATCTTTTTTTCTATTACTTATAACAGGGATTTTTTGTTCATTAAATTTATTAAGAAGATATTTTACAGAATCTATAGATAATATATCATCATCTGTTATTATGATAACAGCAACGTCTTTTAGCCTGTTTATATTGTAAATTTGTTTAAATATTTCATCTTTTCTTCTTACAGCAGCATATATGGTGAACTTATTTTTTGTAACAATCTGTGCCATTCTTGCTTCTTTTGAAATTTTGTCATGCATTTTTTTAGGATGTATAACAGCAATGTTTTTAATTGAAGGAATTGCCTTTTTTATAATAAATCCCATTTGAGTTATTGTCTGGGATTTAATAAGGGTAAAACTAAGAAAAACAAATGTAATTACTAATATTCTTTTTTTCATTCTAACCTCTTAGACTCAATTTATCAGAGTTATTTTCAAATGTCAATAGGTTAAAATTACAAAAAAATTAAATAAGAAACAAATAATTACTTATTGAACCTGAAATGTACAATTTCTCCGTCATTTATAATATAATTTTTGCCTTCAAGTTTTAATAATCCCTTTTTTTTTGCTTGTGTGAAACCTTCTGAATCAAGAAAATCTTTCCATTTAATAACTTCTGCTTTTATAAATCCCTGTTGAATATCTGTGTGGATTTTCCCTGCAGCAATATAAGCAGATGTGTTTTTTTTTATGGTCCAAGCCTTTACCTCATCTGTACCAACTGTAAAGAATGATATGAGATTTAAAAGCTCATAACTTGTCTTTATAAAATTCTCTTCTATATATTTGTAATCTTTCAAACCATATTCTTCCTGAAATAGGCTCCTGTCTTCTTTTTCAAGTTCAAGAAGTTCTGATTCGATTTTCCCGCAGGAAATAACGGTTACTGTATTATTTTCTGGTAGTTTTTTTAATTTTAAATATTTATTAAAAAAGGTTTCATCTGTATTTATTAGATTTATTAATGGTTTTAATGATAAGAATTTAAATCCTTTTATAATTGTTATTTCTTTTGAATTTAGTTCAAGTTCTCGTAATGGTTTTTCTTTTTCAAGAAAATCTTTTAATTTTTGAAGTAACTCAAATTCTTCTTCTAATTCCTTTGATTTCATTTTTTTTATATCTATTAGAATTTTTTCAAGTCTTTTCTCAATGCTCAAAAAATCAACTGTTCTTAATTCCTCTTCTATTCTATTAATATCTCTTAAAGGATCAATGCTACCTTTTGGGTGAACTATTTCTGGGTCTTCAAATGCCCTTATAATATGAACTAAACCATCTGCTCTTCTTAATAGATCAATAAAAGTAGTGTCATTCGCTTCTTCAAATGAGATCTTTCCTGTATCAAGGTATTCAATTTTTGCAAATACAGGAGGAGTTTTGAAATAATCAGAAAGTTTTTTTAATCTATCATCAGGAACATCTACTATTGCTTTATGAAATTTATTTGTTACTGCTGAAAATTTTGATATTTCTTCTTTTTTATCAGTAAGAAGATTAAATAAAAGTGTTTTGCCTGTTTTTGGATATCCAAAAATAGTAAATATCATAAAGAAATTATACAGAATATTGTATTAACGTCAAGGTAAATTTATATTGTCAGTGTTGATAAGTCTTCCATTAAAAAAGAATAATTTTATTGCATAATACAAGAAATAAAAGCTAAATCCTATAAATAAATACCCTAAAACTCTTATTATTTTTGTAGTTCTTGTATGATTAAAAAATTTTTTCATTCTATTTGTTATAAATATTATTAAAAAGAAATAAGAGAAACTCCCAGCAACAACAACCATTAAAAACATTACTTCATAATTTAATTTTGAAGGAATATATACTTTAAATTTTCTTAGAATAGATAAGGCTATCATCCATGAAATAATAGGTAATGGATTAATTAAAACTATTGTTAACCCTTTTAATATAGCCCATCTTTTTTTTTTTCTTTTTATTTTTGTTACGAGTTCTTTCTCTTTTTTTTCAATATATTTTGTTTCTTTTAAAGTAACAACACCAAGTATAAATGTAATTACTGCAGCAAAAGTTAAAAAAGCTGCTTCTGTGTAACGAGATGAAACAAAAGGCGACATCCCTAAAAAGGCAGTTAAAGCCCAAATTGAATCACCAAAAGAGGCTCCAACAGCAGTACTAATTGCTTGCGGGTAGTGTTTTTTTACAGAATTATGGAATATTTCTAAATTTACAGGTCCTATTGGAATACACATTAGAAATGCTATAAAAAATGTTGAAATATAAAAAAATATTATTGATGTTGAAGACATTCAGAAAATATTTTATCAAATAGAATTAAAATGTCAAATTTTTATTTTAATTTAAATATAATGCCAATCGAAAGGTCTAAACATGATCAGTCGCAAATCGTTAAAGAATGAAATTTTGTGCTAATTGCCGGAGGAGGGAATTGAACCCTCACGAGGTTAGCCCTCCCGGGATTTTAAGTCCCGTGCGTCTGCCAATTCCGCCACCCCGGCAAGAAAAATATGTTATCATATTTGTTTTCTAATATCAAGAATAAACTCGTGAGATTTAACAGATTATTGATTATGTTAGCTAATGGTTTTTATCTGAAAGGGGTCCAGATTTTCTTAAATTTATAAGTATGGGTTTCATTTCTATTAATATTGAATTGTAAACACCAGTAATTTGCAGCTTTTTTGCGCAAGTTTCTATTATTTTCTTTAATCATAATAATACTATCACATTCTAATAATTTAATTAGCGGGGCTTCTAAATTTTTTAGAATATTTCCCTGTAACATATCTATATTTTACCATTCTACAATATTTTAATCAAACAAAGATGAGGTCATATTTTTTACAGAATAATTTATCATAAATAGATAAAAAAGTTATATATTCCTTAATAATTGCAAAAAAGATTGGGGTAGAGTAAAAGCTGCTTTGTGAATATGCTTGTTATAATATTTAAGATCATAAAGAATATCTGCTTTTTTTAATTTAAAGTCTGCTATAGGATCATATTTTTTTGAGCAAAAGCTGAACCCTATCATCCCGCTGGGGTATGTAGGTACAAGAGTGTAATAGTAGTAATATACAGGGAAAATTTTTTTCTTGAAAGAGGCAATATTTTTTATAATATTCCAATGATATAAAAAAGATTCTGACTGAGTGACCAATATTCCATCCTGTGTAAGAGCACGGTATATATTGTTATAAAAATCTTCTTGAAAGAGGATTTCTGCAGGCCCTATAGGATCAGAAGAATCCACAATAATTACCTGGTAGAAATTTTCCTTTTCTTTTACAAATTCAGCTCCATCTTTGAAAAATACTTCAACTTTGCTGTTGTCAAAACCACTACTTAAATATGGAAAATATTTTTTGCATAATCTAATAACATCTCTGTCTATTTCACAAACATGAGCAGTTTTTACTTCAGGATGTTTTAATGACTCTTTAAGCGTACCTCCGTCACCCCCTCCAATAATCAATATTTTTTCAGGATTTGGATGAACATTAAAAGGAACATGTGCTATCATTTCATGATAATTTGCTTCATCAAATTCTGTTAGCATAATAACGTCATCGTGAACCAACATTTTTCCGAATGGAACTGTGTCATATATATCTATTTTTTGGAATTTGGATTTATATGATTCAAGTAATTTTTTATACTCTATTCTTATACATCTGCCCTTATCTAATTCTAATTTTTCTTCAAACCACCCGGACATTTTTATCTCTCTGAAAATTGTATTCTGTAAAATTCACAGTGAATATAAAAATCTATTTTCTAAAAACAACATTAATATTGTAATCCTTACCTTTAAAGAAATCCTTTGCAAAGGTTGCAGCTATTTCTGGGTCATAATATTTACAACTAAAAATATCAAGATAAACATTATTTGATTGATTGGCAAAATGTGCAGAAATAAGTGATGTTTCTATTAACTGTGTCATTGAATAACCTGAAACCCTTTCATCATTACCAAAATTAACAATAACTGGATCCCCGTACATTTTCATTCCAATTAGATCGCATAAGTTCAATACAAAATCTTTTATTACCTCAGGATTGCGAATCAGTTGTGGGTCACAGTTGTGAATGTCAAGGCATGTTATTATTCCCCAGGCATTAATTTTATTAAATTTCATTTTTTAATCACAACTTACTTTGTACATTAGTATCTCCTTGGTTTTTCGGTTTATGTAGAAGCTTGATTGGTAGGTCAAGAATACCTCTTTTTATATCATTTACAGAAATATTTGTTGCTTTAAATGTATCCTTTAAATATTGCAATGCAGAATAGTGATCAATCTCACTGCCACAAGTGAATATATCCAGTGCGCAATAACCATATTCAGGCCATGTGTGCACTGAAAAATGTGACTCCTCAATCACAACAACACCACTGATACCGTGGGGGTTAAATTCATGAATAACTGATTGCACAATTGTAGCGCCAGAGATTTCTACGGCTTTTATCAATGCTTGTTCCACTTTTTTTCTATTATTGATAATCACCGGATCACAATCATACATTTCAATTATTAAATGATTACCTAAACTTTGTATCATTTTCTTGGATACATCCAACCTCCTTAAGAATAATTATTGACAATTTTATATAGCATTTTTTTTAATTTTTGTAAATATATTTTGATTTTTTTTATTATTTTTCCTTGTTTTTTATTTGAATATACCAGGAGTATAATTCTTGACATTTTGATATTATTCCAATATTCTTTTTATAATGATAAATTCAGTAGATTATAAAAAAATTGTTTTTTTTACTGGTGCTGGAATGTCTGCAGAAAGCAATGTACCCACTTACAGGGGAAAAGACGGAATATGGAATAAGTATAATTGGGAAGAGTATGCATGCCAGGCAGCATTTGATCAAGACCCTGGAAAGGTGCTCAAGTTCCATGAAATAAGACGAAAAGCAGTTCTGGGATGCAAACCTCATTCGGGTCACTTTGTGATCTCAGAATTGGAAAACACGCATCCTCAAGTAATAGTTGTAACTCAAAATATTGATGGTATGCATCAGCGAGCAGGGAGTAAGAATGTTATTGAACTTCATGGCAGCGTTTGGCGGCTGAAATGCCCCAAGCATGACATTTTTGAAGATATTGGAAATGCTTATAGGAACTACAGATGTGAAAAATGTGGCACTTGGCTGAGACCTGATATTGTATGGTTTGGAGATATGCTGAATCATGAGGTGATTCAACAGGCCATTAGTGCAATTAGCACCTGTGACATATTTATTAGTATTGGAACCTCAGGAATTGTATATCCTGCAGCTGGTTTCCCTGAAATTGCTAAAAACAACGGAGCATTTTGTATAGAAATTAACCCTGAGCCATCTGTAATATCTCATATTTATGATCAGAATATAAGGGAATATGCATCAGTTGCATTAAGCCAACTCTTTAAAGATATTTCTATATAGATATATTTAAGTTAGTATAATATTACTTACTATTTCAAAATGGGGGGTTAGTGGAAAAAGATCGATTAGATTGAGATCTTTGATTTGATAACCATGATCAAGGAAAAATCGCAAATCACGACAAAATGTTGCAGAATTACAGGATATATAAATAATGCTTTTATAATTCCTATCTTTTATTCTTTTTTTCACTATATTGGAAAGTCCTGATCTGGGAGGATCGCATAAAACAATATCAGCAGGAGGAAAATCGAACTTTTCTACAGGCATATTATAAAGAGAGGCTTCTGGAAAGGACATGGAAGCCAGTTTGACTGCAAAAGATGAACTTTCCACACCTATTGTTTGTTTTGAATGGGAGTAAAGAAGAGGAAGAAAAAAGCCAACTCCTGAATAAAGATCTATTACAGTATCATGTGAACACAGGTATTGTTTAACAAGATCCAGAAGATTTTCCAGCATGAAAAAATTATTCTGAAAAAAGAGAGATGCTGATGCCAAATATTTGAAATTTCCAATTTTAATATAAGATATCCCTGCCTGTTCGTTCCCTTTCCATGTAAATACAACATCAGAGTAACCTTTTAAGATAATCTCTGTTTTTGTGGATGGAGGGTGTGAAAGATGAACATATAATTTCTCATTGTCTGGATTAAATAGAATATCATATTGATAAAAAAAGGGGGGACTTTTCTGGTTGTTCCATGCAGTTAAAAATCTGTTTATCCTTTCATTAAACAAAAGACAATTGTTTATTTGCAAAACCTGGTTTGTAGATTTTTTTATAAATCCAATACAATTATTACTTGCAGGTTTCATCCTTGCCCTTATCCTGTACTCAAAGGGAGGAGAAACAACATACCTATCAATACGTCGTTCAAGTCCTGCTATTCGTTTTAAATCATCCAGGAAAATAGAGGTCTTTATAGTTTGCTGAAATGTGTATTCAATATGTTGAAAACAACACCCGCCACATTCTTCGTAATATGGGCAAACAGGTTTAACTCTACTATGGTGCGAAGATATAATTTTTAATAAACGCCCCCATAATATTCCCCTTGCTTTTTCCTTTATTTCAAATTCTACGGTTTCGCTGGGTATAACTCCTGTTAAAAAGACTATACCTTCTGGGCTTCTTACAAGGCCCCATCCTCCATTAACTATTCTTTCTACAATACCGGTCTTCATAATAAGAAATAGTATAATTAAAAACAGTGTTTGTGGCAAGTGTTTTCTTAAATATTTCACATATAATTGATAGTGTAAGATATATAACTGAAAATAGATTTTAATACTTGATTTAAAGCAAAAAATAAGATAATATTTAGTGTAATGAGGGAATTATGACACAGATTGAGAATGCAAGAAAAGGCATAATAACTGATGAGATGAAAATTGTTGCTAAAAATGAGTTTGTAGAAGAAGAAAAACTGAGAGATTTGCTTGCAAAAGGTATGATTGTTATACCTGCAAATAAAAATCATAAAAATTTAATCCCAATTGGAATTGGCAAAAATCTAACAACAAAAGTAAATGCAAATATTGGTACTTCTGAAGATTATTATGATATCAATAATGAAATAAAAAAAATTGATATGGTTATAAAATATAAATGTGATACAGTTATGGATTTAAGTACAGGTGGTAATATAAGGGACATAAGAAAGGCTTTGATTGAAAGATCAACCATACCTTTTGGAAATGTTCCTGTATACCAGATGGTAAGAGATATTGTGAAAAATGGTAAAACATTTGTTAATATGAGTATTGAAGAAATGATTGAATTTATTGAAGAGCAGGCTGTGGATGGTGTTGATTTTATGACTGTTCACGCAGGTGTAACTTTAAAAGCTATTAATAAAATAAGAATTCAAAAAAGGAAAGCAGATATTGTGTCACGTGGTGGTTCATTGATCACAGGCTGGATGATACATAACAATAAAGAGAATCCCTTGTATGAATATTTTGATAAAATACTTGATATAGCAAAAAAATATGATGTGACTCTTTCTCTGGGAGATGGATTGAGACCAGGTTGTCTTGCTGATGGAACAGATTGGGGACAAATAGAAGAATTATTAACTTTAGGAGAGCTTGTGAAAAGATCAAGAGATGCAGGAGTGCAGGTAATGGTAGAAGGTCCAGGGCATCTTCCTATAGATCAGATTCAAATGAATATAAAATTACAAAAATCTATTTGTGATGAAGCTCCATTTTATGTTTTGGGTCCTATTGTTACTGATATTGCTCCGGGGTATGATCATATTACTGCTGCAATTGGAGGAGCTATTGCTGGCACAGCTGGAGCAGATTTTTTGTGTTATGTTACTCCTGCTGAACACTTAGGTCTCCCTGATGAATTAGATGTTAAAGAGGGCATTATAGCATCAAGAATAGCTGCTCATGTAGCTGATATTGGTAAGAAAATTCCAAAGGCAATTGATATAGATAATAGAATGGCTGAAGCAAGGAGGAATTTAAATTGGAAAGACCAGGAAAAATACTGTATTGATCCGGAAAAGTATATAGATGTAAGATTAAAAAGAAGTTCAAGTACTGAAGCTTGTTCAATGTGTGGAGATCTATGTGTTTATAAAATTTTAAAGGATAAATTATAAAAAAAGTATGAATATTGTATTTTATGGAGTAAGGGGGAGTTATCCTGTTCCTGACAAAAATGTTTTAAAATATGGAGGTAATACTTCTTCGATTTTAATAGAAAATAGAGAGAATATAGTGATTTTCGATGCAGGAACCGGGATAATTAGTATTGGGGATTATATAAAAAAGAAGAAAAAGAATGTAAAAAAAATAGATATTTTTTTAACTCATTTGCATTTTGACCATATTCAGGGGCTTCCTTTTTTTACTCCTTTTTATGATAATAATTTTAAAATAAATATTTATTGCCCTTATTATCCGAATATATCTTTGAAAAATGTTATTTATTCTATTTTTAATCACCCATTTTCTCCGATTTGCAATAAGGGAATAAAAGCTAATATAAATTTTTATGAGCTGAATTTTAAGAAAAATAAGAGTGTGAAAATTGATAAAAATATTAAAGTTGAATTTACAAAAGATGCTTCCCATCCTATATCTGGAGTTTTAATATACAAGTTGATCTCAGAGAACAAAAGTATTGTTTATGCAACTGATGTAGAGTCTCCAAAAGGCTTTAAAAGTAAAATTATAGATTTTATAAAAGGTGCTGAAGTTCTAATTCATGATGCTCAGTATATTGATTCTGAGTATTATAATGAGAAAAATTCAAAAGAGGGTTTTGGCCACAGCACTGTATCTATGGCTATTAAAAATGCAATAAAATGTGATGTTGAAAAATTATTTCTATTTCATTATAATCCGGATCGTTTGGATAAAGATCTTGAAAGAATTCTTAAAGATGCAAAAAAAATGTTTAAAAACACATTTCTTTCAAGAGAATTAGATAAGATAGATTTAAGGAGTTAAAATGTCAGGTCATTCAAAATGGGCTTCAATAAAGCATAAAAAGGCAGCAACTGATGCAAAACGAGGTAAGATTTTCACTCGTTATATTAAGGAAATTACAGTTGCTGCAAAAATTAGTGGTGACCCTGAATCAAATGCAAGGTTAAGGCACGCAATTGAAGGTGCTAAATCTGTTAATATGCCCAATGAAAATATTAAAAAGGCAATTATGAGAGGTACAGGCGAGTTAGATGGAGTTAATTATGAAGAAATAGTATACGAAGGATATGGGCCATGTGGAGTTGCTGTTCTTGTTGAAACACTTACAGATAATAAAAATAGAACTGTTGCTGAGATCAGGTATGTATTTGATAAATATAACGGAAATTTGGGTGACCATGGTTGTGTTAGCTGGATGTTTTCAAGAAAGGGTATAATTATTATTTCTAAGAGCTCAATTAATGAGGATGATTTAATGGAAGTAGCTTTGGAAAGTGGAGCTGAGGATATGAAAGTAGAGGATGAAGATTATGAAATTTTTACTACAATTGAGGATTTTGAAGCTGTTTTAAATGCAATAAAATCAAAGAATATTAAAGTTGAATCTGCTGAAATTTCCATGATACCATCAACATATATAAAGTTAGAGAGGAAACAGGCGCAGCAGATGCTTAAATTATCTGATAAAATTGAAGAGCTTGATGATGTCCAGAATGTTTGGTCTAATTTTGATATTTCAGATGAAGATATTGAAGAATATAACAACAGTTTATGATAGTTATTGGATTTGATCCCGGTTCAATCTACTTTGGAGTTGGGATTATAAAAATAGAGAAAAAGAAAAAATATTATCTCCATTCTGAGACAATCAAACTAAAAGAAAATGACTTTTATTCAAAAATGAAAACATTATGGAAAAGACTTGGAGAAATTTATACTTCTTTTCCAATTGATGAAGCAGCTATAGAAGAAGGCTTTCTGGGTAAGAATGTGAAATCAATGAATCTTTTATCAAAGGTTAGAGGAGTTGTTCTTGCATCTTTGTTAATTAAAAATATAGATCTTAAATTTTATTCACCAATGCAGATAAAGTTAGCATTAACCGGGAATGGTAATGCTGCAAAAACTCAAGTGAATAATACGATAAAAATTTTATTAAATTTAAAGGAGAGAGAACTTACTAATGATGAAAGTGATGCTTTGGCAATTGCTTATTGTTATTCGTTGAATTTAAAATGATTTCAGCAATAAAGGGTAAGATTTTTGATATTTCACCAGGAGAGGTACATCTTGATATAGGGAATGGCTTAATTGTTAAAGTTTTGTGTCCTGTTTCGAGTTATTCTGATATTAAGAAAAAAGAACAGATTTTATTATACACTGTTTTAAGGCAAAAAGATGAAGAATTTTTTCTTTATGGTTTTTTATCTAAAAATGAAAAAATCTTGTTTAAAAAGATGCTCTCTATATCTGGAATTGGTGGAAAAACAGCCCTTTGTTTTATTTCAGCTTTTTCAATAGATGAATTTGTTCAAGCAGTTGAAAAAAGCAATGTACTTAAATTGAGCTCAGTACCAGGTATTGGTAAAAAAACAGCTCAAAGGATTATATTAGAATTAACAGGGAAAATTGATTTTAAAGAATATGAAGTTGGTGATACTAAAGTAAAATTAAAGGAAGATTTGATTTCAGCCCTTGTTAATTTGGGTTATCCAACAAGACCTATAAGGGAATTTGTTAATAAAACAACTAAAGAAAATCCAGAAGAAAATTCGTTTAGTATTCTATTTAAATTAGTATTAAAAAAAATCAGTAAGAAATAATTATGAGCGAAACAAAATTAAATCCTGTGGAGAGTAATGAGGAAATTAAATTTGAGCAAAACTTAAGACCAACAAATATTAAAGAATTTATTGGGCAAAAAAAGAAAATTAAGAATTTAAAAACATACATAAAAGGCGCAAAACATAGAAATGAAGTTCTTGATCATGTTTTGTTTTCTGGACCTCCTGGATTGGGTAAAACAACTCTTGCTCATATAATTGCTTATGAAATTGGTGTAAACATAAAACAGACATCAGGTCCAACCCTGGATAAGAAAGGGGATTTAACCGCTATCTTAACTGACTTAGACACGGATGATGTGTTATTTATTGATGAAATTCATAGGTTAAAGACCAATCTTGAAGAGATCCTTTATAAAGCTATGGAAGATTTCAAGATTGATGTTATAATTGGGCAGGGTGTAGGTGCAAAAAATATTTCAATTGATATAGACCATTTTACTCTTATAGGTGCAACTACACGTACTGGTCTTCTTTCATCTCCATTAAGAGATAGATTCGGAATTTCTATGCACCTTGATTTTTATTCTAAAGAAGAACTAGAGGAAGTTTTATTTAGAAGCGCCAGTATTTTGAATGTAAAAATAACAAAAGATTCTGCAAAAGAAATCGCAAAAAGATCTAGAGGAACTCCAAGGATTGCTAATAAATTACTCAGAAGGGTAAGGGATTTTGCACAGGTTGAAGGGGAAGGAATTATAGATTTAAAAATTTGCGAGGTTTCTTTTAAAGCTCTTGGAGTGGATGAAAAGGGCTTTGATGAGATTGATAGGAAAATATTGCTTACTATAATTGAAAAATTTTCAGGGGGTCCAGTAGGACTTTCTACAATATCAAATGCAATTCAAGAAGAAAAAGATACTATTGAAGATGTTTATGAACCTTATCTGGTTCAACAGGGATATTTAAAAACAACTTCAAGAGGAAGAATTGCTACAGAAAAAGCATACAAGCATTTTAATAAAGTTTTTATAGATAAGCAAAAATCTCTATTTTAAATCCCGGGTTCAAATTTGTTTTCTTAGTAACTTGGTATAATAAAAAAAAATTGATATAATCTAAAAATGAAAAAAGTTATTTTTTTTATAATTTCCCTTAGGCCTAAACAATGGATTAAGAACATCTTTATCTTTGCACCATTGGTATTTTCTTTAAATTTCTTGAAATTTGAGGATGTCAGAAATAGTTTTATTGCATTTGTATTATTTAGTCTTATAACTGGAAGTATTTATATATTGAATGATTGTTTTGACAAAAATTATGATAAAAAGCATCCAAAAAAGAAAAACAGACCAATTGCTTCTGAAAAACTCAGTGTGTGCTTTGCAGTTTCAGGAGCAATTTTTATTATTATATTGGCTTTATTTATAATCTTTAATTTTAGTAAGAATTTTTTTTATATCTCTACCATTTATATTGTTTTAAATATTTTATATTCAGTTTATTTAAAAAAGGTTGTAATTTTAGATGTGTTTATAATTGCAACAGGCTTTGTTTTAAGGGTAATAATTGGAGGAGTTATAATTAAAATTGAACTTTCACCATGGATATTGATTGTTACATTTTTACTATCAATGTTTCTTGGATTTATTAAAAGAAGGCAAGAATTGATTAAAATTAACTATTTAGAAGCTGATGAAGATAAATCAAGAATTACCCTTAAAAAATATAATCTTTCGTTTTTAGATCAGCTTATTTCAATTACTACTGCTACAACTCTAATATCATACATAAGTTACGTGTTGAATCCTCAAGTACAGGAGAGGCTAAATACAAAACAACTATATTTTACTGTTCCTTTTGTGATTTTTGGTATTTTTAGATATCTCTATTTGACATATACAAAAGATGAGGGAGAGAGCCCGGAAGAGGTTATTTTTACTGACTTACCATTCACATTAAATATTGTTATCTGGGTCTTTGTGTTTATTCTCCTGATTCTTTAAAATTGGATTTAACAGAACTTGAATTAATAAGGAAATTAAATTTTGGGAATCTATCTGAACAGGAGTTGCTTGATGTTTTCTATAAAAATAGAGGTAAATATAGAATTCTTGTTAATCTGATCCAACAACCGAGATTTCCTGAGAAATTTTCTTTGAATATAATTTCAAAATTATTCCCCATAGATTTAATCAATGTAATAAAGAATAAGAGAACAAATCCTTTTATAAGAAAAAAAGCTGAAATTGAATTTACAATGAAATATAAAAAATTTCCATTAGGAGAAAAATTATCTTTTATAAGGGTTGCACCAAACTCTCTTTTAAATTATTTTATTAAGGAAAATGATAAGGGGGTTTTAAAAGCTATACTTACCAATAAAAATTGCTCAGAAGAGGTTATTTTGAAATTCATAAACAGAAGGACTCAAAGATTTAACTTTTATGAAGTGCTTATTTTTACAGATTGGTATAAAAGACCATCAATAGCACAGGCAATAATTAAAGATATTGAGGCACCGATTAAGTTAATTTTGAAATTAATTCCATTTTTAACAAAAAGTCAGCTAAAAAAACTTTATGAACAAGAACATACACATGAAATAATTAAAAAGAATATTGAATATTATTTAAAATCAAAGAACCAAAGAAATCTGACCTGATTTAATTATGAAGGAATTTCAATAATAAACCGTGCTCCTTTAGGGGAGTTATCAACTATTGAAATAATACCATTATGTTCTTCTATAATATTATGTGCAATTGCAAGTCCTAAACCTGTACCTGAACTCTTGGTTGAGAAATAGGGGATAAATAACTTTTGTTTATCTTCATCACTAATGCCAGGACCATTGTCAGCTATTTCAATTCTAACAAATTGGCTTTCTTTAATATATTTTGAGACAACTTCAACAACTCCTTTTTCATTCATTGATTCTATTGCATTATCAATAATATTTACAAAAATCCTCTTGATTTTTTCAGCATCCATTATTATGAATATCGGGATATCAACATCTAAATGTACCTTAAATTCGATATTATTATATATTGATGAGTAAACAGAGATCAGTTTTTCCAATGTTAAATTTATATCCCCTTTTGTGAAGTTAATTTCCGGGAGACGTGCATAATTTGAAAACTCTTCTGCAAGATTTTTGATTGAATCAAGTTCTGGAAGTATTATATTAAGGCTGTCTTCAACAATTTTTCTAAATTTTTCATCTGGTAATTCAATTGATTTTAATATTCGCTGGGAGGATATTTGAATTGGAGTTAATGGGTTTTTTATTTCATGTGCAATTCTCTTTGCAACCTCTCTCCATACAAGCATTCGTTGAGCTTTTATTAATTTAGTAAGGTCAGTTAAAACAACAAGTATTCCTGAGAATTTGTTGTCAATAGGGTTTCTTATCTGTGTGATTTTGATTGCTAAATTTAATATTTTACCCCTTATTTTAATATCAACCTCTTTTTCAATTATTTTAAATTTTGTCTCAAATGCTCCTTCTATAATAGAATTTATATCTTTGTAAGGGGTCTTGGATAGAACTTCAGAATAGTGTTTGGTGATACCAGATTTAGTTTGTAAGGCAAGCATTCTTTCAGCTTCTGGATTTATTTCCAATATTTCACCTTTAGAATTTAAGGCAATTACTCCTGTTGTAATGTTCTCAAGTATAGTTTCAGTAATACTTTTTCTTTGTCTTAATTCTATTGTTCTTTTATTAAGATTTTCTCTATTTTCCTTTAAATCTGATACCATTCTATTAAATTGATTTATTAAATTATAAAATTCATCTTTGGTTGTATAATCGATTTTTATATCTAAATTGCCTTTACTTATTTGAGAGGATGCAGCTACTAATTTGTCAATTGGAACTGTAATACCTTTGGCAAGATAGAAACCCAACCATGAAGCAGAAAAAATGATCAGAATCGTTATAAAGATAAATAACAAAAAATAGATTGTTTTTATTGGATCCTTTATTGATTTGGTTTGTATATATTTGTTAGCCATTGAAGAAAGGTGTTTTAAATCTTTTATATATCTGTCCGGATAGATTTTACCGATTATTACAAGGATTTTATCTCCTTCTTTAGCATTGAATGAAACACCACTTCGAATTAATTCGCCAATTTTTAATGAATCAATTTTTATAAAAGAACTGCCCCCTAATCCACGATATACAATGTCAAGGGGTAAATTTTTATATTCTTGTAAAGGGATTATTGGATTAAATTTGGACAGTATCTCTTTGTCGTTTCTGTATACATTAACAACATCTAATTTGTATTTAATCATATTTTTTTTCATTGAGTTATTTAAAAATATCCTGTTTTCATATGTGTACATTTGAAGTTGTTTGATCTCATCTGCTATAATAATTGAAAAATATTGTAGATCATCTTTTGATTTTTCATAATAACTGTTATCAAGACCCTCAATTTTATTCATTATAGAATCAATATCAGAACTAAACCACTTTTCAATGCCTCTATCTATTAAGTCAGTTGCAAAAAAGAATAGTAAGAGAGTGGGAATTATTGAAAAGGAGACAAAAAATAGTACTAATTTTTTTTTAAATCTGGTGCCTCTACCGTATTCCTCGCTTTTTTTATAATATAACTTAATTATATTTCTTGTAAGAATAAATAAAAAGGTGAGGCTGAACAATACTATAATTGTCCATAACACAAAGATTAAAGTCTTGCTGCTAACGAAAATTGGTGAAAAATCTTTACTTTCATTAAAGAATATTCTAATTATTACAAAAAAAACGAAAAATATTGCTATTCCAGCAACTATTAATCTTATTCCTTTAATATTGCTCTTTTCCATTATATAATCCCGAAACAAAAAAATACTTTAAAATTATTTTAGATTTAAATTTACCACTTAATATGGATAAATGTCAAGGACAATGAAATTGACGAATTTGAGAAAGCTTGATATAATAGGGCTTATAAATAGATGCGCCTGTAGCTCAGAGGATAGAGCTTGGGATTCCTAATCCCAGTGCCGCAGGTTCGATCCCTGCCAGGCGCGATTTATTATGGTTGACTGACAAAGAATAAAAAATTATAATATAAAAATTTAAGGAGGTGATTAGAATGGAGAAAACAAAAGTATTTGTATTTACATTTATAATTGTTTTGTGTGTGTTATTTTTATCATTTGGGGGAACAGTTTATGGGCAGGACACATTAGAGTTACATCAAGCTATTATGGATGGAAATTTGGAATTAGCTAAAAAATTGATATCAGAAAACAGGGGAGTTAATGTAAAGAGTGCGACAGGTGATACTCCTTTGACGTTAGCAGCATGGAAAGGGCAGCTGGAGATAGTAGAAGCTCTTTTAGCTGCCGGTGCTGATATCAATGCGAAGAATAAATCGGGCCAAACACCGCTTATTATGGCAACCATGAAAGGAAGATTGGAAATGGCTAAAACCCTTTTGGACGCAGGAGCAAAGATCAATGCTGGAAGTAGGGGGTGGACCGCTCTATGGAGTGCTGCTTATCATAAGCAGCCTGCTGTAGCAAAACTGTTGATAGAAAGGGGCGCAAAAATTAATAAAAAAAATGGTGAGGGCTGGGCACCGTTACTTGTTGCAGTCTCCAGAGGGAATAGAGATATTGTCCGGTTGCTTATAGATAGTGGAGCCAAGGTTAATACAGCGTCAAAAAAAATCTATACCCCCCTTATGTGTGCCACTTATAGAGGATATCTGGATATTGCTAAATTGCTGATAGAGAATGGAGCAAATATAAAAATCAAGGATATATCGAAGTGGACAGCCCTGATGTATGCAGCAGAGTATGGCCATGTGAAAGTTGCAGAATTCTTAATAGAAAATGGAGCTGATATTCATCGTAAGGATAAATATGGCTGGACAACTCTAATGTTGGCTGCAAGAGGAGGGCATCTTGATATCGTAAAAATGTTATTAGAGAAGGGTGTTGGCATTGACAAGAAGAGTAAAGGGCATGAAACTGCTCTCTGTATTGCCTTTAGATACAATCAAGATGATATCGGTATTTTTCTTCTTGAAAAAGGGGCAAAGGTACGTAAGTGTCTCTATTTTAACAGAGGAGATACCTTTTTTGTTAGTGGGAAATCTTATTTTTTTGCCGCTAAAAGATGCGAAGCAGAAGGAGATACAGCAAAGGCATTGGAACATTACATGGAAGCTGCAAAAAATTTCGATAAAGCAACACCAGAACTCAAAAAATCATCTGATAAGTACGGTAAAGGAAAAAAGAAGTCAATATTATCAGGTCTTTTAGGTCTTGCTGCGGCTACGGCTGATCTTGCAGCAGTGAAAAAGGGGAAACAAACTCAATATTATGACACAGTTAAGGGAGCTACAGAAGGTGATAAGGACATCCCTCCGAACGTGAAAAAAAAGATCGAATACGCTGAAAAATCAAAAAAGAGCCATGAGTACTTTCTCAAGTGTAAAGAAAATATTGAACGTCTGTAAAAATAAATCAATGCACCCCCATTTATACACTGACAACTATTTTTTGTAGACATCTCCTCTTGTATCAATTTTAATCACTTTAATAATACCCTTTTCAAATGAATATATAATCCTGTACTTACCTATTCTCAATCTGAATATGTTTTTAGTTTTATTGCCTTTCATCTTTTTTATATCACCTTTAAAGGGCAATTTTTCAATACTTTCCACAATGTTTTTTACAACATCTTTTTTGATCTTCTGCAAGTGTTTTATGCTTGTTTTACTGTAATATATTTTCATAAATCGAGAATTTTCTTTGTCTCATCAGATGAAATAAATTTATCTTTTGAAAGTATTTCTAAAATTTCTTTCTCATCCCTTGCAGACAATAATAACATCTCTTTTTTTTCCATTTTATTTTTCATCCATTCTTTTAAAGATTTTCTGATTATCGCAGATATACTCTCATTTCTAAAAAAGGCCATAGCTCTTGCCTTTTCATATAACTCTTCATCAATTGTAATATTTAATCTCTTCATAATTTTTCTCTCCAATACATATATACGTCATTGTGTATAATTTTTCAACTTTAAAGTTAAAAAAATCAAAAAAAAATATTTTTTTTAACCCAAAACTTACACTGTCACTGACACTGTCACTTTTTTACTTTGTTACTCATCACTTTATTTATTTTTTAAGTGACGGTCTGCGCGACCATTAACTCTATGGCCTTCAACAGCAATGATCTTATTGTCTTTTTTTACTATTTTTAGCCTAAAATAATCCAATTCCTTAAACATAAACATGTTTTGGTTAATTGGGATCATTTTCATCATGGGACCCTCTTCTCGTTGATAAAACAAGGATTCCCCTTTTAAGGTTATCCGTCTGGGACCAAATGTTCCCACATAGGTTTTTAATATATCCAATTTGATTTTTTTGGGGTTTAGCATAGTTTTAAATATATCATATCCCCATGAATAATAGGCCTTAAACTCAGGGTCTTCTTCTTTTTCGAACAATTTTTTCACTGCCAGCAATTTGGCTGTATCAAGCGCTTTATTACTAACTACCTTAACATCGGGTTCTACGCCCACACCTTCCCAATTGGTTTTGGTAATACGATTGTAAGCCCTGGCAAAGGGTAGGCTCATCATAAACTGATCGGTAAGTATAACAAATTTATTATCATGTGCGCCTCCTCCGGTTTGCTCACCAATTACGGTGGCCCGTTTCATATGCTTTAAGTTATAAGAAAACTCTTCAGCTGCTGAGAAGGTATTTTGGCTGGTTAAGATATATAAATCAATTTTATCCAATCGCTTGCCCGGCAAAAGGGTATAAGTCCAATATTGAGTGGATTTGTCCTTATCCTTGTAAAAAAATGTATTGAGATGTTTGCGGGGATTTGAAATAAAATAACTGCAAAGGAATTGAACCATCTCCGGAGATCCCCCTCCGTTAGTTCTTAAATCAACAATTAATGCATCTGTATGGGCAAGAAAACCCATTACTGCAATTGCACTATTAAAGGCTTCAATCTCATAACTAAACCCATTCAATTTTAAATAGCCGATATTTCCTGTGAGTATTTTTACTTCTTCAAAACCATAATTGGCAATCCGATCCAACCTTTTTTTGCGTAAGAGGCCTTTTTTGTCAAATTTATCTCTCTCTTTTTTATTTTTTATCCATTCCGGATTAAATCGGATACTGAGATGATCATCTTTATGAATTGCCATTAAATCCTTTGTGGTTGCAGCAGCAAAGTCTCCAGGTTGGATGATAGAATCATATTTTCCCGAATATAGATTGTTCTTCAGCATTTTTATATATTTTTTAGTTATTTCCGGAAATATATACTCTCGCTCAAGATTCTCACAAATCTTATCAATAATGACTTTTTTTTCAGATTTATCAATTTTTACTTCATTCCCATGCCCAAAAAGCATTATTAAAGATAAACAAATCATAATGATAAATAAGGTTGTTTTTTTCATTTTTCCTCCTCAATAATATTAACGTAATGTCAAAAGTTTTTAAGGTAAAACTTTTAAAACCCTTTATATTAAAGGCTTTCACCTTTATTTAGCTTTTTCCCCTCTTTTATCAATTCCATTTTTATCCTTTAAAATTAAAATGTCAATTTTACGAATTGCATCGTAAAAAATCTATATGAAACAGGTATCGTTGCCTCATAATAAAAATACGATAAAACGTTATCACAATTTTTATATTTAATCAATTTTAAATTGAACATTTTATGACACTCTTTTTTTTCTAAGATATGCCATTCTGAATATTTTATCCTGTAAACAACAAAATTCTTTTTTCAAATCGAATTGCTGAAATTTACAAATTTACACCCACCGCATATGTTAAGACTTATTATATGAAAAAAATATTTATTTTTTATATAATAGAGACAAATTGGGAGCAGGTGCAGACTCTAGCCGCCGTGTCAATTTTTGACTTGGGACGAATGTCACCCTACCTCGCCCATAGCATACTGGAAGAACACAACTAAAAATTTTATTTAAGAGGAAAAATTGTTTTGTGCTCCGGTGCAAATTCAAAAACACCTTTTGAAAATATTATATCTTTTCCCTCTAATTTTGAATATATACCTTTTTGAGTAAATCCATCAAATTTTCCATCACTACCAGCGCTTGCTATCCAATACATATCTGGTGCTTCTTTTTTATAATAAAAATTGTTACCCCAAGCATCCTTTGTCTCTAGTCTTTTAATGTAAAAAGGTGCCAAATCCTTCTCAAGTTCATATAAAAAAGTCTTGCCTTCTGGTGCTTTTCCATTATCTACTATATAATCCTCAATTGCTGTTCCAATATTCTTTAGATCTCTATATGTTCTATGATACTTATCCCGTAGGGGATCTAACCATCCACCAAAACGGAAATATCCTAAAGTTGAATCACTGCTACACATCCATCCCTTTGGAAATTTTTTGCATTCCTCTAGGTCGAATTTGAACAAAGAATCCTTATATGAGAAAATTATTTCAATATCAGTTTCTTTCATTATCATTTCGAATATTTCTACAGTATCTATTTTATATTCAGCTCTAACAAACTCTGTCTCATCCCAGTTGATTCCGCTCGAAATGCCTTCTTTTCTAATTTCGTTTAATTCTTTTTTGAACTCATCAACTTTTTTATCCACTTCATTCATTTCTTCTTGAATACTCTTCTTTGCTTCTTCCAGGGTTCCTTTATGAATTATTTTCTTTTCTGCTCTCGATGCAAGCATCTTGAAATCACTCGTTTTTGGAATGCAATTTAGTAAGTAATCTACATTTCCAGTTTTTAATGCCAGAAATGCAGTTTTTGCCAGAGTATCGGGATCTTTGTTAGAAGTAACGCCAGGCCCGCAATTTACCATAAATGACAAAACTACTAAAATTAAAAATATTTTTTTCATTTTTTCTCCTCTACAATCTTAATCTCTTCATCTGTTAAATTATACAATTTATATACCAATTTGTCGATTTTGTTGTTCGAAGGCTTTTGTTTTATCTTTTTTCAACTCAAAACTTAACACTCACACTTGGTTGAATGGTTGAATGGACTAATGGTTTAGTAGTTCTTTTTACTTTCTACTTTTTACTTGTTACTCATCCACTCATCCACCCATTCACTCATCACTCTGTCTCTGGGCAGGAGTAAACCCGGCCCCTACACTTCACTCATCACTAGACTAAAGAGGGAAGATAGATATGTATTACTGTTCCTTTACCTATTTCAGATTCTATAAAAATAGATCCATAATGTTCTTTTATTATAATATAAGCTTCAGAAATCCCCATTCCTTTCGCTATACCAGAATCTTTAGTAGTAAAAAATGGTGTAAAGATATTGTTTTTAGTTTTTTCATCCATTCCAATTCCATTATCTTCTATACTTATATGTACAAATTTATTTGAATCAAGGTTTGATTCAGGGGGTATGCCTTCAAAATTTTTGGCAGTAATAGTAATAATTCCACCATCAGGTAGTGCATCAATAGCATTATCATACATGTTTTTTAAAACAACATAAATATCCTCGTTATCAAACTTTACTCTGTTTAAATCTTTTTCAATATTTATAATAAGTTTAATATCAGGCTTATTTAATTTCTTGAACGAATTTTTTAGGTCTTTTATAGATATTTCAATTATCATTGATATATTACTTTCAAAATATTTTATTTTTTGTCTATGCTCTGTAAATAACATTAACTTTTTAATAATATCACTTGCACGTTTACTGCTTTTTTCAATTTTTTTATATCTATTGTAATGTTGGTCACCAGGTGTACATTTTATTAGACCCATTTGAGCATTTCCTATTATTATACTTAGTATATTGTTAAATTCATGTGAAATTCCAGCAGATAAGATCCCAATTGCTTCCATTTTTCTTGATTCAATTAATTTTTTATTCTTCTCAACTATTTCTTTAGATTTTTCCTGTATGTCATTTTCAAGTTTTTTTCTGTATTCCCTTAAATCCGAATCTCTCTTTTTTCTATCAATTGCTTGCGCAAGGTTTCTTGAAACATAAGCAATTAATTCAACATCTTCCTTTGTATATTTAATCTCCTTATTATAGGTTTGAACAACAAGTACACCATGAATTTTATTATGATATTCAAGAGGCGCACCTATCCATTCAAAGGAATCCGTACCAATAAGATCTACTTCTCCTTTTTCTATAAGTTCTTTATGTCTTTTCCTATCTATTAGTTCTGTGGTCCTTTTCCTTCTAATATAATCTGTTAATCCTCCTTTTAATGATATAGGTCTGTTTATTGGGTCTTTATCATGCTCATCTTTATAATAGGGAAGTAGATACATATAGTTTCCTTCATACATAGCAAGGTAGAAGTTATTCGCTTTTTCCTTGTCCATCAACTTTATTAATTCTTTATGAGAGGTTTTCACTAATTCCATAATAGGTTTATTGCTAAGGCTGACTTTGAATATATTAATCAGTGCATGTTGGAGTTTGGAATTTTCGATTATTTTATCTTTATTTACCATATTTTAATTTTATAAAATAATTTATATTAAGTAAATAGGTTTTATACAAAATTTGAAATTATAATGGATTTAACTTATAATTTTGTTTCTTAATTGAATTGAGGTTTTTTGAATTGAAATTATCAAATAGAAAATTCATAGGTATTTTAATTTTTGCTTTATTAACTTTTCAATATTGTTCTTCTTTTAGATATGATGTAACTCCTGATACAGGAGATTTTCAATATAACAGAGTAAAAATGAAAGTGTATTATAAAAATGGAAAGAACAAACAGAACGGAAAAGTATTACTGAAATATGATGATAATAGAACAAAAATGTTATTCTTATCACCTTTCAATCAAGTTTTACTTGAATTAATTATGAGTGGAGAGAATCTTTTGTTAATTAATTCTAAGAGTAAAAAGTATTGGAAAGGAGATTTTAAATCTTTTTTGAAAATTGTGTGGAATATAGATCTGGAATTTGAACAATTGAAACTATTATTATTAGAAGGGATTGAACCCAAAAATATAGGTGATGAGCATTTAAAATTCAATATTGAAAAAGACAAAGATTCAGCAAAACCTAAAATTATTAAAATCACAAATAAAGATACTTTTATAAAGTTAAAAGTTATAAGTAAAAAGATCAGGAAAGGGAAATTAAATTTTAATAAAGATTTATCAAACCTGCAGAAAAGTGATATTAATGATGTATTAAGAAATGATTGAATTAAAATCTTTTGCAAAGATTAACCTGGGGCTAGAGATATATGGAAAAAGAGAAGATGGATATCATAATCTCAGGACAATTTTTCAGACTATAAATATTTTTGATACAATAAAAATAAAATATAAGAATTGTGAAGGAATTAATTTAAATGGCACAGATCCATCAATTGGATGGAAAGAGGATAATTCAATTTTTAAGGCTTTTAAAATAGTTAAAAGAAATTATGGTTTAAAATGTGGTTTTGAAATATTTGTAGAAAAGAAAATCCCACCAGGCTCAGGGCTTGGGGGAGGTAGTAGTAATGCAGCGGTTTTTCTTCTATTTTTAAATGAATATTTTAAGCTTGATTTATCTTTAAAAGATTTGATTAAAATAGGTAAAGAGATTGGAGCTGATGTGCCATTTTTTTTGGTTGGAGGGACTATTCTTGCTGAAGGGATTGGAGAAGAGCTTTTTTTATTGGATGATATTGAAGAAAGATTTATCGGGGTTGTTATTCCTGATATAAAAGTCTCTACCAGTTCAATTTTTTCTAAGTTTAGCTTGACATCTACTCAGTTTGAAAGTAAAATTAATATCTTTTGCAAATCAGAAAACTTTGCCGTATTGGAGAATAATCTTGAAAAAGTTACATTTCGATTATTTCCAGAAATAAAGAGAATAAAGGATAAGATGTTAAGTTTAGGATGTGAATTTGTTTTGATGAGTGGATCAGGTAGTTCTGTTTATTGTTTGCTAAATGATAAGAATATTTCTGATTTAAAAAGGGAATTTCCCAATATGATTATTACTCAGAATATTAGTAGAGATTATTATTTAAAAAATATTGGGGCGTGGCCAAGCGGTAAGGCACCGGTTTTTGGAGCCGGTATCCGGAGGTTCGAATCCTCCCGCCCCAGAGGTTTGAAATGAAGGATAATAAATACTTAATTTTTGCTGGTTCATCGAATTTAAAGCTGGCTTCAGATATTGTTAAATATTTAGGGAAGGAGCTAGGTGAATGCAGTCTTGGGACCTTTTCAGATGGAGAGATAAGGTTTCAAAGCTGGGAAAATGTGCGTGGTGCAGATGTTTTTATAATTCAATCTCTTTCTGAGGATATCAATTTTCATATAATGGAGTTATTATTAATGGCAGATGCATTTAAAAGGGCTTCTGCAAGACGAATAACTGCTGTGATCCCTTATTATGCTTATGCAAGGCAGGATAGAAAAGATAGGCCTCGTGTTCCGATTTCAGCAAGACTTTTAGCAGATCTTTTAGAAACAGCAGGCTTTTCTAGAATACTTACTATTGATCTGCATGCAAACCAAATTCAGGGATTTTTTAATATTCCGGTTGATAATTTAATGGCCCTTCCAATATTTGTCTCATATTTTAAGAAATTAAATTTGAAAGATTTGGTTATTGTTTCTCCTGATGCAGGGGGAGTTGAAAGAGCAAGAATGTTTTCAAAAAAGATTCATGCAGGTCTTGCAATAGGAGATAAAAGAAGAAGAAAAACAAATGTTGCAGAAATTATGCATATAATAGGGGATGTGAAAGATAAGGATGTGATTATTGTTGATGATATTATTGATTCTGCAGGAACTTTATACGAAACAATAAAAGCTCTAAAGAAAAATGGAGCAAAAAGTATCTATGCTCTTTGCACACATGGCATTTTTTCTGGTAGAGCTATTGAAAGAATTGAAAGCTCTCCTGTTGAAAAAATATTTATTTCTGATACTATCCCATTAAAGAATGATAAATTGAAATGTAAAAAAATAGAGGTTTTGTCAATTTCAAAATTATTTGCTAAAGCTATTAATAGCATACATAATGAGACTTCAGTGTCAAAACTGTTTTTATAAGAGGGGTGAAAAATGAAAGGTGTTATGAAGATTAATGCAAAATCAAGAGAAGAAGTTGGGAAAAAAATTGCTAAAAAAATTAGAAAAGAGGGTGAAATACCAGCAATTATTTATGGCTGCGGTATTAAATCAATACCAATAACAATAAAGCTGGATGATATTAAGGAAATATTAAAGGCTGAAAAAGGGGAGAACACAATTCTTAAGATTACTAGGGATAAAAAAATCATTGATGCAATGCTTAAGGATTTTCAATATGATTACTTATCTGATAATATAATCCATGCAGATTTTATCAGAATAGATATGGAGAAACTAATTGAAGTAGATATACCTGTTGTTATTAAGGGTGAATCAATTGGAGTACAAATGGAAGAAGGAATTTTTGATTTTGTCACAAGAGAATTAAAAATAAGGAGTCTTCCTGCTGATATTCCAAAAGAAATTGAAGTTGATGTTAGTGATCTTCATATTGGTCATTCAATAAAGGTTGAAAATATAAAGGTTGGTGAAGGAATAGTGTTGTTTAGTGATCCTGATACTGTTATTTGCTCTGTTTCTACAAAGGTAGTAGAAAAGGAAGAAGTTGCTGAGGAAGAAGTAGAAGAGGCTGTTGAAGAAGAGGTTGCTGGAGAAGAGGCTGGGAAAGAAGAAGGAAAAGAAATTAAAAAAGAAGAAAAAAAAAGGGAATAGAATAAATTTAATATGAAGATAAATATCTCTTATTAAGGGATCTAAAGACTTCTTGCTCCTTTAAAGGGGCTAGTAACCATAAGGAGGTACTATGAAAAGAAAGTACGAAATTGGATTTTTATTAAATCCTGAATCATCAGATGAAGAAGTAAAAAAAATCATGGATTCTGTTATTGGAATTATTGAAAATGCTAAAGGTATAGTTGAGAACATTGACGAATGGGGAAGAAGAAAATTGGCATATCCTATTCAAAAACACAATGAAGGTATTTATACTTTTATTAATACTGAAGTAGAAGGCAAGGCAATGGCTGAAGTTGAGAGACGATTAAAACTAAGTGAGCGAGTCATAAGATTTATTGTTTTTAGGCTTGATGATAAGCTCAAAAAAGCTAATAGGTTAACAAAAAAATGGCATAAATCAGAAAAGATCGCGAAAAAAACTAAAGAAGTTATAGAAAAGACTGACTCAGATGAAAAATTTCTTGATAAAAAGGGGGATGAAAATGAAGAAATATAAGGATTCTACAGACAGTAAGCAGAATAAAAAATATTATTTTAATAAAAAAAAATATTGCCTGTTTTGTAAAGATAAAGTAAAATTAATTGACTATAAAAATTATAGAATTTTGCAAAAATTCACATTAGAAACAGGAAAGATTATGCCTGGAAGAGTAAGCGGTGTATGTGGTTATCACCAGAAGCAATTAACTAAAGCAATAAAGAGAGCAAGGCATATGGCATTTTTAAAGTTTGTAGAATCTAAGAGGGATTAAAATGAAAGTTATATTAAATTCAGATATTGAACATTTAGGAAATGTTGGTGATATTATTGAAGTAAAGTCAGGATATGCAAGAAATTATTTGTTTCCAAAGAAATTAGCACTTTGTTTAAGTAAACACAATTTGGATATTACAAAAATTAAAAAAAGTAAGATCCAGAAAAAATTAGAACTTGAGAAGATGTCTGCAATTGAGCAAAAGCAGAAACTTGAAGAGATTAAACTTACATTTGAAAAAAAATCGGGAGAGAAAGGTATTCTTTTTGGTTCAGTCGGAGTTTCAGATATTGAAAAGAAGCTAAAAGAGTTAGGGATTGATGTTGATAGGAAAAGATATCACATGGAAGAGCCTATTAAAAAAGTTGGTAATTATACGTGTAAATTAAGATTATTTGATGGTGTTGAAGCAGAGCTAAAAATAGAGGTAAAGGCTGAAGGAGAAGAAGAATTGGATAAAAAGTGAATACAACTTCTGATTTCAATTTAGTATTACCAAGTGATGAATTTGCTGAAAGGGCTTTATTAGGGTCTATGCTAATTGAGAATAGATACACAAATGAAGTTTTTTCTGATCTTAGTTCTGAGGATTTTTATAGTACTACAAATAAGAAGATCGCAACTGCAATATCCTATTTGGTTAATAAGGGAGAACATATAGATATTATAACTGTTTCAGAATATCTAAAAAAAAAGAAAGAATTAAAATTTGTAGGAGGTTATGATTATATTAATTCCTTGACTGATGGAATACCTCAAAACCTGAATATCTCGGAATATATAAAAATAGTTAAGGATCGTTCTTCATTGAGAAAAATAATTATAACTTCAATGGGGGTTATTCAAAAGGGTGTAGAAAACAAAACAGAAACTGAAAATATTTTAAATGAACTTCAGGAAGATATAATAAAAATTTCTGAAAGTAGTATAAAGAGGGGGTTCTTATCTTCTGGCGAGTTGATTCAAGGAACATTAGATGAGGTTGAAAGCATTCAGAAGATAGGAGAAAGTGAGGGACTAAAAACTGGTTTTTCCGAACTGGATAACATTACTTCTGGCTTTCAAAAGGGGGAATTGATTGTTATTGCTGCCAGACCTTCTATGGGAAAAACTGCTCTTGCATTAAATATTGCTTCGAAAATGGCTACTGACACTGGAAAATCAGTCGGCTTTTTTTCAATAGAGATGTCCAAAATTCAAATTATGATGAGATTACTTGCTCTTGAAACAAAAATTAGTATTAGTGCTTTAAGAACAGGTAAACCCCATCTAAATCAAAAAGAGTGGAATGATCTTGAACTAGCAGCCAACCAGCTAAAAAAAGCAAATCTTTTTATTGATGATTCTGCCTCTCTTTCAATTATTGAAATGAAAACAAGAGCAAGAAGATTAAAAAATGAGAGAAATTTGGATATTATTTTTGTAGATTATCTTCAATTAATGAAAGTAACGGGTGATTTGATAAGGAGAAATGATTCGAGGGCACAAGAGGTAGCTATGATAACAGCATCTCTGAAAGAGATGGCAAAAGAGCTTGAGATTCCTGTTGTTGCTCTTGCTCAACTAAATAGAGCCCCTGAGCAAAGAGGAACTAGAAGGGAAGGTGGAATGAAATACCAGCTCTCTGATTTAAAAGAGAGTGGAGCTATTGAACAAGATGCAGATGTGGTTATGTTCCTTCATAGAGATGAGCAGAATGATAAAGACACTGAACGAAAAGGAGAGGCTGATTTAATTATTGCAAAACAGAGAAACGGACCAACAGGTAGAATAGTTTTAGCATTTATTGATAAATGTACAAAATTTGTTAATATTGATTTCAGGGACAAAGATTATTTATGATAAAATTTAGAAGATCACTTGAGTCATTTGCTTCCAATGTTGGTGAAATTATTGTTCTTATGTTTAAATCTATTTTTTTTATATTTCAAAAACCTTTCAATTTAAGGCGAATAGTTAATCATATATATATTGATGGTGTAAAATCTATGCCAGTTGTTTTATTAACAGCTGTTTTCACGGGTGCTGTTCTTACTTTACAGAGTTTTTTCGCTTTAAATAGGCTGGGTTATGAAACTTTTACTGGTTCACTCGTTGGAGTTTCTTTAACAAAAGAATTAATCCCTGTTTTAACTGGTTTAATGATTTCAGGAAGAGTGGGTGCTTCGTATAGCGCAGAAATTGGGACAATGAAGGTTTCTGAGCAGATTGATGCACTTTTTACTTTTGGTGTGAATCCAATAAAGTATCTGATTAGCCCTAGAGTAGTTGCACTTATGATCATGCTTCCCATGCTAACTTTGTTTGGTGATTTTGTGGGTATTTTTAGTGGCAAAATAATTGCAGATGTTGTATGCAGACAAAATCCTGTATTATTTGAACATCAGTTGCTTGCTAGCCTTGAATTCTGGGATGTGATTTCAGGTTTGATAAAATCCGTTTTTTTTGGCCTTACAATCGCTGTTATTGGTAGTTATTTTGGTCTTAAAACAGAGGGCGGAGCAGAAGGAGTTGGAAGATCAACAACCATGGCAGTTGTTGTTGCTTCAATTATAATCCTGGTTTCTGATTTCTTCTGGAGTAAGATATTACCTTTTACTTTAAGATGATTGAATTAAAAAATGTATCCAAATCTTTTGGAAGTAATAGTGTGTTAAAATCCTTGAATCTTAAAGTATGTAAAGGTGAAAACCTTACAATTATTGGACAGAGTGGAAGTGGTAAAAGTGTATTAATCAAGCATATTATAGGATTGCTTAAACCTGATGCTGGAGAGATTTTTATTGATGGAATTGAGATAACAACATTAAAAGAGAAAAAATTGTTTAAATTTATTGAAAAATTTGGTATGGTATTTCAGGGGGGTGCTTTATTTGATTCTTTAACTGTTGGAGAGAATATTGCGTTTGGAATAAGAGAAAAAAAAGATAAGCATGAAATTAACAGGATTGTCAATGAGAGTCTCGATAATGTCGGGCTTCCTGGAATTTCAGATTTAATGCCTTCAGAGCTAAGTGGAGGAATGAAAAAGAGAGTGTCAATTGCAAGAGCAATTGCAAAAAAGCCAAAAATTATAATGTATGATGAACCTACAACTGGTCTTGATCCTATAATGGCTGATGTTATAAATGAACTTGTTATAAAAGTAGGTGAAATGCCAGGTATAACTTCAATAATTATTACTCATGATATGGTAAGTGCTTATAAAGTATCAAAACGAATTGCAGTGCTATATGATGGGAAAATAATTGAAACAGGTTTACCTGAGGATATAAAGAACACAAAAAATGAAATAGTAAGACAATTTATAGAGGGACGATCCGAAGGTCCAATTAAATTAAGGTAGAAAGATGAAAAAAGAATTAAAAATAGGAATTTTTGTTATTATTGTTTTTATCATATTTTTTTATTTTATAATTAAAACAGAATCAATTACATCAATTTTATCTAAAAAAAACACTTATATCATTTATACTAAGTTTGCAAATGTGTCAGGAGTATATGAAGGTGCCCCTGTTAGATTGGCTGGGATTAAGATTGGGCTTGTTAGTAGTATTAAATTAAAGAAAAATAAAGCAGTTTTAAAAATGCTTATGAAAGATAAATACGAAATAACTGATGATGCAAGGGCAATGGTTACATCAATAGGGATTGTTGGTGAGAAGTTTATTGAAATAGTATACAGGGAGGAATTTAGAACAAAAAATCCAAAAGTAATAGAAAATGAAGGAGAGCTGAGAAGTGTAGACACTTTTGATCTTGATGCTTTGAGTGGTAAGCTAAATGATATTACTAACAAGGTCTCAACTGTCTTGGATTCTGTTAATGATATAATCTCAGATAAATATTCCAAAGAGTCGATAAAAGTAACATTAGCAAATATTAGAGAAATTACTAATAATCTAAAAGAACTCTCTGGTAAAGATAGTAAGATTCAAGGAGTATTAGGTAATTTTCATACCTTATCGTTAAAATTAAAAGAAACCACAGGTTCGTTAAGTGAATTTGTGACAAATTTAGATAAATCTTTTTATAATGATAAAGACGGAATTATTAATAGTTTGCAATCAGCTTCAAAAAGAATAGATAATATTGCAAAAGATTTAAAAACTATTATTAAAGAGATTGGAGAAGGTAAAGGAACCGCAGGTAAATTAATAAAAGATGAAGGGTTGTATAAAAAGATAGACAATTCTATTGATTCAGTAAATTCAATCTTAAAAGAAATTGAAAAGAAAAAGGATGATTTGAGTAAAGCCAGGTTTAAGTATAATATTGGGATTGACTATTTTACTGATTATGAAAGAGCAAGGTTTTCTCTGGGTTTAAATCTGAATTTAAATAAATTTGTGTTTTTAACAAGAGTTAATGAAGATCCTGAATCAGGTGACCCACGTTTTTCAGCAATGTTAGGAAAGAAATATGGGGATGTTTCTTTTGCTGGGGGACTTGTTGATTCTGAGTTAGGTGCAGCCATTTATTTTGATTTTATTAAGAGCAGATTGAGTTTTGGAGTTGAAGCTTCACAATTTTATAGACAGGATAATCCCAGATTAAAAACTATAATCTCATTTTCTCTTAGAAAAAATATAAATCTTTGTGCAGGTTATGAAGATGTTCTTAATAAAGATCAAAGGAGATTTCTTTTAGGAATTTCTATGTCAAACTAATAAAAACTTTATATTTATAAATCATTTAAAGTTGTAATTTGTTTTGTGTAAAAAAATGAAACCTTTTGTTTTAATTTCGCATCTAATTTAAATGGCAAAAGTTTTATATAAAAATACGGAGGAGTTGCTTGAAGGATTAAAAAAAAAGGATAATGGAGCTTTTAAAGAGGTTATGTATTTATATAAGAATAAAATTTATAATTATTTGAAGTTTTTAGTTAATAATGATGAAGTTGCTGAAGAATTGACTCAGGATACATTTGTTAAGGTTTATTTCAAAGCATATTCTATTCATACAAATAATCTATCAACCTGGATATATAAAATCGCAACAAATCTGGCTAGAAGTGAGTTTAGAAAAAAGAGAATAAGATGTTTTTTTTCGTTGTCTGATGTAGAGAATTATTGTTTTTCATATGAAACTTCTATTGAAGATCAGGAACTGCTTAAGCATTTAATGTCTACTCTTCAAGAGAAATATAGAATACCAGTTATTATGAAAGAGATTGATAATTTTACATTTGAAGATATATCGAATATTTTAAATAAACCAATAGGTACTGTTAAAACTCTTGTTTTTCGAGGTAAAAATCAATTAAAAGAAAATTTATATAAATTAATTGGAGAAAAAAATGAAAAATATTGATGAGTTATTAAGAAATATTTCAACAGAAAGTGGTCTGAGAGAGGATTTTGAGACAAAAGTTAATTCAAAGATAAAGATAAAAAAATCACATAAGAAAATAACCTACATTGCATTTTTTATGTTTTTGTGTGTTGCGATTTTTATGGGATATTTTTTCTTTATTCAGGATAAAGGAGAACCAGAAATATTAAATGCAAAATCTGATAAATTGATTGAAAAAGAAGAAATCCCAATTATAGAAGATATTTACTTTGCATCGTATGATGATAGAGCTAATTATGCTATAGAACAGATTTCAATAGATGAAGAAGATAAAGATGAGGAAATTTAAATTATAAAAATTTTATTTAATAGTTGATTTTTTTTCTTTTATAGTTTATATATATATTATAAAACGAAGGAAAGGAGAAAATACACATGCTAATTGTTTTTTTTCTTTTCTAGTTTATATTATATATTAATAAATAAAATGAAAGAAAGAAGAAAATTTGTACGTCTTAAGATCAATTATAAAGTTGATTATTTTGAGCTTAATGAAAATGGGGATCTCCTTGATAAAGGAGAATCTCAAACCGAAGATGTATCAAAAGGTGGAGTACGTTTAAAACTTGATAAGTTTATTAAAGAAGGATCAATTTTGGATCTTAAGATATACAATACATCTTATAAAAAACCGATAGATTGTAATGCCAGAATTATCTGGATGAAAAAAATGACAGATAATTGTTTTGAGTATGGGCTGGATTTTACCAGAATTGGATGGACTGAAAGTGATAGATTAGTTGAAAATCCGAATTAAAAAAGTACATGCTTTATTGTAGAGATATTGTATGTTTTTATGTAAAAATCTCTTTTAAGATTTGATCTGAGTTTCTCCAGTTAGGGACGATTTTAACAAATAGATCTAAAAAGACCCTCTTTTCAAAATAATTTTCAATATCAATTCTTGCTGATTTACCAATTTCTTTTATCAAATTACCTTTTTTACCTACTATTATCTTTTTTTGAGAGTGTGACTCAACATAGATTTCTGCTCTAACATAAAATAGCTTGTTTTTATCTTTAATTTCCTCAACCTTTACTGTTGTTGTAAAAGGAAGTTCATCATATGTTAAGTTCAAAAGCTTTTCACGTATCAATTCTGAAATAAAGAATTTTTCTGTTTGGAGTGTATATTTTTCTTCTGGATAGAAATATTCATTTTCAGGTAAATATTTGTAAATAAGATCTTCAAGCAAAGAAATATTGAGTCCATGTAGAGCTGATATAGGTATGATTTCATCCCAATTGTGTATATCTTTGAAAAAATTAATTCTTTCAAGAACCTTTGCTTTTTTGTATTTATCAATTTTATTTATTACAAGGAATGTTGTTTTGTTAACTTTTTTTATTATATTTAGAGTAAATTTATCTTCTTTTTTGTCATCAATATCTATGAAATATAGGATAATATCAGTGTCGAGGAAGGAGCTGTGTACGTCTCTCATCATCTTTTCATTAAGTTTGAAATGTGGTTTATGAATTCCAGGTGAATCAAAAAAGACAATCTGTCCTTTATCAGTTGTTTTTATGCCCAGAATTTGTCTTCTGGTTGTCTGGGGCTTGTCTGAGACTATTGAGACTTTTTTTTCTAATATGTAATTTAAGAATGTTGATTTTCCAACATTGGTTCTACCTATTAAAGCAACATATCCAGAGTGTATGATCTTATTCTTTTTCATTATAAATTTTTATTTTTTTTATTCTATTTTTTTCAATATTAATTACTTCAAATGTGAAATTTTTAATTACAACTTTATCAAATTCATCAGGAATCTTTCCTAATTTGAAGCTTATTAACCCAGCTACAGTTTGATAGTCTTCATCTTCATCTATTTTGATGTTTAATTTATCTTGAAGTGCATCAATGTCTGTATCGCCTTTGACTATAAAATAATCTTTTTCTTTAATAATCTGCTCAATATCTTCATCATACTCATCTTTTATTTCACCAACAATTTCTTCAATGATATCTTCCATTGTTACAACCCCAGAAATGCCTCCAAATTCATCTACTACAACTGCGAATTTTTGCTTGGATTTTTGAAGTTCCTTTAAAAGTTCAGATATTCTCATTGTTTCAGGGATAAAAAAAGCAGGCCTCAATATTTCATTTAAGTTGAAATCCTTTTTGTGTAAGTAATTGAATACATCTTTTAAAAGTATAATGCCTTCTATATTATCTATTCTATCTGAAATAACGGGATATCTTGATTTTTTGTTTTTATTGATAGTTTTCACTAGTTCATTAAGGTTGGTATTAATATTTACATAAATCATATCAACTCTTGGGGTCATTATCTCTTTGACTAATGTGTCACTAAAATCAATGACGCTTTCTATCATCTCTTTGTCTTCTTTTTCTAAAACTCCTTCTTTAGTACTTTCTTCAAAAAAAATTTCAAGTTCTTTCTCACTTATATCATCTTGATCATTTTCTCTATTTTCTGGATTCTTTTTAATTAAAGATGAAAAGATGATGTTAGCAGGATAGAAGAATAGCCATGGGATTTGATATAAAGGAATCAATTTTTTTAAAATTGATTCCTTATTAAAATAAGCTGTGATATAAAACAAGAAATTAAATAAAAACAAGAATGTAAGAATTAGTAAAATAATTCTATTAATTGGGTTTGGAATTAAATTTTTTAATACAAAAAAAGAGTAAATAAATAGAATTAATTGAAAACAGAATGAAAACGCCCTTATGGAGTTTATAAACATTTCGTATTTCTGTACAAAATTAAATTTATTTATTTTATCATTGTTAAGATCATTTAAAAAACCGGCTAAAGATATTTTTGAGAAGCTTTTAAAACTAATTTCAAAAATATAAGATAGTATTGTCAATATTAAAATCATTGAGATTAAAAAAAAATCCATTAATTGTGGCTCCTTGTACTAAAAAAATATTTCATTTTATGCCTTATTATTTTTCCTGAAATAGTTTATAATTATATCATATTCACAATTTTTGTAAATACCTGGTTATAAGGCTTTCCTATATAAAATCAATGTTATGTTTGGCTTTTTTTAATTTTAAAATATTAATTAGTTTTACTTTTTTACTAAATTCTGTAGAAAGGAAAAAACAGGGTTAACTGTTAGAGAGATCATCATTCCAATTGTTCCTGCTTGTGGTGAGGGTATTTTACAAATGAAATAAAGGCTCATACAGGCTAAAAGTCCCAGGAGAGATGAAGAAATCGCACCAAATTTAGTCATCTTTTTTGATAAAATTCCCCAGACAAAGGGGCCGAGGAAAATTGAACCTATTGCTCCCCAGGATATCCCAAGGATTGCTACTATTGTATCAAAATTTACATAGGCAAGTATAACTGACATAAGAATAAAGAATAGGTTCATTACCCTCATTAAAGTTGTCAGATTTTTATCTGAAATACCCTTTTTTATAAATCCTGCATAAAAATCCTTTGCATAAGATGAACTTGAAATAAGTACAATAGCTGCAAGAGTTGACATAGAGGCTGAGAGAATTAACAACAGGATAAGAACAGACAGTGATTCAGGTATTACTTTTGATAACAATTCTGGCATTAGTATGTCGTAAACGGGTTTTCCATCTAAAAAAACATTTGGATTTGCATTAGGTGATAAAAAGATTCTTGTAGTAGAGCCTATAAAATAAGCAACTCCTCCAATTAGTATGGCAAAAAATGTTGATGCAATCATGCCAGTTCTTACAGACTTTTTATCCTTTATTGCATAGAACTTCTGGATCAGTTGAGGCATTGCAAAAGGAGCAACACTTGTAAGAAATACTAAAGAAAAGAGAGGCCAGAATCCTGGGGGTCCGATCACCTGAGTTAATTTCGGACTTATCTTTGAAAGCATTTCAGTGATATTTATCAATCCATTCGCCTTATTGAGTGTGTTGAATAACAAGATACAGACTCCTATTGTCATAATTATTCCAAACATTGTATCAATCATTGCTATGGATTTATATCCACCCAAAACCATATAAATTGCAGTAAATAACCCGATAAAAGCAAGCGCCTGCCAGTATTCAATCCCAAAATTTGATTTGAATAAATAGGACAATCCCATAAATACTGCAGCAGAATAGGGGATCATAAAGATGAAAATAGAAATAGAGCCAAATAGTTTTAAAAATTTACTATTGTAACGTTTTTCAAGGAATTCATTCATTGTGGATATTTTGTATTCAACAGACATTTTTTTTATTTTCCAACCAAGTAGGCCCCAGACTCCAAGGACTCCAACAAAGGCATTAAAAAAAGCTACCCATAGCCCTGAATATCCGAAATTCCATCCTATTTTACCTGCAAATCCAATAAAGAGGACTGCTGAAAAATATGCTGTGCCATAGGAGAAAGCAGTCATCCATGGGCCGACTTTCCCCCCTCCCAAAAAAAAGTCTGAAAATGATTTGGTTTTTCTTAAACCTATTACACCAAAAGCAATGATCATTATTGAATACAATGCAATAACAATAATTTTAGCAGCCATTTAAGTCTCCTTTAGATTTTTATTTTGAGAAAAACAAACTTAACATAGAATAAATTTATCAGAAATTTAACATTAATTCAAACCTTAACCAGTTATATATGCTTGCTTCATCAAAATAGAAGTTCCCTGGATTAAAATTCTCCAATACAAAATGGCTGGTAAGATTGTTATTGATCTTAAAGGTAAGCTTTCCAATAATGAGATACCCCCTTATTTTCCCTGTTCCTCCTGGAAAATTGCTCAAAGCTGCAGGGTGTTCAGCTCCCATATGGTAAAAAGAGAGTTTAAAATTAATTTTTTCTGAAAAAGTAGAAGAAAGTGTAAGATAAATTGAATTAAGGTTGCTCCAATATGCAACGCTATTTTCTCTGATCAATGTATAAATGTATGATTCACTCCACTTGGGCCATCTTGAAAAAACAGGGTCCCATGCTTCTATTTTTTCTGTATTTGGATCATCTCCTGTCAGGAAGATCCCGCCAAATGTAACTTTATTCAGGATTGGTAAAATGTTTTCAGTGCTGTAATCAATGTGAAAATAACCCCCAAAAGCTTTGCGTATAAGATTACCATAGGATCCTGATTGAAGAGCACACTCAACTGTAAATCCAAGTTTTTCAGAAACTTGGGTTGTAATCCTGGCTCCAAATGTATCAATTTTAGATTTAATGGGGTAATTTTCATTAACATCAGTATCTTTTTTTATGTAATAAGCATCAATTCCGGTTTTATTAAGTTTTCCTGTGTAATATAATCCGATTCCTGTGTGAGTTTGCTCAATAAGATGCTGGTCACGGTTGTTCAATATAGGTAAAAGATCATCTTTTTCAGGTACGTAAGAATAAAATAAAATTATCTTATGATCTGGGGACAATTTAAAATCAGCTCTTAAAGCATTAAAATAGGCAGATCTTGATCCGGTTAAAGGTTGTCCGTCAAAACATACAAAACCTTCTCCAAGCATGATGTTCTGTCTTCCTAAAGTAAGTGTTATTGGTAGGTTTAAAAGTTGTTTCCATTTAATGTAGAGTTGATCGAAAAAAATTTCATTAAAATTGAATTTCTTGTCAGAAGGGGACAGATAAACTCTGAACTCATTTGTAAGCCTAAGTCCCAGTTCAAATTTTATTGAAGGAAGATATTCAAGAGAAAGACTTGTGCGATGGCGAGTAAAAGAATAGGTGCTATCTGAACTGTCATCAAGGTTTATTGCGTTATCCCAACTAACAAAGCGGAACCTTTCATAAAAATTTATTTTGAGTTTTTGAGGTTTAATATTATAAGATATTAATGATGTTTTAAATAATAAAAGAGATATAATAAGAAATAATGTACTTTTCTTAAACATATAATTAACCTCCTTTAGCTATTTGTAAGTGAAGAATAAAGAGTTTGAATTATAATTAAAATTAATAATTCTGTCAAACAAAAAGAGATAAACGGGAAAATGGGAGGATATCAATAGTTAGATGTTTTATGGTTATAAATTTACTTTGTTTATTTTATCGATTATTGAAATTATGTTATAATAAAACTTACTTTAAATAGGTTTAATATATTTTGTAATTTTTTAATTATTGATGTGAGATTTATTAGATTTAGTAGATAATTTTTCAAAAGAGGGTATTTAAGAAATGTCTGATAAAGAAAAAAAAATAGTAGATTCAGAAAATATTATTTTAGAAGAATATATGAAACCAGGAATATTGAGTTCTAAGTTCTGGCTTTCTTTTAGTTTTATTTCTATTTCAATTATTATTTTTCTTATTTTTAAATTCCATATTTTTAATAAGCCTATTACTGTTGAGGAGCTAAAATCCTCAATTCAAATTTCAGGAATTTCAAGTCAGTGGATTGCAAATAAAAAGGTAAATGAAGATGATTTTAAGGGTATTATTTTAGTGCCTTACATCTCTTTTTATGTTAAAAATATTGGAGAAAGAGATTTGAAGCATATTTTTTTTCTTGGAGTTTTTAAGTTTGTAAATACAGGAAAGTTTATTGGTGATAACCTTAAAATGGTGTTGAAACAGCCTTTAAAACCAGGTCAAAAGAGTAAAAAGATCGAATTAGTTGCAGGATTTGGTTATAGAGCTTCTTCAAAAGAGGCATTTGAGCAAAATAAAAGAAATTGGGAAACCTCTTTGGTTGAGTTGTATATAAAATCAAAGAATTCTAAACTGATATTTTTGAAGTCTTTTTATATTAGTAAAAAGATAAGAGGAATGAATATTGATATTAAGATTTAATAAGTATTTATTTCAGGAGGCTATGAATGAATTTATCATATTCAGAAGCTGGTAATAAAGGCGAGAGGGTAAGATCAGATTGCTGGGTTGGGATTAACTTAACCTCAGTGAATGGAATAAAAATAGAGTTAAGAAGTAAGGTAAGTGCTATGTATGGAAATTCTATAATAGATTTGCTTAATGATATGATGGCTTTTTTCGAAATAAATAATGCTGAAATTGAAATTGAAGATTCAGGAGCAATTCCTTTTGTTATAATGGCAAGAGTAGAATCAGCTGTTAGGAAATTAGGCCTTGATAAAGAGAAGAAATATTTAGAGGAAATGAAACACCCGGTGATTTCAAGTTCACGTAATAGATTGAGGCGTTCAAGGTTATATCTTCCTGGAGATCAACCAAAATTATTCTTAAATGCAGCTATTCATAATGCAGATGGATTGATTCTTGATCTTGAAGATTCAGTTCATCCGGGTAAAAAAGATGATGCAAGAATTTTGGTTAGAAATGCTTTAAGATCAATGGATTTTATGGGTTCAGAAAAAATGGTTCGTATTAATCAGATTCCTTTAGGTTATAAAGATCTTGAAGAAGTTTTACCTCAGAAAATGGATCTTATTTTAATACCTAAAGTTGAAAATCAAGAGCAGATTCAAGAGATTGATAAAAAAGTGGATGAAATTTTTTCAAGTATAGATTCAAAAAAAACAGGAGATGTCTTCTTTATGCCAATTATTGAGAGTGCTCTTGGAACTATAAATGCATATTCAATTGCAAAGGCTTCAAAAAGAAATGTAGCTCTTGCTATTGGTCTGGAAGATTACACAGCAGATATTGGCACGCAGAGAACAAATGAAGGTAAGGAAAGTTTTTTTGCAAGATCAATGGTTGTAAATGCTGCAAAAGCTGCTGAAATACAGGCTATTGACACTGTTTTTTCGGATGTAAGTGATATGGATGGATTAAGAGAAAGTTCTATTGAGGCTAAATCTCTTGGTTTTGATGGAAAAGGCTGTATTCATCCACGTCAAATTGCTATTGTAAATAAGGCTTTCATTCCTGATAAAAAAGAGATTGAGAAAGCAAAAAAGATAGTTGTCGCATTTGAAAAAGCTGAAAAATTAGGGCTTGGAGTTGTGTCTCTTGGTAGTAAAATGATTGATCCTCCTGTTGTAAAACGAGCATTGAGAACTATTGAGATTGTGCGAAAAGAGGGAATTATCCCCGAGAATTGGAGGGATGAATATGAAAAAATATGATAACATGGTAAAAAATGCTGTTGGGAAAATGGTTCCAAAAGAGATAAATGGAGAACCTGCGATACCATTTAAAGGGTTAGGAAAATATATACCTGAGGGTCGGAAATATGCTCCTAAAATTTATTCTTCAGTTAATTATCCTGCTGATGGTAATAAATTGGTCTCCAGCTTAAAGGAAGCACTAATAAAAGCAGGATTAAAAGATGGAATGGTTATTTCAACACATCATCATTTAAGAAATGGTGATTTAGTTGTAAACGAAATTTTTAAAATTGCAAGTAAAATGGGTATAAAGGATCTGGTCTGGTTCCCTTCAGCATCATTTCCATGCCATGAACCTATTATTAAATATCTTGAAGATGGAACTATCCATCATGTTGAAGGGAGTATGAACGGTCCTTTAGGAAGATTCTGTTCTGAAGGTAAGATGAAAGGTATTGCTGTTCTACGTTCTCATGGAGGGCGTTATCAAGCAGTACAGGATGGAGAGGTGAAGATAGATATTGCTGTTCTTTCCGCTCCCACGTCTGATGCTTTTGGAAATGCTAATGGTTTGAGAGGACCAGCAGCTTGCGGGTTACTTGGATTCGCACTTGCAGATTCTCAATATGCAGATAAAGTAATAATTGTCACAGATAATTTAGAACCATTTCCCTGTATTCCATGGCAAATTCAGGGGAATTATGTTGATTATGTTGTAAAAGTAGATACTATAGGTGATCCTTCTAAAATTGTTTCCGGAACAACTCGATTAACAAAAAGCCCTGATAGACTTCTCATTGCAGAGATGTCTGCAAGATTTGTATTTGAAGCAGGAATTATAAAAAATGGTTTTTCATTTCAATCAGGTGCAGGAGGAACATCATTGGCTTTTGCAGTATTCCTAAAGGAGATTATGAAAAGAAATGATATTAAAGCAAGGTTTGTAAGGGGAGGTTCAACTCAATATCTTACAGCAATGCTTGAACAGGGATTGACAGATTTTATTCTTGATGGCCAGACTTTTGATCTTGAAGGAGTACGTTCGATGAGAGATAATCCTTTTCATCAAGACACAAGCCCATTTACAAGCTATAATTACCATGGAAAGGGAAATTTTGCTTCTATGATTGATGTAGTAGTATTGGGTGCAACTGAAGTTGATGTGAATTTTAATGGAAATGTCGTTACTCATTCTGATGGTTATATGTTGCATGGAATAGGGGGGTGGCAGAATTGTCTTAATGCAAAATGTACAATATTGCCTATCCCTTTATTTAGGGACCGTATCCCAGTAATCAAGGATGAAGTAACAACTTTGTGTGGACCTGGTGAATTAATTGATGTGATTGTAACTGAAAGAGGCATAGCTATTAATCCGATCCGCAAAGATTTAATTGAAAAGATGAAAGGATCAAACTTGCCTATAAAGACAATTCATGAGTTAAAAGAAGAGGCTGAAAAAATGTGTGGAAAACCTGAAAAACCAAAATTAGGTGAAGAAGTTGTGGCTGCTATTAAATGGGTTGATGGAACTGTCATTGATATTGTAAGAAGAGTAATAGTATAGATTGTTTTTATTATTTTTTAAAAAACTTTTTTAAGGAAAATAAAGAGGAAATTAATCCAATAGCAGTTCCAAAAAAAAGTAATCTAATTAAGATTTTGAGAGGAATTTTTTTAAAACTTATAATTTCTTTAAGCATTTTTACAATAAAATCTGAATAGGATGGAATTAGTTTTATTGAAATAATTAACAGAAATCCTGCTATTAAACCCCCTAATAAGCCCATAAGAGCTCCTTCAATAATAAATGGAAATTTTATATACCAATCTGTTGCACCTACAAATTGTAGTATATCTATCTCTTCTTTTCTGTAAAGTATATTTAATTTTATTACATTATAGATTATAAAAATTGAAACAAAGAACAGAATTCCGCTGAAGAAGATCCCAGTAATTGAAATAAATTTTTTTATATACAAAACCTTCTTTGCCCAATCTATATTAATCTGTTTGCTTTCAACAATATCTGATTTTTCAATATCCTCTATAAAGGAGATTATTTTTGTTGTTAAATTTGATTCTTTTTGTTTGAACTTTATCTCAATTGAGGAAGGAAAAGGAGATTTGTCAAATTCTGAAAGTATATATTTTAATTCCGGAAATTGAGCTAAAAAATTTATTTCCGCTTCATCTCTTGACTTATAAATTATTTCATCTACAAGTAAACTCCCTTTTATCTTGTTAATTTGAGATTTAATTTCTTTTTCTTTTACATCATTTTTAAGATAAAATATGGCTTCAACATTTTTTGAGAAATTTTGTGTGAATATTTCAAGGTTATAAGAAATATAATTAAAAATTCCAAGAGTTAAGAGAGTAAAGCTAATAATTCCAAGGCATAAAAAATTTATTAGTTTATTTCTTAGTATATTATTAATTGCATTTATAAGTGACTTTTTTAATAAATCCATTGTCGTTCTTCCATGCTTGGAGTTGAAACAAGGTTACCTTGCTTAAGTTCTATTGTTTTTTTTGTAAACATTTTTATAAGGTTATTGTCATGAGTTGCTATTAAAACTGTAACACCATTATTGTTGATTTTTTCAAAAATTTTCAAGATTTCAATTGAAAGTTCTGTATCAAGATTTCCAGTTGGTTCATCTGCAATAATTATTTTTGGGTTTCCAGCTATTGCTCTTGCTATTGCAACTCTTTGTTGTTCACCACCTGATATATGTGAGGTTATATAATTTTTTCTATGGTTTAACCCAACAAGAGATAGACTGTTTTTAACCATTTTATCTATATAAGATTTCCTGTAACCTCTTACGACCAGTGGTATTGCAATATTCTCATAAACAGTACGGTTATTGAGAAGTTTGAAATCTTGAAAAACAATCCCAATTTTTCTTCGCAGCCTATACAGTTTTTTCCTGGGGATTAGATTTATATTTACTGAATCAATTAAAATTTGACCTTTTGTTGGCAACTCCTCCTTATAGATCAATTTTAAGAGTGTTGTTTTCCCTGCACCTGATGCTCCTGTTAAGAAATAAAATTCTCCCCTTTCTATAGATAGATTAATATCATAGATTGCATAACTATCTTTTATATATTGTTTATAAACATGGTAAAATCCAATCATTTAACATCACCAGTTATCTCTTTTGGGGATTTCCTATTAACAACTTTTGGCATCAATTTTTTGTGTTTGGTTTTTGCTATTTTCGTCTTCTGTTTTTTTAAACAAAATCCTCCCGCAAGTCTCGCATGTAATAATCTTTTTATTTGAAATTATTTCACTTAGAAGTTGAGGTCTAATTTTCATATTACAAATTCCACAAAAAAAGGTTTCGACATATGAAACTGCTTTACCTAATTTTTTTGTAAAAAGGTTGGTGTAAATTTTCATGAGATTTTCTGGGATTTTAGATTGAATCTCAGATTTATGTATTGTTTCCTTTTTAAGTTTTATTTTTTGATACTTTAAATCTGTTGTAAAATCCTTTATTTTTTTATTGTAATCTTCAGCAATTTTATTATATTCGGATTCGTTTTCTCTTATTTCTTGCATAATTCCATCAGATTTAATCATTTTTTCAATAATCTTCTCTTCAATTGATGAAATAGAAGCTTCTTCATATTTGATCTCTGTTATGAAACCCTGATATTCTTTGTTTGTTGTGGCCTTATTTAATTGTTCATTCTTTTTACTTATTTTTTCTTTTGTTTGTAATATTTGTTTTTCTAATTCTTCTCTTTGTTTTTTATTTTGCTCTAATTTAGTTCTTGTTTTCTGAACAATACTTGCTTTACTATCCCTTTCTTTTTCTAATTTTTTTATTTCAATTGGTATCTCTTTTAAGATATTTTCGATTCTTACTATTATATCATCTTGCTGCTGAAGTGTATATAATAGTTCTAAACCCTCTTTCAAAAAAGCTCCTTTACAAAGACAAATTGGGCGTACCAGGATTCGAACCTGGAACCTACCGGTTATGAGCCGGTGGCTCTAGCCGTTGAGCTATAGACCCACAACTAATTATTTAGATTATCAAAATTAATCATATATGTCAAGTAGAAACATGAAATGTGAAATTAATAACATACTTAGAAAGTTAAATGTTGAGTGAAAAAAACTCAAATATAGATACTTCGCACTCTCTTTGTTTTTAATAATATCAATTAATTGTTATAATATAATGAGTAAAAGTTTTGACAAATAGGAGAAATAAAATATGGGCATTATTGAACAGAAAAAGATAATTTGTAAGTTTCGTGAAAAAGGGGCATGCTATGTTGATTTTGCAAAGTCCCTGGACGAATTACAAGTAGGTAATTCTCTGATTGTAAAACGACTTATAAAAAAAAGAGTGATTGTGAATGCAGGTGGAGATACCTATTTTCTTGATGAGAGAGAGTTAATGAACTTTCGATTAAATAGAGTGAAATGGGGGATGAGTGCCCTCTTTTTAATTCTTATTATAATTTTTATATATTTGATGAAAAAGTAGAATAGGTAAATAAAGTATGGATGTATTAAAAATGGTAAAAACTTATTTTATTTATATTTGTATTATTGTTGAAAATTGGATTCTTTTTTTATATTATTAAGAGGGAGGTAAAAAATGGAAAATATAACTCTTCCTATATGGGTTTTTTGGCTTCTTATTATAGTTATTGTAATTCTTATTATTTTTATTCTAATCAGAGACAAAGGAATAAGAAATGGCGTTAAGAATATTTTTTCATTTATTACAAAAAAAATAAAGAGGGCAAGAATTAAAGGTAAAATAGATAAAGTAAAAGAGAAAAAGGCAATTCTTATAAGAAAACTTGGAGAAAGTATATGGGAAAAGGGAATAGATGTTTCCAATCTTGATAAAATAAAAGATGGACTTAAGAAATTAAAGGATGAGGAAAGAGAAGTATTGAATGAAATTGAAGATTTGAATTCGAAAATTAAGAAATACAAAGAAGATTTTGGTAATTTCAAGAAAAATCAGGAAATAAAAATTAAAGAGAATGAAGAGGAAAGGAAACCCTTTGATCTGGAATTTAAAGATATTCGAAATGAATTAAATAAAATAGAAAAGGATGTAAAGGAAGAAGAGAAGTTAAGTATAAGAAATGAGAAAGCTATTAAAAATACTGAGAAAGAAATTGAAAGAGTAGAAAAAGATGCGTACTTCTCTAATATAGAGAAGAAAACAAAGAAAGAGGAGATTGAAAAAAACATAAAGGAATTGAAAACTGAAGAGCCGGAAATAGTTAAAAAATTGGAGTCTTTAAATAAAGATAAAGAAATGTCTAAGAAAAAATTTGACGAAATTGAGTCTAAAATCAGTGAGTACAATGATAAAATAAAATCTCTTAAAGAAGAACAAAAAATAAAGAATAGGGAAATTGATAAAAGAATAAGTGATTTAGAAAAGAAAAAGAAAACTTTGGATACAAAAAAAAGAGAAATAGATAAACAAGAAGAGGATCTTTTTGAAAAAATAGGAAGAGAGGTTGTTGTTAATAGAGTAGATAATGAGGAGCTTTCGGATATTTATTCTCAGATTGATAATATTGAAAAGAAGTTAATAGAACTTGAATCTAAGATTGAGGCTGAATAGAATTTATGATAATTATTTTTTATTTAAAGAATTAAAATTAGTCTTTTTACTTTGGAACAACACATAAGAATTTGAGAACAGTATCACCTGTGTTTTCAAATTGATGCTCTTCATCAGGGAGTATAAGAGCAAAATATCCTTTTTTTAATGGAATTGATTTTGCTTTAGAGTTTAACCTGCCATTTCCCTCAAGAATATATATTTCATGTTCCCATGAATGTGTATGTCTTGGTGTATGTCCTTCAGGTTCAATCTCAAATAACCTTAAATAAAAATTAGGTGCTTTGGAATCTTTACCTATTAACCAGCGTATTGAGGTGTTATCTGCACCTTCAATATTTACCTTTTCTTTTTTGATTTCGTCATATTTTCTTACTAACATTAATCACTCCTTATAATCTATTTTAAAGAAAAATGATAATGTTTTCAATAGGAAATTTAAAGAATAAAAGAGATGGTATTTTTTTATGAATTTAAATGTAGTATAATATATAACAAAGAAAAAATGGATTTTAAAATACCTGACAAACTAACTTTTAAAAGAAAAGAAACAATAAACATAACGAGCCTAGATGGCAAAGTTCTTGACTATTGGGAAAAAGAATTTGGTGTGATAAATCCTGTTATTAATAAAGTGGGCGAAAAATTTTATACAAGAAAAGATATTGAAGTAATATTGAAGATAAAACAATTGTTGATTGTTGAAAAATTGGAAAAATCAAGGATTAAAAAGATAATTAAAAATGATTATGGGAACTATAATGATAATATTACTGATTCTACAAAATTGAGTGCAGATAAATTAAAAACTATTAAAACCAGCTTAAAAGAAATATTGACAATTATTGATAAAAATGGTAAAGAATAGGAGAGTTCGGGACGTGGCGCAGTCTGGTAGCGTACACGCTTGGGGTGCGTGTGGCCGGTGGTTCGAATCCACTCGTCCCGACCATCTTTTATTTTAAGTTTGTACATTAATTTTAAAGGATATTTTTAATTGAAAAAGATGAAAACTATATTGTTAACAAATGATGATGGATATTTATCAAAAGGCATTTTTTATTTAAAGAAGTCTCTTTCTAAAGAATATAATGTTTATATTGTAGCTCCAGATAGAGAAAGAAGTGCAATAAGCATGGCATTAACTTTAAATCAAGTCTTAAGGATAAATCGTATTGAAAAAAATGTTTACTCAGTTAGTGGTACACCTGTTGATTGTGTTAATGTTGCAATTATGAAGATATTACCCGAACCCCCTGATTTTATTATTTCTGGAATGAATTTAGGTGAAAATATTTCGCAGGATATATATTTTTCAGGAACAGTTGGAGGTGCATTTTCAGGCTATTTATTTAATATCCCTTCAATGGCTGTTTCTATTATGTCAGATAAAAGTAGAAAAGGTATTGAAAAATATAATATAGAGGATAGTGCTGAAATTACAAAAAGGATTTTAAAAAAATTAATAAGACTCAAGAAGAGAGATATTATTTATAATGTAAATATACCTTATAATAATAATGGTAAATTTTTGATTACATCTCCTGGAATGAAAGCATATAATCCAGATATAATAGAAGATAAGGATCCTAGATGTAGAAAATATTACTGGATTGGTACAGGTAATCCTACTTATAAAGGAGAAAAGGGGACAGATGTATGGGCAGTAAAAAATGGGTATATTTCAATGAGTCCAATAAGATATAATTTAGATTGTAGTAAAAAATTAAAGGAAGAGTTATCCAGAGAATTTGATGGGATTTAATTTTGTTAGAAAGCTATATGATTGGGTTCTGAGCTGGGCTGAAAAACCATCTGCCCAGTATGCTTTATTTATATTTGCATTTGCAGAAAGTAGTTTTTTCCCCATACCACCTGATGTGCTTTTAATTCCATTGGTTCTTGGATATAGAAAAAAGTGGTTTAAACTTGCTCTTACAGTAACAGTTGGTTCTGCAATTGGTGGATCCTTTGGTTATTTTATAGGTCATTACCTATGGTGGTCTGGTGCTGATATATATTCAGGGTTTGCTCATTTTTTCTACAGGGTTGTGCCAGGCTTCTCTGAGGGAGTTTTTGAATCAATGCAGGTTCAATATAATAAATATGATTTCTGGATTGTCTTTACTGCTGGTTTTACTCCAATACCTTACAAAGTTTTTACAATATCATCAGGTGCTTTTAATGTAAATTTTGTGACTTTTATGATTGCTTCTGTAGTTTCAAGAGGAGCAAGGTTTTTTATTGTTTCATTTCTTATTTACTATTTTGGAAAACCAATAAAGAAATTTATAGATAAGTATTTTAATTGGCTTGCCATATCATTTACAATACTTTTAATTTGTGGGTTTTTAATAATTAAAGGTTTTATATAATAATATCCTAATTTTAATTATAAGATTTAATTACGCTAGTGCTGAAGCTAACACAATTGAATAATATTTTGAATCTTCATCATCTGCTCTGGATGTCAATACTGCTGGGAATGGTGCTCCTGTAACAATTCCCGCGAGTTTACCTTTACATAAAATTGTTGTTGATTTATAAAAAACATTTCCTGTTTCTATGCTTGAGAAAATTAAAATATCAGCTTGACCATTAACCGGTGATTTTAGTCCCTTGATATCACATGCTTTTTTTGAAATTGCAACATCCAAAGCAAGTGGCCCATCAATAATTGCTCCTTTTATTTGTTCTCTTTCTGCCATTTTTGATAAAATTGCAGCATCAATAGTGGCGGGCATTTTATCTGATACTTTTTCATTTGCTGCAATTATTGCAACTTTCGGGTTTTCAATACCCAGTATCTTTGCAATTTTGTGAACATTAAAGTTTATCATCTGGATTTTTTGGTTTAAATCTGGTTTAGGAATCATTGCAACATCTGAGACAATTAATAATTTATCATATGTTGGTACTTCTATTATAGCAGAATGTGAAAGAATAGCCCCCTTTTTTATTAGACCATACTCTTTATTTAATATTGGTTTAAGAAAATATGGGGTTGATATCAATCCTTTCATTAGTGCACTGGCTTTTTTTTCAATGATCATTCTCACTGCAAGGTCACCGCTTTTCTTTTCATCTGGTTCGTGGATGATTTCAAATATATCTGGAGAAATATTTAACTCTTTACATCTTTCATGAATTGTTTCTTTGTCTCCTATCAAGATTGCTTCAACGATTTTTTCCTTTACTGCTCTTTCTACTGATATTATAGTATCTATATCATGAGCAAATGCAACAGTCATTTTTGGTGTTGATTTTTCTTTAACCAATTTTTCTAATTCTTTTAAAGTTTTAATTTGATTCATATCTGTCTCCTTAATTTTTCCAGATTCTTGTTTTTTCTTTACCATTTAAAACCCTTAAAACTCCTTTTACTAATGCTCCCATTTCATCCTCACCAGGGAGAACAAGTACTGGTGCAAGAAATTCAACCCTGCTTTTTATTAGATTTACAAAATTTTTACTGTGTGCAATACCTCCAGTTAAAACAATAGCATCAATATCACCTTTAAACACGGGTCCCATTGCTCCAATTGATTTGGAGATATTATAAACCATTGCATTGTATATTAATTCAGCTTTTTTATCATTTTTAGAAATTCTATTTTCTACTTCTCTTAGGTCATTTGTATTTAGATGAGCAACAATGCCACCTTTACCAGTGATCATTTTTTTTATTTCAGGAAATGTATATTTATTTGATTTTACAAGTTCAACTAAAGACCATGCAGGTATGGAACCAGCTCTTTCAGGAGAAAATGGTCCATCTCCATTGAGTGCATTATTAACATCTACAGCAAGTCCTTTTTTATGTGCAGCAATAGATATACCTCCTCCCAAATGAACAATAATCAGATTGCAATCTTCATATTTTTTGCTTAAAGATTTAGCAGCCTCTCTTCCAGCTGATTTATGGTTGAGTGCATGCCAGATGCTTTTCCTCTCGATTTCTGGTATGCCTGTTATTTTTGCTGTTTTATCCATTTCGTCAACTACAACAGGGTCAACAATAAATGCATTGATATTTGCTAATTTTGCAATTGAATCTGCAATTATTGCTCCCAAATTTGATGCGTGTTCTAAAGAGTTTGTTGCAAGGTAATCAATCATTTCTTGATTTACAATATATGTTCCTGATTTCATTGGTGATAATAGTCCACCTCTACCAACAACAGCAGAAAGCTGTTCTGTATTAAAAGAGTTTTCTTTTAGAAAATCTAAAACTATCTTTGATCTAAAGTCTTTCTGGTCAATGATTTTAGGAAATTTCGTGATTTCTTTAGATGAATGTGGAATATTGGTGGATAAAATTTTTTTTTCATTTAAAAACAAAGCAATTTTTGTTGATGTAGAACCTGGGTTTATTGCCAGGATATATTTATTATCCATACTATAATTTACATCAAAATTTCATTTTTTTCAAGAGTTAAAATTATTTTAATTTATTTTAAATTTTTCTTTTTCTTTCTTGTTTTAATTCTGTAGTAATAGGATAAATGTTAAAAGCAATGAGAATTAAAAAAGAAAGGGTTTTTTTCACTAATTAAAAAGAGATTTTATTTGTAACCTTAACCCAAACCTTTACATTCTTTTTATTCCATTTTGCAGGTTTATATTTCCAGCTTGTTAGTGTAGAAAATATGGTTAATTTTAGATCTGTTGAGACTTTCCCCAGGATTTTTACTTTATCAATATTTCCATTTTCATTTATCAGAATATTTGAATCAACTGTAATTGTTTGTCCTTTATACTTTTTTTGAATTGCTCTAGGGAATACAGGTTCTGGTGCTTCTTTTTTTACAGGTTTTTGTGTTACTGATTCTAATGGTATAGGTTGACCCTTTTTAATCATATTTGCTATTTTATCTTCTTTTTTCTTTTGTATTTCCTTATCTTTTTTTATTTCCTCTTTTTTTAAGGACTCAGCTTTTTCTATTCTAACCTGCTCTTCAATGGCATTTAGATCATCTGTATCATTTATCTCTCTTGCACTTTTAATATTTTCTAAAGCTTTTTCAAATTCATTGTTATTAAAGTTAGTTTTAGCGGAGTTAAAAAAATCGTTATATTCTTTGTTTTTCTTTTCTTCAAGTTGTTTTAATTCTTTTTGTTTGGCTGAAAGCCTTTGTTTTTCTTCTTCATCTTTTTTTCTTTGATTTTTTAAATCATCAATTTCCTGAATAAGTTCCAGCCTTTTTTGTTCTTCTGCCTCTTTTATCTTTTGATTCTCTATTTCTTTTTGTTTATCTGCTTTTTGCTTTAATAGAGTCTCTTGTTTTGTCTTAGCTTTAATGTCTGTTAGTCTAGTTTGAACTTTTTTATTGTTTAAATATATAACAACTGCAATAATAACAATTGCAATAATGCTAATTATAATAATTGGGAGTTTTGATTTTGATTTTTCTTTCTCATCAAGTCCGCTCAATATGCTTTCTACTAATTCACTGTCTTTTTTTAAAGGTTTGATTTTTTCTTCCTTTTCTTCTTTTTTTTCCTTTTTTTCTTGTATTGTATAAGATAATTCTTTTTTTAAGATTTCTTCTTCTTTTTCAATTTCTTCTGAATAGATTGAATTCATGAAATATGATAAATTAAATGCAACAGATGATAATTCCTCAATTTTGAAAAAATCTGAAATGTAATTTTTGAATTCTGTTATATTAGGAAATCTATTTGATGGATTCGGGTCTAATGTTTTTTTGAAGAAATTTATAATCTTTGTTAAAAAATCTATTTCTGTTGATGGTATTTCTATGTTGAAACTAATGTTAGAAAATTTTGTCTCGAAGTTTTCTTCAGATGAATATGAAAAGTAATGGCCAGTTAAGATTCTGTATAAAATATAACCTAAATGATATATGTCAGATTGAGGAGAAAGTTTTTCTCTTCTAATAAATTCTGGTGTTAGCCATGAGCCATATTTCATCTCCATTTCTTTAAGTATATCATCTTGTTTTTGAATGTGGGGAAATATGCCATAGTTTTTTAAATATATATTCCCATCATAATCTATAATTATGTTATCAGGAGTTAAGAACCCATGAAAAGATTTTTCTCCACTTATGACTATTGATGAGCCAGTCTCAATTAGATTTGCAATAGAAATGATGATTGAAAAGGCAAGGTCAAAATTAATAGGAATATTTTTCTTCTCCGCATCTTCAACTATTTTTTCAAAGTAATTTCCACTTAGATATGGAAATATTAACATAGCTTTGTCTTTATCTTCAATTATTTCTTCAGGAGAATAGAGATTAGAAATTTTTGATTTGTTTATGCCTTGTAAAAGAATTTTTATTCTTTTCCAGATATTTTCATTTTTGTAAAAAAATGGATGTACTTCAGTGAGTATTTTGTGATTTTTTGCTTTCTTACCTTCAATTTCACCAGCTCTATAGTTAATTCCAATTGAATTAATATGTAGCTTTTGAAAGATTAAATAGTTGTTTAAAATATTGTACTCTTTCATAATATTACCTCTTTATCTTGGATTTTCATTACGTATATAATATATAAGATAAAAGAAAAAAATTCAATAAAAAAAATTGTTTTTTTTTATTATTTTACATATTCGAAGCAATCCTGTATTGACAAAATCAACAATTTTTGATATTAATGTGCTATCTTGGTTTCCCCAGTAGCTCAATTGGCAGAGCGGGTGGCTGTTAACCACTAGGTTCGCGGTTCAAGTCCGTGCTGGGGAGCCATTTTTCATTAACTATTCAGTAACTAATAAAACTATTAAATTTTGTAATTAAATATAGTATAATATTTATGTATAATATAGTATAATTATTATGGAGAATATATATGGATTTAAAAAATTTAAATTTAAACTTTTCTAAAATAGAGTTGCCCAGGTTAGAGTTACCAAAATTTAAACTTCCAAAGATAAAGATGCCAAGCCTTAAAATTGGAGATATAAAAGCAAGAATTCCAATTATTCAAGGTGGAATGGGAGTAGGTATCTCTCTTTCCAAACTTTCTTCTGCTGTTGCAAATGAGGGAGGTATAGGAGTAATAGCTGCAAATGCAATAGGAATGATTGAGCCGGATTATTTTAAAAATGGGCTCGAAGCAAATATGAGGGCTTTAAGAAAAGAGATAAGAAAAGCAAGAAGTCTGAGTGATGGCATAATTGGTGTTAATATTATGATTGCTTTGAATGATTTTCAAAATATGCTTCAGGTTTCAATTGAAGAGAAGGTTGATATTGTATTTCTTGGAGCTGGTCTCCCTTTAAGGGGAATTCCAATTGAAGAAATAAAGAGAGCTAATGTAAAGATTGTACCGATTGTAAGTTCAGCTCGCGCAGTAAGATTGATATTCAGATATTGGCAAAAAAACTTTGATACCATCCCTGATGGTGTTGTTGTTGAAGGACCAAAAGCAGGGGGCCATTTAGGATTCAAGGAAGAAGATATAGAAAATCCAGATTTCAGAATTGAGAATATAATCCCTGGAGTTATTAAGGAAGTCAAAGAATTTGAAAAAGAGTTTGCAAGAGAAATACCTGTTATTGCTGCTGGAGGTATTTTTAATGGGAAAGATATTTATAAGTTTTTAAAACTTGGTGCTAATGGTGTACAGATAGGGTCTAGATTTGTTGCTACAGAAGAGTGTGATGCTGATATAAACTTTAAAATGAGCTTTGTGGACTCAAAAAAAGAGGATATTGTTATTATACACAGTCCTGTTGGGATGCCTGGAAGAGCTATTTTAAACAGTTTTTTAAAAGATGTTAATTCAGGTGAGAAAAAAGAGTTCAAGTGTCCATGGAGATGTCTTGAGAGTTGTAAGGCTGACAATGCAAATTATTGTATATCTATTGCTCTTGATAATGCAAGAAAGGGTATTTTAAAGCATGGATTTGCATTTGCTGGCACAAATGCCTATAGAATTGATAAGATAGTTCCTGTGAAGGAGCTAATAAATGAAATTACAGAGGATTATCTTGCTGTTGTTGAAAATGGTATTATCAGGATTAAGAATGAGTATGAGAAAGTAAAGAAAAAGCTCATTGGATTAAAAGAGGAGTATGAAAAAACAATTGAAAGAATTTCTATCTTATTGAAAGAGGAATATAATAAGGTTTTCACAAAGGATTCAGCTAAACTAAAAGGTGAACCAGAGAAAAGTTTTAATAAAATTAACTGGCTGAAATCAGAGTATATTGAAAATTTTAAACTAATTGATGAAATAAAAGCCAAAATTATGGCAAGAACCTTTACTTTAATTTAAGAACGAGAAAACTTTTAATTTTTCCCAAATAGGAGGTTTGAATGAAATTGTTTTTAAGATTCTTTATTATTTTTATTTTTGTGTTCAGTTCAGGTTTTTTAAAGAGTCAGACTCTTGATGAGTATATAAAGAAAGCCGGAGATTTCCAGAAATCTTATGAGCTTGACAAGGCAGTGAACATAATGTCTGAGGCAGTAAAAAAATATCCAAAAAAGGCTGATGCTTATTCATATCTGGGTCTTTATATTGGAATGCAGGCAGGGACTACAAAAGATTTTATGGAAGCAGGCAACATGATAAATAGATCTTTTGAGATGTTGGATAAGGCTGTTTTGCTCGACCCGGAAAACCCTACAGCTCTGTTTCATCGAGGTTTAATGGGGGTAAATATTCCTGAATTTCTGGGTAAATTGGATTCTGGAATTAAAGACCTGGAAATTCTTATCAAGATGGCTAAAGAGTTCCCGAAAAAAGTCTCAAAGGATATCTTAATAAGTAGTTACAATTTTTTAGCTAAGGGTTATCAGAAGAAGAAAGAAAAAAAGAGGGCAATACTTGCCTGGAAGAAGGTAATTGAACTTGCTCCTGGCTCAGATCTGGCAAAAAAGGCTGAAGAAAATATTAAAAAGATTTCTGAGGTAAAAATTGATAAAAAAGTCGAGAAAAGGAAACCGGATTCGCCTGAAATAGCCGGGCTAAAAAAACAAGCTGAGATAGAGCCCAATAATCCAGCACTTTTAATAAAAATTGGTAAAGCCTATATAGATAAAAAAGATTTCGAAGAGGCAAGGAAAATATTAAAGAAAGCGATTGAAATAGACTCAAAAAATATTGAGGCTTATAAATTGCTTATATTTGTTATTGGAGAATTGGCTGGTAAAGGATATGATGAGAGAATCTATGAAGATACTGATTTACGCACAAACCTGGCTTTTGAGTTAATGCGATTCATTGATAAAGCCTGCGCACTTTCACCGGATGATGTTGAGATAAGGCTTTTAAGAGGTATAACAGGAGTTGAAATGCCTTTTTTTGTTAATAAACTCGAACAGGCAATTAAGGATTTAACCTGGATTTCAAAAAGAGATGTTCCGGAATCTTATAAGGCAAAAGCTCTTTTTTGGCTTGGAAAGGCTTATCAGAAGAAAGCTATGAGTTGTTGGATAAAGGTGGTATCTAAATATCCAGAATCAGAAGCATCAAAATATGTGTTTTCTGGATTACGTCCTAAAATTAAACATCTCGATATTTCAAAATATAAAATGCCAGTTATAACAATAGATTTTTTATTGGGATTTAGAGATGAATTGGCTCCGCAAACTGTAGTGTGGATTGAAAATAAAGAGGGTAAATTTGTTAAAACCATTTATGTTTCAGGGTTTAGTGGTTATTCTAAAGAAAAACAGATCAATCTTCCAAAATGGTCAAAATCTTCAAATTTTGTTGATGTTGATGGGGTTACAAGTGCGAGTATAGATTTAGGACATCATATTTATGTATGGAATTTAAAAGATATATCAGGCAAAATGGTAAATCCCGGGGAGTATTTAATAAAAGTAGAAGTTTCACATTGGCCGAGTATGGAGTATCAATTAGTTTCAGCAGCAATTAATATAGGAAACGATAAAGATCGAGTTGTAATTGAAGAGGGAGACTTGATACCTTATTTAGAGATTAAATATTATCCAAAATAAAAAAGATTTAATATGAAAAGAGTATTTATTGGATTGTTGAGTGTTTTTTTGATAACTTTATTTACCCAGCATTTGAGTCATGCAAAAGAAAGCATGTTGGAAAAGATCTATCATTTAGGAAAGGTAGGAAATTTAAAATTAAAGATACCTAAGGATTGGAAAGAGGAGTTCATGAAGAGAAGCAAAGACACTTTTCCCAGAATTGAATTAACACCTTCTCAGCATATGGCGGGCAAGGTTGTTTTTGTAGTTATGTGGAAGCTGAAAGGGATGACAAATTTTGATTCAACTGAAGAATTAAAATTGTTTTTGGCTGATTCCGGTAATAAATTACTCAATCGAGCAGAGGAAAAGGAAATTAAGCTTCTTGAGTTTAAAGGAAAACATTCTTTGGGATATTATTATATGCTCACTGATAAGAAGCCTGCACCCGGAGAATATAAGGTTTTAGCTCAAGGAGCTATTAGAGTGGGGAAACTAGCCCTATTGTTTTCCATCCTTAGTAATGAATACAATGGCAAAACATTCGAAAATGCCATTAAAATCCTTGCGTATGCAGAATTCCAACACTAAAAAGTGATGAGTAGATGAGTGGATGCGGAAGAAGCATTCAGCGTTCAGCCTTCAGCCATTTTTTTACTAAATCCTAAATCCCAGCCCCAAAATCCCAAATCCTACTTCCTACCTCCTTTTTAATTATCTTCTCCTTGACAAACTTTTTAAGGTTCTTTATTATTGGATTTATAAAGAAGGAAAGATAATATAAAATATTGGAGAAGGGAAATATCAAAAATTTAAAAGAATTAATTGATCTTTTTGAACACAATATCAAACAATATAAGGGAAAACACTATGATGAGGCTAAAGCACGCGCAGATTTTATTGATAAATTCTTTATGTTACTTGGCTGGGATATATACAATGAAAAGGACTATTCTGAACAATACAGAGATGTTGTACGCGAAGACAGAGTTGAAATAAAGGGAAAGGTTAAAGCACCTGATTATAGTTTTCGTATTGGCGGGTTTAGAAAATTCTTTGTAGAAGCCAAGAAACCCTCTGTTAATATAAAACACGATATTGAACCTGCTTTTCAATTAAGAAGATATGCTTATACAGCAAAACTTCCATTATCGATTCTTACGGATTTTGAGGAATTTGCAGTTTATGATACACGAATTAAACCTGATAAGCATGATCAAGCCTCAACAGCCAGGATTTTCTATTGCACATATAAAGAATATGAAAAGGAATTTGATTTCATATTTAACACTTTTTCAAGAGAAGCGATTTTAAAGGGAAGTTTTGATCAATATATTGAAGATACAAAACGAAAAAAGGGAACATCCGAAGTAGATAAGGAATTTTTAAAACTCATTGAAAAGTGGAGAGAAGACTTAGCAAAAAACATTGCTTTAAGAAACAAAAATTTAACAATTTATGAATTGAATTATGCAGTACAGAAGATCATTGACAGGATCATATTTCTAAGAATTGCAGAAGACCGTGATGTAGAAGATTATGGTAAGATTCAAAAATTATTAGAAAATAAAAAAACCATTTATCCCCAATTGGTAAATCTCTTTTTAAAGGCTGATGTTAAGTATGATTCAGGTCTTTTTAATTTTAAGGCAGATCAGGTTACTCCTGAATTAAAAATCGATGATAAAATCCTGAAAGATATTATCAAATCTATTTATTATCCTGATTCTCCATATGAATTTTCAGTATTTGATGTTGAAATTCTGGGAAATATTTATGAGCAATTTTTAGGTAAAACCATAAGATTAACTGCTTCACATCAGGCAAAAATAGAAAACAAACCAGAGGTTAAAAAGGCAGGAGGTGTTTATTACACTCCAAAATATATTGTAGATTATATTGTTAAGAATACTGTCGGAGAAATTGTAGGGGCATGCGGCGGCGTGCCCAAAACCCCGAAAGAGATTGAAAAAATCAAAATCCTGGATCCGGCCTGTGGAAGTGGTTCGTTTCTTCTTGGTGCTTATCAAATGCTTATGAATTATCATCTGGAATATTACACTAAAGATAAAAACATAAAAAAATCTCTAAAAGAGAATAAGATTTATCAGATAAAAGAGAATGAATATCGTTTAACCATAGAGGAGAAGCATAGAATTTTATTGAACAATATTTTTGGTGTTGATATTGATTCTCAAGCAGTTGAGGTAACAAAGCTCTCTCTGCTTTTAAAGCTAATGGAAGGGGAATCTCAGGAATCTGCTGGAATGTTATTCAAGTTCTCGGATATTAAGATGCTTCCTGATCTTTCAGAAAATATAAAGTGTGGAAATTCTTTAATAGGTTCTGATTTTTATGAAACAGCACAGATGAGTCTTTTTCAGGATGAAGAAACCTCTCGCCGCATCAATGTATTCGACTGGCCCCAAGAATTCCCGGACATTTTCACCCAAGGCGGCTTTGACATAGTAATAGGAAATCCTCCTTATATTAGAATTCAAAATATGAAAGAATATGCCCCAGATGAAGTAGAATTTTTTAAAAAAAATTACAAATCCGCTTCTAAAGGAAGTTATGACATCTACGTTGTATTTGTAGAAAAAGGTCTAAACTTATTAAGCAAAAAAGGAATATTAGGCTTTATCTTACCAAGTAAATTTTTTACAACAGATTACGGTTTAAGTTTAAGAAAACTGATTACAGAAAATAATGCTTTGTACAAAATAGTAGATTTCGGATATTCTCAGGTGTTTGAAAATGCAACTACTTATACTAATTTATTGTTTTTAAATAGAAAACCACCTGATTTCGTTTACTATTCAAAAATTTCGAATCCAACACATGTCAGTAACAATAGTTTAGATTTCAGAAAAATTGATTATAAGAATTTTTTAGAGTGCTCTTGGACTTTTGCAAGTAAAAATGAAACTGAATTAATAGAAAAAATAATTTCCAATTCTACATCCTTGATTGAATTGCCTTCAAAAATAGGAAGAGGTAGTAGTTCAGGGAACGACAAAATTTTCATTATTCATGAAAAGGGGGATTTGTTTTTTGATTCAAAAGGAAATCAAATTAATGTTGAGAAAGAGATTTTACGTAAACCCATTTATTCAACTGACTTTGGGAGATATCATTTTAAAAAAACATCGAAAGATTTTATAATATTTCCATATTATGTAAGTGAAAAAGGCTACAATATCATTCCTGAAAAAGATTTAAAGAGGATTTATCCTAAGACCTATCGATATCTTTTAGATAGAAAGAAAATACTTATTCAGCGAAAACAATATACTTATTGGTATGGTTTTAGTGCACCAAGAAATCTTGATGTTCATGAAAGTGCTCAAATGTTAGTACCACTTTTAGCTGAAAAAGGATCATTTTCAAACATCCCGATTAATTCATCAGAATTTTGTTTAATGGCTAGTGGTGGATTTAGTATAACAATTGACACAAAATGTAATTTGTCTCCAGCTTTTATACTTGGCTTATTGAATTCCAAATTACTATTTTGGAGACTTAATAAAATAAGTAATAAGTTCAGAGGAGGATGGATTACTTGTACTAAACAATATGTTGGGACTCTACCAATAAAGAAATTAAATATAGATAAACTAAATGATAAAAATCACTACAATAAAATTGTAAAAGTGGTTAACCAAATGCTTGAAGTTCAGAAAAAATATCAAAGTATTAAAATAGAAACAGAAAAGATTATGTTAAAAAAACAAATAGATATATTAGACAACCAAATCGATAAATTAGTATATAAATTATACAATCTAACAGAAGAAGAGATAAGGATTGTTGAGATAGAAAAATAATTATATCAGAGAGAGAAGATTTTTCCACAAAAGTAGAGAAAACTAACTTGAAAAAATATTACACTATTTGAAACAAATAATACTAAAAAAGTCTAGAACCTGATGACTATGCAAACTAGAAAAATCTCAAATTGATAACCACACATAATTGACATCACATTAAAGGCAAATACATTTTTATTTTTATTACTTTAGTATAGTAATTTATAATTTTTTTCTGAATATTTATATTTTGCTCCTGAACCTTACTTCTATACTGATAAACAGAATGCCAAATTTCATATTTTAAACCCCAATTCTTTTTTTTTATTCCCATTTTCTCAATAAGTTCTATTTGTAAATCAATTTTCCTCTTTAATTTATCATATATAGCTTTCGGGATTAATTTGAGTTTTGAATTATAATATTTTCTAAACTCATCATGAGTGAAATAGCTCTTAATTTTATTATCCAAGGTTTCTATTTCAAGATTAATTTTATCAATTGCTTTTTCCAGTTCTATAAGCTTGAATAACTCATGATATTTATTTAGTAATAAAGAGAGGTCTCTCAAATACATAATATAAATTTCATTGAAAAATATTTTATTCGTTCGAAATCTGAAACTATCTTTATTGCCAAAGTAATTTATTTCATCTAAAATTGTTTTTTGCTTTAATTTAGCATTAAATTTCCATTCCTTTTCAAGCTTTATTAAATCTAAGTTTTGAACATTCCTTAATTCAATATATTTTTCTATTTCTCTAAATTCATTGATAATATTTATACCTTTATTGAAATGAATAAATTTTGTTTTTGATATATTTTTATCAAATTCAGCAAAAATTGGATCAAAAGTAATTATTAATTCATCTTCTTTTTGGAATCCTAATGAAGGTAGAAAAAAGCTATTTATATATAAAAATAATATAGTTAATAGCAAAGTTGATATAAAAATTTTTAATAATTGCTTTTTTGAATCTGAAAAATAAAATCCAGGTAGTATCAATAACAATAATAACATCAAATGGGAACAAATCCCAAATATTATATACCATGTATAAATTTCAAAAGATATAAAAAATATATAGGAACAAGATATAAATATTCCAATAAAAACTTTTACAAAAATATAAAATATAATTGATTTTCTAAAAGCATTAGATACTTTTGAAAATTTTAAAGATAAAAAAATTATTATGACCCCAGGAAGCAAATAAATAAAATCTAAGAGTGTTGCACCAACAATTTTAAGTAAGTTGAATTTTACATTCTCTATTAATGTTGAAGCTAGCAGGGTTAATATTATTTCATAAAAAAATAAATAGATAATTATTCTTTTGAAGATTTCTTCTTTTGACAGCATGATAAAATTTATTGTGATTTTTTTTGGATTTTTATAAAATTTTGCTGCCTCAGTTAAAATATCAAGAAAATATTTAATATCACTTTCTATATCTTTTAAAAATTTTTCCAGTTTTACCAACTTACTTACCTCAAAATTAGAATGTAAAAGTCTCTTAAATTTTATTTCTGTAGCTATTTAATAATACCAAAAAAATATAGAACTGTCAAAAATTTTGTGTGCCAACGAGATAATTATCCGAAAAATATGATGTAATTCAGGTAGAATATTTGTTATAAATATTGTAAGAAATAAATAGATCAAAAGTCTCAAACTTCATGACCAAAAAATCTCAACCCTGGTGACTATGCACAGTAATTTGGATAGAAAAATCTTCGCTTCTAATTAATCTTCATTGTTTATATTAATTAATTGGAATTCTACAGATATATGTTTATTTTCATATATTATCAATTTTTTTTCCTTTGGTCTTGATTTATATCCATTTAATTTAACTTTTACTATGTATTCCCCTTTCGGAAGACCTAAAGTTGAATTTGTTTTTCTTTCTGTATCTTTATCATCGACTATGATTGTAGCACCATCACAAGGTTTAGAATATACCGAGAGCCCTCCATATCTACTCATTTGATAAAATGAAACAAGTGGAATTTCTGGTTCTATTATTTCCCTGACTCTCAAATCTATCCAAGCATCTATAATAATACAAATTTTACTTATAATAATATAGGGTGTCGGTGCTTGACAATTTGACATTTTCAAGATTACTTTAAAACTTAAATGACCATTTAGTATTCCGAATAGTTACAAAATAGTAATTGCTGAACTGTTACATAAAAGGATGAAAGGTGACGATAGGTTTTGTCAAGACTTTTTTAAACTTGACTTTTTAATTTTAAAGGATAAAAATGGAATCAAGAAAGGGCGATTCGACTACATGGAATCGGCCCTATTGTAGCAAAAATAAATACAATGAGTTAATATATATGTTATACAATGAAAATACAATTAAATGAAAAAGCAGCAATCTACTTCAATGAAAAAGTGAAGGAATTCTTATATGAGCTTAAACCCGATACAACGAAAAATCGAGATCAGGCGAAGGTAGAATCATCAGCCTCACATGTTTTCGTTTCAGACCATTTTACAGACAAGAACATTATTAATATATCGTCAGTAGGTTACGTCGATAATCTTTCCGGTAAGCAAGTTGCCCGATATTTTTTAGTTGATAAAACACCGATAGGACTAGACCAGGAGTTTTACGCCGATTTCGTAAAATTTGCTGAAAGTCTTCATCGTAAAAAAGAAATTAATAAGCTTTTAAGTCTAGAATTCATTATAGATTGCACGTTTGAATGGTTTGAAAACAGATACAAAGGTCTTCTGCATGAAGATATAGATTTAGTGGAATTCTTACTTCAAAAGGCAGAAAAGGCAATAAAAAGAACTAAGATATCAATACCCATCTCATTTTTATCCATCGAAAAGCCATTTGAAATCGGCAATATTACATTTGAATATTTCAGAACAGAATTTTTTGATAGATACATAAATTATACAAAATCAAAAGCCCAAAAATCTGATAGCTTTAACTTAGATAACTTTAAAATTTTTGAAAGGAATTTTAGAAAAAAATATCAAGGGGCTGTTTTTTCATCTATCTCTTTAGAAGCTGAACAAAGAAAGTGTGTTGAAACAGCAAGATCAGAAACAGAGAAAGCTCTTATGGTTCTTCGTTTCTTTTCACCTTCGACCTTCCTCCCCCAAATACCCTGTTATTTTGGAATAATGGGGCAAACTGATATCCCTAAAAACCATGTCTTTATATTTGAGAATGAAATTCCACTAATTCGTGAAGAGATAGAAGAAATGAGGATGCATATATGGTCAATTAGCCATCGAGAATTTGAAAAATTAAGAAAATTAGGTATCGAAATTCCCTCTGACCTGATTATAAAACAAAATCCATCAGAATTTGAAACTTTGATTTTGAACAGTATGTCCCTCTTTGGAAGATCACTGACCTCTGATAATTATCAAGACAAAATTGTTTATTCATTGGTATCTATAGAAACATTACTTTTGCAAAACCAATCAGAACCGATACAATCTAACGTTGGACTTAGGCTGTCGTTTTTGACGGAATCGAAATCTGAAAAACGAAAAGACGTGAAAGATCTAATTAATAGAGCGTATAAAACTCGCAGTTCCTATATACACCATGGAAAAATTGGTGAAAACTGGGAAATATTGGAAAAATTACAACATCTAATTTGGACAGCTATTAGAAATGCGCTGATTTCAAAAGATAGATTTAAAACTCAAAACGACTTTCTTGATTACATAGAAAATTTGATTTTAACATAAGATACGCTTAGGGTCGGGTCTTTCATTTTAGCGTTAATTTTGAGTTGAAAAAAGATAAAAGCAATCCTATGCATGTGTGCAAAAAATAAGCCCTGAGCTCATTCATTTTGCAAAACGCAAAGTGATCAAAAAGCATGATGATTATACCTGCAGGAGATGTTGTATTAAGGAATCAGAAAAAAATTATTTATGTATTTTGTAAAAATCTTCTAAATGTTTTTTTACAGTAGAAGTAATTTCGAGATCTTTTGATATCATTATTTCTTCATATTTTTTGAAACATTTTTTTGCGTTATCGTAATCTTTATTAAACTCATAAACAAATCCCATATTGAACAAGGCTTTGTAATCATCAGGTTTTATCTTTATTGATTTTTCATAACACTCTATTGCTTTGTCAAATTCTCCTATTTCATCATAAGCATTTCCCATGTTGAACAAAGCTTCGTGATAATCAGGTTTTATCTCAACAGCCTTTTTATAGCACTCAATTGCCTTGTCAAAATCTTCTTTTTCATCATAAGCAATTCCTATGTTGTAAAAGGCTTTGTGATAATCTGGTTTTATCTTTATAGCCTTTTCATAACACTCTATTGCTTTGTCAAAATCTCCTTTTTTCTTATAAGCATTTCCCATGTTATACAAGGCTTCGTGATAATCTGGTTTTATCTCAACAGCCTTTTTATAGCACTCTATTGCTTTGTCAAAATCTCCTATTTTATTATAATCATTTCCCATGTTGTAGATATACCCAGCAAGATCTTGGATAATTATTTTTCCATTTTTTGTCTTTGAAAATTCGGACAAAAGGTTAATTAGATTATTTTTATCTGATTCTAAAATATCATTAAAATAATCAAGATATGAATCCGGTATATCCAATTCAGAAATTTCATTATTAATCTTATATACAATTTTGTTATTACCCAGATCTTCCACACAATCATAATATTTTTTTTTGACATCAGGATTATTCAAAACAAATTCACAAATATTTAAAATGAGTTCTTTTTTGTATGTTCTCTGAATTAAAAATTTGTAAAGTATAGCTGAAGATTTTAAAAGATCATAACAAATTTTGTTGTTTTCCCTTAAATTATTTATTCGCCTTTTTTGTCTTTCAATATTAAGTATAATGGACCCCGGGGTTTTGTCAAAATTTAAGAGATCTTTATTTTCTTTTTTTGCAAGATCTTCTGCCTGTTCATCTGTAATTTTCTCAAGGGTAATATTTCTGAAAAATTCAGAAAACTCTTCACTGACACTTTCCCATTCATCTTCAACCCTGCATGTGCCTGTTAGTTTTATATTATGCCTTCTATTTAAACAGTTCAAAATTTCTGAAAAAGTGTGTTTTTTTATATCCTTGTAAAGATTCAGATCATCCAGGAAAACTATTATTTTTTTTGTGAAAATCCACCAAGGAAGTTTCCTGTTCCACTCATTTAAAGAAAGATCTCTTTCTGGAATAAAAAGGTAGTGATTTTTTAATTTTTTTATATTTCTGAATAATTCATTATAAAACATGGTTGTTTTACCCATCATAGAGATTCCGGAAAGAAGAATACCTTTATCATCATTAGCAATAAAATTCTTATTTATCAGATATTCTGAAAGTTTTTTGTTTGAATCCCTGTTTATATATGAACTTTTTTTATTATTGTATTTTTTGAATTCTTGGACATTATTTTTCTGTTTAGAGAAATTTTTAAGGAAGGTTTTTACTTTTTGGATTCTTATTCCTTTAGGATGATGAATTTTTTGGAGATAAATTAGAAGTGCTATCAACAATGCTAAAATTGTAATTAAAAGGCCTTCTCCGAAAATATTATTTATATAAATAAGAATATTTAAAAATTTCTCCCCAAAAAAATTCATAATAAATATTAACAAATAGTAAAAATTTTTACAAAAAAAATATTCACTATCTTATTTGGACCGGATTTTTAAATATATAGAACGAAGAAATATAGAAGATAGAGTGACGATAGGTTTTGTCAAGGCTTTTTTAGGCAGCATTAAAAAAACTCCCTTTTAAAAGAAAAAAATGAAAAAGACAGGTAATTTATTTTTTATATAGAAAGAACATGTTTTTTGTTAAATTTACGAAAGTTTGTTGACATCAGAAATTTTTTATATCAATATAATATTATACATAACAATATAAAAAGGAGTTGTAAGAAAAAATGAACAAAAGACAACGAATTATTATAACCATCGGTATATTCCTAGTGATACTTAGTGGAATCTTTCTTCCCTATGAAGGTGAATATCGTAGCGAAGGGAAACTGAAAAAAAAATATATGGGCTACTACTTTCTGTTCTTGTCACCAACCGAGAGAGACGTTTGCGAGGCGTTTCTAGGATCCAGGATGAATGGCTGGATATTAACGAATTTCAGTTCACACATCATCATATACCGTTTTTTGGTCCAAGTTATCACCATTATCATCACAACCCTAGGACTATTCGTTCTGTTTGGTAAAAAGAGAAATGAATAAGAACAAATGGGGGTCATCCATTAGAAGTTAATTGTCAAGTAGATAGACTAATTTTTTTGATTTTATTTCAAAATCGGTTTATAATTTACTTCAATGGTAACGTTTAGCCATTTTCGCGTCCGTGTTTTCCGTTATTTTTGGTTTGCAGGGTTAAAATTCCCGCACCAGTCATCCATATGGATTTGGAGAATAAAAATATGAGGAAAAAGACAGGGTGTCGGTGCTTGACAATTTGACATTTTTAATGGAAAAGACAAAAGGTCAGATGTTTAGAGTTAAGAGGCAAGAGGTCAGGGTTGTAGAATCTGGGATTTGGGGACCGGGGTTTGGTAAAAAAAGCTGATGGCTGAAAACTTCATTTATTCTTACCCATCTTTAATTTAGTGCACAGTTAGCACAGGGAATAGTGTGATTACCCAGAAATAAGGAGGGTAAATTTTTAAAAAATATTAGTTATCATGTTGACAAAAGTTGAAACTTATGTTATCTTTATAATAGATGAAAAAGGGAGGATAATATGGCCAATGAAAAGGGTTTTGAAAACATAGCCAATAATCTACGAAAGTTCAGAGAAGCCAAAGGCCTATCTCAGGAAGAGCTGGCAAAAAGGGTTGGAATTTCGCGGGTTGGTTATCGAAAGATTGAAACTCAGAAATCATTACCCAGAGTGTCCACTTTAAAAGCACTGGCTGAAGCACTTTTAATAACTATCCAAGATCTGGTTACTCCAGTCAATGAACTAAAACATGTTCGGTTTCGATCACAGGGAAACATGAACAATAGAAAGGTAATATTAGATGAAATTAGTAAAAAGCTTGAAGATTACAATGATCTAGAAGAAATTTTGGATGATCATATTGCAAGCAAGATTAACCAGTTAATCAGTAATAAAAAATTTATTAAACTTAAGAATAAACCAAAAGAAGCCGCTGCCAAAGTAAGGGAAGTTTTCTCTCGGGGCAAAAAAGAAACAATCCACAACATTGTTGGTTTACTGGAATCAGAGGGCATCAAGATAATTTCAATTAGAAGAACTTCAAACAATTTTTTTGGTCTTTCGATTTCTGAGGAAGATGGAGGACCCGCTGTTGTGATTAATATCTGGGAACGAATTTCTGTTGAAAGGTGGATCTTTACTGCAGTTCATGAATTGGCCCATTTGCTTTTTCATCTTAGTGCCTTTGATGTACGTCAGATCGAGGAAAATGAAGTGGAAGAAAAAGAAGCAAACGAATTTGCTTCACATTTTTTAATGCCTGATGAAGCTTTTGATAGGGAATGGAGACAATCATCAGGAATGCTCTTTGTTGATCGGGTGCTAAAAATAAAAAGAATTTTTAAAGTGAGTTACAAAACTGTTCTCTATCGAATTCAGGAAAAGTATAAGGGAATAAATCCTTGGAAATTATTTCATCAGGGTTATAAGCAAAAAACTAACAAATCGCTAACCTCTATAGAAGAGCCGGATGGCCTCCCCAATAGTGCATATTGGAAAAGTTTTCCAGAAAGTGCTAAAGCAAAAGAGCCAGATGATCTTTCTCCTCATGATTTTTATGGAGAAAGGCTGGGAGCACTAGTAAGGGATGCCCTTAAATTAGGGAAGATCACTCTGTCAAGAGGGGCTGAAATCTTAGGACATGATCTCATGGAAATGAGAGAAATTGCCAAAGATTGGGCAGCAAGTGGGGAGAAATAATGTGTGATTGATTTTAAAGAAGTTTATATAGTAGATGCCAATGTTTTGATTGATTATCTAAAAACAGATATTTCTATTCTTACGATTTATTCAAAGGAAATCGGGCAAATTTATGTGCCGACAGATGTCCTTGAGAAAGTGAAGCAATTGGAAACTGGTGAGTGTGATCGTCTTAATTTAGAAATTGTAGAACCAACAACTGAACAATATTTAGAAGCTGCCCCCAAAATAAGAGGATTATCCTTTGATGATCGAGTATGTTTTATTCTAGCAAGAGATAATAAATGGTATTGTATATCTAACGATATACAATTACGAGTAATTTGTGAAGAGAATGGGATATCAGTGTTATGGGGTTTGGAACTAATGTTGCCTCTTGTAGAAAGAAAGTTAATCGAGCCAACAGAGATATTGCAAGTGGCAAAAGATATCCATGAATCGAATCCTCTTTTTGTTAACAAAACAATTTTAAAGAGATTCGAGGGTAAAGTAAGTAAAATAATTAAGAAAAAATCTTAAAGGAGGAAAGAAATGGCTAATTTACAAAAACCTGGTGAAAATCCAGTTAAACCGGGAGAATATATCGAACGGGGTCCAAGAGGTGGAGAAGTCACTAAACCCAGACAGGTTACCATCGAGCCTGGAGATAAACCGTTACCACCAACTCAAAGGCCAAATAGGACATGGCAAAGAATTGGGCGTCCTAAAAAATGAGGGCTTTTTAAATGATTCAGAATTTTTTAAGTTTTTTAAATAATAATTCTAATCTCGTAATTGCAATAGCTACTGTGATTTATGTTGTCTTGACACTCATAATTATACGATCCAATAATCAGGTATTTAAATTAATGTGTAAAAAGTATGAGGAAGAATGGAGGCCATATATTCAAATAAAAACAATAAGTAGAAGTTTCTTAGTTATACTTTCCATTAAAAATTGTGGAAAAACGATTGCTCACAATGTGAAATTCAGGCTTGGCAAAGACTTTCATCTTTTGGCAAATAGTGCAAAGAGCAAAATTAAGGATCTAAACATCTTTAAGAATGGTATCAAACAATTTATTCCTGGTACAGAATATTTGATTAATTTAGGTACATATCCTCAAATATTTAGTGAAGGTAACACTTTACCAATGTCGTTCACCATAAAATGTACATTTAAATATGAAGATGCAAACTATGAAGAAGAAACTCTCATCGATTTTGAGTCAGAACTTAACACTTCCCTGAAAATTGATCCTATTGCAGAAAAGATTGAAGATTTAAACAAAATTATAGAAAAGGTTGAGAATCACTTAAAGAAAATAACAATCTGTAATAGGCTGTAGGAGGCCGGGCATCACAATATGTAGTGTGTTGTTGTTGAAAATATACAAAAAACAGGGACGATAGGTTTTGTCAAGACGTTTTTAGACAGCATTAAAAAAACACCCCCTTCACTCCAGCAGAACCCTATCTTGCGGGGCAAAATCATCCAAGTCTCCACTTTTCATCTCACCTATTGACAATAAGACAGCCTTTACCTATATTTAGATCAAAGGAGATAAACATGAAAAAATTATTATGGTTTACTTTAATCTCAATTATGTTTTTGTTGGTGACATCATATCCGCAGGATCTCACACAGAGTGAAGATGGTTTGATCAGAGAGGAAATTTGCAGACGGGTCAAAATAGATGCGAAGCCAATTGATACACCAACCCTGGGGAAAATATTTTATGGTACCTTCTACCAGATTAAATTAAGTAGAGAGGAACCTGACGGGAGTATTTATGGGATGGGCAAGTTAATGCTGGTTAGAGTAGATGATCATTTTGTCATACCTGAGGACACTGCTACCAATAAATCCATGCCCATTCTGAAAAGTCTGCTGAAAAAAGATCTTCGCTTTAAGAATATGAAGGATGCACAGATGATTCAGGATGCCCTTGACAGCATATACAAAATCAAATCTATTTCAGATAAGAATGCCAAAGGGATAAAGCAAAAGGGAGATGAATGGATCTTTATCAGGGGTAAGTTTTTTGATAAATACAAAGGATTTATTTTTAAGACAAAAGATGGGGTCATCGTTGAAGTAAAATACTCATTACGTATTAAAATATAAAAGAGGTTTGGCGTTTAAGAAGTCTAAATAAGGCCGTCAGTTCTTGAATTTTAAAAACTTGACTTTTTATTTTCAAAGGATAAAAATGGAATTGATAAAAGAGGGAGAAAAGCTAAATAAAGGTGAAAGTCTTTAATATAAAGGGTTTTGAAAGTTTTACCTTAAAAACTTTTGACATTACGAACGGTTACAAAAGGAGGTAATTATGAAAAAATTATTTTCATTACTTTTAATCTTGTTTATTTTAGGATTTTTCTCAGTAATTTATGCTCAAACAACGGAGCGGACAGCAGTAATTATAGACCAAAGCGGAACGTCAACAGAAGTGAAAGGTTTATATATTGGAGGTCAACCTGGCAAATATAAGAATAGTTTTAATGACCTAGTTATTATTACTGAGACATTTGATGTTTTAATTCCGGGTTCTAATTTGATATCTATAGAGTATACCGGAGATGGAACAAAAAATAAAAGAAAATTTGATGTCAGTTATTACTGGATGGGGGAAAAAAAGATGATATCAGGCAATTTGGCTGATATGAAGTTTCTTGGACAAAGCGATTTTGGAAAAATTTCGATATCTACTAATGAATTGAAGCAATTAAGATTCAGTCAGGTTTCTGACAAAATTAAACAAAAGGAAGAGTTTTATTCCGATGGATATATTAAACTTAGGGACGGGACGAAATTAGAATTTAAAGATTTGAAAAAACACGCCTATTATTCTTATCGATATAAAGATACTCTTCCACAAAGCGCTATGGACAGGGCGATGCAACGACAACGTTTTACGTGGAGGTCTAGAATGAAAAGTCGTTATAATGCATCAATTGCTTTTGTCAGGGGAAAATCACAGGGACAACTTGAATTTAAAAATTTAAAAAGTATTGAGTTCGAAGGCGAAAATAATAGAGATATAATAATAACTCTTAAAAATGGGAAGAGTACTAAAGCGATAATTAAGGATTTTGATGGATTAATCGGAGTATGTGGAAAAGGAGAATTTTACATAGAAAGAAAAAATATAAGAATTGTTTATTTTTATTAATAGAAATTGGGGTTTCCGTAGCAATGGAGAATTTTTTGACGTTAAGATAATAATCAGGTAATTATTAACAGGACTTATTTTCTTAACAAGCCTCACAGGAGTAGTAAGCAATATGAAAAACAAATGGGGGTCAGTTCTTTCATTATCACATTTCATTCTTTTCACAACGATTGATCACTCTACTAATAGTCGTTACTAACCGGGGTCAAATCTTTATTATTGACAAAATTAAAAGAAAGGCTAACGGTGCTTGAAATCTTTGGTTTTGAGTTGATGAGTGAATGAGTGTATGAGTAAATGGGTGGATGAGTAGCAAGTAAAAAGGTAAAAAAAGTAGAATATCGAATAATGAATAATGAACAAGGAATGATGAAGTAGGGGCCGGGTTTATCCCTGCCCAAAGGCAAAAGGAAAAATCAAAAAAGATAAAAAATAGGTTTATTGATTATAAACAATAATTATATTAAAATTTGTTATGAAAAAAGGAAATATTTTTGCAAAAATTCCAAAAACCTTAAATAAGGAACTTTTTGAAGATATTTTAAAAACAAAAAGTCTCAGGATCAAAAGGATTATATCCGATGGGCATAGTTCTTATGAGCATTTTTGGTACGATCAGCCAGAGAATGAACTTATATTTTTGATACAAGGAAGTTCAGAGATTAGATTCGAAGATGAAACCATAATCTTGAAAAAAGGGGATTGGCTTTTAATACCATCTCATAAGAAACACAGAGTGGAATCAACAGATAAAAATCAAAAAACCATATGGATAGCCATTTTTTATAATTAATTATTAATGACTGTCGAGGACGAGAGAAGGAAAAGGGACGCTAATTAGAAGTTAATTGTCAATAGTATAGATTTATTTTTTTTATTTATGATAATATGTTGTCAGGGAGGTAGAATGGGAAAAAATGAAATTTTAAACCGACGCAATTTTATCAAAACATCAGCCATCGGAATGGTTGGTTTAAGTGTTTCGGGTAGCAGTAATTTTGCGTCCAAAGAAAATGAGAAGGGCACATCTGTTACGCCCCGAATAAAAAAATTCAACATACTGGGAAGAACAGGTTTTAAAGTATCGGATATCGGAATCGGGACTTCAAGAGTTTACCCTGTTCCGGTTATAACTGCATTACTTGATGCAGGTGTAAATTATATTGATACGTCTGAAAGATATGGAAGAGGAGCATCTGAAAGAAGTATAGCACAGGCAATTAAGGGGCGGGACCGTAAATCTCTTTTTATCACAACAAAAATCCACCTCACTGAAACAACATCTACTAAGGAGATCAATAAAAAATTCAACAAATGCCTGGGGAGGTTAGAAACTGATTACATAGACTGCCTGATGATTCATGGTGCCTCATCAATTGCAGTTTTAAAAAATGAAAATTTTCACCTTGCAGTAAAAAAATTAAAAGCTGAAGGCAAATTAAGATTCACAGGTGTATCGAATCATGGCACACGTTTTGGAAGAAGTGAAGATGTCATGAAGAAAGTTCTGATGGGAGCAGTCGATGACGGCAGGTTTGATGTTCTTCTTGTAGTTTATAATTTTTTAAAAAGGGATCCAGGAGAAAAGATATTAGAAGCCTGTAAGAAAAAAAATATCGGGGTAACAATCATGAAATCTAACCCTGTAGGCAGATATTTTGATATAAAAGAGAGGATCGAACAGCTGAAAAAAGAGGGTAAAGAAATTGATGCTAGGACAAAGAATTATTATGATAGGCTTAAGGAAACCGCTTCCAGATCCGAATTCTTCATAAAAAAACACAACCTGGAAAACAGTGAGGAGATCAGGGATGCGGCACTTAAATTTGTTCTAAACAACCCTAATGTCAACGTGTTGAATTTAGCCTTTAATAATTTTGATGATATAGAAAAAATGCTCATACTCTCAGGCACAAAACTGAGCAGAACTGAAAAGCATAAACTTAATTATTATGCGCATGGATTAAGCGAATTTTATTGCCGTCACGGATGTGGAATATGTGAATCTTCCTGCCCAGAGAACATTCCTGTCAATAGCATAATGCGTTACAATCATTACTTTGAAGCAAACGGAAGCGAAAAATTTGCCATGCAGAAATATGCGGGTTTATCCGGTTTGAATTCAGATGCATGTAATAAGTGTTCGGGAATTTGCGAAAGATCATGCCCCTTCAATGTCCCTGTTAAAGGATTACTGATATTAGCTGATCATAGGCTTACACTGGGTTAAAGAAAAGAGGGACGAGGGATGACAATTTGACAAATCACTTAGAGAAAGGGCAACAGTGGCTGAAATCTTTGGTTTTGAGTTGATGAGTGAATGAGTGTATGAGTAAATGGGTGGATGAGTAGCAAGTAAAAAGGAAAAAGGTAAAAAAAGTAGAATATCGAATAATGAATAATGAACAAGGAATGATGAAGCAAAAGGAAAAATTAAAAAAGATAAAAAATAGTTTTACCATATACTTTCAAGTTTTCAAGCACTGTCCCCCGACCCATTAGACCCATTATGCAATACGCATGGATCGGAACCTGAAAAACCCTCCCTGTTTCTTCCTGTTTCTTTTAATTCACATTACGTACCAATCTCACATAGTTGTAATATCTTTCGCCCCCTTCTCCAGCAGGACCGCCTTCCTCTTTCGTATCGAATCGAACTGCACCGGCACCGTGAAAGTCATTACCGTTTCCATCAACGGCTCGACCGAATGCAACATACCATGCATAATAATATGGTTGACCGGTTGTAAAGAGAGCAGATGTGCTTGACCAATAATAACCATAATCTGATAGTCCAGCTTCATTGGTTATCATAGTGCAATTGAATTTTTGATCGATAGCCTGGCCTAAATTTGCCGAATTTGTCGCGCTTGGCGAGCGGGAATAATCAACAATGCTTTGCAATTCTTTAATGTTTGGAACTCGCCAATCGTTATGTCCCAAATAATTATCTGTGTTCTTCGTTTGTGCGTATGTCAGAGACGCTTGCCAATCCAATGCTATTTGACTGTCATTCTGCATCCACATAAGTCCCGAAGCATTATCGGTAATAGTACCATCTCCGTTATCAATAAATGAGTTGGTGCCATATATTTCACCACGGACAGCCCTTACATATTTGCCTCCAACAGGACCAAAAGCCTCTGCCGAATAGGCTTTGATATGTCCGGTAACATGGTTCACACCAAATGCAGCATTTGAGCCACCTTCTACCGTAACGCCGACATAATAATTACTAGTCCAATATTGTTCGTCTTTTGTTACCTGGCCACTAGCAAGTGCAAAATAACTGGTATTAATATAAGGCCATCCGGTATTAAAATTGCTTATTGAAAATAATTCTTTAGCGCTCGGCATTCGCCAGTCGCCATATCCTCCGAGTTCCAAATTATTACAATAATTTACAGCTTCCTGCCAGGTGTAATCGGCTGAGCTTGGCGTTTGCTGCCACATTAAGTCTGTGTTCAGGTCAGAGACAGTTCCATTGCCATTATCTTTGAAAGAGAACGGGTTGGTAATAAATTGTGCATCCTGTCCGTAAAAAACTTCGCCAGAGGCAGGGGGACTGATTACAAGACCATCCGCATTGTAACAGTTAACCTGACCGGTTGCAACAATATTATATTCCGGATTAACAGTCGGTTCGGTTCCATTATCATTAGATTCGCTGCAGCCTATATATGATATCAATAATAATGTCATTATCGCAAAAAGATAAGTTTTCATTTTTTTCTCCGTTAGAATTATTAGTGTAAACATTAATTTATTTTTATTTAACTGTCCGCACACAACGAACATAATTGAAAATCCTTATAGCATCACCCTGAGGTCCGTTGCCAGTTGGATATTGATTTGGTTTTCCTGCTTTGGGGTCGCTGCGTTGAGCGCCAGCTCCGTGAACATCCTGCCATATTGCATCCATATATCCCATTGCTCTTCCAAAACTTACATAAGCTGCAAAACCACCGGCAACAGATGACCAGTTAGAATGAGTTGTGCTTGTCCAGTAACAAGCATAATCTAATTGACCGGCTTCATTAGTTATTGGGGTCGCATTAAAAAGTGGATCAATAGCGGCAGAATTTGTTGTTCCCGGTGAACGTGTATAATCTAAAATGCTTTGCAATTCTTTTGCGTCCGGTAATCGCCAATCAGAATAACCGGCATACTGTAAATTCTCAGAATAACTGAGAGCGTTTTGCCACGTCATACTAACTTCACTATCATTCTTCATCCACATTAATCCTGTTGCGTTATCTGTAATAGTGCTGTCCCCGTTATCCGTAAAAATATTTATTCCATAGGTTGAGTTTCCGCGCACGTAAATTACATCAAAAGTTTTATCCCCTGGCCCAAAGGGCATCTGCAAACCATAGCCTTTTATACGGCCATCGGCAAAATTAACTCCAAAAAGTAACTCGCTATCAACATACATATTGGATGAAGCATATTGAGCGTCAATAATTCTTTCTCCGGCATCTGTATCTCCGTAGGCAAAATCGAAATAATCTGTGTTAATAAATGGAATAAGGCCTGTAGTAGAAGTCCCGGTATAACCGCTAGGATCAACACCTGAAAAGATAATAAGTGAATACAATTCTTTTATGGTTGGCAGCCGCCAATCGGTATATCCTCCAGTGGTGCAGCTACTCGCTCCTGAAACCGCCTGCGCATAAGTTTTTTTATCCGCCGCGTCAATATCTCCATCTCCGTCCGTATCAGGACTTTTTTGCCACATTAATCCTGTAACCATATCCGTGATAGTTCCATCGCCATTGTTCTGATATTGCATTTCATTTCTTGTGTATTGAGCATCCTGTCCATAAAATGCATTACCTGACGATGGTGCTGAAATTTCATTCACTGTATCATAGAATATGGATTGATTTGTGCTCACAATTGGGTAGCCGGTTACATTTGGCAGATTACCTTCGTTTTGGGTTGAGGGTTTTGAGCATCCCATAAAAAATAAACATATTGAAGTTAACGTTATAATGGTTATTGATTTCAATTTTTCGCTCCTAAGATTAATAAAATTACTATTCATTACGTTTTGGCTTTCGTTGATTTGATCGTGGATCGTGGTTTTTCATGAATTTATCAAACGCCACCTTTTGTTCATCATTTAATATGCTCTTAATCTGTTCTTCAAATTTTTCCCTCTTTTTTTCCATCTCTTCAGGACTTCCATTTCCTTCTCTACTACCCATTGATTCTCTGATTCTATTAAAATGAGTTGCAAATAAATCGAATATTTCTTTTTTCTGTGATTTGCTCAGAGAAAGATTTGTTGATAATTCATCAACCATTTTATTAACTTCTTCGGCGCTGGGAGGCTTTGGTGGCCGAAGCCTATCCTGATGTTGCTGTGCTGATAGATTTACGGAAATAAAAAGCATTGTAAGCACAATTAAAAACATTCTGGTGTTAAATCTTTTTTGTTTAAGCATTTTGTTCTCCTTTTGTTTTAATAATTCTTATTGTGTTCCAATAGGTAAGACGCTAGTTTGAAAAATAACTTGTGCGGGAATAAGAATTTATACTACTAAAAAGAAAAACCCCTGTCTTATTCGGATAGAGGGCAAATGTAGAGTAAGAAAATATTATTTATTGTCCAGCGGAGGTTATTGTCTTGGCGGAGGAGGTGGAGCCTGGGTATTCATCCCGCCCGGATGATTCTGACGGAAAAATTCATGAATGAGTATTTTGAGTTTGTCTCTCTGCTCCGGTTTGCAAAGATTCTTCAAGTCTAATAAATAACTATAGGTATGCTGTTCAAGAGTAATCATTTTTTCTTGTACTAAACTCAATAAAGAATCGGAAAGTATTGGCTTTGGATTATCTTTCAAAACCTCGTCAAACATTTGTTTTTTGATTTGCTGAATTTCATTTTGCAATTGAAGCAATTGTTCACGTTGTTCACGCTGCATCTTTAAATACAATTCCGTTTGTTTTTCATCAAAGCCAAGCTCATCTTTTAGTAGATGTTGAATATGTGCGGTTTCCTGTTCAGGTCTTCGGAACTCTCTTTCCATTAACCGTGGTTGTGGTCTATTTAACACGACCATTAGCAGCGTAGCTAAATTTAAAATAACCAACACAACTATTACTAGTACCAGATAACGTTTTTGCTTAAAAATATCCATAGTATTCCCCTACTTTGCCAAAAACATATTACTTTCATTTGTGTTAAGATTCAAGTCATAAGAAAGAATTTCAATTAATTCCTGCCGCGTCTCAATGGCAGAATAAACTTCACTTGTATTAAAGTACCATATGAATGTTCCAATATTAATTAGTAACAAACAAGCTAGTGGTAGCGGCTTTAGAAATTTCCAAATTGTAGATTTATTTTCAGAGCCCT